>Ga0302324_100007242_pt1 | contig 23665 bp, 21 predicted proteins | sample Palsa_T0_1_FD_201949 | JGI IMG/M metagenome (GOLD analysis project Ga0302324, IMG submission 201949) | Peat permafrost microbial communities from Stordalen Mire near Abisko, Sweden - Palsa_T0_1 | ecosystem: Environmental > Terrestrial > Soil > Palsa > Peat permafrost | place: Sweden: Abisko... | reverse complement strand
TCTGTGATGGCTTGTTGCAGCGCTGCATCACTCAGCGTGCCTTGGATTGCGGCTTTCACGATTTCCCGCATGGGATACGTCGTCTTCATGACGACCTCCATCGTTGCAGCGTCATTCCAGTAGTCCCTGTATTGATAGCGCCAGTCAGGAACTCTCTCTTTCAGGATCAGCTTTACGGTTTCTTCGCGGATGACGGATTCTTCCCAGAGTGACAGCAGCTGCTGCAGGAGTGCGGTGACCTGGTTTTCGTTCATCGCAGCATTTTCTGTTGCGTGCGCAAGAGCGGTCAATGACCGTCTCGTGCCATGCCCCGAAAGGAACGCAGAGAATACGCGGATGCTTACGCGGCGAGTTGGGTGCGGGCGGCTTCGATGCCGTCGAGCGCGGTCCAGAGGGCGTGGGCGGCGGCTTCGGTGCCGCGGAGAATTTCGTCTTCGCAGGACTTGAGCGCGGCGGGGCCGTGGGCTGCGGCGGCGTCGAGTTCGCGGTCGAGGAGATTGGTCCAGACTGCGGCGTGGTGGATGTCGGCGGTTTCGTGGATGCGGAAGTATTCGCAAGTGGCGGCGTCGGCTGCGTATTGGTCGCGGAGGCCGCGGCGTTTTTCTGCTGCGATGCGGGGGACTTGCGATTCGTAGGCGTGGAAGGCGGCGATGGCGGCGGCTGGGGTTGCTGTCTCGGCTAGATCGCGGAAGGTGGAGACCAGTGCAGAGATTTCCGGGAGGGTCGCGCCACGATCGGAAGCGAAATCAAAAGCAACCGCAGGTTCCTCCGCTGCGTGTTCCCGCTGCGCGCGAGCACTTCGACCGGAATGACAATCTTTATTTATTCCGGAAACGAAGTCGCGCCAGAGGTCGGCGTGGGAGCGGCCGTCGGCTTCTTCTTCGAAGGCGTTGTTGAGGACGGCGCGGCGGGTGGGGCCCTCGGGCAACCTTGCGTGGAGGGCGGTGAGGTAGGTCGGGAAGGCGGCGACGTGCGCCAGATATTGTTCACCGTAGAAGTGGAGCTGCTCGCGGGTGAGTTCGCCGCGGGTCCAGGCGGTGTAGAAGGGGTGGGTGAGCAGGTCGTAGCGGGCGAGGGTGGTGGCGATAGCGGCGGACAGGTTCGCGTTCATGCTGAAAACATACCACGACTGCCGACGAGGCAAAGGCACCTTCGGCGCAGAGGCAAAATCAAGAACGGCTGTCGGGCCGTCGCGGGTGGTGGTCGAGGCAAGGGCGGCCGTGCGAAAACGTTAAATTTGCAACTGAGATCAGCTTTATCGGGCTGACGCGGTCAGGCTGGACTGAAGGCTTGACGGGAGGAGTCGAGGTCAAGCAATCTCACAGCATTACCGGGAGCCAGGAAGACGACGATGAATGATTTCGACGTGCCGATGCAGCGGGTGAAAGAGGCGATGCGGGCCGTGTGGATGGCGGGGGATTTTGGCGTCGTGGCGCGGACGATCGCGACCGGGGGCGCGGAGTTCGTGACGCGGCTGCAGATTCCAGCCGGAGCCCGCGTGCTGGATGTGGCGACGGGGACGGGGAACCTGGCGATTCCGCTGGCGCGTGGCGGGGCGGTGGTGACGGGGCTGGATATCGCGCCGAACCTGCTGGTGCAGGCGCGGGAGCGGGCGGCGACGGAAAATCTTGCGGTGCAATTTGATGAGGGCGATGCGGAGCATCTGCCGTATGCGGACGGATCGTTCGACGCGGTGGTGACGATGTTCGGCGCGATGTTTGCGCCGCGGCCGGAGGTGGTGGCGGCGGAGATGGCTCGCGTGCTGCGGCCGGGCGGGATGCTGGCGATGGCGAACTGGACTCCGTCCAGCTTTACGGCGCGGATGTTTGCGGTGGTCAGCCGGTATGTGCCGTCGCCGCCCGGTGTTGAGCCGGCAGATTTATGGGGAGACGATGCGACGGTGCGCGCGCGGTTGGCGCCGTGGTTCGACGAGATAAGGACGGAGATCATTCCTCTGGAATTCAACATGCCGACGACTGCGGCGGGGGCGGTAGAGTTTTTTCGGACCTACTTTGGGCCGGTGCAGACGGCGTTCAAGCGGCTGGATGCGGCGGGGCAGGCAGCGTTGGCTGCGGAGCTGGAGCAGCTGTGGGCGGGGGCTGATGTGTCTCGCGAGGCAGGTCGGATGCTGGTGCCAAATGAGTATCTGCACGTGACTGGCCGGCGCGACTAGCCGTCGGGGCGTAGGCGCCTTTGGCGCGAGAGCAACCGCAACACATTGGAGTGATCTTCCGGCGACGATTACAAATTCTGTCGAGTGGCTGGAGCTGGTGCGGAGCAGTGGGCAAGTTGTTCTACGAGGATGTGGCCGAGGTTTGCGATGAGACTTTTTTTCTGTGCAGTGTTGGTCGCGTTGGGGTGTGACATTGCGATGGCGCAGACGGCTGGGTGGCAGCCTTCGGCGGGACAGGTGCAGATTGCGATCTGGCCGGGTGCGGCGCCTGATCCGCAGCCGGTGGCGGGAGCAGAGATTGCGGAGACCTCGGAAAAAAATATCGCGGGGCGGCCGGTGGTTGGAGTGAGCAACGTGACGCGGCCGACGATGACGGTGTATTCGCCGAAAGGGAAGAACAGTGGTGCGGCAGTGGTGGTGTTTCCTGGCGGTGGCTACCAGGGCCTGGCGATAGATTTCGAAGGCACGGAGGTTTGCGATTGGCTGGTGCCGGAGGGAATCACTTGCGTGCTGCTGAAGTATCGCGTGACGGATGTGGGGGCGTACCCGAAGTCGGGACCGTATCCGGAGTCGCCGATGGCGCTGGAAGATGCGCAGAGAACGATGGGATTGGTGCGGCTGCATGCGGCGGAGTGGCATATTGATCCGCACAAGGTTGGGGTGCTGGGATTTTCGGCCGGCGGGCACCTGGTGGCGGCGATCAGCAATCATTTTGCGCAGCGGTTATATCCGGCGGTGGATGCGGCGGATAAGGAGAGCTGCCGCCCGGACTTTGCGGTGGCGATTTATCCCGGGCATTTGTCGCTGGCTGCGGCGGAGTGGGATGCGACGCGTGGAACGAAGAAATTTGCGGTGCCGCATGCGGCGGGGGCGGATCGAGAGCTCAGCCTGAATCCTGACATTCATGTGACGCGACAGACGCCCCCGACGTTTTTACTGCAGGCGGAGGATGACCACGTCGACAATGTTGACGACTCGCTGGCTTACTACATCGCGCTGAAGAACGCCGGTGTGCCGGTGGAGATGCATTTGTACGCGCAGGGCGGGCATGCGTTTGGGCTGCGGCGGACGAAGCTTGCGATTACTGCTTGGCCGGAGTTGGTGGAGAGCTGGTTGCGGACGATCGGGATGATTCCGGGGTAGCAGCGGCTTTTTTTAAAGCAGCAACATCAGGACTGCGCCACTACTTGGTGAGGAAGACATCTTTACGGGGGAATTTCTCGAAGACTGACGGAGATTGTGCAAAGTTGGTTGCTAATACGTCGACGGGGTTGCCAGCGATCCATTGGGAGAGGTCGATGCTCTGGTAGTGGCCGGTGTTGAAGACGATTAATATGCGCGCCGTTTCTGTGCCGATGTTTTCGATGGAGTGGCCGAAGCCTTGCGGGATATAGCCGACGTCGCCCTGGGCTAGCGTTTCTTCGCGCCAGCGGCCGCCCGATCCGAAGAGGGTGACGGAGAAATTTCCGCTGAGGATGTACTGCCATTCCGACGCGTTGGGGTGCCAGTGGAGTTCGCGGAGGGCGCCGGGTTCCATTTCTAAAACTACGCCGGTCATGGTGGTGGAGATGGGGAACATGCTGCCGTCGACGCGCCATTCGCGGCCGCCGGGGAAAGTTGCGAATGGCTTCTGTGACAGCAGACTGTATTTATGGGTGAGCGGTGGTGGCTTTAAACCCTGTAACGGCGGGGCTGCGAGGGCCGGTGGAATTTTTCCTTTTGCGAAGTAGACTTCGGACTTTGGAAAGTTATCGAAGGTCGACGCGGGGAGGCCGAAGTTTTTTGCTAACAGATCTTTCGGAGCGTGGCCGAGCCAGTCGGTGATGCTGAAGGTGCCGAACTCGGAGAAGTAGCCGTTGTCGAAGGCGAGGATGAAGTGGCAGGGCCGGTCGCCGAGGGTTTCGATGACGTGGCCGTGGCCGCGGGGAAAGTACCAGACGTCGCCGGGGAGAAAGTCGTTGGTCTCGGAGCAGCCGGCGGGATCGATGATGGTGGTGCGGACGGCGCCCTCGGTGACGAAGGCCCACTCGGCGGCGGTGGCGTGCCAGTGAAGTTCGCGCATGACGCCGGGTTGCATGCGCATGGAGACGCCGGCGATGGCGGTCGAGATGGGGAGCTGGGTGACGGTGGCTTCCTTGCCGTAGCAGCCGTCGATGACGCGGCCGTCGGATTTTTCCAACTCGAACTTGAACGTCGGCAGTTGCTTGCCGGAGGTGATGGGCTCGGGGACGTTATTTTGGAAGCTGGTGCTGCCGCCTTCTGAGCTGATGGGGATGTTGGATGAGAACAATGCGATTCTCCTTGTGGTGCGGCTAGTTTTTGGGCGCGAGTGAAACTGCGGGACGGCCGCTGAGGCGCTGCACGATGTGCTGGCCGAGTTTGTCAGTAAACGCATCGCGGCCGGGAGCGGTGTTGTTGAGGACGATGACGGCGAAATCTTTCTCCGGATTGAAGATGGCGAAAGAGGTGAAGCCGCCGGTGCCGCCGTTGTGCCAGAAGTTGCCGGTGGCGTCGACGCGCAGCCAGGCCATGGCGATGTGCATGCCGTTACCTGCGTTGGCGCGAATGATGTGAGAGTTGGCGATGGCGGCGGGGAGCGTTTTTCCGTTGGGCTGGGTGAGTATGGCAGCGGGGAGATGCTCGGGATGGAGTTGCACGTCGAGGTAGAGGAGCATATCCGACGCAGTGGAGCGGAGGCCGCCGGCGCCGACGAGGGCGTCGAGATCCCACGCTTGCGCAGGCTGATGAGCGGCGTTGTAGCCGGGAAGAAATCGCGCCTTCATTGCCGGCGTGAGAGCGATGGCGGTGTCATGCATGCCGAGCGGGCCGGTGATTTGTTGCTCGAGAAGAGTGGCGTAGGGCAGGTGGGCGCGGTTGGCGAGAGCGTGGCCGAGGAGGCCGACGCCGAAGTTGCTATAGGCGAACGGCGCGTCTGGGGGGAGCGCGACGCCGACTTTAGCGATGGCTGCGTAGAGCAGGCTGGCGTCATAGTCCTGGTAAGGATTTGTTGGATCAGCGGGATGGAAATTGTCGGGCAGGCGAGGCAGGCCGGAGTGCTGGCCGCTGAGGCTGAGCAGCGTAATCTCCGTGCCGGTGGCGGGTTTGGGGACGGTACCGGGCGGGAGTAGGTCACGAACTGGTTCGTCGAGCCTGACGATATTCTGCTCGGCCATCTGTGCGAGGAGCAGTGATGTGAAGGTCTTGGTGATGGAGCCGATTTCGAAAATGGAGTCCGGCTTGGCGATGCCGTAGGTGAAGATGCGACGCTCGCCGTGGAGGAGGACGCCGATGGTGACGCCGGCGTGGGTGGCGGGAGCGAGGGCGCCGTGGTCGAGTGCGGCGGCGAGGTCGCGATCGAGCCCGGATTTCAGATCAGCGAGAGAGACGGGCAGCAGGACGCAGGTGAGAGTAACGGCCAGGTGGTGGACGACGAAAAAAATCGCGGGCGGGAACACGGGTGCGGAAAGGATATAACGCCATTCATGACATCTGTCATCCTGAAACTATTGCAAACGGCACTGCTATGGGCCTGGGTGCAGTCTTAGGTTGAATTTGCGGGAGGAAGCACATGGGCAGTTTGCGGAGTGGGTCGCTTGTGGCGGTTGCGATGATGGCGGTGGGGAGCGCGTGCGCGCAGGGTCCGCAACACAGCGGCGACCTGGTGCTGAAGGGTGGGCGGGTGATTGCTTCGCCTGCTGCGACTCCGATGGAGAACGCGACTGTGGTGTTGCATGACGAAAAAATTGTTGCGGTTGGGACGAAGGTGAAGATTCCGGCTGGGGCGACGGTGATTGATTGCAAGGGCGACACGATTGTTGCGGGATTCTGGAACAGCCATGTCCACTTTACGGAGGCTGTGTGGTCGGGCGCGGAGAAGAATCCTGTGGGGCCGATGCAGGCTCATCTCGAGGAGATGTTGACGCGCTGGGGATTTGTAACAGTGTGGGATCTTGGATCGGATCCGTCGGATACGCCCGCACTGCGGAAGCGGATTGAGGCCGGAGAGCTGCGTGGGCCGCGGATTTTTATGGCGGGGGATATTTTCCCCAAGGGCGGGCACCCGGTGTATCTGCCGGCGGAGATGCAGTTGCCGGAGGCTTCGACTAGGGAAGAGGCCGCGGGCATGGCGAATTTTTATCTGACGAGTGGATTCGACGGGATCAAGCTTTTCACCGGCGCGTATATGGGCGAGGGACATCCGGTGGTCAACATGGATACGGCGATCGCGAAGGCTGCGGTGGATGTGGCGCATGCTGCGGGGAAGCCGGTGTTTACGCATCCGCAAAATTATGCGGGCGTGGACAATGCGCTGGCGGCGGGCGTGGATATTCTGGCACACACGATTCCGAACGAGAAGGGATACACGGCGGAGGAATTGGCGCGGATGAAGGCGCAGAAGACGGCGCTGATTCCGACGCTGGCGTTGTGGCGGGCGGTGATGGAGGAAAACCATGCGACGCCGGAGGTGATGGATGGATTTATTCAGCGTGGCGCGGATGAGCTGAAGAGTTTTGCGGCGCAGGGTGGGACGGTGCTGTTCGGGACGGACGTCGGGTTTCAGAAAGAGTACGACACGACGCACGAGATGGAGTACATGGGGCGAGCGCTGGGGTGGAAGGAAATTCTGGCGTCACTGACGACAAATCCTTGCGACTTTTTCAAGCGTGAGCATTGCGGGCGCGTGGAGGTTGGCGACGACGGTGACGTCGTGGTGCTGACGGCTGATCCCGCGGCTGATGTGAAGAATTTTGCGAAGGTGGCATACACGGTGCGCGGCGGGCGGGTAATTTATTCGGCAAAATAACCCTGCGGCGATTGACGCGTTGCTGGCGTTGGCGGATAAATAGTTGCAGCGGAGGCTTCGATGAGTGCGACAGAGGTTGCGAAGATCACGAATTCGATCAACGGCCAGCCGGTGCCGGAGTTGCCGGTGGCGGACGTGGAGCGCGCGCAACAGTATTACCGGGACGTGCTTGGGTTTGAGATTGGCTGGCTGGAGCCGGACAAGGGAATTGGAGCAGCGTCGCGTCCGGGGAAAGCGGTGATCTTTTTTCGCCGGAGAGAGAAGCCATTTGAGCCGGCGGTGCACTGGGTGTTTTGCGAAGATGTGGATGCGACGTACGGGGAGTTGACGGCTTCGGGAGCGAAGATTGTGGAGGCGCTGGAGACCAAGCCGTGGGGGATACGGCAATTTACGGTGCAGGACCTGGACGGCAATATTTTTTATTTTCACGCCGGGTAGGTTTGTGGCGTTGCGCAAATTGCTCTGTTTCGGTTACATTTCCCGGGTCCGGTGAGGACAGGGAGTGAAGCGATGCCGAAATTTGTGATTGAGCGGGAGATTCCTGGTGCGGGGAAGCTGACGGCCGAGCAGCTGAAGGGGATTTCGCAGACCTCGTGCGGGGTGTTGCGGGAGATGGGACCGACGATCCAGTGGATTCACAGTTACGTAACGGATGACCGGATTTACTGCATCTACAGCGCGCCGGATGAGGCGGCGGTGCGCAAGCACGCGATGCAGGGTGGGTTTCCGGCGAACCGCGTTTCGGAAGTGCGCTTAGTTATTGATCCGACTACGGCGGAGTAGGGAACAATCCCCTGACAATCAGAGCCGCAACACGACGATTGTCATGTCATCGTGTTGCGTCGCGCCGGCGGCAAAGTCATCGGCTGCCCGGAACAAATGCTGCAGCGACTTCTCGGCATTCAGGTCCGCGTGCGTTTCAGCTTCGGCGATCATTCGGTCTTCGCCCCATTCGTCTCCTGCGGCGTTCATGGCTTCGCTGATGCCGTCAGTAAAGGCCAGCAGAATATCGCCCGGGAGCAGCGGAAGTATCTGCTCCTTGTAAACCGCGCCGGCAAGCAGGCCGATAACGGGGCCGCCGTCTGCCAGGCGAAACACGCGCCAGGCGCCGTCTTCTTTGCGGAGCAGCGCGGGCGGATTGTGTCCGCCGTTGACGTAATGCAGCATGCGCGAGGCGCAATCCAGTTCGGCGTAGAAGAACGTAGCGTAGCGGTTGGAGCCTGAGGCGTCAAAGAGAAGGCGGTTGACGTTGGCCATCTTGGCGCCGAGATCGCCGGTGCCGCTCAGCACTTGACCGCGCAGGCTGGCGTGGAGGCTGGCCATCAACAGGGCGGCGGACATGCCCTTGCCACTGATGTCGCCAATCGCGACTCCCAGGCGAGTGCAGCTGTGGCCTGCGTCGGGCAGCGAGCCGGTGCGGATGTCGATCAGGTTGTAGTAGTCGCCGCCTACGGCCTGGGCGGGTCTGCAGTACGCGGCCATATCCACGCCGGCGACGCTGGGGAACGTCTGCGGGAACAAGCGCTCCTGCACCTCGCGAGCAATCTCAAATTCGCGCTCCAGCTTTGCGCGCGACAGGGCCTCCTCGGCCAGCGTCGGAATCAGCTTGTAAACGTTGACCAGAATGCCGGAGGGCAAAGCCCTGGAGGTGCCCAGCGCAAATCCGCGTGGCAGTGATCCGCCTTCAAAAAAGCGTTTGCCTTTGCCCAACGCAATCGGATTCACCAACAGGACCACTTCGTCCGCCAACCCGTTATCGAGCAGCATGGAAATCAGCGACCCGCTGCCCATGACGACCAGGTCGGGGCCGTTCTTGGCCTTAATGCGTCGTACGCTCTCCACGAGGTCTGCTGCAATGGCCTCGGATGGACCCCATTGCAGACTCTCCGGCCGGTGGGTTACGACGTACTTCGTCGCCGCGTTCAGCCGGTCCCCCATCTCACTTTTCGGGATTTTTGGCCAGACACTCGCCAGCAGGTCGTAGGTTCTACGCGCGCAGAGGACGTCGCAGGTCTTGCCGTACATTTCGTTGACGACCTGCAACCCCGCGGGCGAGCGATATGGCGCGGTCCAGTCACCGTATGGAAAATCGCCATCCGGACCGCCGCTCGTCTGGATGATGCCATCGAGCGAGATGTGCTCGATAATTTTCAGCTTGCGCATCTCGATCTCCTCTCCGGGCGGCGGTGCGGTGGATTTCTCCCCCCCAAAACTGCTTCTCTTCAGTGAGCCGCTTACTATCTCCAGTTGACGCTAAATCGCTATGGACTTGATGGCAAGCTATCGACATCTAGTGGCGAGTGCTGCGCATTGCCTGGGTGGCAGGCAGCCGCATTTGCATCCACATTGCGTGGTCGGTAGACTTGAGCGGCGCGTTGCGTGGCGTCTTTTCTCTGAAATCCGACATCTGGCGACAATTGAGTCGCGGGGTGGGTGAGGATGGCGGCTGCGGAGCCGGACAGTTTTTTGCAGAGGGCAGTACAACTACACTCTCGTCCGTGAAGGGCGAGTTCTAGAAAAAGAAGGAGATAGGCATGGCGGCAGTAGAAGAGAAGGTTAAGCAGATCATTGTGGAGCAGCTGCAGGTGGACGAGGCGGAGGTGACGCCGAATGCGTCATTTCAAGAGGACCTCGGGGCTGACTCGCTGGACGTGGTCGAGCTGGTGATGCAGTTTGAGGAGGCGTTTGATCTGGAGATTCCGGATGAAGACGCGGAGAAGATCAAGACGGTGAAGGACGCGGTCGACTACATCGAGAAGAAAAAGAAGTAAGGCGACGCGCAGAGAAAGTAAGGAGTCACAGGTTTGCAGCGACGGGTGGTAGTGACCGGGCTGGGGCTGCTGTGCGGCGTGGGCAACACGGCGGCCGAGGTCTGGAAGGGATTGCTGGCGGGCAAGAGCGGGATGGCGCCGATTGCGGCGTTTGATACGACCGGCTTTGCGTGCACCTTTGCCGCGGAGGTGAAGGATTTCGATCCGCTCGCATTCGTGGACAAGAAAGAGTCGCGGAAGATGGGGCGGTTCATCCACTTTGGGATGGCCGCTTCGGCGGAGGCGATGGCGTCGAGCGGTCTCGAGGTGACGGAGGAGATCGCGGAGCGGGTCGGGGTGCATATCGGCTCCGGCATTGGCGGTTTCGACGTGATTGAGCGCGAGCACGAGGCGTTTCTCAAGGGCGGGCCGCGGAAGATTTCTCCCTTCTTTATTCCGGCGACGATTATCAATCTTGCGGCCGGTCATGTTTCGATCAAGTACAACGCGAAGGGTCCGAACGAGGCGACGGCGACGGCTTGCACTACTAGCGCGCACTCGATCGGAGACGCGTATCGCATTATTCAGCGTGGCGATGCCGATGTGATGATTGCCGGCGGGACTGAGGCGAGCATTACTCCGATGGGCGTTGGCGGATTTGCGGCGATGCGCGCGCTGAGCACGCGGAATGATGATCCGACGCATGCGTCGCGGCCGTTTGATAAGGATCGCGACGGATTTATTGTGGGCGAAGGCGCGGGGATTCTTGTCCTGGAAGAGCTGGAGTTTGCCAAGGCGCGTGGGGCGAATATCCTGGCGGAAATTATTGGCTACGGGCTGAGCGCGGATGCGTTCCACATTACCGGCATGGCGGAGAATGGCGACGGCTGCTATCGCGCGATGCGGAATGCGCTGAAGTCGGCGGAGATTCGCCCGGAGCAGGTGGATTATTTGAACGCGCATGCAACGAGCACGCCGCTGGGCGATGCGCTGGAGTCCAAAGCGATTGAGACGGCGTTTGGTGAGCACGCGACGAGCGGCAAGCTGCTGGTGAGTTCGACGAAGAGCATGACCGGGCATTTGCTGGGTGGCGCGGGCGGACTCGAGGCGGGGATTTCGATCATGGCGCTGCGCGACCAGAAGGTGCCGCCTACGGCGAATCTTGAGAATGTGGATCCGGCTTGCCGGCTGAACTATGTGCCGAACGTGGCGCAGGATGCCAAGCTGGATATTGTGGTCAGCAACTCATTTGGATTTGGCGGGACGAATGGGTGCTTGATCTTCCGCAGATTTGCTGGGTAAAGCACAGCCGGAGCGGCGCATGCAAGAAGACCAGATTCTCGACGCTTTGCATGCGCATTGGCAGGCCTCTGCCGCGGGCGATGCGGATGCGGAACACAATATTTATGCTGACGATGCGATTTGCGATTATCCGCAGTCGGGCGAGCGGATTTTTGGGCGGAAGAATTTGCAGGCTTTGCGGAGTCATCATCCGGGCAAGCCTTCGGGGTTCAAGGTGCGGCGGATTGTTGGTCGCGAAGACCTGTGGGTCACGGAATACACGATCACTTACCAGGGCCGGGCGGCGTTTACGGTGAGCATCATGGAATTTCGTGATGGCAAGGTGGTGCATGAGACGCAGTATTTTGCGGATCCGTTCGAGGCGCCTGCCTGGCGGAGCCAGTGGGTGCAGGTAGTTAAGTAGCGCCGTTTTATGAGCTGGCGACGAAACCGTCCTTCGTGGGTTGAAAATTTGCGAAACCATAAGTTTGCAGTTCCTCCCGAAGCTTCTCTGTCAGTTCGGTGCCAACGACTTGGAGCGCATCAATCTTTGAGCCAGTCGACAGTTCGCCGTGGTGCAAGTCGACCACATAAATAATGCCCAGGCAGTTTTTCTCCGTTGCTGCAGGGTCGTTTACGTCAAATACGGTTAGACCCCGATAAGCGCTATAGGGTCCTGCCGACTTCCACAAGATTTCGGTCGTGGCCCGATTTGCCGGGGTATCCACGGCCCACACGTGCATCTCCTCCGACAGCTCTTTCAGATAGGGATACACGGGGTCGACAACGATTGCGACAGTCATTGAATCACTCGTTTTCGTTACTTATTGACGACACTCAGGGTGATCGCCGAGGGATAGGCCTTGGAGTGGTGGACCTGGTTGTGGGCGACTACTGATTTGGTTTCGCTGACGTTGTCGCCGCCGGTGTTCAGGTTGCGGTCCAGATGGGGGAAGCTGCTGCTGCTGATTTCGATGCGGAGTTGGTGGCCGGGGGCGAAGTAGTTGCTGGTCTGCATGGGCTGCAAGGTGACTTTGTAGACTTTGTCTTTTTCCATCCAGACCGGCGGCTTGTCATAGCCTTCGCGGTAGCGCATGCGCTGCAGGTTGTCTTCGATGTTCCATGCGGTGCCGTCGGCGTCGACGTCGAGGAGCTTGACGGCGAAGTCGGTGTCCTTTGTATCGCCGGAGACGTAGAGGGTGACGTCGACGGGGCCGGTGACTTCCATGCCTTGCGCGAGTGGGCCAGTCGAGTAGACAAGGACGTCCTGGCGGGTTTCTACGCTGCGGTTGTCGAAGGAGCCGCCTTTGTGGTCGAGGCCTAGCAGTCCGCCGCCTGGCGTGGGGACGGGATTCATCGGGTCATAGGTGAATTGGTCGGCTGCGTCTTTTGGTTCGGGTGCGGTCGTCAGCTTGCCGTCGCCGTAGAGAGAATTCGCGCTGCCGGCACTGGAGAGATAATACGTAACCGGTTTTGCGCTTTCTGGCGGCCAGGTGTCGGAGCTCTGCCATTTGTTCGAGCCCATGGTGTAGTACTTCACCTTTGGCTGCTTGTCGAGGACGGGGCTGTCTTCGCCCTTGAGGAAGTGGTCGAACCAGCCGAAGGTGAGGGCGTCGTAATCGAGGCGGGCGTCGCCCATGTCGCGATCGCCGACGGTGGTGTGTTCCGACGCGCGCTTGTAGGCGCAATGCGGCATGGGCGCGATGACGGCGTACTGCTGGTTCGCAACCGCGGGGTCGGCGGTTTTGCGGACGTAGTTATAGGCGGCAAGATTGGGGGCGACGCTGTTGTCGTACCACGTCATGAACCAGAGGCCGGGGATGTTGATGCGCATGCTGTCGTTCCAGAGGCCGCCTTTTGTCCACGACGGATCGTTGGGGGTGCGCAGAACCATGGCGGGCTGGCCCGACGGAGTGGTCGAGTCATAAATGCTGTGCGGGGCGCCGGCTGCGGCGAGAATATCTTTCTCGGGGAGATGACGGTAGGCGGTGTCCCAGTCGATGGTGGGCGGGTGAGCGGCGAGGTTGTAGGACTTCGCGGCGGCGGTTAAATTTTCCTGCGACATGTTGGACGGGAAGTTAGGTGCGCCGTCGAGTGTGGCGAATCCGTAGTCGTAGAGCCATTCGGAGAAGCGCATTTGCAGCGCGCCGCCGCGGAACCAGTTGCCCTGCTCGTAGTAGGGGCCGACGCGGCCGACGCCGTCGCCGAAACTTTGCGGGTTGAATGTGGTGAGGAATTTGTTGCCGCGGGAGGCGACGGCGAGTTGCCACTCTGCGGTGGACGAGCAGCCGACGAGGCCGACTTTTCCGGCGGACCAGGGAAGGGCGCCCATCCAGTTGAGTTCGTCGTCGGAGTCAGACAGGGGGGGGCCGAGGATGTCGTAGTCGCCTTCGGAGAAGTAGCGGCCGCGTTCGTTGATTTCGACGACGGCGTAGCCGCGCTTCACCGCGGTGAGTTCCATTGTCATGTCGCGTGGGGCGCCCAGGTCTACGTCCCAGTAATTGAAGTTGTAGGGTGTGCGGGAAAAGATGATCGGGTATTTCTTCGATGTGTCTTTGGGCCGGTAGACATCGGCTTGCATGCGCTTGCCATCGCTCATCGGCACCATGACTTTGCGCTCGATGATGGCGACGGATTCCAGCTCTTTTTCCGTGGCGTTGCGACGTGCGACGAGTGCAGGATCGGGCGTGCGGGCCTGGGCGATCGCTAACGAGGCCGAGGAACAGAGCAAGATGGCAGAAAAGCAGCGGGCGAATGTTGTCATGGCAGCTTCGGGTCCTATTTATACAATGTCAGTTACTTTTGGACGACGCTCAGTGTAATGCTCGACGGATATTGCTTGGAGTGGTGAATTTCGTTGGTCGCCACTACTGGTTTGGATTCGTCGTAATTGTTGCCACCGGTGTTCAGGTTGCGGTCGTAGCGGGGGAAGTTGCTGCTGCTGACTTCGACGCGGAGTTCGTGGCCGGCGGCAAAGTAGTTGCTGGTCTGCATGGGCTGGAGGGTGACTTTGTAGACTTTGCCTTTTTCCATCCGGACGGGCGGCTTGTCATAACCCTCGCGGTAGCGGACGCGCTGGATGTTTTCGTCGATGTTGTAGGCGGTGCCGTCGGGCAGGACTTCGATGACCTTGATGGTGAAGTCGGTGTCCTTCGCGTCGCTGGACACATATAAGGTTACGTCGATGGGGCCTGAGACCTCGATGCCGTCCTTGAGCGGACCGGTGGAGTAGACGAGGACGTCGTTGCGGGCTTCGATGGGGCGCTGGTCGACGGCGCCGGGTTTGTAGTCGGTGCCGAGGCAGCAGAAGCCGCCGCCGTGGGTGGGAACGGCGTTCATCGGGTCATAAACGAATTTGTCAGGAGCGTCTTTTGCATCGGGCGTGGCTGTCAGCTTGCCGTCGCCGTACAGGGAATTCGCCGCTCCGCCGCTGGAGAAATAATATGTAACTGGTTTTGCGTCTTTTGGTGGCCATGTGTCGGAGGACTGCCATTTGTTCGAGCCCATGGTGTAGTACTTCACCTTTGGCTGCTTATCGAGGACGGGGCTGTCTTCGCCCTTGAGGAAGTGGTCGAACCAGCCGAAGGTGAGGGCGTCGTAATCGAGGCGGGCGTCGCCCATGTCGCGCTCGCCGACGATGGTTTTTTCCGACGCGCGTTTGTAGCCGCAGTGGGGCATGGGCGCGATGATGGCGTACTGTTCACTGGCGACGGCGGGGTCGGCGGTTTTGCGGACCTGATTGTAGGCGGCGAGGTTGGGCGCGGTGCTGACGTCGTACCAGGTCATCATCCAAAGGCCGGGGATGTTGATGCGCTGGCTGTCGTTCCAGAGGCCGCCCTTGTACCAGGCGGGATCGTTCGGCGTGCGGACGATCATGGCGGGTTGGCCGGAGGGGGTGGTCGTGTCGTAGATGCCGGGCGGGGCGTCGACTGCGGAGAGGATGTCCTTGACGGGGAGGTGCTGCAGCGCTTTCGCCCAGTCGACGGTGGGCGGGTGCGCGGCGAGGTCATAGGATTTTGCGGCGGCGACTAAATCTTTCTGCGACATGTTGGGCGGGAAGTTGGGGGCGCCGCCGGTTTGCTCGAGTCCGTAATCGTAGAGCCAGGTGGCGAAGAGCATTTGGAAGGCGCCGCCGCGGAACCAGTTGCCCTGCTCGTAGTAAGGGCCGACGCGGCCGACGCCGGCGCCGAAGCTTTCCGGGATGAAGGTGGCGAGTGCCTTGTTGCCGCGCGAGGCGACGGAGAGTTGCCACTCGGCGGTGGAGGAGCAGCCGATGAGGCCGACTTTGTCGGCGGACCAGGGGAGGGCGCCCATCCAGTTGAGTTCGTCGTCAGAATCGGTGAGTGGGGTGCCGAGGATGTCGTAATCGCCTTCGGAGTAAAAGCGGCCGCGTTCGTTCATTTCGATCAGGGCGTAGCCGTGCTTGACGGCTTCGAGTTCAGCGGACATGTCGCGGGGGGCGCCGAGGGTGACGTCCCAATAATTGAAGTTGTAGGGCGTGCGGGAAAAGATGATCGGGTATTTCTTCGACGTGTCCTTCGGACGATAGATGTCGGCCTGCATGCGCTTGCCGTCGCGCATGGGGATCATGACTTTGCGCTCGATGATGGCGACGGATTCCAATTCTTTTTCCGTGGCGTTGCGCTTGGCGACTACGGCTGGATCGGCCGTGCGGGCTTGCGCTATCGCGAGCGGCGAAAGGGCGACGGCGAGGCAGCAGAAGGCAACGGCGCGAGAGCAGGCGGTAAATTTTGGCATGGCGGCTTCTTTCTGGAGGTGAGCTTCGGTGCGGGGCCCGGGAATCCTGTGGAGAACACTATAAGGCAGAAAAGGCGTACTGGAATGGGTCGTGATAAAACGACAGCATGGAAGCGAAGCGTCAAATATGGCATGTTCGCGATAAGCGGCGCCTCTTGATCGCTGTGATGGAGGAACTTGCGGGAAGCGCACACATTTCCTTCGAGGGAGACTTAACACAGCTCAGTCTAGCGAGTCTTGCTGGCGCTTCCGAGCTGGAAACTCCAGCTCTTCAGCGAAATACACTTTCGCCGCGGCAGGATTTTGTCGTGCTTCCTTTAGCGGTGGCCGGTATTCACTCAATTATCGCGGCAATCGGCGGGACCGTTCCTCGATCGATCATTCACGTCCAGATTGAAAAAAATAATGTCCTAGAGCTTGGCTTCTACGACCATTTTCATCCGGATGCGATGTTCTTCGGACAGGCATTCACGCCATCTTTGCTGGAGCGCTTTGAATCTGATGGCATGTTGAGGAAGTCAAGAGGGCATTGAAAATTCCCAGGGGCATGTTGCGGTGAAGTCGAAGAAGCGCACAAGGCAATGACGCTGCTAACCTGCTAAAGGATGACAAGAAAGATTCTGGTGACGGGGGCGGCGGGGTTCATTGGGTCGTGGCTGGCGGATACTTTGCTGGCGCGCGGGGACGCGGTGCGCGGGTTCGATAATTTTGCTACGGGGCGGCGGGAGAATCTTGCTGACGCTTCGAAGAGTGATCGGTTCGAGTTGATCGAGGGCGACTTGCGCGATGCGGACGCGGTGGCGACGGCTTGCGTGGGTGTGGACGCGATTCTGCACCAGGGCGCGTTGCCGAGTGTGCCGCGGAGTGTGAAGGATCCGCGGACTAGCCACGAGGCGAATATCGACGGCACGTTTAATTTGCTGGAGGGTGCGCGGGCGGCTGGGGTGAAGCGCGTTGTGTATGCGGCTTCGAGTTCGGCGTATGGCAACCAGCCGGGATTTCCGCGGGTGGAGACGATGGTGCCGCAGCCGATTGCGCCGTATCCGGTGCAGAAGATGGCGGGCGAGCTTTACATGCGGAGTTATTGGCAGGTGTATGGCATGGAGACGGTGGCGCTCAGATACTTCAATATTTTCGGGCCGCGGCAGGTGCCGGATTCTCCTTACTCGGGCGTGATGGCGAAGTTTATTTTGCAGATGATGCAAGGGGAGCGGCCGACGATTTTTGGCGATGGCGAGCAGGGGCGGGATTTTACTTATGTGGCGAATGCAGTGGAGGCGAACCTGCGGGCCTTGGAGGCTCCGGCGGATCGCGTGGCCGGGCGGGTTTTTAATGTAGCTTGCGGCGGGCGGCATACTTTGAACGAGACGTATGCGGTGATTGCGCGGCTGCTGGATTTCAAGGAGCAGCCGCTGTACGGGCCGATTCGTGCGGGGGATGTTACGAATTCGGAAGCGGATATTTCTGCGGCGCGGGATGCGTTTGGGTATAACCCGCTGATTGGGTTTGAAGAGGGGCTGCGGCTTACTGTCGATTGGTACAAGAGCGAGCATGGTGCAGGGAAGTGAAGGGTGAGAGTAATTTGCAACAGAAAACAGATAAATGGTTGGCTGCGGTCGAGGGTCGCGAGCTGCGGGTGGGCGTGATTGGGCTGGGGTATGTCGGGTTGCCGCTTACTTTGTTATTTAGCGAGCAGGGGTTTCGCGTTACCGGCTTTGATGTGGACGCGGCGAAGGTTGCCACGCTGAATGGTGGCGGGAGTTATATCCATCGCATTGAGCCGGAGCAGATCAAAGCCGCGCAGGCGAAGGGATTTCGCGCGTCTGGGGATTTTGCTGAGATTGCGGATGTGGACGCGGTGCTGATTTGCGTGCCGACTCCGCTGAATGATCATCATGCGCCGGATATGAGTTATATCGAGGCTACGATGGGGGCGATTGCTCCGCATTTGCATGCAGGGCAGTTGGTGGTGCTGGAGAGTACGACTTATCCGGGGACTACGGCTGAGGTGGTTGTTCCGGCAATTGAGGCAGGTTGTTGTGCGGTAGTCATGACTGCGGAAAATGTAACTGACGGAGTGTTTGTTGCGTTTTCTCCGGAGCGGGAAGATCCCGGAAACACTTCGGTGGCGCGGCGGGATATTCCCAAAGTGGTTGGGGGGATGGAGCCGCGGGCTACTGAGATGGCGGCGGCGCTTTATGGGACGATTTTTGCGCGGGTGGTGCGCGTGAGCTCTCCCGCTGTGGCGGAGATGACGAAGCTGCTGGAGAACATTTATCGCTGCGTGAATATTGCGCTGGTGAATGAGTTGAAGCAGCTTTGTTTGCGGATGGGCGTGGACATCTGGGAGGTGATTGAGGCCGCGGCGACGAAGCCGTTTGGCTTTCAGCCGTTTTATCCCGGGCCCGGGCTGGGCGGGCATTGCATCCCGATTGATCCGTTTTATTTGAGCTGGAAGGCGAAGGAGTTTGATTTTTCGACTCGCTTTATTGAGCTGGCGGGCGAAGTGAATGAGGCGATGCCGTATGCGGTGATCGAAGCTGTGGTTTCGGCTTTGAATACTCGGCGGAAGGCGCTGAATGGCAGCAAAGTTTTGGTGCTTGGGCTGGCGTACAAAAAGGATGTGGATGATTTGCGGGAGTCGCCGGCGCTGGTGATTCTGGATTTGTTGAAGCAGGGTGGGGCGGAGGTTTTTTATAACGATCCGTTTTTTCCGAGCGTTGGACGCGGCAGAAAATATGCGCTGGATATGACTTCTACGCCGCTGGATGATCTGGCAAAGTATGACTGCGTGCTGATTGTGACGGACCATTCTTCCTATGATTATGGGCGGATTGTGCGGGAGTCACAATTGGTGGTGGATACGCGGAATGCGACCAGGGGTGTGCGGGCCGCGAATGTGGTGCGGTGTTAGCCGCTCTGCTTCAGCGGAGTCGGCGGCAATCGGTGACAGTTGCAAATTGCGTCGCGTGCTCGGGAGAGAGGTCGAGTTAGAAGCCGTAATTCTTTTTGCGCAGCGCGTTCTTGTAGGCGTCGTGGGCTTTTCTGGCGGCGGCTTCGGTGTCGTGGACGACGAATCCGGCGGCGTCCCATTTTTCCCACTCGAGCATGGAGTGGTCGTCGTTGGCGAGGGCTTCTTCGGCGCGGATGGCGTCGACCCAGGCGTCATTGGCTTGTTTGTAGGCGGCTAGGAGTTGATCAAAATCTGGCGAGCTCATGGGGTTGAGGGTAAAGCTGGGGGCGGGTATTTGCGGGAAGCGGGCCGGAAATTTATGAAAGATTGATGTGAATAGGGCGTTGACGGAGCGGGCTCGGCGTCTGGTGCGACGTTGGTTTCGCGGGCGAGGTGGTGGCGGTGAATGCGAGTGCGATTCCTTACTATTCGGTGCATGCGATTGGGTTTCAGTCCAATTTCATATTGCCGGCAAAGAATCTGGCGCTCTTCTTCAAGTATGACGACGAGTATTCGGCCAAGGCTCGCCCGCAGGGATGGAGGATCGATTTTGGGTTGTCGTGGACGCTGCGCGTTCCAAAACCGCAGCCTGCGAAGCCGTGAGGGTTTGGGGAGTTTACCGGTTCAGCGTTGCTCTCGGGGGCAATAGCACCTCTGCTAACCGTTTATTTACCAAGTAGATAGGGCGTTGACGGGGACCTTCGGGCGATGCACACTGCGGGCACGATTCCGCACGCTTCGCACATTGGGTTGGGTAGGGCTGGGTGGTTGGTGACGGCTGGCTTGGCTGGTCTGCTGACTGCGCTGATGCCGGGGCGCGGGTTGGCGGCGGCTCCTGTGCAGGCGGTTGCGGGAGTGCAGAATCCGGCCGCTGGAATAGGGCGACGTATCTATATAGATAGGCCGATAGATAGGCGACGCTCGGCCGGCAAATCCAAATTAAAAAAAATGACAACGGCTGGACACCACAGCGAGGGAGGGGCGGCGGCGCAGAGCTGGATGGCTGTTGGGCCGGCGCAAATTTTGACGCAGAGTTTTGGGGCGGTGACGGGGCGAGTGACTTCTGTTGCGGTGGATGCTTCAGATGCGACAGGGAACACCGTGGTGCTGGGAACGGCGGGTGGCGGCGTTTGGCGAAGCGTGAATGCGGAGAGCGGGGCGGCGACATTCATTCCGCTGACCGATACGTTGCTGGCGTTCAACGATGGCGAGGGGACGGCGAGCTTGTCCGTGGGCGCGGTGACGGTGCAGCCGGGCGGGACCGAAATTTTGCTGGCGGGGACGGGGGAGGCGCGGCCGGTGGCGGATGCTCGCTATGGCGAGGGCTTATTGCGCAGCGCGGACAATGGGCAGACCTGGACGCTAGTGGCGGAGTCGCACGATGGCGTGGGTGGCAACCATAGTTTTATGGGCGAGGGCTTTGCGGGATTCGTCTGGGGGCCGACGAACACGGTGGTGGCGGCGGTGGGGCAGGCGGGGAATGCGGCGCAGGTGGGCGCGGTGACGCTGGGGGCCAGCGTGCGCGGACTTTTTGGGTCGACGGACGCGGGCGCGACGTGGCAGCTGGCTACGATTCAAGACCCGACGAGCGACGGGCCGCAAATTGTGCAGGGTCCAGTTACAAATTACGGCGGCTATGACGGCAACAGTGCGCTGGCGGTGGCTTGGAATCCGCTGCGGCAGATGTTTTATGCAGTGGTGCAGTTTCATGGCGTGTATGGGTCGCCGGATGGAGTGACGTGGACGCGTCTGGCGGCGCAGCCGGGGCCGGGGTTGGCGGTGGGGGCGGGATTTTGTCCGACGGACCCGGGATTTGCGCCTTCGGTGAGCTGTCCGGTAGCGGCTGCGGCTTTGGCAGTGAATACGGCTACCGGCGATATGTTTGCGTGGTATGTCGACGCAAATGGCAAAGACCAGGGGCTTTGGGGGGATGCTTGCGGGGCGCAATCCGGAGTATGCGCAAATCCAGTTACATTTAGCGCGCAGATTTCGACTACGGCGCTGGAGAAGGGCTCGGGGCAGATCAGCGACGGCGTGTTGGGGTTGGTACTGGCCGTGATGCCGCCTGTGTCCGGCAAAGGCGGGACGCTGTTGGCGGGGGCGGATTCTCTCAGCTGGTGCGACTTGAGCACGGGATGTGCATGGCAGACGGGGTGCGGGAGTGCGGTGCCGGCGGGGATGCGGGCGCTGGCTCCGATGAGTGCATTGCAGCAGGTGCTGCTCGGCAATGAGGGCGGGTTGTGGCGGGTGGATGGCGCGGGTGCGGCTTGCTCGGCCAGCGGCTTCGTCAATCTGAATGCCGGTTTGGGGCCGCTGGCGCAGTTGGAGAGTGTGGCGGGAACCAGCTCGGACGCGGGATTGTTGTTGAGTGGGGCGGCGGATATGGGATCGGCTGCGACGGCTGTTGCGCCGGGGTGGTCGGCGACTCCTGGAGTCGCTCCGAGTTGGGGGCAGGTGGAGGCTGGATTTGGCGGCGACGTTGCGGTGGATGCCGCGGGCGGCTTGACTTATGCGACGGCGGGTGGAGGCGTCGACATTGCGCGATGCGCTAAGGGCGCAGGATGCGCGGTTGGGGGATTCTCGGCGGTGATTGGTGCAGCGCAGGTGGAGAGTGACGAGGCGCTGGCTGTCGCGCCGTATGCGTTGGATCCGGCGAACGCTGCGGCGGTGGTGGTGGCGAGTTGCCGTGTCTGGCGGGGGCCGACGAGTGGCGTGGGGTGGACGAGCGCGGATGTACTGAGCCCGATGTTGGATGGCGATTCGCAGGCGAGTTGCAATGGGAACACGCTGGTCAGGAGCGTGGCTTCGGGCGGGCCGGTGGTGGGAGCGGGCGCGACGGGAGAGTCGCAGGTGATGTATGCGGGGATGCAGGGGCTGGCGCTGAATCAATATGGCTTCTTGACGGCGAATGCGGGACAGGTATTTGTAACTGAATCTGCGCAGACTGCCGATAGCAGCACGGCGTGGATGGATATCGGGCTTTCTCCCGTGGTGAATGGCGGGTTGGCGGGGAATAATTTCAATGTTGAGGAGTTCGATGTGTCGAGCGTGGTGGTGGATGCGCATGATCCCACGGGCGCGACTGTGTACGCGACGATTTATGGCTTTCATGTGCCGCATGTCTACCGGTCGACGGATTTTGGTGCGCACTGGTGGAATGTGAGCGCGAACTTGCCGGATGTTCCGGTGAGCGCGGTGGTGGTGGATCCGAATGATGCGAACACTGTCTATGTCGGGCTCGATACCGGGGTTTATTTCACGCAGGAAATTACGCAGTGTCCGCAGCAGGCGTGTTGGCAGGTGTTTGGTGCCGGACTGCCGAATGCCGCGGTAACCGCGCTGGAAGCTGACGGCGGCGCGGTTGGGCTGCTGCGCGTGGCGACGTATGGGCGGGGGGCCTGGCAGATTCCGCTGGCTACCGGGGCGTTGGCGAATCAGACTACGGTGACCTTGTCAGCTAGTTCGCTGGCCTTCGGGGGGCAGGCGGTGAGCACGGTGAGTGCTCCGCAGAATCTAATTGTAACTGCAGATGGTGTAAATGCGCTGACCGTGACTTCTATCGTTGCCAGTGGGGATTTCAGCGAGACGGACAATTGCGCCGGCGTGACGGTGGCGGCCGGGTCTAGCTGCACGGTGGCGGTGTCGTTTGCGCCTTCGACTACGGGCGCGAGGGCAGGGTCGCTGGTGTTGTATGGGAATTTGCCGGGCGGGCAGGCGGGGCCGGTTACGTTGAGCGGGACTGGGTTGAGTCCACCGCAGATTGTGTTGTCGCCGTCGGGGACGATGGGGTTTGGTGATGAGGTTGTTGGGCAGACAAGTGCGCCGCAGATTGTGCTGGTGGAAAACACCGGGCAGACGGCGGCTGCTCTGACGGGGTTTGCGGTGAGCGGGGCGTTTGCGATTGGCAACAATACTTGTGGGACGAGTCTTGCGGCGAACACCGGGTGCTCGGTGGCGCTGACGTTTTCACCAACCGTGCGCGGCGCGGCGACGGGGACGTTTGCGGTGACGGATACGGCGGGGACGCAGCAGCTTGGGTTGACTGGAACGGGGCAGGCGGCGGCGAATCTGTCATTGTCGCCGACTTCGCTGAGCTTCGGCGTGGTTGAGATTGGACAGAGTTCTGCTGCAGAGGCAATTACGGTTACAAATAGCGGCGATTTGTCGGCGACGGTGACGGGAATCCTGGCGAGTGGGGATTTTTCAGTGAGCGGGAACAGTTGCGGCGAGGCGATTGCGGGCAATGCGAGCTGCGGGGTGAGTGTGAAGTTTCTTCCGACGCAGACGGGGGTACGCACGGGAGTGTTGACGGTGCAGACGGGGGCGCAGACGCTGACAGCGCAGTTGAGTGGGACGGGGACTGGGGCATCGGCGTTGACGCTAGCGCCGGCGGGGCTGGATTTTGGGCCGGAGAATTTGCAGCAGACCAGTACTCCGCAAACGATGGTGCTGACCAACACTGGCGCGACGACGAATACCGTGACCAGCATTGCGACGCAGACAGCGACGCTGGGGACGGCGGATTATGCGGTGACTTCGAATTGCGGCGTGCTGGCGGTGGGGGCAAATTGTACGATCTCAGTTACGTTTACGCCGAGCGTGGCGGGGCCGGATGCCGGGACGCTGACGGTGACGGCGACGAATCCGCGGACGGGAGTGACGGCTCCGCTGAGCGGGTCGGGAAATACGCTGTCGTGGACGCCGGGGCAGCGACCGTCGGCGACCGTACCTGCGGGCGAGCGAGCGACGTATGCGGTGGAGCTGCGGATTGATGGCTACAGCGGGGTGGTGGCGCTGAGTTGCAGCGGGTTGCCGGCGGGCGCGACGTGCCAGCTGCCGCAGAATGTTACGGCGGTGCCGTCGATGCAGGCGCAGAGCGTGATGTTTTCTGTGGCGACGGGGCCGGATGTTGTTGCCGGACGAGGGTTGGGAAATGGGCTGGGGAT
>Ga0302324_100007239_pt1 | contig 23666 bp, 27 predicted proteins | sample Palsa_T0_1_FD_201949 | JGI IMG/M metagenome (GOLD analysis project Ga0302324, IMG submission 201949) | Peat permafrost microbial communities from Stordalen Mire near Abisko, Sweden - Palsa_T0_1 | ecosystem: Environmental > Terrestrial > Soil > Palsa > Peat permafrost | place: Sweden: Abisko... | reverse complement strand
CCCTCGAAGCCCGAACACCTGCTGAATTGGTCAAGGCCATCGGCCAAGCCTTGGACCAAGTGACAGCCCAAGACGCGTTGGGTTGGTTTACCTCCTGCGGCTATAGTTGTTGTTGAAACGCTCTAGAACATATGAAGCTACATCGTCGAACCCTTTTTTTGAACCCTTTTTTTGTTTGCCTATTTTATAGGACTCGGCTTACTTATGTTGACTTTTGCGGTTTGTTCTTTTCTGTGGGTGTCACGGCAACAAGGTATAATGTTCTTGGTCTTTAGTGCGGGTCTGACTTTGGTAGCTACAAGGGAAATCGTTGGAGTAGAAGTTTGGCCGGATCGGCTTGTTGTTCGACGTATCTTGGATAAAAGGACTTATTTGTTCAATGATGTGCGGTCTATCGGCACTGATACATTGGGTGGGTATAGACAACAGCCGGTTGCAAGCGTCCGAATTGATCTCAAAGAAGGTAAGCCAGTTCAATTGTCAGGATTTCCTGACGCCTCCTATAAACTTTATGAAGACTTGCTCGAAACATTTCAGAAATGTCCCGCCGCCTAATCTGCAAATTTCCTTCGCAATTTTCCCGCGACATTCTAATTTTCAAATGGGTCGAACGCGCACGGCTGTTAAAATTAATTTGCGTCAGTTTTAGTTTTGAAGCCGAGCATGAACTTGACCCATTGCCAGGCGGCGAGCAGGCCGGTATCGCGCACGTCGGCCAGGCCGTAGATGGCGAGGAGTTCGAATTCGTGCGAACGGTAGCGCGGCGGGAGCAGCAGGGCGATCCGGGCCTTTTCGCCGTCGAGCTGCAAAATTTCCGAGTAGAAGAAACCCTTGCCGGCGGCGTAACACGCTTCCGGCAGCGTTACGCTGCATTTCGCCAGCACGAGCCACGGACGATAGGTGAAAACCAGATTGCCCCACGCGTCGCGGCATAATTTGCCGTAGGTGCGGGCGGGAACCTTGTTGATTTTCCGGCCGAGAAACATTTTGTTCGCCGTCGGGTCCGGCTGGAAGCGGTTGCACCGTCCCGTTACAAAATCCCAGATGAACGCGAAGCCGAAGTGCGAGAGACGGAAAGACCAGCCCGCGATGAGCCAGGAGAAGCCGATGATCACCAGCGCCCACGCCGCGCCCATCCACGGATCCGCCCACGAAGTCAAGGCGACGCTCGCGATGATGGCCGTGCGGAACAGCTTGAGCAGCGCGTCAAAGACCGGAAACGGGCTCAAAAGGATCAGGATGTTGATGGCGTTCGACGCGAGGCACACGATGAAAAATACAACCATCGCGATGGGAATCATGAGGGCATTGTAAAACGGTGACAAGTCAATCGCGGCAAATCCAGCGGCGCTCAACGCTGCGCCGTCGTCGCTGCCGTGCGCGCTGAAAATCGCCGCCGCGATCGGCACAAACGCGCCGGTGGCCACGAGGCCGCTGATTTTGTGTTCGATGGTTTCAGCGACGTCGAAGGGTTTTTTCAACACGGCCGGCAACGCGGTTCCGGCGGTGTCCTTCACGAAGCTCGCGGCGACCAGCAGCAATGCCGGCACCCAGAAATATGGGCTGGCGAACCAGTGAAGCTTCGCTTTCTGTTCCGGCGTCCGTGCGTGAAAATATTCCCACGCGCCAACCGTGCCCACGCCCATGAGCGGCGAGATCGCCACGCCGGTGATGAGGGAGATGGTCTGCGCGATCTGCTGGCTGGGGACATTTTTATTTGCTGGTGCGGCGGCGTCCGCGCCCTCGGCTTGCGCCGTCAGCAAAGACAGGCCAAGGCAAAAAACGGCGAGGCTTAGAAAGCGCGTTTTCACTCGCGCAAATTGCCGGATTTCCGCCAGTTGTAAAGTCCGGGGCGATTGAAAACAAAAACCCGCCGGACATTCCATCCGGCGGCCTTGCATCTCCCGGTTCCCCAAATTTTACCAGCACCCGCGATAGTTGCGGTAATAGACAACTCTATGTACCGGATAAACCACCACCGGCGCACGACAGACCACGACGGGCGGCGGGCAGTAGACCACGCGCGGTGCGGGCGCGGGACAGTAGGTGTAGTTGCATGGCGGCGGATAATAGGCGGGCGTGCCATAGGAATAACTCACGCCGCCATGCGCGTGACCATCAATCGCCGCGGCCACCAAACCAACCACCGCCACGCCAGTCAGCACTTTGCCAACGGTGGCCCATTCACGGTCGCCTGCGCGGGCGGATTGCAGGCTCGCCCCGGCGAGCGCCAATATCACTGTTCCAGTCAGAATCATTTTTTTCATAATTGAACCTTTCGTTACGTTCATAAGTTCTGACGCGCGGATTTTGTTTTTATTCAAAGCGCAAAACGGATAGCATTTACAATAGTTTTATGAACAAAGCGGCCGCCACCAGAAAAACTCCGCGCCGGAAACTGCCGCGTTCATTCAAGGACTTGACGCCGGCGAAGCATTTCAACCCCGGCACGTTTTTCCGTGAGCTGGTCTGGAAAGCCCTGCTCACGCCCCGGCACGGCGAACAGCAGCGGCCGGTTTTTCCCAAGCTGAAATTCGGTGAGGTCGCCATCACCTGGATTGGCCATGCTTCGTTTCTGATCCAGTTCACGGATTTGAACGTGCTGATTGACCCGAATTTTGCGAACTGGCTTTTTTTGTTGAAGCGCATCAAGCGCGCCGGTTTTAAGATCAAAGATTTGCCGCCGATTGACGTGGTGCTGCTGACGCACGCGCACTTCGATCATTTTCACAAGCCGACTTTGAGAAAATTGCCGCATCCGAAAATCGGCGTGATGCCACGCGGCGTGGGCGACCTTGCGCACGACCTCGGCTTCGCGCGCGTCATCGAACTCGACCATTGGGAAAGTTTTTCGCAGGCCGACTGGAAGGTGACGTTCACGCCGAGCAAACATTGGGGCGCGCGCACATTGCGCGACAGCCATCGCGGTTACGGCGGGTTTGTCCTGGAGCATCAGGGGAGGAAAATCTATCACGCCGGTGACAGCGCGTATTTCGGCGGCTTCAAGGAAATCGGCAGAAGGCTTTCGCCGGAAATCGCGCTGCTGCCCATTGGCGCGTATCATCCGGCAAGTTTCCGACGCGTCCACATGGGGCCGGACGAGGCGGTCAAGGCGTTCAAGGATTTGTGCGCGAAATGGCTGGTGCCAATGCACTACGGCACATTCAAGCTGTCGTTTGAGGATTTGGAGGAGCCGCCGCGCTGGCTGCGGGAAATCGCCGTGCAGGAGAAGCTCACGCACAAACTGCAAATCCTGGATGAAGGCGTGCCGGTGGTATTCTGACGGCGCGCGTTACAGCTTGTCGAACTCCCGCGCCAGCTTGAAATCTTTTTCCGTCAGGCCGCCGGCGTCATGTGTTGTAAGCGTGAGCGTGACCTTGTTCCAACGGATGTCAATGTCGGGATGATGCCACGCCTGCTCGGCCAGTCCGGCGACAGTTTCCACGAATTTGATCGCGGCGGGAAAATCCTTGAACTGGAACGTGCGCACAATTTTTCCGTCCTGCAACTGCCAGTTCGGAATCAGGGCGAGCGCGGGGAGCATTTTGGCATCGGCGAGTTTCAACGGTGGCGGCGCTGCAAAATTTTCGAGTGCCTGCTGTTTGCCCGTTGCCGCTTCTCGCAAAAGACTGAAGCTCGTGAACGCCGACCAAAGCCACGCGGCACCGAACAAAATCAGACCTGATTCTAAAAACACGCCGATGGGCCGCACCTCGACATTGCCGGAGATCTGCCCGTAATACTGGATCATCTCCTTGACGAACCAGACCAGAAAGAGCGAGAACCCAACCGCGGCAAGGATGAGCTGGCCGCCGCCCGCGATCCAACGCCGGCCAATGAGCGAGCCGAGGCCGGGCGTGGCGAGCAAATTAAGGAGCGTCGCGTTCCTGGCCGTGGCACGGCTAGGCGGCGTGCCGCTCGGAGAAAATAGTTTCATAGGCAAACATTAGCGCCGCGAAACCGATGGGAAACGTGAACAAGGCGCCAACGCAGCATAACATCATGCCAACGACGTTAAGCAGGCTGATTAAAATCACCAGCCCGAAAACGTGCCACCAATGTTTGCCAACTTGTTTGCGGCTGATGTTCATCGCGGCCCAGAAATTCAACTGCTTGTCCATGATGAGCGGCAGCGTAAATTTCCAGCTTACGCCCAAGTAAATCACCGGGATGGCACAGACCAACAGCACCGGCAGGCAGGTTAGCAGAACAGATTCAAGTGCTGCGATGGTCTCCTTGTCCGGCGGCGTGCCCGATTGCAAGTGTTGCAGCTGGCCGAAAAGTGGAATCAGCTTCACGACGAGCATGATTATGAACGGTAACAAACAGAGGCCTATGAATAATGTCTGAACGAGTGTGCCCAGAAAAAGTTGTGCAAATGCGCGTCGAAAGCCTGAGAAAACATCGCCGACCTCTGCCGGTTCATTACGGATGGCGCGGATGAACATGTAAAGCAAGCCGCCCATCAACGGACCGGATATGATGAAATTTGCGATGGAAAAAATTGCGCCGATGAGCGGAATGTTTGCCAGTCCGCCCAAAAAACCCTCAATGAGCAGATAAACCAATGCACCAACAAACAACACACCCATGTTATTTTTCACCAGCTCCCATCCGCGAGTGATGCAACCGGCCATGTCCAGTTCATAATCGTGTTCTGAAAAACTGGTGGCACTGGTCAACGGCGGCGTTTCGGGTGAAGCAATTTTGGGCGCGAAGGTGGCGGCAAATTCGGGAAATTTTTCGAGCGGGCGGAATTCCGCGTCGCTTTCCGCCTTCATCAGGGATTGTTCGTTGAGCCGGCCCTCCGCAATCCACTGGCGCACGTCATCCCCCGAAATTGGACCGTACTCTTTCTGGTCGCCGCCGATGATGATATACATGGTTTTCTTTTTATGGATCCCAGCGCAATGTGTTGAGCTCTGATTCCCGCAATTGGTGGATGCTGCCGTCCGCAAAGGCAACCACGAACATCCGGGCATGACGCGGTTTGCCAATCATCAGTTCCGGACCGCCGTTGGCGTTCCAGCCGGCGTCCGATTCAAATAACTCCACCGTTTGCGGATTGATTTTATCTTCGTCCAGTCCGTCGAGCTTCACATTAAAGGCATAATCGCAACGCCCGGATGAATAAGCCGCAGGACATTTGAAAGCCTTTGCATTGCCAGCGTATGTTGTAATTGCGTCGCACCATGTCGCGGCGGGCGGGAAATGATTGGTATTGTCGTTCGAATAAATTCTCACGGCGAGCGCCAGTTGTTTCTCATTGTTGATGCAATTGATTTCCTGCGCCTTTTGCTTTGCCGCCGCCAGTGCCGGCAGCAGCATCCCGGCTAAAATCGGAACCATGAACAGGGCAACCGCAGACACGATCAAACCTGCCAGCGCGATGCCATTCCCGCTCAATGCGCCCCGGCTGTTCTTCACTTTCGTCACCGCAATGATTCCTAGGATCAATCCAAATAACGCCGTGAAGCCGCAAGTGAACATTCCCAAAATGCCCAGCACCAGCGAAGTCACCGCCAGCGCGCTGGTTTTTGGGGTGACGGCCGCCGCGGCATCAGTCAAAGGCGGTGGGGCCGGGCTTTTTAAGACATCCCGAAATTCCGGAAAGTCGGAAAGCGTCCTCCATTCGGTCGCGCCCTCGGTCTTCACCTTGCTTTGCACGGCGGCACGACCATCGGCAATCCACTCGCGCAATTGCACCCCTGAAATGGGGCCGTATTCCTTCTGGTCGCCGCCGATGATGATGTAGGTCGCCATGACTGGTTTCAGTTTGACTGCTTCTAATTCATTGGGCGCGCGGGCGCAAGTTCCGTTTCGTTAATTATTCCGCACAAACATTTTCCCCGGCAGTTGTTTGACTATGCGCTTCATTTCCAAGCCGAGCAAAGCCACCGAAACCGCCGAGCTCGGCAAACCGCTTTTGCGGATGACTTCATCAATGCTTAACTCGTCGTCGGTTTTCAGCGCGTCGAAAACTTTTTTTCTCGTTCTCGCTCAATTCCAGCGCGGGCAAAATTCCCGTTTCGCCCGGCGATGGCGGACGATTGGACGATGGAAATAAATACTCAAACTCGCTCAAAATATCCTCCGCGCCTTCGCACAATTTCGCGCCCTTTTTGATCAAGTCGTGACTGCCCTTGCTCCGCGGCGAATCAATCTGCCCCGGCACGGCGAAAATTTGCCGCCCGGCCTCCACCGCCATGTTCGCCGTGATGAGCGCGCCACTTGTCGTGTTGGCCTCGACCACGACCGTGCCCAAAGTCATGCCGGCAACGATGCGATTGCGGACGGGTAAAGTTTGTTTGTCCGCCGGACGATTGAACGGAAATTGAGTGATGACCGCACCGTTTTCCGAAATACGTTGAAACAGTTCCGTGTTCTCCGTTGGGAAAACTAAATTGATGCCCGTTCCCAAAACGCAAATCGTCCGGCCTTTCGCGCCCAGCGCGCCCTGATGCGCCGCCGTGTCAATGCCGCGCGCGCCGCCGCTCACCAAGGCAACTTCCGCGTCCGCAAGCAACCGACCCGCAAAATTACCAACGTTTACCAGGTTTCTAAACCGGACAGTAGTGATTAAATAATTAAAAATTGTTGGTTTAAGCAAGTAATTGCCAAATAAGGACTGCCTAAATTATATCTTTCTAATCGTAGAGCGAAGTTATTGGAAAATCTGCTCTGCCTGAAGTTTTGAAGCCAGCGCGAATGTTTTCTTCAAACAGCACCGCTTTAACTCGGCGGAGGACACACAATTGTTAGAGGTTTCGTCGTTGCAGTTTTTCCACTTTTATCCACAACTGTTGCGGTGAACGTTCCGCTCCAGGAAGAAGGCGGAAAGGTGTAACCATTCGCCTTATTTTCTGGCGCGTCGAGTTGGTAGGAAGTCCAGTAGGAAATCATATTCACCGGCTCGTTTTCGTAGGTGGCATTTGGTGGCGGGGTTGCAATTTTCTTTATGGGGGTGGTGTCCGTTCACCTGTGGTACCAATATTACCGGAATCTTTAGAATACGATGTGCCGTCGGTTCCATCAATCTCAATGCTCTTTATCCCCACTGGAGATGTTACACCGATTGCAAATAAAGTTCCTGATTGAGTCTGCGGAATGTACAGCGTTGGCGTGCCTTCGGTCTGATTAACCGACACTTCTGTAGCTCCACCCGTATATCGTTAGCCTGCCAAATTTCCTTCGCCCATTTCCCAAGATTGCCTACACGGAAATTTTGTGTTACTGAATCCGCGTGACATCCTGCTTATGAGCACATCCTACAAACCCGCCGGTTACACGAGCGTCGCACCTTATTTGATCGTCAGCAACGCGGGCGAGATAATCAAATTTCTGGCCGCCGTGTTTGACGGCAAGGTGCTGCGGAAATTCACCGACCTGGCCGGTCGCGTGGTTCATGCGGGGGTTCGCCTTGTCGATACTGTGGTGATGCTCGCCGAGGGCGGCGGCGCGTTTCCACCGGTTCCGTCGCATGTGCACGTTTATGTTTCGGATGTAGATGCGGTTTATGCCCGGGCGCTGGCGCACGGGGCGATTTCGGTGCAGGCACCCGTCAAGCAGGAAGACGAAGACAAGCGCGGCGGAATCAAGGACGTCGGCGGAACGACTTGGTGGATTTCAACCAAAGTTGGCTGATTCTCGGCCCACTATCCGTTTTCCAAAGATTGCCTGCGCGGAAATTTTCTGTTACTGAATCCGCGTGCCCGAACCAAGCCTGCTGCTCCTCATCCCGGCTTACAACGAAGAAGCGCGCATCGAACCGGTGCTGCGCGATTACGCCCGCTTTTTCAAAGAAAATTATTCCGGCAGATTCCAGATGGTCGTCATCCTCAACGGCTGCAAGGACAACACGCTCGGCGTCGTCCAGCGCACCGCCAAGGAATTTTTCAGCATTAGCCATCTCGATTTTCCCGAGGCGATTGGCAAGGGCGGCGCGCTCATCGAGGGGCTGAAACTTGCGCCGCTCGCGGACTTGATCGGCTATGTGGATGCCGATGGTGCGACGCCGCCGCAGGCGTTTCTTGACCTGGTGAAAAAAGTTGGCGCGGCGGATTGCGTCATCGGTTCGCGCTGGCTGCCCGGCGCGGTCATCCACCAGTCGCAGACGGGCAACCGGCAGTTCGCCAGCCGCGTTTTTCACTTCATCGTGCAACTGCTGTTCTGGATGAACATCCGCGACACGCAGTGCGGCGCGAAGGTGATGAAGCGCGCGGTCGTGGAGAAAATCCACCCGACTCTGCGCATCGCCGACATGGCGTTCGACATCAACCTGCTCTACTCGATGAAGCGCGCGGGCTTCAAAATTCTGGAAGTGCCAACGGAATGGACGGACAAGGCGGGCTCGAAGGTCGCGCTGGGTCGTTCGTCGTTGACGATGTTTTTGTCGGCCGTGCGCGTGCGGCTCATCTACTCGCCTTTCTATAAACTGCTCCGGCCGTTGCGACCGCTCGAAACCTGGGTCTATAAAAAATTGAGCGCGCCGCAGCCGTTATCCGGCACGAAGCCGGGAGATGGAAGATAACAGACGGAACTTTGGGAACAGAAATTTCCCTCATTCGTTATCTTCCAGTTACTATCTCCTAAATTTGCCCCAGGTGAACCACGCGCAGACGAAGAACAAGAGCAGATTAAAAATCCCCAGTGTCTGGATCATCATGCGCAGTCCGGCCTGCGTGTCCGGCAAATTTCCGGCGTGCCGGCCAACCATCGCCAGCGCGACACCGTAGCCGATCGCTACCAGCACGAGCCATGGCACGGCGGCAAAACGCGAGCGCGCCATGAGGCTGCTGATGAGCACGTTGGAAAACACCAGCGGCAGCATGCACCACGCGAACCACGGCACGAGCGGTGCCACAACCAGAAATGATTTGCCGCCCACGACCAGCAACGGCAACGAGGGAAACAACGTGCAACCGATGGCCGCCGCGCTGCCGGCCAGGATCGTCGCACCCAACGTCAGCAGCAGCGCATTGGATTTTTCGCCCGTGGCCGCGCTGCGGGCGAGCTTGGGAAACATCACCAGCGTCAGCGGTTGCGTGAAGAAAATCAGCGCGCGGCCGACCATGCCCGCCGCCGCGTAAAATCCGGTCTGCTCGCGGGGAAAATAATTCTGCGTGAAGATCATGTCCGCGCTCAACATGAACATCGCCGCGCCCAAACCCAATGTCAGCGGCACGACCCGGCGCAGCCAGTTCCGCCAGGCGACGCGCACTGATGGAATTTTCCACACGTCCCAGATTTGCCAGAGGCCGACCGCGCCCGCAAGCACCATGCCCAGCAGCACCGCCACGATGGCGCCCGCCGCCCAGCCGTGAAAAACTAAAATGATTAGGACGGTCAAGGTGAAGCGGCCCACGCCGTTGAAAATATTGGTCCATCCCAGCCAGAAAAAATTCTGCCGCCCTTGCAGGATGCCGGCAATTAGCGGGTTCCACATGGATGCCAGGCCAATGACGACGGCCAAGCCCAGCGCTGCGGAATTCTCAATCTGCAAACCCGCCAGCGTCTGGTGCCAGAAAACCGCCACCAAAACGACCATCGCCAGCCAGATATAAAAAATGCCGCGAAAGATGCCGCGGAATTCGCTCGCCACCACGCGCTGCTGTTCGGCCGTGATGGCCGCCGCCGCTTGTTGTGCGATGACCGGTTGCAAACCCACCGCCGGGATGCCCATCAGAGAAATCACCTGCAACAGCGTCGTGAACACGCCGTATTCGCCCTTTGGCAGTTCACGCGCGGCGATGGGATGCACTAGATACATGAGCAAGCCGCTGGCTACCCCCGCAATCATCATCCAGCCGCTTTGCCGGAAGAAGGCTGCGTGTGGCTTGAGGTAAACCGGTTTATTCGCTGCGGACATGAGCGTTGGACAATACGGAAACCAAACGGTTCAGGAAAGCGATTTCAGGAAATTCAGCAGCAGATTTTTTCCGCGCTCCAGCTCGGCCAGCGAAATCCACTCGTCCGCCGTGTGCGCCTGCGCGATGTCGCCCGGCCCGAACACCACGCTCGGAATGGCCGCCGCCGAAAGCACCGCCGCGTCGCAAAAATAATCCACGCCCGCCGGCCTGGTCTGGCCGGCGTTGCGCAAAAATTCCCGGATGAGCGGCAATTTGTGATTGGTTTCCAGCGGCAACGCAGGTGCGAGTTTCACACTGGAAATCTTCGCGGACAAATTTTTTGACTTCAGCAGCGTGGCGATTTCGCGGCGTACACCGGCTTCCGTTTCGCCTGGCAACGTGCGGCGATCAATGGAAATCGTGCAGCTGTCCGGCACGATGTTCGGTTGCGTGCCGCCGGCAATGGTGCCGACGTTCACCGTGCCAGTACCGACCAGCGGATGTTTGCGCCGCCGCAACTGCGCCGCGTAATCAGTTTCCAAAACGCCCACGATGCGAGCCATTTCGTGAACCGCATTTTTACCAAGATGCGGCGTCGCGCCGTGCGCCGCGCACCCGCGCGCGGTGAGTTGCAGCCACAAGCTGCCCTTGTGCGCGGTGACGACCTGTAATTTTGTCGGCTCGCCCACGATCGCCAGGTCCGCCTTGAAGCCGCTGGCCGCCAGCGCGCGCGAACCGGCTTGGGCGTTCTCCTCGTCAATCAGGCCGGCGAAAACAATCTCTGTTTCTCGCGGACGCGACCTGGAATCCGCCAGCTCGCACAACGCCGTGATCATGGCGGCGACGGAACCCTTGGTGTCACACGCGCCGCGACCATGCAGGCGGCCGTTTATGCGGCGCGGGATGAATTGCGATTCTTCCGCGCTGACAGTGTCGAGATGCGGCGCGAGCAGGATGGTGCGGCGGATTTTATTGGACGGAACCAGGCGCGAGATGAGATTGGAACGTCCAGGCAAAACTTTTTTGATTTCAACTTCGAGTCCGGCGACGGCGGCGACGGCGGCGAGGAAGTCCGTCACATTTTTTTCACCATAATGACTTGCCGGGCTGGTTCCGCCCTTGGGAGCGAAAGCCGGGTTCACGCTGGGCAGCGCGATGAGTCCGGCCAGGAGTTTTTCCGTGCGCGTCATGCGGCCACAGCTTAATGCCGGGCGGCTTGGGTGTCGAGAAATGGTGAAATCAGGCAGTCTGGAGCTTGCGGCGAATGAGCCACACAGCGATCATGCCCGAAAGCAGCAGCATCTGCCCGGACGGCTCCGGCACGGCCTGGACGGTGAAAGTGTTCCCGGAGTCAGAAAAGAGTCCGCCCGAATAAGCGACCGCAAGCCCCGAATTCGTGGCTGCGGCCAATTGCGTTGGCGAGAATGTCGCTTGATAGCCGAACCCGGAAAGCGATTGGCCCGCAGCGATGTCATTCGTCGACGAATCGGCTACATATTTAACGGAATTTGCGGTGATGGTGGCCGTCCATCCCGCGGGCGTCGAAGCACTGGTCGGCACACCAGGCAGATAAAACTGCCCGGGAGTCCAAGCATACCAAACACTCCCGACCGGCGAGGTGGCGCCGCCGGCATCGCTAAAAATCAGACTGTAAACATAGGGACCGGAGCCGGAACCGGCAATCGTGCCACCGGCAAGCTGGCCCTGCCCATGGACGCAGGCGGCGGTTCCAGCCGCCAGCACGAACCCAAGAAGAATCCGGGTGGCGGCATTGCTTAAAAAGATGAAGGTGAATTGCGTTTTCATGGCATTTACATTTTTTGGCAAAATGTCTTTTTTATAGCTAATTAGTGGTACCCAAAAAAGAAAGTCTTGAAAAGACATTTCACCAATAAAATGAGCCACGCCGGCGCGGCGGCGAAAAAGTCCACCGCATTTTTCTCTCGGCAAACATGCGGCCGATGACTCGTTCAGTATTTGATCCGTTCCGCCAATTCCGTTCCTTCGCCGCCCCCGGCGACCGGCTTTCCTTGCGCGTCGAACAGTTCGTACTTGATCTGCGATTCAAAGGCGTTGCCGTCAGCGGCCAGCCTGATTTTTTCCGTCACGACGCCGTGGCCGTCCGGCGGCCAGCCACCGCCCTTGGCGATTTCGTCAAAACTCGCCGGTGCCTTGTCCACGAAGAACTCATACCGGGCCACATATTGCCGCGGCCCGGTTTTTTTCCACACGCCGTACGCTGGCTCTACCGGCGGCGAGGCGTCGTAATTTGAGGACTCGGTCACGGTGCCGCCCGCATTGAAGACATACAGAAATTTCACGTCCTTGAATCCCGCGAAGGCACCGGAAGTGAACTGGACGTCTCCGCGCCAGGCACCCGTCAATTCGACGCCGGTGGTGTCAATCTCCACATGGCAACCCGTCGCCAGCAGGACGGCGCCGAAACCGAATGCCAACAAAAACTGTTTTTTCATAATTGGTCCAACGCCAGCAGCTATTGCGATCCCTTCAACTGTTCGTTCCAGAAAGGCTCATCTTGATAGGTGTAATCTTCGACCACCCCATTCTTGATGAGAACCTCCAAAGTCTTCTTTTCGCCTGTTGAAGTCACCACTGGGCCGTCCGAACTCTGGGTCGTCGTGGCCTTTCCGTCTTTCCAGTAGTAATTCCAGATCCCTCCGTCCGGCTGCACCGAGGTGGTGAGCGGCCGGCCGAGAAGGCTCTTCAACTCATCGGCCGTGGTGACGCCCTTTTGGATGCCGCTGATTTCGGCGGCATCAAATTCACGCCCGGCGGTGATCGTTTTTGTGGCGCACCCGGCCAAAGCCACGGCAATAGCGGATATGAGGAGGAATTTTATTTTGTTCATTTTTTGGTTGGTCGGTTCCTGCATGATAGACTGAATGTCTTTGACCAAATCAAGGTCAGACGCTCATTTGACGTGGGGCAGCTTGCATCGCCTCGTTAGAAGTTACAGTGAACGGTGTCGACGCCCAATTCTTCGCCCAGGCTTATCCGTGGGCATCTTATGCATATTTTTTTGGTTGGATTTTGCGAACGCTTCCTGTCTGACCGGCAAACGGGTCGGATTATCGCGGCCTTTAAGTTTTTGTCCAGCGCACTCTTGGATCTCAATTTCCCGGCATCGGCTTCGGTGACAGTGGTCAGGCCAGAGCCTGTTTGCTGACTTCGCCGCGCAGATAGCCCAGAACTTCCTGCGTCTGCACGCCCCGCCGTTCCGTCTCAATTTTAATCCAGTTTAACACCTGCCAGATCTGTGTCAGCGGCATGCCATCAGAACTGAGTGCCAGCGTGGTGCCACAATGGCAATTAGCAAGCGATAAATTACCGGACGAGTGGGCGGGTTTCCAATCGCCCAATTCTATGTCGTAGGAAAGGGGCGACCCAATGGGCTTGGTGTTCAGCAGATACTCCCGATAAGTCAAGAAAACTTGCTTGCAATTGGGGCAGGTCCGGGGGAAAAGCCCTCCAATGTGTTTGCGGATGACACGGACAACCTCGGCTTCAGTCAAATTTGGCAGATTATCTGGCATCACAATTCATCTCGTTCCGGCGGATTTGTCGGCCTAATGTGGAAAGCTGGGCCACCGCGGACTCTTGACGCGAACCGCGACAGCGGAGCCCCGTAGCACGGGGGACCATCAGCGCCAAAAGGCTCCGGCGACTTCCATGAGAAGGCCGTCATGTCAAAAAATATCAGCACATCGTTTTTGGTTGGATGGAGCTGTGTTGGCAACGCGGGAGTGGATCGCCCTTCCATACGAACTCGCTCGCGAGAGTGGTTCACGGTTGGATCCGATGGCCTTGCGGGAGGAGTGTGACCATCTGGTTATCGGGCTCGCCTTGCGGCGGCTCTGTCGTCGGACCGTCATCACTCCAAGATTAGCGTCCATTCCAAATTCTTTTTATTAAAAGCCTTATTATTTTTGTTTGCTTGGTTCAGCCAGGCGTCACCATCTGGGCCAACGCTTGGCACATCGTTTTTCCTGGGCAATCTTAATCATCCAATTGCCCGGCATCTGCCTTCTCATCCAATCTTGTTAGGTGCGTTTGTCATATCTCCAATGACTCAGCCGAGGAAGCCATCGAGCCACGAATGCGGAATACTCTGACCATTCGGCACCGAACTGCCGATGCAGCCAAGGCTCCTCGGAAATAACCACGCGCAGATGGAAACCAACCGCCAACAACACGCCATACAAACCGAGTAAACGCGAGCCAGCAATCATACTCCAACCGAAAACCATCGTCACAACCGCGATATACATCGGATTGCGCACAATGCGATAAAGCCCGACTATGACCAAATGCTTTGGTGGGTCCCAAGGTGCAAGTGTCCCTCTGCCTGCTACGAAAAAATCTCGGATGCACCATAGAAGCAAGACAAAGCCCAAACCCAATAAAACGAAACCGAATGTCCAGCCTGATAAGTGGTCGCCCTCAGCATGCACAATCAGCGCCGGGATAATACCCGCTACAACGCCGGGCAAAGCTAGAAAAGCTATGAATGCTCGTAAATACATTAAGAACAGTAATTGTGCTAAACTTCTGCGGCCTATCTAATCACGGTTGAGCTTAATAACAAGGGCAAAAGCCGAATTCCATTAACTCATCGTGGTTGACGGCGGAGCGGGCGGCAAGCCGGTCGTCGCAGACAAGTTTAAGTCATTTTCCACCCAACTGGATGACCATGCCTTCGCGTGCGGCTTCCACCTTGAGTTTGGATTTGCGTCTGGCCACCAGCTTGCGGGCGTGTTTCACGATCTCATACATGCGGCGGTCGTCGTGGTCGGGGTCGTGGTGAAAGAGGACGAGTTTCTTCACGCCGGCCTTGAGGGCGAGGGCTACGGAATCGTCCACGCAGCCATGACCCCAGCCGACGTGGAGCTTGGATTCGGCGCGGTCGTATTGGGAGTCGAGGATGAGGACGTCGGCGTCGCGCACGAAGTCAATCATTGCGTGGTCGTCAGGGCGCGGTTCGGTGTCGGGAAAGAAGGCGACAATGCCGTCGGGCGAAAAGAGCCGGTAGCCGACGCACATGCCTGGATGGTTGGCGCGGTGCGCGCGCACGAGCACGGAGCCGACGGCGAAGTTGAAGTCCTTGAGCTCCTCGATGTCAATGTTGCTGGGGAGCTTGTCGAACGGGACGGGGAAATAGGTGCTTTCCATCTGGCCGGTGAGCGCGGGGACGAGGCCCTTGCGCGCGCCTTCGCAGCCGAGAATCCGCAGGCGGCAGTTCGGGTCGTAGATCGGCCCGAAGAACGGCAGGCCCTGGATGTGGTCCCAATGCGTGTGGGTGAGGAGCAGCGTGAGGTTGAGCGGCTTTTTTTTGAATTCTTTCAGCAACAACTGCCCCAGCCCACGCAAACCAGTGCCGGCGTCGAGGATGATGATGTCTTCGTCGCTGCGGACCTCGACGCAGGAGGTGTTGCCGCCATAACGCACGGTGGTCGGGCCGGGCGTGGCGATGGAGCCACGCACACCCCAGAATTTTATAGAAGTGCCAGCGTTGATGGCATCATTCTAACGCGACTCCGGCGAAAGACAAACTGGAAAACAGCCGCGCGTGAAGTTTGCGCGGGGCGACCGAACCCAAAACCCGCGCAAAAAATCTTGCGCGCGGGCGCAGGTGATTTAGGATGGTTGTCTTGGCGGGTTGGTAGCTCAGTCGGTAGAGCAGTGCCCTTTTAATTCAAAAAGGCCGATTTTAGCCATTTTTAGCGAGTTTTAATTCCCCTTTGCAACCATTGCAGAACTATTGATTTCATTGGGTATTATTCACTTTTCCGTGTCATCTCTCGTCTTCTCATAAAATCCAAATTTTTCCCGATGGGTTACAAGTCGGGTGCAAGTTTTTGAAACAACTTCGCGAATTGTTCCAGTTCTTCTACGGCGAAAGCAAGCAGCCGGCGACTGGTTGCCTCAAGTTGTTCCGCCGTTATGTGCGGAGATGAAACAGCGCAACCTATCCACACGATCAGGCCATCGCTTGACGCAATTCTACCGGTGAAACAATTGAGATTTTCAGTCCACCCTGAACGCGCTCATACGACGGGCCGTTCAACGGACTGACGGCGTAATTTTTTCCTTTTGGATATTGTTCACGGAATGCTGCCAGTCCGCGCGTCTCGAAGGCTTCGGGATTCCATTTGCATTCGATGGCATCAACCGCGTCGCGCCCGTGTGGCACGACGAAGTCCACTTCGCGCTGCTGTTTGTCGCGCCAGAAATGAATTTTCGGCGCACCGGCGGCGATGAGTGTATCCAGCACGAGATGCTCCCACAACACGCCGCAATCCTCCGTCCGCAGATGATCCCAGCCGCGCGCGTGGCAGACCAGCCCCGTGTCGAATCCGAACACTTTCGGCTGCGCGACGATCTCGCGTCGCCCGCCCGCCGAAAACGGACGCACGAGGTGCGCGACGTGTGTGATCTGATAAACCTCCAGCCAGTTCGTGACCGCAGGCCGGCTAATCTGGCTTTCAGCGGCCAACTTCGTCACGTCCAGCATCCCGCCGCTCTGATGCATCAACAATTCCAGCACGCGCAAGAAACCGGCGCGCTTCTCCAGCCGGAAAAGCTCCTGCACATCGCGCGCGAAGTAGGAGTCCAGCCACTCAGCATAGAATTCTGGATTGTGTTCCTTCGCGAGCAGGGCGGGTGGCAGACCGCCGCGCAACAAGCGCTCCCGCAAATCCGTCATGCCGAAGGCCGGCAATTCCTCGTGCAACACCGGCACCAGCTCCACCACCCGCTTGCGCCCCGTCAGACTGTCGCGGAACTTTTGCGTGGCCGCGAGCGTGGAAGAACCCGTCGCCAGGATTTTCAACTTGGGAAAAGCATCCGCGCCAATCTTCAGCAGCCGGCTCGGATCGGGAAGCTGATGCACTTCGTCCAATACCACGAACTTTTTTTTCACCGACCGGAAAAAACTTTCCGGGTCGCGCAGCCGTTCCGCCACGCTGGGCAGGTCGCAGTTGAGAAACTCCGCGTCCGACAGGCTCTGGGCCAGCACCGTCTTGCCCGCCCGCCGCGGCCCGGTCAGCCAGACAATGGATGCCTGTTTCCACGCGGCGACGAGCCGGTCAGTCCAGAAAGGTCGTTTAATCATTGCAGGACTAATTTACTTTTAGACGGCTAAAAGTAAAGTGAAGATTTCAATTTGACGTAGCCATTCCGTGCCGTCGTCAGATTTAATGATACGGCCTGACGATAGCGGGGCGGTTTGGAAAGCGTCATTTGCCGTTATTAGCCCCTCAATCGTAGATCAGCGCGGTCTCGGCAATAGCCAGTGAAAAACGGGAGCGCACGGCAGGTTTTGAGTTTGCCGCGCTGAATCAGCCGGTAGATACTGAAATAATGCACGCCCAGCATATCGGCGGCTTCCTGCACGGAATATGCGAGTCGCTCAATCGGCGGCTTGGCGGTTTGAATTTCGTTTTCTGGAATCGTTTCCATACGTCCTTTACTGGCTTTTTATTAGGAATAGATTTGGGCTTTGACCGGCTTGCTCCAGTCCATTTTGGGCAGGAAATGGATCGGATGAAGGAGATGACTCCACGCAACTGGGGGCAACTGGGAAAGAATCAATGCAAGGGAGAGCCAGCGACGAAGTGCAAACATCGTTTTGAAAAAAACCGCGACAAACTTTTCACATTTCTCGACTACGATGGCGTCCCTTGGAATAACAACAACGCTGAACACGCAATCAAGGCTTTCGCAAGGCTCCGACGCGTCATTGAAGGGTTGTCCACACCGAAAGGCATTGAGGAATACCTGATCCTCCTCAGCGTCTGCCAAACCTGCAAATACACGGGTGTGGACTTTCTGGATTTTCTCCGTTCGGGCGAGCAGGACATTCACGCCTTCGCAGAAAGCCGACGCAGGCGACGGCATGGCCGCGCCAATCCAGATGTCGTTAAATCCACCGCAGCCAGCGTGTCCGCCTCGGGCCGGGCAGGTAGCTGAACATGAGTTTCATGTTCGATTCCATAGTGGATTCCGGTTCTGCTTCCTGACAGCAACCATGGTAAAGTTCGCAGGCTTGACGGCGAAGTTCTTTTAATGCCAACGCGCTCAACCCGGCGCGGGCGAATGACTCAATTAATGTGTCCAACAGAGGAATAAATTCCGAGTCGTCGAGAGAATTCCGATCGTAATGCGCAAATAAATCTTCCATCTGAATTTTGCCAAGACGCAACACGGCTGCTTCCGTGTCCTTTGGCTGTTGGCCTTGGGTCTGCCGCACCGGCAGCGGCGTGCCCGTGGATGCGCCTGGCAGAGGCGACAGTTTTTCGGGCGGCAGGGTCATTTTGATGCTCCGCGCCTGACCCGGTGCGCGTGTGATTAAGCCGCGCCGTTCCAAAGTCAGAATCATCTGATGCACAGTCGGTGGCGTTACTTGAAAAAACTGCACCATCTCCGCCTCCGCCGGCGGGCATCCGTGCAGGGTGGTATAATGATGGATGAAGGCGAGAAACTGGCCTTGCCGGGATGTGTAGGGCGGTTTCATTTCGGCCCATCTTCCAAAGCCTCAAGGTTGAACATGAACCGGACGATTTCTGCGATCTTCGTCCGGCTGGGGCCGTTCAGGCCGTTGCCATAACGCGGGTCGTAATGCTGGCAATAATCCGCCGCGAGTTTGTAGCCATGTGCTGATGAGTCCAAGTGCCAAAGGTAGATTGAAAGACCCTGCTCCACCAGCATGAGGTTCCAATTATGGACGATGCGCACGGAACCCCCTTGTTGGTTTTGAAATTCGTTTTGAAAATCCCGCAGACGGTCATGCAACGCCTGTGCCGCAGGCCGGTCCAATTCCGGCCGAATTTGGTCCAGACCCGCCAGCAGCGTTCGCGCCGCCCGGAAAAGTTCCGCCGCCGCGCCGATGGTTTTGCCTTTGCGCGAAGTCGCGCGGGCTGCGACCCAGATGGCGAAGGCGGAAAGCCGTTCCGGCCGCTCAAACCACTTTTTCAAAACGGTCAGCCGAGTCAGGCTGGTATTTCCGTGGTCATCAATCTCTTCGACGATGCTTAAAAGTTTTTCGGGAATGTTCGTTCGCATGAGGGCAAATCCTGTTTCAGCACCTGAGTTTCAGCCGGGAGTTTAATATCCTGCGGCGCGTCGTCAACCGTGGCCCTTGTTTTCGGTGAAAAACACCTTGAGCCGAGGCTCGCCAGTAACCCACTTGAGTTCATATTGCGATATTGCCCGGCGGTCATCGCCGTAATGTGATTTCCGCCAGCGCAGCCAAGTGCGCAATTCCCGCAGATATTCCGGCGCTACTTGCGACGGCAATCCTTGCTGCAACTGTCCGGCAATCTGTTTCCAGTAAAGGTCTTGTTCCGTTGGCGGCAACAGCGCCAGATTCCACAACAAAACCACCTGATCCATGACGGCACGAAACCGGCGCTCATCCGGTTTGTCACCCAACAGGGGTTGGGCGAATTCCAATAAGATTTGCGAAAGCGGCCTCATTCGCCAGCCAGTTCGTTTTCGAGTTGATACACTTGATCACGCACGGCATCGCCATAGCCCCACCCGATGCCGTCCGCGAGAGTTGCCAACCGCCGAATCCGCTCACGAAATCGGGGATAAAGTTCGGTTCCCTCGCGCATGAGCAGTTGCGCCATCTCGGTCAACACGGATTCCAAGCTGTTGTAAAAAGACTCGTTGATGTCGCCAAATTCATGCGTGAACTCGGTGCCGTTCTCCACATAGGTCAACATCAGATCAATCGTCCCGTCAAATTGCCGGTGGCCCTGCGGTAATCGCGGATGGCCTTGCGCGCCTCGGACAGTTTGAGTTTCCCATAGCCGCGCGCAGGGAAGAACTGTTCCACGATCTTGCGCCGGTATTTTTCCAAGGCTGCGCCGGCGCCTTCTTCCGCCTGAAAGCGGGCCAGAAGAAAATCGCGATTGTCCGGCGAAGCGTCGTGAAGGTCTTTCACCAAGGCAACCAGCGCGGGTTTCGACCAGTCGTCCAATTGCTGGCGAATTTTCTGCCAGCCGGTAGTTTTCTTTTCACTCATTTGAGTTTCAATTGGTCTTGGATGCAGGCGTTGAGAAATGGCGGTTATATTCCAAGCAGAATCCTGCCCATGGTAACGACCTGCTGCCGCACGCGATCACGATCAGCCGCGTCACCAGGGTAAAATTCCGCTGCCCTCACTGGCCCGTCTTGATTTGCTTCAGAAAAATCCGCTCGCAATGCCGCCAGCGCGGCAGTGTAAGCTGGGTTCCCCGCGTCTTTTTCAGCGCGGAACGCCAATACCGCCGCCTCTGGCCCATCAATAAAACCTGTAACCGCGAGCAACACATCGTAGGCATCCTTCGGGCTGCGTCTTCCGGTCGGCCCACCGAACGCATTGAGTTTGAGAACCAGCAACGGACGAATGTCCGCCACAGCTACTTGGCAGGTTTGCTCCACGCTATAAAGGTCACGACCATGCACCGTCATGATACGGCGACTGGCCAGCGCACGGTTCACACCGGGGATGACGCTGGCAACTACGTCATCCACAACTCGCGCCCCGGTTACAGACGGTGGGTCTTCGGTAAGAAAATCAAGGTAGAGCGCGATGTCTCCGAATTTCCGCACCAGACGGTTGCCTTCTGAAGTAAAGCCCAGTCCGGCAAGGTCTGTCTTGATTGTGCCATATTGCCCGCCTGACGCTCCGAGCGTGATGCCAAAATCCACATCCAACGTCACCGCGCCTGGCAAACCAGAGAGGTCACGACGAGTGAGATAATGCACGGCCAATCCACCCACAAGAACAAGATCGTTGTGGTATTGTTCCAACGAACGCCACGCCGTCAACAAAGCTGACTCGGCTGACTCCAGACTACGCGGCGGGTAGTCGTCAAACTTTCCGAATTTGGTCATGCCCAACCTCCCGCGAAGTCCGGCCATTTCCGTAATTCCGCCGCCTGCTCTTCGCCGCGCAAGCCTGCGTGCTGAAGGTCGAGATATATCTGCACATCCGAAACCAGGTTGAACCCGCGCACGGACTGCAAGGGACGCAGGACGCCTTCATCCTTGGGCATCACAAGGCGCAATCCACCACTGCTGGAGACCCGTCTGGCCAGTAATTTTTCTGAAACGGCCGACTCTTCAGGAAATGAAGTTACATATGCGGTGACAACTACGGGGATTGTGTAGGGATGCCTGAGCCAACCGGCGAACCATTGAGTAAATGCGTGCGGCTGCCCCCCAAGCAGAACCCGAAGTTTTTCTGCCAGTTGAGTCGGATCACTCGACAACAGCGAATACTCTCTAGTCGTCGTTCGCTTCGCCCATTCATCGCCTTTTGCCCAGGCGTCCAGCAATGCTCCGGGTTTCGTTATTCGCAGACCGCTGGGTTCGTCCGCCGCCCATTCTCGCGCGAACAATTGCTGCCGCACCGCACTTACCCAGCCGAGACTCACTTGCGCCGCATCAGCCAGTTCCACAACCTTCCACGGACGCAGCGGTCCTTGAAGAAGCACCCGCAAGACGCGTGCGGCTTTCGGAGCAAAGAGTGATCTTACCTCGCGGCGTTCCCGAAATGGATTCTCCGCCGTGTGTGTTTCGATAAAAAACTGGTCGAAGGCCAGGCGCGCGTTCCCTGCCAGGTCGGCATAGCCGATTCCTGCCTCCTCGCAGATGCGAGCTGATTCTTCAGAAATGAATGGAGCCACCAGCACGCCGTAGCATGGTGTTTTATTCGGCAACTGCTCCATAAAATGCTTCAATTGCAGGACTCCGGTTCGAATTTCACGTGGCTGCCCAAGCCGCCGACCTTTCACCACCACCCTCCAATTACGGTCTCCGGCACAAACTTCCGCGATCCAGTCAGGTTGATCTCCGAATTCTCCCTTAATCAGACTCCACGATTTTACCTTCAGAAAGGCTGCCCGCGCCAAAAAATTCCGGATTGCAGCCTCGAACTGCGGTTCAAGGTTGCGCTCTTTCAGTTTGTAGACTCTTTTCACTGCGTGATGAAAATAGCGTATTCAGTGAAATAATCAAGCGATATTTCGTTACATTTATATATTTCATCAAATCGTGAAATGTGTATTTATAATGAAAACACATTTTTCAGAGAAGAAGGATTTATGTTTTATTGCGGTTTCACGCGCCCGAACACAGCGGATGCGCTGTCTGTTTTAACCCAATTGTTGTTGCAGGGTAATCTGACGATTCGGAGAACTCACCTGACGATTGCCTGACAATTTGCGCCAGACGTTCGGACGGCAAATCGGACGATTTCGTTTAGTGTGGCTTCGGGCGTTCTGGCCGAAAATTCATCCGCCAGCGCCGGGCGGTCGGTAAATTCCTGTTTGAACACCTGGCGTCCCATTGCTTGTTTGGCCGTTTCCAGAAATTTTTCTGCGGAAACAATCCAGACTTCTTCATGGAGTTGTCCCCAAAATATTTCCAGCGGGTTTTCCGACACCCACCACGGATAGTTGTATTTCGTTTTGGCTTTGGCGATGGCGCGGCGGTCGTCGGCAGGAAATGGAGATTTTCCGGCCTCCACCTCCGATGGTTTTTGCAGCGGAACACTGTTGGGCGGCTGATCGAAACTCACCCGTTTAATCATGGCAAAACTGTGTTCTTGGCGGAGATGCCCGTAGCGTTTCATCGCCAGCGCGCCGCCGTCTTTATGCCCAAGCCAGCGGCTCACCGTCGGAATGTCCACGCCCGATTCAATGCAAGTCGTAGCAAAGAAATGCCGGAAATCGTGATGGGTAAATTGTGGCAAGGCGAGTTTCTTGCAGGCAGTTTGCAGACATTTGCGCGCACTTTTGATCGGAACAATCCGGTCTTTCGGCTGCGGTTTTTTTTGCGCCTTCAATCGCGTCAAAAATTCGCACAGCCTTTCTGACATCGGGATGGTGCGGGGAGCAGCTTCAGTCTTGGTGCCGGGCAGAAAAATGGTGCCGCGTTCAAAGTTAACATCGCCCCAGAGCGTCGGTCTCTTTTCGCTGGCCTCCCCGCCGCCAACCACTTCACCGATGCGCGCGCCGGAATACGCCAGAAATTCAACCAAGTTTGCACCGTCCTGGCATTTTTCCTGATTGTCCTTTTTGCCGTCTGACTGTCGTATGGCGCTGATTAGCTGCTTAAACTGATCCAGGCTGGGAACCACAATCTGTTTGGAAATGATTTTCCGACGTTTGATATGCCTAGCTGGATTGGAAAGAATCAGTCCGCGATTAAGGGCAAAATCAAAAACCGCATTCAAAACGTCCAACTCGTGGACAAAAGTTTCGGAAGCCAGAATCGCCCCCCGTTCCTTTACCCAGCGGTCGCAATTCTGCTCGGTGATGTTGCGGACCGGCAAATTCTTGAAATATGGGGCCAGACCCTTGATATACATTTCCCGGCGTTTAACCGTGCCGGAACTGGCCGCGTGCCGGTTCGTTTCCAGCCATAATTTCGCGGCTTGCTCGAAGTTCAATTTTGCTTCAGGGGAAATTTTCAAACAGCCGATTTTCGCCCGCAAGTCATTCAACCGGCGGTCGGCCAGTTTCCGGTCTTTGGTTTTGAGCGAACGGCGAAACTGCTTGCCTCCCCGCTTCAACAAGGCATAATATCCGTTCGATGATTCGAGCCGATACAGGTTCTCTGCGACTTTATGAAAAGCCGGTTTTTCAACCGGCTTCGTTGTGTTTTTGCCCGTCATTTTCATGCAAAAACATAGCACAAAACCGAAGGGTGACAAGTATGGGTTACAAGTCAGGGGTTGAAGGCATGGTTGTTTCTTCCGAAGTCTTTAATAAACAATAGGATGGGTTGGTAGCTCAGTCGGTAGAG
>Ga0302324_100007237_pt1 | contig 23672 bp, 23 predicted proteins | sample Palsa_T0_1_FD_201949 | JGI IMG/M metagenome (GOLD analysis project Ga0302324, IMG submission 201949) | Peat permafrost microbial communities from Stordalen Mire near Abisko, Sweden - Palsa_T0_1 | ecosystem: Environmental > Terrestrial > Soil > Palsa > Peat permafrost | place: Sweden: Abisko... | reverse complement strand
CAAGCACAATCACCAACCGCCGCCGCTGGGCTCTACCCTTAGCTTCAACGGGGCGTGGCGCAGCTTGGTAGCGCACCTGCTTTGGGAGCAGGGGGTCGCCGGTTCAAATCCGGCCGCCCCGATAACGGAAATGCCTGCAAAACCGCCCTGCGCGTGGGCCTTGGCCATCGAGACGCCCGCCTTCGGCGGAAGGGGGCGCTCTGGGGTGGCAACTCTCTTCCGTGGAGCGACTCCCCGCCTGGCGCGCTCAGGTACAACGCGATCCGCCGGCGACGTCCAGGCGTCCCCGTGGCCAGGCGTCCTGTTAAGCGTGGCTTCTGGTACTTTTCGGCGTGCGCGTGTCGTCGCTGAGCGGCCCGGAGCCAGCCTCGGGGCCTCACTGCAAAGGGGGAGGGAATCCTAGTGGGAGGGGATGCTGCTGTGGTCACGACCGGGGTGGCAACCACCCACGAGAAGCGCATCGGGTCTGGGGCTGCTCGGCGGAGGATGATGCTGATCGCCGCGATGGTGGCGCTCGCGCTCGGGGTGCTGGGATCGGCGCTCGCAGCGCAGGCTGGCGCGGACGTCTACTGGGTAAACAACGAAGCCAAATCGATCGGGCGGGCTACGATCGAAGGCGAAGAAGTCAACCAGAGCTTCATCACGGGGATGAGCTTTCCGACTGGGGTGGCGGTCGACGGCGAACACGTCTACTGGACCGACGAGACAACCGAGACGATCGGGCGGGCGAACCTCAAAGGCGAAGAAGTCAACCAGAGCTTCATTACCGGCGCGAGCAGCCCGGTCGCGGTGGCGGTCGACGGCGAACACGTCTACTGGACCAACTACGGCACCAACTCGATCGGGCGGGCGAGCCTCAAAGGCGAAGAAGTCAACCAGAGCTTCATCACCGGCGCGAGCGGCCCGTTCGGGGTGGCGGTCGACGGCGAACACGTCTACTGGACCAACTCCAGCAGCACGACCATCGGGCGGGCGAACCTCAAAGGCGAAGAAGTCAACCAGAGCTTCATCACCGGCGCCAGCGTGCCGGACGGGGTGGCGGTCGACGGCGGACACGTCTATTGGACCAACGAGAGAACCAACTCGATCGGGCGGGCGAACCTCAAAGGCGAAGAAGTCAACCAGAGCTTCATCACCGGTGCGAAAAGCCCGGAAGGGGTGGCAGTCGATGGCGCACACGTCTACTGGACCAACTTTGATAACGGGACGATCGGGCGGGCGAACCTGAAAGGCGAAGAAGTCAACCAGAGCTTCATCACCGGTGCGAGCCACCCCTGGGGGGTGGCCGTCACCCCCACGCCCTCGATCACCGGCGCAACCGGGCCAACCGGCCCGACAGGACCCGAAGGCCCGAGCGGGCCCACAGGTCCGACAGGGCCGACCGGAACGCAGGGCGTGACCGGGGCGACCGGAGCCCAGGGGCCAACCGGCCCGACCGGACCACAAGGACCGACCGGACCCCAGGGGGTCACCGGAGCGACCGGGGCCACCGGCCCGACCGGACCACAGGGAGCGACCGGCCCGGCCGGCAACGCCGCGGTTGCGACGTTCGCAAGCTCCCAGAGCGTGCCCAACGGCAACTGCCTGAACTACACGATGCTGGCGGGCCAGGGCAACGGGAAGTGCCCGGCCAAGACGACGGGCTTCTCCCTCAGCCCGCTGCTTGCAGGTATGCCTGAGAACGGCGGGCAGGTATCCAACCTGTACGCCGAAACGAACGCGACGGTGAGCGGCAGTGACACAGCGACCGTCACCGTCATAGACAACACGAGCGGCGCCGTGCTGCTCTCGTGCACGGTCACATCGACGAGCAAAGGGGTGTGCTCGAACGCGGCGACAGCTGCAACTGCAGCGGCGCCTGGCGACAGGCTCGAGGTGCAGGTGACCAACACGAGCCCCAAGAAGTCCTGGTCCTGCAACAACAAAGAGTGGTCGGTGAGGTTCCGCTACTGAACCGATAGATGGACGAGCTGCGGTCGCGCCGGCTGAGGACGGCCGTACGACTGCATCGCCCGGCGCAGCGATCGTGTCGCGAGCCTGCGCCTGGGGCACTTTCGGCGGCGGGCATTTCTCAGAGCACCGGCACGTGCCCGGTGTGGGAGGAGCCCGCGCAGATCTGGAACGTTCGCGCCACGCCGGCCGGCACCTTCGGCAGCGGACAGCGGGGATGAACGGTCTTCAGCACCTGGGTCCAAGCGACGTCCACCGTGTTGACGTTCTGCGGCGCGCTCTCGTAGACGATTGTGAAGCCGGCGAAGCTCGCGGCAGCCGGACAGCCCCGGCCGCCCTTCCACTCCACCAGCGCCCACCTCTGGCTGCGGGTATCGACAACGATGTTCAGGCAGTTCGTCGTGTCGCCGCTGAACTTGATGATCTCGCTCGCCTCGGCCGGGCCTGGCCTGTGGGTCCCGGCAGGCAGCGCGAATGCCGTGGCGGCAGCCAGGAGGGTCAGCAGGCCGGCGAAGGCAGCCACGGTGGTCGACCCCCGTGGGCAAAGGTTCCTCTGCATGGCCGCGATGATCGCAAGTCTGGCTGGGCGCTGCGACCACGCGCGCGGCCCGGTTCTTCCCTGATGGCGGAACTTCGCCCCGTAGAACGCTCGACCGCCAGCTCGCGGAGGACTATCGAGGCGATGGGATCTGCTGCTGAGATGCCGCTCACCTGCGCCGTGGCTCCTCGACCGACGCGGCTGAGGGCCGAAGCCCGACCGCGACCTGCCGCGCTGCCTCGCCTGAAGCGGCGCAGTCCAGGAGTCGAAGCACAGCCATGGTCAGCTTGGCCGCGTGGCCGTAGTGCCGGGCGGTGCTGGTCGCCAACCTATGTGTCCTCAGCACATGCACACAAGGCGCGGACGAGCCCAGCCTGAACTCAAGTTCCCACGCGACCCGACGGGGAGGCTGCGAGCCGAGCGCGTGGCTCGTGCTCGCGCCCCCGCCCGGTGCGTGGCGAGGCCGGGTGGTCCGGGCCGGCCACAGCGCCCGAGCCGGTGGGCGGAGGCCGACTAGTGTCGGTCGCCGTAGTCCTGCCGGGAGGAGGTGCCCGCGGGGCCTACGAGGTGGGCGCTCTGTCGGCTCTCCTGCCGGCGCTCGAGAAGCGCGGCGAGCGCGTGTCGATCTGGTGCGGCACGAGCGTTGGCGCGATCAACGCGGCGGTGCTCGCGTCGCTCGCCCATCTCCCGGTGCAGGAGCAGGTCGAGGCGGCGCTGGCGATCTGGACGGGACTGCGCAAGCAGGATGTGATCGCGAGGATGGTGGGTCCTGGTGGCGCGCGCATGGCGCTGCGCCTGTTCGGGCACGCGCTGGGCGTGCCGGGCGTCGGTCTGGCGAGCGTGCTCGATCCCTCCCCGTTGGCGGGAAGTCTCGATCGCTGGGTCGATTGGCAGCGGCTCGCGCGCAACGTCAGGGCGAACGAGGTCGACGCGGTGTGCGTGGTCGCCACGCGCCTTGCCACGGGGAGGCCTGTCGCCTTCGTGGCCTCCCGCAGCGCGATCGCGAAACGCTCGAACAACGAGATCCGCTACGTGAAGACCCGCCTGCGCAGCGAGCACGTTCGCGCGTCCGCGGCCATCCCGGTGCTGTTCCCGACGGTCGAGGTGACCACTCCGCGCGCAGCCGCCGGCCACTATACGGACGGCGGGACGCGGCTCAACAGCCCGCTCAAGCCCGCTGTCGACCTCGGCGCCGAGAAGGTGATCGTGATCGGCTTCGAGCCGTTCAAGCCCGCCGCCGAGACGCGGGCGTCCGCGCGTGGCAAGCCGAGCATCGCCGACGTGGCGGTGAACGTGCTCGACGGCCTGCTCGTGGACCAGGTGGGAAACGATCTGCGTCGCGTCGCCGCGATCAACTCGTTCTTCGTCGAGGACCACAGCATCGGGCCGATCGGGTCGCCGAGGACCTATCGGATGGCCCGTGGGCTGGCGCCCTACCGGCGTATTTCCTATGCCCTCGTCGCCCCGCGGCGGTCGGGCGAGATCGGGCGGCTGGCGGAGAGGATCTACAGCGAGCGCTACGCAGGGATGCGCGCCGTGCGCGACATGGACTTCGCGGTCATGGCCCGCGTGCTCGGAGTCGGGAATCGCTCGCGCGGCGAGTTCCTCTCCTTCCTGCTGTTCGACCGGCAGTTCGTCGCCGCCCTGACCGAGATGGGCAGAGCTGACGCGCTCCGCTGGTTGCGTCGGCACCCCCGCTTCTGGTGCCGCGATGCCGAGCATGATCTGTGGAACGGGCACCTCGATCGAGCGCGGATCAGCGAGGTGCATGCGATCGAGGAGTTCAGGGCTCAGCGCATGCGTCGCACCGGCGCTTGAACGGCAGGTGGGTGGATCCGCAGCAGTGGCCGTCGATCAACCAGTACGAGCCGCACAGTTGGACTCAGCTCGCCTGAGAAGTCCGCAAATAGCGATCAACAGCGTGACGGGCGCAACGATGTCGTGAATATGCAGTGAGAAGTTGTTAAGCTGGCTGTCCAGCAAGGAATGAGTGGGCGCGCCCCCGGTTCCAAAGCTCCTCCGGCCGGGGACGCGCAAATTTCTGCAGCCCGGCATGAGCGCGTCGCGCTGAGCACGGCGAGTGAGCGCCGATCAGCGGCTGATCATCGCCAGGATCGCCTCCAGCAGCTGCGGCTCGGCCGGAAGCTCGGCCAGGCAGCCGGCCAGCTCGGCCGTCGCATCGATCGTGGGCGCGCGAGACTCGCTCAGCCAGCGTGCCAGCCAGCGGCAGGCCCAGGCGTCGTAGGTGCGCCGCTCGGCCGCCGCCAGCGACACGAGCCTGAGGGCGAGGTCCAGCTGTATGGGGCGCCCGTACTCGCGCTCGGCATCCTTGGCGAGGGCGGCGGACATCTTCAGATCTCCGCGGGCGATCGCGTTTTCAAGGTCGCGGATCGGCCGCCAGGGGCCCAGTCCCATCATACGAACACATGTTCGCACACGCATGGCCGGCAGGCTTCTCAGGGTGGTAACACGTCGGTCTCGACGCCGTAACAAAGGGCGATCGCCGTGGCCACTACCTTGCCTGTTGCAGCGGTTCGGTCGGTACCCTCCTCTCGCACTCGCTGTCGCCCGAAGATAGGAACCACCAGGAGGAGAAGCCCGGACATGCATGTCCGGGCTTCGGGCGTTGTGGGCCGTTGTGGCCATGCCGCGCGGTGACTGACGGCGTGGCGGCGGGGCGCCGCCGGCGCTCGGCTGCTCGACCTGGCGCAGCCGGCTGGCGCTAGGGTCTGTCAATGGCCGACGGTGCCCCTGATCTGCAAGCGCCGGCGTTCGCCGATTTCCAGAACGAGATCTACGCACGCGGGCTGGTTGATGAGACTCCGAGGCTTCCGCTGGGCTTCTCGGGGCTCGAAGAGCGCGCGCGCGAGGTCCTGAGCGCTGAGGCCTTCGGCTACGTGGCCGGGGGAGCGGGCGCCGAGCGGACGATGCGGGCCAATCTGCGGGCGTTCGAGCGCTGGAAGATCGTTCCGCGGATGCTGCGCGACGTCTCGGCACGCGATCTGAGCTGCTCGGTGCTGGGCACGTGGATGCCGGCTCCCGTGATGCTCGCCCCGGTCGGCGTGCAATCAATTGTCCATCCCGAGGCGGAGCTCGCGGCGAGCCGGGCGGCGGCCTCCCAGGGCCTGCCCTTCATCCTGAGCACGGCCGCCTCGCACACGATCGAGCAGGTGGCCGAGGCGATGGGGGAGGCGAGTCGCTGGTATCAGCTCTACTGGCCCAAGGACCGCGATCTTGCCGCGAGCTTCGTCAGTCGCGCGGGAGCTGCCGGTTATGGCGCGATCGTAGTCACGCTGGACACCTGGCTCTTGGGGTGGCGCCCGCGCGACCTCGGGCATGCCTATCTGCCCTTTCTGAAAGGCGAGGGTGTCGCCAACTACTTCAGCGACCCGGTGTTCCGGGCCGCACTCGAGCGGACGCCCGAGCAGGACCCGGGCCCGGCCATCGGCCACTGGGCCTACCAGTTCGCCAATCCCAGCGTCACCTGGTCGGACCTGGCCTGGCTGCGCGATCAGACCGGGCTGCCGATCGTGCTGAAGGGCATCGTTCATGCCGAGGACGCGCGACGGGCTATCGAGGAGGGGGTGGACGGGCTGGTCGTCTCAAACCATGGCGGGCGCCAGGTCGACGGGGCGATCGCTGCGCTCGATGCCCTTGCCGACATCCGCGCGGCGGTCGGCGGTGAGTTCCCCGTTCTGTTCGACAGTGGCATTCGCACGGGAGCCGATGTCCTCAAGGCGCTGGCGCTGGGTGCGGATGCGGTGTGCCTGGGCCGGCCCTACGTATGGGGTCTCGCCGTGGACGGACGGGAGGGCGTCGAGCAGGTGCTGCGCTGCCTGCTAGCCGAGCTGGATCTGACGCTCGCCCTCAGCGGATACACGGCCATCGGCCAGCTGGACGGCGCGAGCCTCGTCCGCTCGGCCTGATCTTCCCTGCGCGCTGTCGCGGGCGGCGCCCCGCGATCAATCGATCGCCTGGCCGTTGGCGCTGAGCGCCACGTCGATGTTGCCGCGGGTGGCGTTCGAGTAGGGGCACACCTGATGGGCGGCTCGGACCAGCTCCACGGCCTTGGCGGGATCGCTGATCGCGGGAAGGCTGACGGCGAGCTCGACGGCGATCGTGAATCCCCGCTCCTCGGTCGTCACCAGCATCACCTTGGAGTCGATCGCAACCTCACCGGTCTCCTCCTTCTCGCGCCGTGCCACCGTCCCGAGAGCGCCCTCGAAGCAGGCCGCGTACCCGACCGCGAACAGCTCCTCCGGGTTCGTGCCGTCGCCCTCGCCGCCCATCTGCTTGGGCAGGCGCAGGTCGACCTCCAGCTCGCCGTCCGCGGTGCGGCCGTGGCCGTCGGCGCGGCCGCCCGTCACGTGCGCTTCGGCGGTGTACAGGGCCTTCGTCATCGCATTGCCTCCGATCGGGTTTTTGCAGTGCGCGGGTTTCCGCTTTGGCCGCAGCGTAGCCATTTGGCTCGCGGGCGCAGACACCTGCTAGCCGGTAGGCTCGCCTGAGGACGATGCCGAGCCCGAGCACCGATGTCACCGTCGCGGTCAGGAGCCCGCCGCCGCGCCGTGATGGGCGTGCGCGCGGGACTCCACGCCGATGAGCCCGCTGGCGTTTGCAGAGCGCCCCTCCGGCGAGGAGCCGCGGGGGCTGCTCGTGCTGCACCACGGCCGCGGCTCCGACGAGCACGATCTGCTGTCACTGGCCGACGCGCTCGACCCTCAGCGGCGGCTGCACGTGGTCACGCCGCGGGCGCCCCTGTCGGTAACCGGCTGGCCCGGCCATCACTGGTATCTGGTGCCGCGCGTCGGGTTCCCCGATCCCGACACCTTCCACGCCGCCTACCACGAGCTGGCCGGCTTCCACGATGCGCTGTGGCGGCGCACCGGGATCGCGCCCGCCGCCACCGTGCTCGGCGGCTTCTCGATGGGCTCGGTGATGAGCTATGCGCTGGGCCTCGGCGATGGCCGGCCCGCTCCCGCCGGGATCCTCGCGTTCTCGGGGTTCCTGCCGACCATCGACGGCTGGCAGGCGGACCTTCCCAGCCGCGAGGGGCTGCGCGCGTTCATCGCCCACGGACGGCGCGACCCGGTCATCGACGTCGAGTTTGCCCGCCGCGCTCGCGATCTGCTCAAGGACGCCGGGCTCGTGGTCTCCTACCACGAGTCCGATGTGGCCCACAACATCGACCCGGCTCACATCCCGCTCGCGCGCGACTGGCTCGAGCGCATGTTCGGCTCCTCACTGTCCTGAATCGCCGAGTGCGAACAGCGGCCAGTGGCCGGGCACGCCCTTCAGCTCGTGAAGCCCGCGGTCCTCGAAGGCGAACGGGCCGCCCACTACGGTGCCGCGCACCGTGCCCGACACCAGCACTTCGCCGGGCCCGGCGAGCCCGTTGACCCGTGAGGCGATGTGAACGGCCATGCCGCCCACGTCCTCCCCGATCAGCTCACACTCGCCGGTGTGCATTCCGATGCGCACCTCGACTCCCAGCTCGCCTGCCCCGCTGGTGATCGCCAGCGCGCAGCGCAGCGCCCGCGAGGGCGGCCCGGCGAAGGTCGCGAGGAACCCGTCGCCGAACGTCTTGACCTCGCGGCCGTCAAAGCGGGCCAGGTCCTTGCGCACCTCCTCTTCGTGGCGGGCGAGCAGGTCTCGCCAGCGCCCGTCTCCGATCTCCGCCGCGCGCGCCGTGGCGTCGACGATGTCGGTGAACATGACCGTAAGCAACGCCCGCGCCAGCTCGCCCGCGCCGCGACCGCCGGTGAGAAACTCCTCGATCTCTTCGAGGATCGACTCGCCGTCGCCGACGAACGGAAACGAGTCGATCCCCTCGAGCTCGACGTAGCGGGCGCCCGGGATGTGCTCGGCCAGGTAGAGCGAGTGGCGCACGTCCCACACCATCTCCCTGGGCCGGTGCATGACCAGGGTGGGCACGCGGATGCGCGGCAGCACCTCGCGCACGTCCAGGTCGACCATCGCCCTCGAGATGATCCGCGCCTCGCCCGGGCTGGCGGCCAGTCGCTGAAGGCGGGCGAACCAAGAGACCAGAGCCGGGTCGTCGGCCATCGACGGCGCCCACGCCGACATCGCCGCGCCGTTCTCCTCCCCCCACGTGGCGAGGTTTAGCTCGCTGAGCTCTTCGCGCTGCTCCCGGGTCATCGCCCAGTCGTAGTCGGGAGCCCACGAGGTGCGCGCCACCGACGCATACATGACCAGCGCTCCGATCCGCTCGGGGTAGTCGGCGGCGAGAACCGCTCCCACCAGGCCACCCTGCGCGTAGGTCATCACGGCGGCGCGTTCACTGCCGGCGGCGTCCAGCACCGCCAGCGCGTCCTGCACCTCCTGCTCGACCGTGTATTTGTCGAGCACGCGCTCGGACAGACCGGTCCCGCGGCTGTCAAACAGGATCAGTCGCCCGAACGACGCCAGCCGTTCGAGGAAGCGGCGGTTGGCCGGCGCCTCCCACAGGTGCTCGATCTGGGTGATCCAGCCCGTCACGAACAGCACGTCCAGCCCGCCGTCGCCGACGACCTGGTAGGCGATGCTCGCCTCGCCGCTGCGTGCGTATCGGGTGACCGGCACCATCAGCCGGCCTCGAGTTGCGCTCGGAAGGAGGCCGCCGGCTGCACGGTGGCGCCGGCCGCGTGCACGCGATCGGCGAGCCAGCCGTCCGAGGTGACAACGCGAACGGCTCCGGGCTCGGCGTCCGCCGTTAGGCGGCGGACGATCTCATCATCGGCCGAGTCGCGACGCGGCCGCGGAGCGTGGGCCACCTCGATAACGGTCGAGGAGATCGGTGGCGAGGGTGGCTGCTCGAACACCACGGTGACGTCCTCGCCGGTCATCGCAACCCAGCTCTCGAGCTGGTGAACGAGGCGGACCATCGCCGCGTGGCGGTCCTTCCACCACGCATCCGGGCGTGTGCCGATCACGTTCATCCCGTCGATGAGGTATCTCATGGCTCCAAGGAGCCGATCAGCTGGGGTGGGCGCCGGTGTTCGTGGCGGCCGCGCTCGGTCTCACGAGGGGCATGCTAGCCCGCCCGAGCATCCCCGCCACGGCAGCTGGAAGCTGCGAACCGTGCTTTTTCTGAAATCCTGCTGGACTTGGTGGTCGCATGCGGCTTGAGGGCATCCAGACCGGAGACATCGTCGAGATCGACCGCAACGGCCGGCGCTTCTACGCGGTCGTCACCGGCCCGTCTCCCGGCGGCCTGGCCCTGCAACCCACCGATCGGCGCGTCAACTACTACAGTGCCCGCAGCCGTGAGGTGATCGGTCACTGGGCCAAGCGGGGAAGGCCCAGAGAGACGAACGCTCCGCTGAAGCCGTCCCCGCGCCAACTCGAGATAGACCTGTGAGCCGATTGCGCTCAGCCCGCCGGCGCTCGGCCAGCGCGAGGCGAGCGATACGCGGCCGCCGCCTGATCGAGGCGGTCATCGCCCCAGAACAGCTCCTCCCCGAGGACGATCGTGGGCACGCCGAACACGCCCGCCGCGAGCGCGTCATCGGTCGCGCGTCGCAGCGCGACCTTGATATCCGCATCCGACAGTGCGTCCCTGAGCTGCTCGGCGTCGATGCCGGCGCGTCGGCCGGCCTCGAGCACCACGCCCTCCTGGCCGAGGTCGGCGCCATCGAGGAAGGCAAGGCGCATGGCCGCGAGCCCGAGGGCGCGGACTTCGGCGTGCCCGGCGCGAGGGGCCGGGCCGTCGCCGGCGCGTTCGGCGAAGGTCATCGCTCGTGCGATCAGCAGGTCGTTGGTGGGCCAGGGCTCGGGCCAGCGGATCGGGCCGAGACCATGCGCCCGCGCCCTCGCCTCGCACTCGGCCATGCCGCCCGCGCGCTGGTCGGTGAGTCCCCACGAGACCCGCCCGTTCGCCTTGAAGATCGCGCCGGCGAACACCCCTCGCCAGCGTGCATCGGGGAGCAGGCGATCGATCCGCTCGGCGGCGAACCACGAGTAGGGGGACATAGCGCCGAAGAAGAACACCGGCGTGGCCGGACGGGGCGACATGTGCCGATCATCGCGCATCCTCGACGGCGGCGGCCGACGCCGCGGCGCCGACGCCGCGGCGCCTGCTCAGCGCAAACAGCGCCGTGAACACCGCCAGGCCGATGATGTTGGTGAACAGCCGGTAGTCCACCTTGACAGCGCTGAAGATCTGCTCGCGCGTGGGGCGCGCGTGCGGGATGAGGCCCGCCGCGCCGAACAGCCCGTTGACCAGCAGGGCGCTGATCACGATCGCCACGAACATCAGCGCCACGATCCGCAGGGCAAACCGCCCGCCGTAGTACTTGCGATAGATCGCGACGATCGGCAGCACGAGGAGATCGGCGAACACGAACGCGATCACCCCGGCGAAGGAGATGCCGCCGGACCAAAGCACCGCGGCGAGCGGCACGTTGCCGACCGAGCACACGAAGCTGAGGATCGCGATCAGCGGGCCGACGAGGACGTTCTCGAGGAGCCGCAGAGGTTCGGGGGCGCGCACGATGAACAGGCCGTTGAAGAAATCATTGCCGAGCAGTCCCACGAACCCGGCCAGCAGGAAGCCGATCAGGACCTCTCTGTAGACCATCGCCCAGTCGCTGCGGAAGTTCTGGGCGACGTCCGACCAGGCCTCGGCGGAGGTGAGCCTGAGGCCCAGTGGCATGCGATCGCCGGCCGAGGGGTGCTCATGGCCCGCGTGCGGCTCGCGCGCGTGCTCGCGCGCACCGATCTCGACGCTGGTTGAGACGAACCGGCGCAGCAGCACCGTCGTGACGCCGATCAGGACGAGACCGCCGACGAACTCGGCGAGCGTGAACTGCCAGCCGATCAGCAACCAGATGACGAGGCCCAGCTCCACCACCAGGTTGGTCGAGGCGAACTGGAAGGCCAGCGTGCTGGCCGCAGAGGCGCCCTTCTCAAACAGCGATCTGGCGATCGCGATGGCGGCGTAGGAGCACGAGGAGGAGGCCGCCCCGAGCCCGGTCGCGATCGCCACCGGGCGAAGGCCATCGCCGCCCAGCGCATGCTCGATCCGCCGGCGTGGCACCCAGGCCTGCACGATCCCGGAGACCGCAAAGCCGAACACCAGCGCCCACCACACGGTCCACGCCATCAGGAATGCGTTGGAGACCCCATCCCAGATGGTGTTGACGACGCTCATCGTGTGCGCTGCCCGCCGGGCTGCTTCGCGATCCGGGCCCGTGCGGCCCCGGTCACGTCCGCGCGGTCTCGGCCTCGGACACGGCTTGAGGCCCGGCGGCCGGGCGGCGATGGAGGTCACGCAGGCGCACCAGCGAGACCGCGCCGATCGCACCCACCAGCACGAGCCCAGCCCCGATCAGCAGAATCTCATTGAGCCCGCTCGCAAATGCGCGCAGGGAAGCCTCCACGATGCCCGCGCGCCCATGCGCCAATGCCTCCGCCGCACGCGTCCCGCCGGAGGCCACTGCCTTGGCGAGATCCTGCTGGGTCCCCCCGAGCGACTTCTCGAGGCTCGTGCCGATGCGGTGCTCGAAGATCGCTCCCAGGCCGGCCACCCCGACCGCCAGGCCACCGATGCGAAACGTGTTGCTGATCCCGGAGGCCATTCCGCTGCGCTCTGGCGGGACGACGCCGAGGGCGATGTTGGCGATCGCCGGATTGGCCAGGCCGATGCCGGTCCCGACCAGCAGAAGGCCGGCCAGCAGCGCGGTCCAATGCGAGCCCGCGCTGAGCCCGTGCATCAGCGTGAGCCCAAGCGCGGTCAGGGCGAGCCCGGCGCCGAGCAGCGCGCCGGGCGGACGGCGGGCGGCCAGGCCGCGGGTGAGCAGCGGCACGACAAACGTGAGCACGGTGGCAGGCAGCAGTCGCAGGCCGCCCTGCAGCGGTGAGTAGCCGAGCGCGTTCTGCAGGTACAGGGTCAGGTAGGGGAACATCGCGAACATGCCCGCGCCGACGGCGAAGGTCGCCAGCGACACGCCGCAGAAGGCCCGGTTGGCAAACAGGGACAGGTCGAACATCGGGCGCCGCTGTCGCAGCTCGACGAACAGGAAGGCGCACAGCAGGACGGCGGCCCCGGCGAGCGTGGACACGATCAGCGTGCTTCCCCAACCCTCATCGGTCCCGCGCAGCAGCCCGAATATCAGCAGGAACAGCGCTCCCGAGAAGGTCACGAGGCCCGCCCAGTCGAGCCGCTCGGCGCCGGGGTCGCGCACGTTGACCATTCGCGTCAGCGAGATGGCGATCGTGGCGAGGCCGACCGGGATGTTGACGAAGAAGATCCACTGCCAGCCGAGCCCGTCGGTGAGCACGCCGCCGATCAACGGGCCCACGGCGACGGCCCCGCCCACGGTCGCGCCCCAGGCTGCGATCGCGCCCGCCCGCTCGGGTCCGCGGAACTCCTGTGCGACAAGCGCCAGCGAGGTTGCGAACATGGCCGCGCCGCCAAAGCCCTGCAGAGCGCGGGCGAAGATCAGCACGGTGATGCTGCCCGACAGCCCGCACAACAGCGACGCGAGCGTGAACACACCCAGTCCGCCGACGAACACCCGCTTGCGCCCGAGCCTGTCGGCCAGGGTCCCGCCCGTGAGGATCAGCGCCGACAGCGTTAGCGCGTAGGCGTCGATCACCCATTGCAGGTTCGTGAAGCTCGCGTGCAGTTCGCGCTGGATCCGCGGCAGCGCCACCTGAACGATCGTCACGTCCACGAGCAGCATGAAGGTGCCGCCGCAGATCGCGACCAGCGCCCACCACTTGCGTGAGGCATCCCGCTCGGAGCTCGCAGCGGCGGGCGCGCCGCCGGGGCTAGAGCCCACGCGCCGCCCCGTTTACGAACCGTCGCCCGGCTACACGCACCCGCTCACAGTACCGTCAGGCTAGATAGGGTCCCCGGGATGAGCAATCGCGTGCTGCTTCTCTCGTGGGAGTACCCGCCCGTGATCGAGGGCGGGCTGGCTCGGCACGTGCGCAAGCTGGCCGAGGCACTGGTGCGCCAGGGGGTCGCCGTCGACGTGCTCACCCGCGGGGTGACCGGGGAATCGGAGATGTCTCGCCCCGGCGTGCGCGAGCTCGCGGGCGTGACGGTCCACCGCGTGCGCGAGCCGGGCTGGCCGCGCGACCTCGACCGCTTCGTCGCGTGGGTGGAGCGGATGAACGACGACATGCTCGCGGCCGGTGAGGTGCTCGCCGAGGAGCACACCTACGATCTCGTGCACGGCCATGACTGGCTGGTGGGGCACGCCTCCGCCACGCTTGCCGACAGGCTGGGCGTGCCATACGTGACGACGATCCACGCGACCGAGCACGGGCGCCACCAGGGCTGGGTGCAGGACCCGCCGCAGTCGCACATCCATTCTGTCGAGAGGTGGATGGCTCGCCGCGCGGATGCCGTGGTCGTCTGCTCCTACTACATGCGCGGGCACGTGGCCGACATCTTCGACATCGACGAGCGCCGGATTGCGGTGATTCCCAATGGGGTGGACCCGAGCGAACTTCAGCCCGTGGGGGACCTCGAGGCGCTGCGCCGCGGGTTCGCGACGCCGCGCGAGAAGCTCGTGCTGCTGGTCGGGCGGCTGGTATACGAGAAGGGGTTTCAGCTGGCGCTCGACGCCCTCCCCGGCGTGATCGAGCAGGTTGGGGACGTGCGCTTCGTGGTCGCCGGCAGCGGCACTCACGAACAGGAGCTGAAGGCGCAGGCGCAGCGGCTGGGACTGACCGAGCATGGTTCCTTCCTCGGCTGGATCGGCGACGACGCGCTGCACTCGCTCTACCGGATCGCCGATCTGTGCGTGGTGCCGTCCATCTACGAGCCGTTCGGGCTGGTCGCGCTCGAGGCGATGGCCTCCGGCTGCCCGTGCCTGGTGGCCGACACCGGCGGGCTGCGAGAGGTCGTGCCGACCGGCGAGCGCGTCGGGTTGCGCTTCAACGGCGGCGACGCGGAGCATCTCGGCGTGATGATCGAGCGCCTGCTGGTGGACAGCGAGCTGCGCGATCGGCTGGTTACAGAGGCCTCAGAGTATGTGCTTCGCTTCGACTGGGACGATATCGCCCAGCGCACACGGGGAATCTATCGCGCGCTCGCCGAGCCGGCGCTGCGCAAGGAAGGAGCCAAGGGGGGATGAGCCAGGTTCTAGATGGCCTCATGCAGGACGACTTTCCGCTCACGCTGCACCACATGCTCGCCAGGATGCGCTCCGTGAGCCCGCGCAAGGAGGTGGTGACGCTGACCGACGCCGACACCATCGAGCGCGCCACGTTCGCCGAGGTCGCCGCGCGCGTCGATCGCCTCGCCCGAGCGCTCGGGCGGCTCGGCGTGGAGCCCGGCGATCGCGTTGGGACGTTCGCGTGGAACAACCAGCGCCACCTCGAGCTGTACTTCGCGGTTCCCTGCGTGGGGGCCGTCCTGCACACGCTCAACATCCGCCTGTTCGAGGAGCAGCTGATCTACATCGTCAACCACGCCGAGGACAAGGCGATCTTCGTGGACGACTCGCTCGTGCCGGTGCTCGAGAAGCTCGCGCCGAGCTTTGACACCGTCGCCCACTACATCGTCATGGGCGAGGGCGACGCCGGAACGCTGCCGAATGCGCTGCGCTACGAGCAGCTGCTAGAGGAGGCTGGCGCGGGCGAGTTCGATTACCCAGAGGTGGACGAGCGCCAGGCCGCGGCGCTGTGCTACACGAGCGGCACGACCGGCAACCCCAAGGGGGTGCTCTACTCGCACCGCTCGATCAGCCTCCACTCATCAGCCACGCTGATGACGGACGGCACCGCAATCTCGCGCGCGGACCGCGTGCTGGCCGTCGTGCCGATGTTCCACGCCAACGCGTGGGGGCTGCCCTACGGCGCGGCGCTCGCCGGCGCCGACCTGATCCTGCCGGACCGCTTTCTCGGGGCCGAGGCCCTGGCGAAGCTGATCGAGGCGGAGCGCCCGACGCTGATGGGGTGCGTCCCGACGATCTTCGCCGATCTGCTGCGCTATGCCGACGCGCATCCGGAAATCGACCTCTCGTCGCTCTCGAACGCGGCCTGCGGGGGCTCGGCGGTGCCGCGGCAGTTGATGAAGGACTTCGAGGAGCGACATGGCGTGCGCATCTTCCAGGCATGGGGGATGACCGAGACGAGTCCGGTGGCCACCTACTCGAGACCGCACGAGGCAGAGCACGACGATGCCTACTGGGAGCAGCGGGCCAAGCAGGGCCGGCCGCTGCCGTGGGTGGAGCTGCGCCTGGTGGACGACGCCGGCAAGGAGGTCGCGTGGGACGGGGAGTCGACCGGCGAGATCGAGGTACGCGGGCCATGGATCGCCGCGCGCTACTTCCGCGACGAGTCCGGGGACGAGAAGTTCGATTCCGGGTGGCTGCGCACAGGCGATATCGCGTCGGTGGACCGGCACGGCTTCGTGCAGATCACAGACCGGGCGAAGGACGTGATCAAGTCCGGCGGCGAGTGGATATCGTCGGTGGAGCTCGAGAACGAGGTGATGGCGCACCCCGACGTGGTCGAGGCGGCGGTCATCGCCAAGCCCGACGAGCGCTGGGCCGAGCGCCCGCTGTGCTGCGTGGTGCTGCGCGAGGGCGCGGGCACGACAGCGGATGAGCTGGTCGAGCACCTGCACGGGCGGGTCGCCAAATGGTGGTTGCCGGACGAGTTCGCGTTCGTGGCGGAGGTTCCGAAGACCAGCGTGGGCAAGTTCGACAAGAAGGTGCTGCGGGCGAGGCTCACCGACGGGACGCTCGAGGGGCGCGTGTCGGTGTCGGGGGCCGCCACGAAGCCCTTGGGTGGCCAGAGGGCGCCCGCGTCACGGTGATCGAAGAGCGCCGGCGTCGGCGACGCGGAGGCCGAGGATGACCGCCGATCAAGACCCTCCTGGCCGCTGTTTGCGTCTGTTTGAGGCAACCGCGACGGCCATCCGGACCTCTTACGACCGGGATAGCTGATAGACCTTTCCGTCACATGAAGCAGGCAACGGGCGTGAAACGGCGAACCAGACCGGATGCCTAGAGAAATGATCGCCCGGGCAAATCGCGAAAGAGGCCCCGATCTGGGGTCGGAGCGTACACCACACCATCAACAGGAGGTTGGCATGACTCGGACCGATGTCGTGGCCTCGGTCAGGCCGCAGGCGCACGAAGCAACATCCATCAGGAGGAGGTCGCCGCGCGCGTCGCGCAGGCTGCTGGTCCTCCCGGTTGCCCTGCTGGTGACGGCCGCGCTTGTGGTGCCGACCACAGCCTTCGCCGCGGAAGCCACGACAACCACGGGCTACAACCAGACCCCGCCGGCACCGGCCAGCGGGACGTCGCCGTCCAAAGAAAAAAGCACGCCGAAAAAAGAAACTGCTCCGGCGAAAGCTACGAGCACTCCGACCACGACGACGACGGCGAAATCAAGCACCCTGCCGTTCACCGGGTTCGACCTTCGCTGGACGGTTGGCATCGGGCTGCTCCTGATGGGTGCGGGCTTCTCGATCGTGACAGTGCAGCGTCGCCAGCGCCGCAACGGCGGCAGCTGACTGCGGGAATCCAGGTAGCACCGGCGCGAGCGCCGAGCGGCCGCACGGCATCCAGCCGGCGGCCGCTCAGTGCTGCTCAGCGAGCGGCCGGCCACTCGGCCTTGTGGGCGCGCTTACCCACGCACAGATACCCGCTGACACCGTTCGAGCCGATCCCGATTGCGATTTGAGGGGTCCTGAGCGACATGCCGGTGAGCGCGTGGGCGCTCCCTTGCTCGCACGCTCTGATACGCTCGCCCGCAGGGCTGATGCCTCGGAGTGACGGCTGGGCTTGGCGGGGGAAGGGAGTCCTGGTGAGACGTCCACATAGACGCTTGCGCGGGGGTGCTGGTGTGGCGATCACGCCAGTGCCGGCAGTTGCCCGCAGGAAGCCCTCTGCGCTGTTCCTCGCGCTCCTCGGCGCCGTCACATTGACGGCCCTGGCGGGAACCGCCGCGACGGCGGCGGCTTCATCCGGGAGCGCCTACGTCACCAACTTCATCAGCTACTCGGTCACGCCGATCGAGCTGGCGACGAACAAAGCCGGCGCGGAAACCGCAGTGGGCGAGGCCCCGCTCGCGATCGCGATCACCCCGGACGGCAAGACCGCCTACGTCACCAACTTCGGCAGCGACTCGGTGACGCCGATCGACCTGGCCACGAACAAAGCCGGCGCGGAAATCACCGTGGGCATTCGCCCGTGGGGCATCGCGATCACCCCGGACGGCAAGACCGCCTACGTCACCAACTCCGGCAGCAAATCGGTCACGCCGATCGACGTGGCCACGAACAAAGCCGGCGCGGAAATCACCGTGGGCAGCCACTCGGAGGGGGTCGCGATCACTCCGGACGGCAAGACCGCCTACGTCACCAACGCGGAAAACAACTCGGTCACGCCGATCGACGTGGCGACGAACAAAGCCGGCGCGGAAATCACGGTGGGTGAAAACCCGGCTGGGATCGCCATCACTCCGGACGGCAAGACCGCCTACGTCGTCAACATTCACCCCGCCCCCGGCACCGGCACGGTGACGCCGATCGACCTGGCCACGAACAAAGCCGGCGCGGAAATCGCGGTGGGTAAGAATCCGCGCGAAATCGCGATCACTCCGGACGGCAAGACCGCCTACGTCACCAACGAGGACAGCAGCACGGTCACGCCGATCGACGTGGCGACGAACAAAGCCGGCCCGAACATCACGCTGGGCGGCGGCGATGGCCCGGTCGGGATTGCGATCACTCCGGACGGCAAGACCGCCTACGTCGCGATCGCGTTCAGCAACTCGGTTACGCCGATCGACCTGGCCACGAACAAAGCCGGCGCGGAAATCCCGGTGGGCAGGGAACCGGAGGGAATCGCGATCACCCCGGCCAGCAGCACGGGAGCGACCGGGCCGACCGGAGCCGAAGGCCCCCAAGGCGCGACAGGCGCCACCGGACCGACCGGAGCCGAAGGGTCAGCAGGCGAGGAAGGTGCCGCGGGCACGACTGGAGCAACCGGCCCGATCGGATCCGCAGGCCCCACCGGCCCGCAGGGCGTCACCGGAGCGACCGGCGCGACCGGACCACAGGGAGCGACCGGCCCGGCTGGAAACGCCGCGGTAGCGACGTTCGCGAGCTTCCAGAGCGTCCCGAACGGCAACTGCCTGAACTACACGATGCTGGCAGGCCCAGGAAATGGCTACTGCCCGAAAACGGCGACGGGCATCTCGTCCAGTTCCCTGCTCGCAGGGATGCCCGACAACGGCGGGCATGTATCCAACCTGTACGTCGAAACGAACGCGGCCGTTGGAGCTAAAGAAGAAGCGACCGTCACGGTCATCGACAACACGAGCGGCGCGAAACTGCTCTCGTGCGCGGTCAAATCGACGAGCAAAGGTGTCTGCGCGAACCCGGCCACGGCGTCGACCGCGGCGGCCGCCGGCGACCGGCTCGAGGTCCAGATCACGAGCAGCGGCTCCAACTGCAACAACAAGCAGTGGCAGGTGCGGTTCCGCTACTAGACCAAAAGAGCGGGTCGCACCCGTTGACGGACTCTTCTTTCGCGGGCTAGAGCGGCTAGGCCTTCATCTTCGACCACTCCGCCTTGTGCTGGCGCTTGGCGGCCTGATAGTGCTCCAGGGCCTCCCGCGAGTCGACATCTCCGAGCGTCGGATGCGATGGCACGAGCTCACGCGCCGCCTCGACGCCAAAGCGCTTGGCGAGCACCGAACCGAGCGCCTTGACCTTCATCTCGCCGTAGCCGGGCAGGGCCTCGAGATTGGCGCGCAGCGCGCGGGCGTCTCCCGCGTCGGTCCACACGCGCGCGGCGTTGCTGTCGTAGCGGTCGCAGACATGCACAGCCAGATCGTGCACGCGACGAGCCATCGACCCGGGAAAGCGGTGGATCGCGGGCTTGGCCCGAAAGATCGGCTCGAGCTCGGATGCCGCGAGGATCGCCGGCTCAAGCGAGCCGAGGCGTTCACGCAGCACCAGCGGGCCCGCGAACGCCTTCTGCACCGAGACCTGCTGGTCAAGGCTGAACCCGATCAGGAGCGCCACCGGGTCCTTGGCGATCAGCTCGTTGGCCTCTTCGGAATCCGTGAAGTACAGGCGCTCGGGCACCGGTTGATCGTACAGCGGCAGTTAGCCGGCTGCGGGCATCGAGTGCGTCCGGCCATACGCTGACCTGATGATCCTCGCGAAGCTGTCGTGTGCGCTTGTCGGAGCGCGAGTCGTGCCGCTCGCGGCATTGCCGCGCTCCACGTCGCCTCCGGCATACTGGTAGCGATGTCGCAGGAGAACGTGGAGCGAGTGCGTGAGAGCTACGAGTTCGTTGATCGAGAGCACGAACCGGATTCCGATCTAGCCCATCCCGACATCCGGTGGCACACCCGTGCGGATCTGCCGGACACCGCCACATACCGCGGACACGCGGGTGTCGCGACGCTCATGGCCGAGTGGTTTGGGGCGTTCGACGACCTGCATGTGGACGTCGAGGAGTTGATCGACGCGGGAGACCGTGTGGTCGCGGTGCTGCGGCTGCACGGACGCGTGAGGGGCAGCGCCCACGAGGTGGACATGTCCGAGACACACGTCGTGACGATGCGCGACGGTAAGGTGACGGAGATCCACGAGTACCCGACCAAGGCCGAGGCCCTCAAAGTCGTGGGGCTGGACGCGTAGACGATGTCGCATTTCGCCAATCGTTTCGTCAAGCCCTCCTGGTAGGCGACCAACACATAGGACCGCATGGGCCGACGGCCGCTAGATGGTCAACTTGTACCGACCAATGCTGGTCCAGGGCGAATCCGACCAGCAGCGCCATCGGGTCCGTCGCGATCAGCTCGTTGGCCTCGTCGGAATCCGTGAAGTACAGACCGTCGGGCACGCTCCGATCCTAGCCACTGTCGCTCGCTGCGGTGGCACGGTCCATCCATTCCTCCGCGCCACCGTGCCCGAGCGCGCCGCCGGCTGATCAGACAGGGCAACGCTGATATCTCGAGTCTCAATGCGCCGGCAAAACCCCTTGCCGTCAGAACGACCGCAGGAACTCCAGCAGCGGCGGGTTGACCTGGTCGGGATGAGTGAGGTTGGAAGCGTGTGGGGCGCCCTCGATGCGCACCACGCCCTCGCATCCGGATAGTCCGCGGCAGAGCTCTTCGGCTCGCTCGATCTCGATCGACAGGTCGGCGGTGCCGTGAAAGACGATCGCAGGGCATGAGATCTCGTCCAGGCGCTCGGAGATGTCGTCTCGGTCGAACAGACAGTCGCCGGGCGCACGCATGCTCTCGGGCGGCAGTTCCCTCCACTTCGCTATCCAGACCTCGTTCAGGTCCGGATCGCCGATGATCAGGTTGGCGATCGCCTCGGCCAGTTCGTCTACCGGCCCGACCTGTAGCCAGGTCTGCTGCATCTGGCGGTAGCCGGCCAGGCGCTCGGGATCCTCGCCGCCCGCCTGGGTGTCGATCAGGACGAGCGCGCGGACCCGCTCGGGGGCCAGCAGCGCTGCTCGCAAGGAAAGAAAGCCGCCCTGCGACATGCCGCCGAGCACCGCCTTGTCGATACCCAGGTGGTCGAGCAGCCCCAGACAATCCTTGGCCGAGTCCCAGTAGGTGAACGGCTTGCCGTCGAACTCGGTCTCTCCGAAGCCGCGCTCGTCCCAGGCGATCACGCGAAACTCGCCGGAAAGCGCGTCGACCTGGGGGGCGAACATCTCGCGATCCATCAGAAAGCCGTGGGAGAGGATCACGGCAGGCCCATCTCCGCCAGTGTCATCGAAGCGGATGCGCTGATTGTTGACGTCGGCGAATGGCATATACCCTCGGCTCCCTCGAAGTGAGCGCGAATATACCGGCCGAGACGCGCCCGCAACAGCTCGGTGGGACGGCGGTCGCGGCCAGCGGTCCCGGGGCCGCGCTCATTGGTCCCTTCAGCCGGGTCTCGGGTCCGTCCGCGCCGCCGGGCGCGCGGGAAGGGCGAGTCGCTCTTCGAGCAGGCGCGCCTGCTCGGCGTCGTCCCGGGCCTGCCCCCCGAGCAGCGGCTCGAGCGAGGAGCGCGCGAGCAGCCCCGGGAGCATCGGTACGAGGAAATTCACGAGCCGGTATGCGATCACGGCGAACAGGGCGTGAGCGGCGTGCACATGAACAGCGATCAGCGAGACCGTGAGCAGCGCCTCCGTGATCCCGGCGCCGCCGAGAGGCAGTGAGCGCCGACTGGCGGCGTAGCCCGTCGCGAAGGCGACCACTAGCGCGGGCACTGACAGCTCGACCGCGAAGCAGCGCAGCGCGAAGCCGAGGCAGGCTATCTCGGCTGCCCAGTAGACGGCCATTCCGATCAGTGCCCCGGGGCGCAGCACGATGCCCCGCAGAGCCTCGACGGCGGTCAGCAGATCACCGATCCAGCGGCGGATGCGCCCGTCGGACTGGATGAGGTAGGCGCGAACGCCTGGTTGGGTGGCCCACCAGCCCGCCAGCAGTCCGGGCGGCACCGCGAGAATCCAGGGCAACGTGAGCCATGGGGACGCGCGGCCGGACTGCAGGAGAAGGATCAGGGCGCAGACGCACGCGGCGGGGGCGAGGAGCAGGTACTCGACGACGCCCAGTCCGAGCACCTGGACCCTCGCACGGCGGCGACTGTGGTGGACCGCCCTGAGTGCGAGGCGATCGAAGGCGAAGCCCCCCATGGGAACAAAAGGCCCGAAGCCGGCCACCACGAGCCGGACGGTGAGCATCATCGAAACGCGCGGGCGGCCCGGGCCGAGGATCGTCGAGCGGTAGGCGACCACATAGCCCGCGTAGGCCACGAGCTCGACGGCGAGCGCAGCGAGCAGCCAAATGGGCTGCATCTGTCCGAGCGTGCGCCACAGCGCACGTGGCCTGTCAGACGCCGCGATCACGACCACCGTGCCCAAGGCGATGAGCGCCGATAGCAGCAGGGCGATGCGGGGGCGGCGGTTGAGCGTTTTCATCACAGGCCCACGACGGCGTCGCGACCCGCCAACATCATCCTAGAGTGCTCGCGAGCGGCGCATACTGGTTTGCATGTCGACGAACCTCATCGCCGGAGCCAACAAGCGGTTGGTGCCGAGAGCCGCGCGACGTCTCGCAGCTGGCGGGTACAAGGTTTGGCCTGCTGCCAGGGACCCACAGCGGCGGCCGTGCGGGTGTCCTGATGCGGTCGGCCCAGCGAGCGCTGGCGCGTTGATCGATCCGACTGAGCTGGGGTCACCGGGGGCACATGGGGCGGGCCCGGCGGATGTCATAAACACGGGTGTCCTTGATACTCTCCGGGGGCGCATGACGGTTGCGAAACGACGGGTTGGGTCATGAGGAAGGGAGTTCCTGGTGAGGCGGTCACATAGCTGTTTGCGAGGGGGCGCGGGTTTCTTGGTGATGGCTGTCGTGCTGCTCGGATTTAGCTCGAGCGCATATGCGGCTACCGCCAGTTTCACAACCGCGGGCTGCACCATCTGGAGCGTTCCCGCCGGGGTATCGAGTGTCGAAATCTCTGCGACGGGAGCCGCGGGCGCCACCGGCGAACAGGGTTCCGCCGCCGGCAAGGGCGATCAGGTGACGGCCACATTGGCGGGGCTGTCAACCGGCAATACGCTGGACGTATGTGTGGACTTCGGCGGCGGAGCCGGTGACGAAGGCAACAACGCCGGAAGCGGCGGGGCGGGAGGAGGCGCCTCTGGAGTCGCCATCGGAGCGACGTTCGCAACGCCACTGCTCGTCGCAGGTGGTGGAGGAGGAGGCGGCGGTAGCCAGGCTGGTATCAAAGGGGGTGCCGGCGGAAGTGCCGGCTCGCCGGCAGGCGCTGCCGGAGGCGCCGGCAATGGTGGTGCAGGCGGCGAAGGCGGCACACAGACCGGCCCGGGTGGCAACGGCACGGGCTACACGAGCGCTGGCCCCGGCGCCGGGGGTCCCGGCGGATCGGGCTCCGAATACACCCACGGTGGAGCAGGAGGAGGCGGCGGCGGCTACTACGGCGGCGGCGGCGCGCCCGGGCCCGAATTCTCGAGCGCGGGCGGTGGCGGAGGGGGCTCGGACTTCTGCGACAGCTCGCTGCTGAGCGGCTGCTCGGTCATCTCAGGTGCCGGCGTCGCGACGGTTGCGGGGAGCGCGACCGGCGACGCCCAGGTCCTCCTCACCTACACAGTTGCCGGACCGACCGGCCCCGCCGGACCTACGGGCCCGACCGGGCCGGCCGGAGCCACCGGAGCGACCGGAGCCGCGGGGGTGA
>Ga0302324_100007236_pt1 | contig 23673 bp, 16 predicted proteins | sample Palsa_T0_1_FD_201949 | JGI IMG/M metagenome (GOLD analysis project Ga0302324, IMG submission 201949) | Peat permafrost microbial communities from Stordalen Mire near Abisko, Sweden - Palsa_T0_1 | ecosystem: Environmental > Terrestrial > Soil > Palsa > Peat permafrost | place: Sweden: Abisko... | reverse complement strand
GCCAAGCCCCCACCTGCTGGGCGCGTTGCGGATCGTGGTTGTCGTACTCGACCGTAAAGCCGGTATTGAGATTGCGCTCAAGGCCCGACTGCGGATCGAGAATTTTCTGCGTGACCATGAGGACGCTGACGTCGCTTTGAAGTTTGTGCAGAGCCGCCGGCGTATCGCCGGCGAGCTGCGGATAGGGCTTCAAGGTATCCAAAGCCGCGCGCAACTGCGGGGAGTTCAGTACCGACCCAGTGAGGCCCGAGACGTACCGGTCAGCGTAATTGTCGCCCCTCTGCTGGTCGGCCGGATCTGCCTTAAGCTGAAACGTTGCTGTGGAGGCGTAGATATTGGGTAGCGCGACCGCCAGGACCATCGCTCCCAGCACAATGGGCAGCCAGATCGCAAAGATCAGGCCGCGTCGCAGGCTTAAGGAGTGCAAATAGTCTGAAAATTCAACTGCTTTTTCTTCCATCCCCAGCTCCGTGCGCCGGCGTTGCCGCGCGCAGCTCAAAGGTCATTTTTGCCACAGGAAACCACCGGACTCATAAGCCCCCGCGATCCTGCTGATTTTTACCATACGGGGGGCCCCGCGAGCGTGAGGAGGCTCACCAATCGAACACGAAAAGCGGCCGATGCCGGGCCGCGAGGCGCCGCCGCCCCAAGATGGTGCAACGCTCGCTCCTGACAAAGCGATACGGCGGCCTCGCGCACGTTAGGTTCAATAGCCCACGGTGATCGCCGGACCATCAGCCAGGCGGTTGGGCTCGTAGACAAAAGAGAGGTGAATCGCGTTCGAGAGCGCCGAGGGCCCAACGTACCTTGCGCTGGTAACGTCGTACGCACCGACGACTGAGCACTGCCGCAGGACGCGCCATTCGAACCCGCCGGTGCCGAACACGTAATGCTCCGTGGCGATGACGTCCTCAAACGGATCCTGGATGATTCCGCGTACGCCAACGAATGTGGCGAATCTCTCAGTCACCCGGTGAGACAGTCGCAGGCGCAGCTGGGTCTGCTTGACGACATAGCCCTGCGCGGTGGGAGCCACATTGCGTGTCAGATCGGCAAATAACTCGGTGAGCTGGTAGGTCCAATGAGTGCCGAGGCCACCCGAAATAGTGGTCTCGGATGGCGGGTTCGGCAGCGCGGTGGAAACGGCCGAGAAGTTAGTGCGCTCCACTCCGACGCGCAGATAATAGAGCTTGTTTTGCGATATATGTCCGTCCCATTCCGTCTCGAATCCAAAATCATTTGTGTTGGACCCGCTTTCGGGCCTGAAGGTCTCCCCCGTCAGACGCAGGACGACCGATCCGGTCGGCGTGGCATCCATCGCAATCGCGGCTGACCCGGTGGTATCCGTATAGTTGGTGTACCCGCCTACGAATTGGCGGTTGTAGGAAGCGTCGGTGAACGACGCGTTAAGCTCAAGCTTTTGCCTGGGCGTCATCTGCAGCGAATAGGCTGGATCAATGTACTCCAGGTCCTGGCGGGTCGCCGAAAGGACGCCGAGCGTCGTTCCGGGTTCGGCCTGGCCGAGCCCCGCACCGAGCACCGCTGTCGGCAGATAATTCCTCAACAACGACTGCGATGATACATAGCCGAAGGAACTGAGCTCGTACCGCGGACCGCGCTCCTCCCCATATAAATAGAGGAATTCGCCGTTGGAGTCGAGGTCGGTATTGCCGTTGTAGTTCGCGCCGGTTACGGCTGGCGTTATACGCCACTCGCTGCTCGGCCCGAGACCGCGGATCTCCAGGCGCGCGTCGATATCTTCACCAGCCGTCTTGACCCGACCCTCACTCGTGTCTGAAAGGTTCGCGTTATCGTCGTACTCCGCACCAACCTCGACGCGCGGATTGAACTGCACGTCGTCAGCGCTGGCAGCGTGGAGGCCAAGGAGCCAGAGGCCAAGGCTAAACCCGGGAAACGCTGCTGCCCGGACCGCCACTTTGATCGCTGACATTTTGTGATCCTGCACTGCAATCACGGCACGACAACAACGTCGCCGGCCTGCAGATCGATGTTCTGTTGCAGATCCCTGCCGTGAGCGACGTCATTGTACCGAAACGGCAATGCGGACTGCTGCCCCTCGGGCGTACGTCGCAAAACGATGATGTCCTTCAGAGAGGCAAACGCAGTCGTTCCTCCGGCCATGCTCAGCGCCTGCATCACATTGACGCGCGGATTGACGATGAATTCCCCTGGCTTGGTCACCTGCCCGATGACGTAGACCTTGTTTCCCTTGATCTCTTGCACTGACACGGTCACGACGGGGTCGGAAATGTACTTCTTGATCCGCGTTGTCAGCAGCGTCTGCAGTTCGACCACACCTTTGCCGCGCGCGTCGACCTGCCCGACCAGGGGGAATGTAAACGTCCCGTCCGGCCTGACCAAAAACGCATTGCCAGTGAGATCGGGTTCCTTCCAAACAGCGATCGAGAGGATGTCGCCGGGCTTCACCGTATATATCGGCTCGTCGGTTGGCGCGGCTGCAAGCGGCGCCGATAGGAGTAATGCAAGAATCGCGAAGTGGCTGAGCTTAGAATGCATTGAGCCTCCCGGTGCGCGGACAGTTTTCAGTAGAATGACGTACCCCTTGCTGGCCCCGCGCCGCGAACGGGCCAAGAAGTACCGCGGCTGGGGATTATGGCGAACTTTTATGCCATTTCCCGTGACGCAAGTATGGTACTTGAGCTCCCGGCAATTACGCCACTGGCGACCCCCTTTACCGCCTTTTTCATGACTCAGATCCCCTATTTGCCCGCCGCGATACAGTAACATTGCTGCGCGCTGGGTGTCCCCTAGAGGCTATAGCAGAAACGACGCAGCAGGGGAAACGGAGTTATAACGCGGTGGACAATCACCCGAAGCTGTCGGTCATAGTGCCTTTCTTCAACGAAGAGGAAAGCATTCGGCCGCTTTATGTCGCGATCGTAAACGCGGTTGAACCTCTGGGCGTGTCGTTTGAAATGGTCTTTGTAGATGACGGTAGCAGTGATGCAACGGTGCGCATCGCGACCGAACTTGCTGCGGCCGATCCGCGAGTTCGCGTCGTCGAGTTCCGGCGCAACTATGGGCAGACGCCGGCGATGGCTGCCGGTATCGAGCACGCATCCGGGGAAATTCTCATCACGATGGATGGCGATCTGCAAAATGACCCGACTGATATCCGGCTGTTCCTCGATAAGATGGCGGAAGGCTATGACATCGTGGTCGGCTGGCGCTTCAATCGCCAGGACAAGCTCGTGTCGCGCAAGATCCCGTCCAGAATAGCGAATCGGTTGATCGGAAAAGTGACCGGCGTTCCGATCAACGACAACGGCTGCTCGTTGAAGGCGTACCGCGCATCTCTCATCAAGGAAATCCCGCTCTATTCGGAGATGCATCGCTTCATTCCGGCAATGGCATCCATCGCCGGCCCGCGAATCGCGGAGATCAAGGTCAAACATCACGCCCGGCAGTTCGGCAAGTCCAAATACGGGCTGTCCCGAATCTATAAAGTGCTGCTCGATCTGCTGGTGATCAAAACCGTGGCGTCGTTCACCTCGCGCCCGCTCATCTGGTTCGTTCTGCTGTCACTGCCCATGGTGGCGGTGGGGACGGCCACCCTCGGGTGGAGCCTGTACGTCATGATTGCAGACCATCAGAACCTTCCCTTGCCAGTCGCCGGTACCGGCCTCATCTTTCTGAGTTCGGCGCTGATCCTGGTCAGCGGAGGTGCCTTTGGAGAACTCGTTTACAAGACGAGCGACATGCGCGAGCATCATTTCGCCCGACTCACCGCGCGGCTCGAACGTTGGCACTCGAGCGACACTTAAGGCTTATCGCAATGCTGCAGAAAGAACTGCCAGTCGAGCTCTCCGTCATTATCCCGGTCGGCGATCGGCATGCCGACGCGCGCGCATTGTTCGCGGACTATGAGGAAGGCCTCGACAAGCTCGCGATGCGCTATGAAGTGATATTCGTGCTCGACGGTCCGCAGGCGGATTTCGCAGCCGGCCTACAGCCGCTCGCCCGTGAGCGCCGCAACATGACGATCCTCACACTCACGCGCTCATTCGGCGAAGCTACCGCCCTGATGGCCGCCTTCGAGCAGGCATCAGGGGAGCTGGTGTTGACACTGCCGGCGTATTTCCAGATTCGCGGATCCGAGATTCCCAAGCTGGTGGACGCTCTGCAATCAGCCGACGTGGCGGTTGCGCGGCGCTGGCCGCGCGCCGGCGGGCATCTCGAACAGCTGCGCCGCGATGCGTTCCACGGGTTCATTGCCTGGATTACCGGGCTCAGGTTTCGTGATCTTGGCTGCGGCGCGCGCGCGCTGCGCCGGCGCGTGCTCGAAGAGATCTCCCTTTACGGAGACCAGCACCGTTTTCTCGCCTTGCTGGCCGATCGGCAGGGATTTCGCGTCAAGGAGGTGGATGTCGCCCAGTCGGCGCTGGATCGATTCACCGGCCACTACCGAACGCGCGAATATGCGCATCGTGTGCTGGACATATTCACAGTATTTTTCTTGGTGCGATTCACCAAGAAGCCACTGCGCTTCTTTGGGATGGTTGGCGTCACAACGTTCGGCATCGGTGCGCTTCTGCTGCTCTATCTGGTCATTGATCGCCTGGGGTTCGGCCACGGCCTCGCCGATCGGCCGGCGCTGCTGCTGTCGTCACTGCTCGTCGTACTCGGTCTGCAGCTATTCGCGCTGGGCTTGCTTGGCGAACTGATCATTTTCACTCACGCGAAGAGCATTAAGGACTATCAGGTTAAAGACGTGATTCAGTTCACCCGCGCACAACGCGCCGGAAACCCGGAGAACGAAGCCGTCACACCGTGAAGGATCCCGCGCACTTCACGAGGTATGCCTTAGCGCTTGCAAAAACGTTGCCGACGTCGTCAAGGTCTCGGCGGTAGCAGCGCGCAAGCGCGGCGCGAGTCGGTTTCTTGAGAAGTTGGGTTGTGCTCGCCCTCGGTCGGGTGCAGCGTGCGTAAGCGGCCGCCGGTTGGCTTGAAATGAATCGTCATGACGGAAGATCTCGCAACCCGGAGGCGCGTAATCGCAGCGTCCTGTTTCTCGTCAATTCGCTAAACGTCGGTGGGTCTGAACGCAAGACCGTTCGTCTTGCCAACGCACTTGCGGCGGGCAACCGCCAGGTCGTCATCGCTTATCTCAGTGCGCCCGAAACCCTTCTGGCGCAGGTTCATCCCACCGTCGCCACTGTGCATCTGCACAGGCGCGGCAAATTCTCAGTCGGCGCACTTCGCAGGCTCGTCGCCATTATTGAAGCGCGCAGTATTAGTACAGTCGTCGCCATGAATCTGTATTCGGCCCTGTACGCTGTCCTCGCGAGGCCATTGTGCAAGGGTCGGCGACCGCGGGTGATTGTCTCTGTCAACACCACGGACTTTGCAACGCCGAAAGAAGAGCTGCAGATGCTCATTTACCGACACGTACTGCGGCGAGCGGATGCCGTTGTCTTCGGCGCAGAGCGCCAACGTCGGTTATGGCGCTCCCGCTACGGTCTCGACCGCCGACCCGATAGAACCCTCGTGCTCTATAACGGCGTCGACATAGTGGAGTTTTCAAGAGCGAACGTCATACCGGCGAAGCTCAGTCAACGCCCGGAATCCAGAGTGACGTTGGGCACGGTGGGTGCATTCCGTATCGAGAAGGCGCAAATCGATCTGGTTCGAGCGGTGCATGAGCTCGGTGCGCGCGGCGTCGACGTAGGAGCGGTTATGGTTGGAGACGGCCCCCAGCGCGCGCAGATCGAGCGGGAGATAGGACGCTTGGGTGTGGAGCGAAACGTCACTCTGATCGGCGAGGCGCAGGACGTCCGACCTTACCTGGCGGTGATGGATATATTCGTGCTGCCGTCCATTGCGGTTGAGACCTTCTCAAACGCTGTTCTGGAAGCGATGGCAATGTCCTGCCCGGTGGTGGCTAGCCGCATTGGCGGGATGGAGGAAATGCTGCAGTTTGGCGGAGGACTGCTCTACCCGCCCGGCGATGTGAATACTCTTTGCAATCTCCTGCTGCCCTTAGTAGTGAGCCTCCAAGCACGCATGGAACTTGGCGAGCAGGCGCGCCAAGCTGTTGAGAAGCATTTCAGTTTTGACGCAATGTTGAGCGCATTTGAAAGTCGGGTTTTGAACTCGGGCGAGCACACCTCCGTGCCCGACGTCTGACTACGCGTTCGTTGCAAGCCGCATAATCGCCCGTTGTTGAGCACTTATGGCGAAGTGAACGCGCCAGATCTTTGCTTAGGCGGTACGGCTCAGTGCCGATGGGCTTCTCAAAGGGGCCGTGCGACTGTCGCAGACCACAGGTTCAGCATCGCGGCGCTGAGCTTCAAGCCACGCCTGGAACATCAATATGCCCCAGAGCAGGTCGCCACCATATTCCCATTCGGACCGGCCGGTCAGCAGCGACTGCCATACTCTGCGAATCGGCAGCGCCCTTAAGTAGCCCTCACGATCGAGCCGCCGCGCATCAAGCAGCTCCTCCGCCCAGTCGCGCAAGGGCCCGCGAAGCCATTGATATATGGGCACTCCAAAACCCGTCTTGGGACGATCAAAAAGGTCCTCTGGAAGGTAACGACTGAGCACCTTGCGCAGCACGATTTTGCCGCGCCCGCCCTGCAGCTTAAGCGCAAGCGGCAGTCGCCACGCGAACTCCAGGACCCTGTGGTCGAGTAGCGGTGCGCGTACCTCAAGAGCAACAGCCATGCTCGCTCTATCGACCTTCACAAGAACGTCATCCGGAAGATACGTGAGAGTGTCGAGTAGCATCATTTGGTCTACAAATTGGTCGCTGTTCCGCATCTGCAGCGCTGTGTTGAGCACGGTCCTTGGCTCCGATCCATCAACGACCACAGCCATGGGTGCAAGCCAGTACGACATCAGGTGCCGGTACAACTGCTGTGGGGTTGAACATCCCAGACGATCGGCCAGTCGCAGCATCCTGTAACCGAAAGCGTCAGCCCGCAGCTTTCCTGAAGCAATCGGCCGTGAGAGCTTGGCAAGACCCTCCCAGAAAGCCATGGGGACGTGCTGAATTGTCCCACTGACCGCGTGCAGCAGCCCCGCAGGCATGCGCGCCATTCGGCCCCACGTGTCCCGCGCTTGTACATAGCGGCTATAGCCGGCAAACCCTTCGTCGCCGCCGTCACCCGACAGCGCTACGGTGACGTGCCGTCGCGCCATAGCACAGACCAGCGCAGTGGGTATCTGCGACGGGTCAGCGAAAGGCTCGTCGTACAACAGCGGCAACTTCGGAATGATTGCCAGGGTCTCGCCAGGCGTCAGATAGGCTTCGGTATGGTCAGTACCAAGATGCCGCGCGACGACCTTCGCATGCTGAGCTTCGTTGTATTCACCTTCATTGAAGCCGATTGTGAATGTGCGCACCGGCCGACTGCTGAGCGCCTGCATCAGCGCGACGATCAGGGATGAGTCTATCCCCCCGGACAAGAAAGCCCCGAGCGGGACGTCCGCGATCATGCGCAGCTCGACCGCATCGTGCAGCAAGTCATCCAACTGGTCGGCCGCCTCATCGAGAGACACCGGAACCGCATGAGCAGTGGCATCGGTTTGCAGCCCTTCCGCATCCCAGAAGCATCGGCGTTCGATCTCGACGACTGAATCTGCGCGCCGCGCGAAGCGCACGAAGTGCGCCGCTTCTATCTTGCTGACACCCGCATAGATGGTGTGTGGCGCCGGTACGTACCTGTAGCGCAGGTACAACGTGAGGGCTTGTCGATCGATGTTCGCAGCAAACCCTGGGAAAACCCGCAGCGCCTTGAGCTCGGAGCCAAAGATCAATCTTCCATTTGCCACGGAGTAATACAAAGGTTTTTTCCCGAGTCTGTCGCGTACCAGCGTCAGCTCGTCTTGGGCTGAATCCCACAAGGCGAACGCAAACATGCCGATAAAGCGGCGCAATGATGGCTCGAGGCCCCATTCCTCGAATGCGGCCAGCATGACCTCCGTGTCACTGTGTCCGCGGAACCCGTGCCCGAGCGCCTCAAGGTCAGCGCGGATTCTCAGAAAATTATAGATCTCGCCGTTGAAGACGATCGTATAGCGCCCGCTCACGGAGCGCATCGGCTGGCGCCCTTCCGCGGTGAGATCAACGATTGCGAGCCGTCGGTGCGCGAGCGCGACTCCGCGCGCGGGATCGAACCATTCGCCCTGAGCGTCAGGCCCGCGATGTGCGAGCGTGTCGTTCATCCGCCGCAGCGTCTCGGTCGCGCCGGATAAAGGCGTTGGCGTGTAAAACCCAGCGATCCCGCACATCAGATGCTCCTTAGCCCAACCAAAGCGACTGCACCGGCAAGCGCCGATGGCTTGCGTAAAACTCTGCCTCCGCAGGCACGGACTGTTCGAAAAAATCGCTCATGTAATCCATCGAGCATAATATTTTGAGCAGCTCGGCTGCGAAAGGCAGCAGGGCTCGACGCTGTCACGATTTATGCATCTGCTCGCTTAATCGTTCGATAGTTGCAAGGTAAGGTGCAAGTATTGTCTCCTCGCCATACTGCTTCGCCATGAACGCCTTGCACCGTTGGCTCGCCGCCCGCCAAGCCTCGGCATTCGAGCTGAGCTCTCGGACAGCGGTACGCATCTCTTCGAGGTTGGTCACCGCGCGTCCGAGACCCTCGCGCGCAAGTAATCCGTCGGGGTCAAAAAAGCCTACCACCGGGGTGCCGCGCGCCCAGGCCTGAAGGTAGGTGTTCGGGAATCCCTCGACATCGGAGGTATTCACGAACAGCCGGGCGCGCTCAAAGAAATCGCTCATCGCATGATACGGAATCTGGCCGTGAAATTTCAGATTGCCGAGCTTCCCGGCGCGTTCCCGCATTACATCGAATATTTTAGGCTCCTCGGAGACGCGCCCGCCAACCATGTGGACTTGAAGCTCGGGTAGCGCGCGCGCAAGGTCAATGACCCTGTCGGGACGTTTGACCTGCCGTACATTGCTGACCCATAGAACCGGAATATCGCGTTCCGCAAGGCTCAAGTCGTGGCTCGGTTGCAAGTCGAGCATGCGCGCAACCGTGCTGTCACGTCCGTAATTGCGCTTCATTGCCTGCTGCTGATTCACGCCTTGTGCAAGAATCGCATCCGCGCGCTGCCGGCCATAGTTGTACAACATTATTTCGCGCCGATGTTGGATGAGGAGCCGACCAGGATCGCAGTCCGCATCGCTGGCGATGCGGAAAATCAGTTTTCGGCCATGTAGGCGCGTAAAGAGTGCCACCTGACCCAGCTGCAGGCCCGCAATGCTCACATAATAAATATCGGCGTTTGCTCGCGAAACGGCACCGTGAAGCTTGAACCAGCGCGGATAGAGGAATCTTAGGACCGGCAGGCCTTCGTCAGCCGAGTAAGCCTTGAAAGTCTTCACGCCGTCCCACGAAGCACCGTCCGGCTGGCCGTAATCGCCCACAACCATGGAAACGTCGTAGCCGCGACGCGCGAGCGCCCGCGCCAGCAGCGTTTGTTGCACCTGCTCCCCGCCGATTCCAAATTGGCTGTACTCCTTGGCGAGGACCGGCAGATTTCCGAGCCCTACAAAGCATATGCTTGGTGTTCGTGTTCGAGGTATACGGCAACTCCTCAGCTGCTGGTGATAGGTGTCGTCGTCGCGCTAGACGCAAGTGCCGCGACTGGACGGGCGGACGACCTGGTGGGTGCCGAGTTCAGGTCGCTCACGACACCGGCGGTGCTTGCATACATCGATTTCCGGCTCGGCCTATCGCGTTGTCATGGCTCAGCGCTGGCCGCGCAACTGCAGCGCACGCTTCGGCCGTGGCAGCCGGCGGCCGGCGGCTGCTGCAGATGCAGGTGCCCGCGTCGGCGCGCTCCGTGCTGCCTGCTTGGCGTTTGCCGTCACCATGACCGCCAGGCGCATGGTCAAACCGGTGTATGCCCAGATATACAGCCACGGCTTGAACAACAGGGAGAAGAAAATGGCAACCTGGACGAAACAGATGCCAAAAATGAAGGCTATCAGATAGCCCTTGAGATCGACCGGAGCGACTTCTGCGGCAGAGCGCGCGGTCACTACCGCTCCCCGGATGATGGCGAGATAGCTGAGAACACCGACCACTCCGAGTTCGAACCACAGCAGCAGGAAATAGTTATGCGTGGCGAAGAAGAATCCCATGACCGAGTACGAGTCCCATCCGAACCCGGTGAGGAGCGTCACCGGGTGATCCATCATCCGGCTGATTCCCTGCAGCCAGATATAAGATCGATCGCCGCTGCGGGTGACTGGATCCTGCAGCATCTCGATGACCCGATCGGTGAGGACCGCGCCAAACTTCATATTGACGAGCATCAGGACGGGGACGGCGAGCACCGCCAGGCCGAACAGCAGCGGCACCGTTCGAGCGACGGAAATGAGCCGGCGGCAGATGAACCAAGCGATGATGCCACCGACGGTCACGCCCACGAATGCTCCGCGCGATCCGGTCATCAGCATCATCGTTGCCGAGACTAATCCGGCACCGATCCAAAACAACCGCATGATGCCGCGACTCGATATGGCAACTGCCACGTACGCCGGGAGGAGGCAGATCACGAGCGCAGCCGTTTCGTTGGCATGTCCAAAGGCACCGAAAGCCCGGCCCGCCTCCACACCCTCCGTGCCCACCATCGTCACGCCGATCTGGAACAGCCCGGCAATGTCACCGATGGCAATTGCATTCGCGCACGTAAGTGAAATCAGCAGTGCCTTGGTGACGAATTTGACATCGGCGATCGTTTGAATGCCGTAAAAGCAAAGCGCAAAAACGACGAAATAGTCGAGGAGCAGCGCCTTCAGGTCGATGCCCGCGGCTATGATCTTGTAGGACTTGTAGTGGATCACGAAGCCCACCGCGAGCCATGTGAGAACGGCATATCCAACGAGCACTCCCATCCAGATGAGAATGCGCGGAAATTCTAGATTCGAAGTACGGCTGAAGACTATTCGCGCCGCCAGCATGAGGCCCGCAATGTAGATCATTGCATTCTTCACGGACATGCCCGGTGCCAGGCTCTGGTTCCACCCGAACACGTCGCCCGCTATGAGAAGGATAAAGAGCAGCGCCAGTACGTAGCGCATGGACTACTCCGCAGACAGCCCGTGACTTGCCGATCGACTCCCGCTCCCGCGCAGTGCGGGGGCCAGCTACCCTGATGGCGCAGCCGGGCGGCATCATCACATTTTTACGCGATGACAACCATGCGCGCGATCACGCTCGCCCCAGGGGCACCAGCACAGCGCCTGGGCCGCCCTGCGCCGCCTCTGCGAAGAGCCCGCCGTAACGCGGGCTTGGCATGCCTACTGGCTCAGGGTTAGGTGCGTGGGAGCCTTAGGCACGCCGGTCGGGTGCAGGCGCAAGAGTATGATCCCGTCGCGGTCCTGCAGTGTGACGGTCGTCATGGTTTGGCCGTTATTAACGGTCGGAGCCTGGGAACCGCTGATGCGCTTGTAGCTCGTTTCAAGCGTGACCGTCCGCGGACCGTTTCCCATGGGGTTGACCAGAGAGATGCCATTGGTGTAGTCGCGTCGGTACACCCCGCTCTGCCATGCGGCGGTCGGCGGGGCGCTGGTGGCGGTGCCGAGATTCGCGTTGTATTCGTCGAACCAGTGCAAGTCATTGTATGAATCAGACGCACTGAACACGAAGTACCCGTTGTCCATCAGGCATGAGGCGAGGCCGTAGCGGAAGGTCTGGTAGTCCGTAGGGTTTCCCACCATCGCAAAGATGATCATTTGCGGTGCCGCCAGTGCCGCGATGGGCTTGCGATACTCGTTCATCATTTCCTGCCAGCCTCCCCAGGTTTCCGGGGACCATGTGAAGCCGATCAAGCCCTCGATGAATCCGCCGTTCAGCTGTCCTTTGTAGTCCGTAAGGTTAGCGCTCGCGGCGCCCCAGCCGGCAATATTCCCGATCAGCAACGCGCCCGGCTGCTGCGCTCTCAAGCTTGCGAAGTAGGCGTTATATCCCTCGCGCAGCCAGTGTCCCACCGTCGGGTCGTTGGGATTGTCGGCGACGCCGTCGAGATTCCAGTCACCGATGACCCGCGGCTGTAGGAATACGTTGTCGATGTAGATGCTGTTCAGGGCAGGATTCGGATGCTGCATGTTCGTTTCGAACCAAGCGGCAAACCACTCCATGTATCGCTGTCCATTGCTGTCCTTCGCGGGAAACAATGTGGTGTTGATCGTGTAGAACGGCCCCCCTCCCCCGGTCCAAAATGACGGAACCGGCGAACCGGTCGTGCCGCTCGGATACAGCCACCAGTGCATTGCGTCGAGTTTGGCGACAACCGGCTGATATGGCGCATCGTTAGCAACCGAATCGATGTGGGAATATATGGCCAGCTGGATATTGGGATTCAATTTTTTAATGGCTTCCATGGCCTGCTCGAAGGTCTCGGTGTGCGTTGTCTGCCAACCCGGCCAATAGCTGAAAAGCGCAACGCTCGTACGGCCGATGAGCGCCTGCAAGGCGGGGTCGTCATAATTGGTCGGCGAGCCGAACAATATCGCACCAACTCGCGGAAATGGCGGTGGATCAAATGCAGCGGCAACCGATGAAGACAATAGGCCGGCCAAAAGTGCGGCAATGATTCTATTGAAACGCATGTGCATACTTCCCCAACTAAATTGCGCTGACGCGCCCCAGCGCGGCGGCCGCTATACGGAACTTCGTGGATTTTCTATCCGTGCACAGATCCAGGGCACATGCCGGATGGGACATCCTGACATTGCCAGGGTTCAATCGACCGGATCTTCGCTCGCGGCAGGTCCTATAACGTACCGATGCGGCAAAATTCGAATTGAACGGCTCGACCCCGAGCCAACCATACATGAGCTTCGAACCACGCGTCACGCTGTCGCACTTCACATACACAATCTGCCAGCGGCCGGGCGCAGCTGTGATGCAGCGGAACACTCTTGAGCGCCACAGCAGAACCACCCAGGCGTTGCCGGGGCAATCCTTTGGTTGGCTCGTCGGCGTATGCGCAATTGCTGGATCTATTTCTGCGCGCGCGCGGTCCGTTCACGGATTTTCCGAAACCGTTCAACGCCGGTCATTGCGTGTAGTCAGTGAGAAAAGATGAGGGCAGCCAGCGTAGGTCGCCCCAATCTTCAACGCTAGAGCCAGCGCCGCGTGCGCCTACGAAGCAGGCGGAAATCTTAGCGTCCGCCGAACGCCGCAATGGCAAGCGACGCGCGCACACGGCGGGCGAGCGTGATGGCCTCCTCCACTCCGGTCGCCATCAGCAGCACTGCGAACAACGCGAGGTAAAAAAGCGACCCAAAAATGACCCCTGCAAAGCCGCCGCGCCCTTGCCATGTCACTGCGACCACCGGGACCGCTGCCACCAGCGCACACAGCGCGACTTGCGCCGTCCGCTTCCAGGGCAGGAGCTCGCCTAGCGTGACACGGTAGAGTCTCGCGACGGCCCATGCACGATAAGCGTCTTCCACGAAGCTGGCGACGACCAGCGCCAGGGTCGCACCGACCAGACCGGCTGCGGGCACGAGGAAAATCAGGGCAACGACGCTCACGATCGCTGCGACGAGATTGCTCGTGACCAATGGTCGCGTCTTGTTTATCGCCCGCAAAGGCGGCGAAAAATCGAAACACGCCGCTACGATCACGAGCGTAAACATCTGCATCACCGGCACTGCCGCGCGGTACCTCAGACCAAACACTTTGAACACGAGCGGTTCCGCAAACCAGGCAAGCAGCACCACAGCCGGAAACAGCAGCACGCAATTAACTACCGTGGTGCGCCGCCACAGCTGCAACGGCGCAGCGGCCGACTGAGTGCCGCGACGCACCAATTCCGGCAGCATCGCCGTCGATAACGAATTGCGCAGCGCCAGAATCACGGGCTCGCCGTACGTCCCGATGGTCATTTGCGCAAGCGCGGCGGCGCCGAGCCATTTGACCACTACGATGCTGCCAAGATTGCGACTGACCAGATACAGCAATGACGCTAAGCCCACGGGAATGAAGAACCGCAATTGGTCTCGACGGATGTTCTCGATAGGGGGCTCCTGGGCGCCGCGGTCCATCACGGCCCAGACACCTGCGAATGCTATACAGCGCACCCCTTCGAGTGCGATCAGCGACCAGATGATGGTCGCCACATCGTTCGTCAGCACTGCAACACCGACCACGACCAGCATGCGCACGATGAGCCGCGAGGCCGTGTAGATGAATACCCGCGCTGTCCGGTGAGTTGCGAGCCAGAAGGATTCCCAGAAGTCGACATTGACGAACAGCAGCACGTACAGCGCAACGGGCAATCGGTATTGTCCGACGAGCGCGCCGCCCGTCACGAGATCGAGAATATAGAAGCCGACGATGATGCACGTGCTGACGGCGGCGGTCAGAATCGCCGTCTCCCTCACGACGCGCCAGCTGCTGGCGGGATGTGCAGGAATGAAGTACAGCAGGCTGTCGGAGATTGAAAAGGACGCAACCGACTGCAACAGCGATGCATACAACAGAAATTCCCGATAGTGCCCAAAATCGCCCACCGTCAGCACGCGGACCAGAATTATTGGGCTGATGATCATCAGCCCATAGTTCGCCATGCGCGACAGCGACAGGATAACGGCCTGACGTGCAAACCCCGCCATGCTGGTTAGGGCGCCCTAGTTGCGCCGATCAGCGGGCGCCGCCGCATCGTTCGGAGCTGCCACTTTCCAAACCTGAGTGAGCCCGTCACGGCCGAGGAACACCGGCACGAAGATCGGTCGCTGGAGTGCCTCATAAATGCCGTCACTGCGCATCAGGGGAAGATCATCGCCCCTGAACTCCCCCGTGCCGATGACGTAGATCGCACCGCGGTCGCGCCGCTCGACGAGCGCCATCAGCGCCGCGCCCGTCCCGAGCAGTGGTGCGTCCGTATAAATGTCGCGCAATTCGCCGCCCTTCATACGCACGAATTGTGCCGAATTGCTGATTCCCCGCAGCCAGTAGTCGATCCGGCCTAAATAATACGTTTGCTGCAGGGCATCCTCAGCAACTATCACATCGCCCGGGCGGGGATGGATGGACTGGATGAACTCAGCTGCACCTTTGTGGTCCGGATGTATCGAGTAACCACCATTCACGGTGTGCGCGAGACTCACAGGATTGACGATGAGGATGGCCGCACCCGCGGCGAGCAGCGCTCGGACCGCCGGCACTCTTGTCGGACTCAATCGTCGCATCAGCACCGCGCTGAACTCCTGGCTCGCGGCGAGTGCGCAAAGCAGTAACGGCAATAGTGCGAATTCCGTGTACCTGACCTCGACGTCCCATCCGAACAATCCCAGACCGAACAGCGGCAGCCATGCTGCTAGGAAAAAGAAGAGCCAATAGTCGGGGATGCGCCGTCGCCGCGCGAGTCGCCACAGCGCCTGCAGCATGGCGAGGCACACCATGAGCCAAGCCGCCGGAGAGTACACAACGGCTCGCAGAAATGACCAAATACTGGGCAGACCCACCATCATGCCAAGCGTCTTGCGGGCCGACTCTCCTGTGGCTTGATGGAGGAAGCTGAATTGGGCGACGGCCAGCACCAGGCTCAAGGCGATGAGCACAGCGATACGCGGCAACGCCTTGCCGCCGTTTCGCTGCGCCAGAATTGCACCGCCGAGAATCAACACCAGGCCCACGTGATAAAAGAGCACGATCTCACAGACAAGGCCAACGAATAGCAGCGCGCCCGCTGCAATCGCGGGCGCGCGAGCATTGACGCTGCGCGCGACGTACGCGGCCAGCAGCGCCGCAGCGATCAGCCCGCCGAGGAGCAGCAAAGAATGCTGCTGCAGCAGCGCAAGCGTGGTGATGTGGGTCGCGGTTGACGCGACGTTGGTATTACGGGTTGTCAGCGTCGGCGGGTAGAAGCTGTCTATCCAGCGGTTGGCGACTGCAAAACTCGCCACGACGACAACGAAAGCAATTCCGCCGCGCCAGAGTTTGCGCGCATCGGCCGCGAGCAGACCCGGAAATAGCAACATAAAGCTGCCGAATACGGCCAACACCTGAAATTGAATGCCGATAAGCATGACGATCACGGCAGCGAGGAGCCAGATAGTTCGATCGCTTCGCTCCCATTCAAAGATGAGCGCGGTGTATCCGGCAAGGCAAGTCACCAGGAATATATACATGCGCGCTTCCTGCGAATCGGCGATCAGTCCCGGAAGAAACGCCGCAACCGCCACGAACGCCACATTCCACGCGGGTGACAGAAATCGCCGACCGAAGAAGTATGCAATCGCAATCAACGCGATGCCGCAGAGCACTGAAGGCAGGCGAAAGGCCCACTCGGATTCGCCGAACGCACCAACGGAGGCCGCCATCATGTAGAGCTGTCCGATGGCACGCGGATAGAACATGCCGCTCGGCATCAGTGGTGCACCGAAGTGCACAAGGTGCATGGTCGGCACCGCCATCGTCTTCTCGTCGCCTTCCAGTCCCCACGAACCCAGACCCCAGAACCTGAACACCGTGCCCACGATAAGGATGGCGAGCAGCGCAAACAGCTCGCTGCGGCTGGGTCGTCCGAAGTCCCGGCGGACTTCGAAAAGACCTGCAAAAGTCTGTAAAACCTGACCCATCGAAGCACCCATTGCTGTCTGTGTTCTTGACATCTAAAACACGCGTGGACTCGCGGCTGACGCGGAAGCAATTCGGCTTGTGGGGGCGAACAACCTCGACATTACATTTTTATATCCGTTGCTGCAGCGGCGAATGCACTCCATGGGTCTTTATCAGACGGCGCGCCGCAATCGTGAACTTCGTCGCGTAATTCGTATTTCAAAGCGAGGCGTCGTCATGAAAGCGGCTGCACGGCTTGTTGGGGCGGCATCATTCCAGTGCCAAAGCATACGCCTCGAGGAGGCGCGGCACCTGATGGTGCCAGGCGAGATCCGCCTCGACGCGCGCCCTGCCGATCTTTCCCATGGTTTCGCGTAAACTCGCATCGTCAAGCAATTCACAAAGCTTATCGCCGAAATCCCGCATATCGTTGGGTCGCGCGTACAGCGAGGCGCCGGCTGCCGAAAATCGCCCTTCGGTCAGATCGAACTGCACGATCGGTTTACCGAGCGCCATGTACTCGATGATCTTGTTCATGGTCGATTTGTCGTTCATTTCATTGGCGCGGTCGGGATTGACGCACACGTCGGCAGTTCCCAGAATTTCCCACAGCTCACGATCCGGGACCCGGCCGAAGAACTCGATAACGTCATCGATCCGCAGCCGGTGGCTCATTTCCTTGAGCGCGGCGAGCTCGGTACCGCCGCCTATGATCGCGAATTGCACATCGTTCCGAGCGCGTTCGCGGCGGATATAGGCGATGGATTCGAGCAACAGATCGAGCCCCTCCTGCTTGCCTATTACGCCGACGTAACCGACCAGATAGCGCTTGCCGCGACGCATCGCCGGATTGGGCGGGACATGCTGAATTCGCGCCAGATCAGGGCCACTGCGGACCACGAAAACTTTCGATGGTGGCATACCGCCGCGCTCAATCGCGATTCGACGATACGACTCGTTGGTAGCAATGCTCACGTCGGCCGAACGAAAGGTCCAGCGCTCAAGCCGCCGCAACAGGCGATACCAGACATCACGCCGGGCGAACTTCGCCTCGTAGAGCTCGGGATTGATGTCGTGATGATCAAAGATGAATTTCTTGCCAAAGACTTTAAAGAAGCGCGCGATGAGAAATATCGTGTCGGGTGGATTGCAGCCCTGTAGAACATCGAAGCCGCGTGTCACCGCGATCCGCACAGCAAGCCACAGCTCCATCAATAATGAGAGACTATATTCAAGACCGTAGCCGAGAGCTGATTCCGCCTCGACGATGAGCGGATGGCGATAAATGTGGACGCCCTCGAGGCACTCATAACTGGCGTCAAAGCCGCGCCCTTTCGGGCAGATAATGCACACCTGATAACCGTTCGCTCGAAGCGCCAGCGCCTCCTGCCATACTCGGCGATCGAACGGGCACGGGAGGTTTTCGACGATGATCAGAACACGCTTACCACGCGATGCCATCGTAGCTCTTCAGTGCGTGTAGCGTTGCGGGATTTGATATGTCGCCGGTTCCGACGAGGTCGATGATAATTTTCCCCGGTCCGTGGCGAGCAACCAGGCTCGCAAATTCCTTCTCGGCGGTGGCGATCACCACGACGTCCGATGCGGCAAATAGCGCCACCGGGTCATCTACCAGCAGACGCCCTATGTGAGGGATATGGTTGAGAATGTAGTCGCGGTTCGCGCCCACGAGGCTCGCGAGCTTGACATTGCGATCGAAGATCAGGAGCTCGAATCCTTTGCCGATCAACTGTTCGGCGAGCGTGACGATCGGACTTTCTCGAAGGTCGTCAGTCCCCTCCTTGAAGCTCAGGCCAAGCAGACCGACGCGCCGGTGGGTGGTCTCACGAATCAGCGTGAGCGCCCGCTCCACCTGCAGGTGATTGCTCGTCAGGATGGATGACAGCACCGGCGTCTCGACGTCGAGGAGTTTCCCCTGATAGGTCAAGGCGCGTACATCCTTGGGCAGACAGGAGCCGCCAAAGGCAAAACCCGGACGCAGGTAAGTCGCGGAAATATTGAGCTTGGTGTCCATGCAGAAGAGGCGCATCAGGGCGCGACCGTCGACGCTCATGGCTTTCGACAGACGCCCCATTTCGTTCGCAAACGTAACCTTAAGCGCGTGCCAGGAGTTATCCACGTACTTCACCATCTCGGCCGTGCGCAGATCGGTCACAATCATAGGCGCCTCGAGCTTCGCATAAATCGCGCGCACCGGCGCCGCCGTGCGCTCGTCGTTTGCGCCGATGACGGTCTTCGGCGGGTGGTCATAGTCGTAGATGGCGGTGCCTTCGCGCAGAAATTCCGGGTTGATGCAGACCCCGAAATGCTCGCCGGCACGTTTGCCCGACGCCTTCTCGAGCGTCGGGATGACGACCGACTGCATCGAACCCGGCAGCAGCGTCGAGCGGATTGCCACGATCTTGAACTCGTCAAGCCCTGCCAGAGCCTCGCCGATCTGCTCGCAGATTCGACGAACGTAGCGTAGATCCAGGCTGCCATTCGCCGCTCCGGGAGTTCCGACGCATACCAGCATCAGCTCGCAATGCCGAACAGCGCTCGCGTGATCGGCGCTCGCCCGCAGGCGACCAGCAGCCACCGTCGACTGCATCAACGTCTCAAGGCCAGGTTCGACTATGGGGCTCTTGGCTTGATTGACTAGGTCGGTCTTCACAGAATTGGGATCGATTCCGAGCACTTCGTGCCCGTCTCTGGCCAGGCACGCCGCCGAAACCACCCCGACGTAGCCGAGTCCAAATATCGCGATCTTCACGTATCGAGCATCCTTAGTTGAATCGACTCTGCAGCCGCGTTTTATATCAATTTCGTGACTTACCGACCGTTACTTAACTCACGCTCCGGAGAACTTCGGCGTGATTGAGATTGAGAAATGCGTTAAGGTGCAAGGCTGCATAATATAGCGGCAATTTGCAATCGGCTTGCTCGATTTCGATAACAATTTCACGACTGCAGCGGGCTCCCCCCGCGATAACACAGAGAATTCTGTCCGTGTGATGAGTGCGTCACGTCCACATGTTTTGCTGCTCGGTCCGGCGCGAACTGCTATAAGCGGGGTGTCCACCCATCTGAATCATCTCTTCAAGTCGCCGCTATCGACGTCCTACGAACTCAGTCAATTCCAGGTTGGCCGTGAAGGGCGCACCGAAAATCGCCTCGGCACGCTGCTGCGGTTGGTCGTAAGCCCTTTCGCGCTCGCGATATGCGTCGTGCGGCGCAATCCGCGCATCGTGCACATCAACACATCATTCGATGCCAAGGGATTCTGGCGCGACCTTGCATACCTTGCAGTTGCGAAGGTGCTCCGGCGTAGGACGGTTTACCAGGTGCATGGCGGCGCTCTTCCGCAAGAGTTGTTCCCCGATAGCCGTTGGTTGACATCCTTGGTGCGCTGGACTCTGTCGTCGCCGGATGTCGTGGTCCTGCTTTCCGAGCCCGAATTTGCGGCCCACCGTAAATTTGCTCCGCACGTGCGTACGGCGCTGATTGCGAATGCGGTTGACATCGTAGGCGTTGAATTGAATCTCGAGCGCTATGCATCGAATCGACCGCTCGAAATTGTTTACATTGGTCGTCTCGCAGAAAGTAAGGGCGTCTTCGACGTCGTGCAGGCCGTCGCGATGCTGCGCAATCGCGGAATAGAGGTCCGTCTGAGGCTCGCAGGCTTCGGCGCGGCGGAGGAACAGATCCGACAAGCGATTGCGCAAGCTCAGCTTAGCGATCAGGTGCAACTTCTCGGACCGGTTTTTGGCGCCGCCAAAGAGGAGCTGTGGCGCAGCGCCAATGTGCTCGCATTCCCAAGTCACGCCGAAGGGCTGCCGTACGCGCTCCTGGAGAGCATGGCGGCGGGCGTCGTGCCGGTCATAACCCCGGTCGGGGGAATACCAGATGTCATGCAGGACCAGGTGCACGGAGTATTCGTGCCACCTCGCAATCCGCAAGCGCTCGCGGACGCTCTTGAGCGGCTGCACCACGACCGTCCGGGCCTGCAGCGCATGGCAGTTGCCGGCCGGCAGCGAATCGTGGACCAATACTCCGTCAGTCGGATGGCGGCGGAATTCCAGCGGCTGTACTCAAGTCTCATGTGAAAAAAACCGCATGAATCTGAAGTGGCAAATTAATCGTCTGCGCGCGATGAGCGTCGCCGAGATATCGAACCGGACGGCGCAGATGCTGCGCTCCCGGCTCGAGCAGCGCGGCATTGGACTGGTGCGGGCGGCGGCGCCCCACCCGGCGGCCGGCGCGGCGTGGTCGCCCGCGCTTTCGACCTCATTCGACGTCGCCGCGTACACGATGCGAGCCGATGAGATTCTAGGCGGCAAGTTTCGCGTGTTCGCGCTCGGTGCGGCTCCCCTCGGCTTCCCGCCCGACTGGAATCGCGATCCGAAGACCGGCACGCGCGCTCCGATGTCTTTCGGCAAACTAATCGACTATCGCGACGCGCGCCTCGTCGGGGATATCAAGTATCTGTGGGAGCCGAATCGCCATGCCGAGCTTGTGACGCTCGCCCAGGCATGGCATCTGTCGCATGATCCGCGGTACGCGCAGGCTTGCGGGACACTCATCGATTCGTGGCTGCGCGCGTGTCCTTACCCGCGCGGGGTGAACTGGACTAGCAGCCTTGAGCTTGCGCTGCGACTCGTGAACTGGTCGTTCGCCTGGCACCTCCTGGGTGGCGAAGCTGCCATTCTCTTCGCGGGCGATGCCGGGCAGTCGCTGCGCCTGCGTTGGCTCGCCTCTGTGCGGCAGCATTGCCATTTCATCGCCGGCCATTTGTCGCAACACTCGTCCGCCAATAACCATCTGCTCGGAGAACTTCTCGGGATGTTCGTTGCGGCGACCACTTGGCCGTACTGGCGCGAGAGTGGCCGCTGGGGTGATTTTGCTCGCGATGAGTTCGAACGCCAGGCGCTCGCCCAAAACGGTATCGACGGCGTTAATCTCGAGCAGGCGACGTGGTACCACCACGAGACGGCCGACATGATGCTGATCGCGCTTCTCTATGCGCGCCAAAGCGGCTGCGAATACGGCGCCGAGTTCCTCGCACGCTGGACCGCAATGCTGAGCTTCATTGCAGCCATCATGGATAGCGCCGGCAACGTGCCGCAGATTGGTGATGCCGACGACGCGATTATCGCCCGTCTTGATCCGCGTCCTAATCCGAACGTGTTTCGCTCCCTTCTTGCCGCGGGTGCCGTGTTGGCGCGTGATGCGGGCTTACGTGCCCACTTTAAGGCAAAGGCACGCTTGTTCGATGACAAGAATCGCTGGCTGCTCGGCGATCAGGCGGCGCTCGAGTTTGCCGCGATCGGCGCACCTGCACCCGACGCTGCGCTGCAACGGCGGGCGTTCCCACAGGGCGGCTACTATATTCTCGGCAGCGACTTCGATCGCACGAACGAGGTGCGTATCGTCGCCGACGCAGGACCACTCGGATATCTGTCAATCGCTGCGCACGGCCATGCCGACGCGCTCGCTTTCACGCTGTCGGTCTCGGGGCTTCCGATTCTGATCGATTGCGGCACTTACGCCTATCATACGCAAGAGAACTGGCGCAGCTATTTTCGCGGCACGCGCGCGCACAACACCCTAATGGTGGACGCGAAGGATCAATCGGCCGCGGGAGGCAAGTTTCTGTGGACCCATCACGCTGTGATCCAGTCGGCGGACTTCGAGAGCACCAGAGACTTCGATAGGCTCACGGCCGCGCACGACGGCTATCGCCGCCTCGCCGATCCGGTCATACATCGGCGCGAGCTCATCTACTCGAAGGCCACGCGTACGCTGCGCGTGACGGACTACCTTGACGCGACGGCGCGCCACCAGGTCGAATTGAATTGGCATTTCGCGCCCGAGTGCGGGCTCAATCTTTCCGAGCGGTACTTGCGCGTCACCCGCGGGCCGGCTGCGCTCGAGCTGCGCTGGGCAGACGGCTTCACGGCGCGCTTGGCGCGCGCTGAAGAGACGCCTGCGCGCGGCTGGGTGTCAGCTGCGTTCGATGTAAAGCACCCGTGTACGAATCTTGTCCTGCAGCGCGAGACCATAGGCAATTGGCACGCTGCGTCTGAAATCCGCGTGCTCTCGACTGGGGAATGATGGGACTTTGTGCGGATCAGATCCGGTCGATTGCGAATCGCCAACGATAAGGATATAAACATTTCATGTCAGCAGAAGACGGTGTAGGTTTTTATTCCGAGGTGGCGCCGGATTTCCACGCGAGCTACGCGCGGGACGCGAACCGTCAGGAACGCGTCCGAGTATGGGACGAATTCCTCGATCGCTATGCGAACGGTGCAACTTTCGCGTATGACGTCGGCTGCGGCAGCGGCGTGTTGGCGTGCGCGCTGGCGAAGCGCGGCATCGAAAGTATTGGAATTGACGGCGCGAGCGGCATGCTCGCTATCGCGCGGACTACGGCCGCCGAGCAGGGACTTGTTAATTTGAGCTTTCAACAGCACCGCCTGCCGATTGCGGATACCACCGGGTTTCGCGCCGCCGATCTCGTCATCTCCTCAAGCGCTATTGAATACCTCGAATCTATTCCGCAGGCGCTGCGATTCCTGCGCAATCTCACCAAGGAATCGGGCTTCATTGTTTTCTCGGTCTCGAATCACGATTCTGTGAGCCGCAAACTGGTGCGAGCCATACACCTGCTGACAGGTCGGCCCCGCTACTTGAAATACCTGCGCCACTTTATGACCGTCGATGAAATCAAGCGCGACCTCACTGGCGCCGGGCTTGAGTACCTTGAGCATGCCTACTTCGGCGGCGCCGACCGCGTGAACCGTCTGCTGTCATCTTTCTTGCCACCGCGTCTGACGAGCAACATGATCATCGTCGCCGCGCGCTGCCGAAGTTTTCCTTGAATCGCCTTTGAGGCCTTAAAGACGCACAAGACGGACATTGTGCGTCGCGGATCTGGTCATCTGGAGGAAATTCCCTTGAGATTCCCACGAGGGCAAAGGTGCACTCGCAGGCAGATAACTTGTTGATTATGTTGGCGTCCCCAACCGGATTCGAACCGGTGTTACCGCCGTGAAAGGGCGATGTCCTGGGCCTCTAGACGATGGGG
>Ga0302324_100007233_pt1 | contig 23676 bp, 17 predicted proteins | sample Palsa_T0_1_FD_201949 | JGI IMG/M metagenome (GOLD analysis project Ga0302324, IMG submission 201949) | Peat permafrost microbial communities from Stordalen Mire near Abisko, Sweden - Palsa_T0_1 | ecosystem: Environmental > Terrestrial > Soil > Palsa > Peat permafrost | place: Sweden: Abisko... | reverse complement strand
GCCTGCACCGGGGCCTATCACCACAGCATGGCATCGAACTACAACATGGTCGGCCGGCCGCCGATCATTGCGGTCAAGGACGGTCGGCCCCGCGAATTGGTCCGGCGCGAAACGACCGCGGACCTGTTGTCCCGCGATCGGGGCTAAGCCCGCTATTCGTCTTGCAGGTGCGGGTCGGCTTCCAGATGGGTCAGCCCGTTCCACATCAGGTTGACCAGGTGGGCGGCGACCACTTCTTTCTTGGGCTCCCGAGTGTCGAGCCACCACTGCGCGGTCATCGACACCGAACCGACCAGTGCCTGGGCATATAGCGGGGCCAGGTTCGCGTCCAGGCCGCGCCGGGCGAAGTCGCCGGCCAGGATCGAGCTGACCTGGCTGACCGCGTCGTTGAGCAGGCTGGAGTAGGTGCCCGAGCTGATCGAGGCCGGCGAGTCGCGGATCATGATCCGGAATCCGTCGGTCCGTTCTTCGACGTAGGTGAGCAACGCCAGTGCGACCCGTTCGACACGCACCCGGGACCGGTTGTTGGTCAGCGACGACGTGATGCCGTCCAGCAGCGCCGACATCTCCCGGTCGACGACGACGGCATACAGCCCTTCTTTGCCGCCGAAGTGCTCGTAGACGACGGGTTTGGACACGTTGGCGCGAAGCGCGATCTCCTCGATCGAGGTTCCTTCGTAGCCCCGCTCGGCGAACAGCGAGCGCGCGATGTCGATGAGTTGGTGGCGGCGCTCGCTACCGGTCATCCTGGTGCGGGGCGCCCGCGTTTCCTTGTCCGGCGCGGCCACGCCTAACAGGTTATCCCTCGCCCGCGGTCCGCGATCGGCCCGCACGGTCGTCTAGAGTGAACGCGGTTCAATCGCTGGTCCAGCGATCCGTCGTGGTGTAATCGGCAGCACTTCTGATTTTGGTTCAGACAGTTCAGGTTCGAGTCCTGGCGACGGAGCTTCGCGGGTCCACCATGCCTGGTCGCAGCGGGATACTACTGTGTTTCCCTCGCACGTTGCTGAAGAAAAATCCAACTTCCAGCCCTTTTTCGCAAATAACCGGAGTACGCCGCTCTAAGTCCTGATTAATTCGAACAAAACACAAGGCTTTTATAAGTACCAATGAAGGCAATCGAACGGACTCCGTTCGCATCAAATTGCCCTGCCCGAATCTCGCTGATAAACGAGCGAAATCACCACAACACTCCGAAACTGCGCGACGGAGTTGCAGGTCAGCGGTCAAAAAATGTAGTATTGTCCAATTGACCGGACGCTGCATCACATTCTCAATGTTAAGCGCGATAGGTCATTACAAAAACTGAATATCGGTTCTACAGAGTTTGTTGAGTACGGGGTTCATTAAAAAGCCTCGACTCGTTCTATGAGCACTAAAAGTGCCACGAAACAAACTGGAAGTTGGCGCCCTGCCCGGAAGGGACCCACATGACCACTGTTTCGCTGGATACCACGACGGTTGAGAAGTTCAGTCTCCCCAAGAGCTTCAGCTGGCGTGACTCCCTTACCAACTGCACGCTGGCGGTTGCCCAGCCATCGACCGACCCTGAGTTGTGGTCAGAGTTTGTGGCGGGGGCGTACCGCAGCTACCTCATGCGCGGTGTCGCCGATGCGCTCGACGTCGACACGATGCGTACCGGATCCGACACGTGCATGTTCTTTGCAGTGCTCGACGATGCAGGCCGGATGCTGGCCGGTCTGCGCGCCAAGGGGCCGCTGCTGTCCGCAGATGACTCCCACGCCGTCATCGAATGGGCCGGTCAGCCGAGCCAGCAGGCCGTCCGGGACATGATCAATGACCGCGTGCCGTTCGGCGTGCTGGAGATGAAGTCGGGGTGGGTGGCCGACGACGCGGACCGGGATCTCGACCTGACAACCCCATTGGCCCGCAGCGCTTTCCACATGATGGCCTTGATCGACGTGCAGTTCTGCATGGCGACGGCAGCCTCGTACGTGCTCAACCGCTGGCGCAGCTCGGGTGGGGTGGTAGCCGGTATTCCCGCGGCGCCTTACCCCGACGAGCGCTACCAGACCAAAATGATCTGGTGGAACCGGCGAGACTTCGTGCGTCACGCTGAGCCGGCGCAGGTGGCCAAAATCCTCACCGAGACAAGCCAACTGACCCGCGAATTCCACGGCCAGCGGGACTCGGGCCTGCTGTCCGGCTAGTCGTCACCGTTGGCCAGGCAGCGGGCAAGCTGCTCGATCGTCGGATACGTGTAGGGCAGTGCGGCCGACAGCGGGCGGCCGACGAAATCTTCCAGTTCACCGACCAGCCTGACCGCGTCCGCCGAATCAAGACCCAGGCGATCGAACCGGCGGGTGCGATCGATCTCGGCGGTGGGCGTGCCGGTGCGATCCGCAACCTGCTCGACCAGCATCGTTTCGATGTCTTCGTAGCTCTTCATCCCGACCTCCGCTACCAACGTCCCGGCAAATCGATCCGGCGCATCGTCAACCGCAGCAGCGTGAACGCGCCAAGCTCCATCGAATAGGCGAACATCCGCAGATAGCGCTCGTACCGCGCGACGAGTTCCTCGCTGGACACCGCGACCGCGTCTTCTCGTCGCGCCCGCAGCCGATCGAACCATGCCCGCAACGTTTTGACGTAGTCCTCGCGATCGTTTCGCACTTTCTCGATCTCGAGCTCCATCTCGGCGGCGCGCGCAATGTCGGCAAGTCGCGGCAGCTCCGACTCCGGGAAGATCTCCTCGACGATGAAGCGATCGCGCAGCGGTCGATCGCGCGGGATGTCGCCGTACGCGATGGTCTGCAGCGAAAGTCGCCCGCCGGGCTTGAGCCAACCGCGGCATGAGCTGAAGAACTGCCGATAGGCCTCGACCTGTTCCTCCGCCGACAGGCCCAACCGCGCGAAATGCTCGAATGCACCCACCGAGATGACGGCGTCGAACGGCTCGTCCGGCTGGTAGCCACTCCACCCGCGCTCGTGGATCTCGACGTTCGCGGGTGCGATCCCGCGTAGATACTGGGCCTGCGCATCCGAAAGAGTAAGTCCCACAGCATGTTGCACACCATGCGAGCCGACCATATGCATGATCTGCGCGCCCCACCCGCAGCCGACGTCGAGCACCCGTGCCGCGCCGCGCGCATGCGCCTGCTCGACGTGATAGTCGAGTTTGCGACGCTGCGCGCGCTCCAGATCGTCGTCGGGGCTTTCCCACATCGCACACGAGTAAGCCATCGTGGGATCGAGCCAGATCCGCCAGAATTCGTTGCCGACGTCGTAGTGATGACGGATCGCGGCCGGGCTGGCTCCCAGGTAGGTGTCGCTCATTCTTGCCCCGCCTTGCTCAGCGCCGGCGGTTTGAGGTCGCTTACCAGTCCGACCGCCGAAAGCACCCTGAGCAGCGCGGCACCGACGTCGATCTGCCACCACCGCACCCGGGTGGTGTACACCCGCGGTGCGTCGTGGTGGTTGGCGTGATTACCGCCGCCGAAGGACGGTAGCGCCAGCCATATGCTGTTGCGCGCCTGTCCGGAGTGCGGCAACTGGGCGCGCTCGCCGCGTAGGTGCCCCAACGAATTGACCGCCCAAATGATGTGGCTCACCAGGAAAACTCGCACCATCCCGCCCCATAGGAAGCCGGTCAGTGCGCCCCGCACGCCTCCAACGGCGAAGCCGATCAGCGCCGGAATCACCAGCCCCAGCACGGCCCAGGTCAGGTAGCTGCGGTGTATCGCAATCGTGCGCGAGCTTTGCCATAGGTCTTTGACTTCGCCCGCGGTCACCGTCATCGAGGTGTATTCGGGCCGAAAGAGCCAGCCGGCATGCGCATGTACCAGCCCGCGGGCGCCTCGGTATGGCCAGTGCGGTGAGTGCGGGTCGCCTTCGCGATCGGTGATTGCGTGATGGCGGCGATGCGTCGTCGCCCACCACATCACCGGGCCGAGAAACGCGCTCGAGCCGAGCGCGCCGAGTAGCCAGGCCAGCGCCGGATGGGCGGTGAACGAGCGGTGGGCGAAGTACCGGTGATAGCCGAGCTCGACGCCCGCCATGGTCGCCAGCGAACCGACCGCCAACATGATCAGGTCCGTCTCCGATGGCCCAATTCCGTTCAGCCACAGAGCTATTACTGCGATCACGGCCAGAGCCGGTGCAACGACGACAAACGTCGCAAGGACGCGCTCACGCGTCATGTGCCTCGTCCTGTCACGTGACGATGTACCTCGACCAGCTCGTCGCGCTCATACAGTGCGCGGCACTCGCCGCGGCGGATCTTGCCGCTGGTCGTGCGGGGAATGCCACCGCGCTGGACGAACACCACCACATCGGCCGGCGTCCCGTGCTCCGCGGCGACCGCGCCCACGATGCGGTCGGCCACATTGTGCCAGGCGTCGACCGCGGCGCGCGCGATCTCCTGGACGATCACCAGCAGCTCGCGCGTACCGTCGTCGTACCCGAATGCCGCGCATCCATTCGGGTGCAATGACGCGACGTGCAGCTGTTCGACGGTGTGCTCAAGGTCTTCGGCGGCATATTTGACGCCGTTTCTGACCACGATGTCCTTGTCGCGGCCGGTGACGTACAGCTCGCCACCGACCAGGCTGCCCCGGTCCCCGGTGCGCAGCCATGACGTCCCGTCGAGCATGGCACCGAACGTCTCGTCCGACGCCTGCTGCTTTTCGAAGTACCCATGCGCGACGCTGTTGCCGCGCACCCAGATCTCACCCTCGACGCCGTCGGCGCAGCGGCCATCGTGCGCGTTGTCGACGATCGCGACCTCGAGTCCGTCGCGCGCGCGGCCACAGCTCACCCGCCCGATGCCGCGCGCGTCACGCCACACGGCCGGCGACTCATCGCGCTGGCCGCCGGTCACCATGAGCGTCGCCTCGGCGAGCCCGTAGCAGGGATAGAACGCTTCGCGCCGGAACCCGACGGCGCCGAACGTCGCCGCGAAGCGGTCCAGCGTCGCCCCGCGCACCGGCTCGGCGCCGACGAACGCCAGGTTCCAGCGCGAAAGGTCGAGACCGGCAAGGCTGTCTTCGCCTTGACGCTGCACAGCCGCGACGCACATCTCGTACGCGAAGTTCGGCGCACCACTGGTCGTTACGCGATACCGGGTGATTTCCTGCAACCAGCGCAGCGGATGCTTGAGGAACTGCAACGGCGTCATCATCAGGCACTCTGCGCCGGAGAACACCGGCTGCAGCACGTTGCCGATCAGCCCCATGTCGTGCTGGAACGGCAGCCACCCCAGGACCACGCTCGACGAGGTGTGCTCGAAGGCGTTCTGGATCAGCGTCTCATTGGCCATCAGGTTCTGGTGGCTCACCATGACGCCGCGCGGATCGCCCGTGGACCCCGACGAGTACTGCAGGATGGCGAGGTCGTCGATGGTGGCGGCCAGGTCGAGCGCCGGCGCGTCGCTGCCACCAAGCTCGTCGACCGCGATGCACGGGATCTCCGCGAGCTCGGGCACCAGCGCCCGGGCCGCAAGCAATTCGCGCGTCGTGAGCACAACCTGGGGCTGCGCTTCGGCGACGATCGCCCGCAGTCGCGGCAACGTCTGCGCGAGCCGGGACGGGATCGGCACGTGGGCCGGTACCGCGCAGACGCCGGCGAAAAAGCAGCCGAACAGCGCGTCAAGAAACGTTGCGTCCTGCGGCAGCAGCAGTAGCGCGCGTGGCTGCTCGTCGCTGGTCGGGAGCTCGCGCACCGTGGCGGCTACGGCACGCGCACCCTTGTCGAGTTGACCCCAGGTCCTGGTGTTCACACTGCCGCCGTCCGCGAGGAATGAGAAGGCGCGGTCGTTCGGTCGGGAGTGGGCAAGGTGCTGCAATCGATGCGCGATCGTTGTGCCCTGCGCGCACGCATCCGGCGCGCCGAGGCAGGCCAGATCCGTCATCGCACTTCCCCAAGCTCCGGAAAATTAATGGGCGTGACCGGACACCCGTCTGATTTGAAGAGGCCTGATCGTCTACTATCTTAACCTTTTGACTGTACCCCGGAGGGGCTTGCGCTGATCAGCTGTACCGATGGTATGCCTGGCTGGGGCACCAAAACGGCCCGGTGTGTGATTGCTGCCACTCGGCCGCGGCAGAGTTGTCAACGGGCGCGAAAGGGGCCGGGCGGGCCGCTCCGCTCGCCGGTTAAGAATTGCTAAGTCGCGCCTTCGAAAAGTCCATTGGCACAAAGCGCCTGGCGAGCAATTCCTCCATCGCCGTGGCGTCGATCGGCTGAGACAGCAAAAAGCCTTGTGCGCGATAGCATCCCAACCCGAGCAGGATCCTGGCCGCCTCGGCGGTTTCGACGCCCTCGGCGACGACGTCTAGCCCGAAAGCCTGTGCAAGCGCCATGATCGACTGCACGATCGCCAGGTCACCAGAATCGGTGCCGAGGTGGCGGACAAATCCCTTGTCCACCTTGAGCGTATCGACGGGGAGCGTCTTCAAATAGGTGAGCGCGCTGTATCCGGTGCCGAAATCATCAACGGCGATTTGGATGCCCAGATTCTTCAGCTCGGTCAGCGTTTTCTGGGTGGCGTCAATGTCTTGAACGACAACGCCTTCCGTGATTTCCAGACACAACGCAGCGGCTTCCAGCCCGAACTCGTTGAGATTGGCGGCGACGGTGTCGACGATCCCATCGGCGACGAGCTGCACCGGCGACACATTGACGCGCAACACCGCTTCGCGACCGATACCCTGAGATCGCCACTGGCTGAATTGCGCACAGGCGGAATGCATTACGCGCCGACCGAGCTTTCCAGCAAGGTTGATCGACTCGGCGATGCTGATGAACGAATCGGGCATCAGCAGCCCGTGCGTCGGGTGCTGCAGGCGAATCAGCGCTTCAGCCCCGAGCACCTCACCGGTGCGGATGTCGAACTCCGGCAGATAGTGCAGCACCAGCGCGTCGTTGTCGCCGGCGATGGTCTCCTCCAGGTGCAGTTCGATGTCGTCGCGGATCGCGTATCTCCGCGACATCTCCCGGTTGTAGGGAGCCACCCGGCTGCCGCCGGACGCCTTAGCCGCCGATGTAGCCTCATCGGCGCGGCGCAACAGATCCGAAGCGCTGTCACGTCCGGGCTCGCCGGCCGCGACGCCGATACTGACGGTGCGGGCAAGCAATTCACTGTCGATCACCACTTGCTGGTGCAGCTGAGTTTGCAACCGTTGGGCAAACGCTTCGGCGGCTTCAATTTCCATTGGCGCGGAGGGAACGACGATGAATTCGTCGCCGCCAAACCGGGCGATCGTGGCGGGCACGTCAACAGCTTCGAGCAGCAGCTCGACAAAAGCTTTGATGAATCGGTCGCCGGTGTGGTGACCGAGGTGGTCGTTGATCACCCTGAGCCGGTCAAGATCGAGGAGCAACAGCGAGACGGGGCCCTCTTGGCCGACTACCAGTCGTTCATCGAGGTGGGCGATCAACGCCCTGCGGTTGAGCAGGTCGGTCAGGTCGTCGTGCTCGGCGAGATACAGCAGCCGGTTCTCGGCGACGACGCGGGCCTGCAGCTGCGCCAAAAGTGACGCAATCGCCTTGAGCGCGTTCACCTCTGCTGGCAACCACTCCCGGTCGCCGATCTTGACGAAGCCCAGAGTGCCGGCGGTGACGTCCCCGGACAGCAGCGGCACGCACGCGATGGTGCTGTTGGGAATGCCAGTGCCCGCCTCGATATTGCGCTGATATTCCTCGTTGGCTGGGCCGGGCCGGACGACGTCGGGCACTTTGAGGTTTTCGGCCTGCGCGAAGACAGGGTCGGCGTCGGCGAAATACACCACTCCGATCGGGTCGGGATCGGGAACGAAGGGTCGCGGCGGCCACAGCGCGACGAGAACCGTTGCATGGATCGTGTGATCGTTGTGACGGAGGAAGCCGAAGTCCACCCGGAATTGGCTCACCATATCGGCGAGTACTTGCTCGCTGATCGCGGCGTGGTCGGCCGCGGTGGCCGCCATCAACTTGGCGGCCGCCTCGGTCACGAGATCGTCGAGCCCGCCGGACATATGAGATACGGTAGCTCCTATTGGGCTTACGGTAAATTGGCGCGGCCGAAATCGCGTCGGCTGCGAACTGAAGCGGGCTCGCTGACAGCGACTCTCAACACCAGAGCGATGGCAGCGTCGGCGGCCAAACCGACCAGCTGGCTGAACGCTTCCTGCATGTCGCCCAGCTCGTCACCGAACGCCGTCGACACTCCGGCAAGATCGTCGCGGCCACGGGCATACAAGAAGATTGGCGACATCGGCTGGACGGCCAAACCGCGCTGCTGCGCGGTGATCCACACGGCCTCAGCGGCCGCACCGCCGTGCGCATAGTCGGTGAGCGATCCGCCGGGTACCGAAATCACTGCCAGCGCAGAGCTTGCCGCCACCTGCCGGCGAATGCCCTCCCCCAACGCCGAACCCGCATTCCATCGAGCAAGATTGGCCATGACTTCCGGACGCCGCAAGATGTCCACGACGGCGAGCTCGCCGGGCTCGAATTCCAGGCTGCGGATGTCAATGCCGGTGTCGGGATGCGGATCTCCCGGCCAGCGCAATTCCGCGATCATCTCGGCGTGCAGTTTCGGCGTCAGATAGCGGGCACGATCAGATTCAGCGAGAATTGTTGCTACCCTGACGATTTCGTCTGATTCAGTTATGAGATGCAGCCGCGCGCCTTCCAGTTCCGTGGCAGAATGCAGCAGTTGGACGGTGTCATCAGTTAGCGGTTCGGCTGTTCCCAAGCGGCGGTTGGTTTCCCGCGCAAGCATTACCTCGTACAGTCCGGCGAAGTTCGGCTCAGCGCCGTCGCGAAGCTGCAGCGTCACCTGTAGCAGCGGGCCGTTGGTGTCCTCGTCGAAGCTCACCGGCCCAAGCACCCGGTGAGCGGCGGCGGCGACCTTGGCGTTGAACGTCGCCGCTCCTACTGCCACGGCGCTGGCCCGGTATCCGACGTCAAGCGTCGAGGTGTGTTCAGGGGCAAGCCGGATGGTGACGGCGTCGGGGCCAGCTTCGATCTGCCAGGGTTGCGCGTTGGAGGCGGACGGCGCCCGGATCGCCGCGGCGGCAACGATGCCCGCGACGCCCGGCCACACCGGATCTGAATACTCGGCCGGCGGTGGGGCGTGGTCCGTTGGCAGCGCCGGCTCGTCGAGCCGATCGAGCACACCGCCGATGTCGAGGCGGGCCCGGCCCGACGGCAGGTGTTCGCCCAGTCCGATTCTGCGCACGGCCTCGGCGATCGCGGGCGCTCCCGCCGCCACATCACCGGATACCTGTGGCCACGTCGACAATGTGCGGTCGATCTCCAGCAGCGACGCGGCACCGCGCGGCGACAGCTGCTGGGCGTCGAGGAGGCGCAGCAAGTACGGAACCTTTTGCCCGCTCGTCATCCGCGCCAGCGAGGCGGGATCCACGTCGCCCAGCAGGCCGTGCAGGATCGGCCGCTGCGGCTCGACGTCGAACCGCTCCACGTCGATCAGGCCCCGATCGCTGGTCGCCATCAACACCGGAATCCCCCGGGCCCGCGCCCGCTCTCGCACGATCGCCTTCATGTCCAGCGAATCGCATTCTTCGACAACAATATTCAATCCGTCGAGAAATTCGTCGACGGTATCCAGTGTCAAACCCGTGTCCATAATCTCAACGGGCAGATACGGATCGAGCTCGGCGATCCTGCGGGCGGCCACTTCAGCTTTGTTCACTCCGATGTCGAATACGGTCGCCGGCACACGGTTCAGGTTGGAAAGTTCAAGGTGATCGAAATCCGCCAGCCGAAGCACGCCGCACAGTCCCTGCGCCGCGAGAGTGTGCGCGATGACATGTCCAGCGCTCAACCCGGCAACACCGATGCGCAGATCACCCAGTCGCGACTGCTCGTCCGCGGTGACCACATTTCGGTTGCGATCCAGCCGCACCGCCCGAAAACCCCGCGGGCCGAGCACCGCCACAACCGCCCGCCGCCACGGGTAATACGCCCAACGGCAGGGCTCGGCGGCAAGCTCAGGGCCCGGCGGCGGCAACAGCCCCCGCAACTCGGCGACTTGGGTGTCGCGGTGGTCGACGAACTCGATGACCGGATCGCCGCGCAATTGGTCCAACACGGCCTTGTCGGCGGCGCCCTCGGAGTCGAGGACCGATGCCGTGCATGCTGCGATGGTCACTCCTCGAGGGTCGAGATCGCCGGCGAAAACACGCGACGATCAGGGCGAAATCCGGGCGTTACATTGTCGACTTCCCTTGTAGCCCGCAGTATGTATTATTCAAACTCTGAAGTAATCACCGCACCGATTGCACCAATTAGGCAGTGCCCTAATAGCATCCCGCCGCGACCGTCCGAAATTGCGTACACCGCGTCCAGATCGGAGGACACAGTGCCCGGCAATCTGGTGCTCATATCCTCCATCGCGAATCAACTATTGGAAGCGACCGCGGCGACCGCTACTCAGGCCAGCGAACAGGTCCTGGCCCAGCTGGTCGAACACTTCGATCTGCATTACAGCTTTCTGCGCTACAGCGACCACGACATCCGGGCCTCCGTGCTGGCCGCGGAGTGGCCACCGCGGTCCGTTGGCGCCGGTCCTCATCCGTTCGGCATCGTCTCCTTCACCAGTGACAACCCTGCCTTCGCGCTGTGCGAAAACGGCAAGGATCTGGTGGTTGTTAACCACTATCACCAAAACAGTGGTTTCCGATGCCCCATCACGGAGCGCCGTCGCGGCGGCGGACCGTTGGTGGCAGCCGCCCCGCTGATCTCCGGGACACTGACATCCGGCGTGCTCGGCATGGTGAAGTGCCGTGGCCGGAAGTGGAAGCCGGAGGCGATACACACCCTCGAGACAGTCGCCTCCCTATTCGCACAGTTCCAGGCCCGCATTTTAGCCGAACAAAGGCTTCGCCATCTCGCCGAGCATGACGATCTGACCGGTTTGCGCAACCGTCGAGCGCTGCTGGCCCACTTGTCCGATCGGCTCGCCGTCCGGCAGCCCGGCCCGGTGGCCGTCCTCTACATCGACCTCGACCGTCTGAAAGCGATCAACGACTCTCTCGGCCACGCCGCCGGCGATTGGTACATCCAGACTTTCGCCGATCGCCTCAGTGCCTGCGCGGGAAGCCAAAGCATGGTCGCCCGAATCGGTGGCGACGAGTTCGTCGTCGTTCCGGATCAGCCGATGACCACGCATGCCGCGGAGACCTACGCCGACCGGATCCGCAAGACGGTGCACGATCGCCTGACGATCGACGGCCAGACCATCAACCGGACCGTGAGCATCGGCGTCGCGGCCGGCATGCCGGGTCGCGACCAGGGCACCGATCTGCTCCGCCGCGCCGACGAAGCCGTCCTGGCAGCCAAACGCGCGGGCGGCAACCACATCTCGGTGGCAAGCGACAACTCGTTGAAGCAGCGTTTCCGCAGCGACATCGAAGGGCACCTGAAGGGTGACATCGACACCGACGCGCTGCTGCTGGATTACCTGCCCGAGGTCGACCTGTGGACAGGCGCGATCGTGGCCGCCGAGGCGCTGGTGCGCTGGCGGCACCCGGATCGGGGTGTGCTGCTACCGGATTCGTTCATCGGGGTGGCCGAGTCGATGAATCTCGCGCACGATTTGGATCGGTGGGTGCTTCGCACCGCGTGCGCGGAGTTCAGCGGATGGCGTTCGCGTGGCGTGGGACTAGACGCGTCGTTGCGGGTCAACGTGTCTCCTCTGCAACTGACCACACCTGGTTTCGCCCGGATGGTGGGCGAAACCATTGCGGAGTTCGGCATGGACGACGGTTCGTTGTGCCTGGAGATCACCGAACGCGCGGTGGTTCACGACATCGAAAGCACGGCGCGAACGCTTACGCAGCTGAAAGACGTCGGCGCGCAGACGTCCATCGACGACTTCGGCACCGGTTACGCCGTCTTGTCGCATCTGAAGACACTTCCGGTCGATACGCTGAAGATCGACCCACGCTTCGTGCGCAATCTGGGCGATAACGCCAACGATCTGGCGATTGTCCGGGCGATCATCGGACTTGCCGACGCGTTCGACCTGCAGTTGGTCGCCGAGGGTGTCGAAACCCCGACCGCCGCCCTGGCGTTGATGCAGCATGGCTGCGGCCGGGCGCAGGGGTACCTGTTCTCACGACCCATCGCGGGCGACGCGATGGAGGCCTTGTTGTCCTCCCGCTGGATGCCGATGCCGTTCCTCGCCAACAGCGAGGCACTGACGGCGGCCGTGATTTAACGCTGGACCGGTGCTGCGTAAGGCATGACGGGTTCCGGGGCTGACCGACCCAAGAAGCCGTAACAAGCGGTCAAGCTGCCCCGCACACCCTGCTCTTAGCATCCGGCATGCGTATGAATGCTTTGGCGGCGAAGAGAAACTTCTAGTTCACATTAAGCAGAAATAATCATTAAATGGTATGTAACACGGCCTTACCAGTACATTTCCGGTATGATGGAACTGGTCGCATCCGGGAACCCTCGTAACCGTGGCCCAACGCCGGGTCAACCTCGCCCCGCTCTGGAGTAGCAGATGTCGTTCGTCACCGTAGTGCTCGAGACGCTGGCAGTCTGCAACAGCTACGGCAGCCCAGAGCATGGGTTTAAGGGGCCGACATGAATGAACAGAGTCGGGGTACCTTCGACCTCTCGGTGACGCTGTCAACCCTCACCGATCCGGCGCCTCCGGCAGTGTCGGAGTGGGAGTTCGAGACGGTCAAGCGTTGGGCCGAGGACTGGCTGAGCAAGTCTCACCCCGACCTCGGGCGCACGGGTGCCGTCTGCCCTTACGCCGGCAGCTCGATTAAAAAGAATCTGTTCCGGGTGGCATTCGTGCGCGGGAACAACCTTGACCACAACTGGATGGTCAGCCTGCTCGAGGAAATCGCGGCGGCTTTCCCGACGCTTCCTCCGGCGGACGGCCCGGAATCGATCTACAAAGCCGTCGTCGTGGTCTTCCCCGATGTGACGGAGTTTGGACAAATCGACGCCGTCCAGGCCGAATGCAAGACGACGTTCGTGGAGCGCGGGCTGATGGTCGGCCAGTTTTACCCTGGCCATCAGCAAGGGGGGCTGCGCAACCCGGACTTCAGGGCGTTGGACGGACCGTTCGCGATGATCGCCGTGCGGCACATGGTGGTCACCGACTACCCGTTCCTCGGCGAAAACGAGAAGTGGACGGGTGCATACTTCGCGCGATTCGCGTAGACCCTGGTTGGCGTAGGCGATGACCTTGAAGTCGAACTTTTTGCACACCATGGCATGGGCCTGGCCAACGCGTAATGCACCCGACCGATGAGAGAACCAATACTCATAGTTATATGAAATACCAGAAAGCAATCATATAGTATGTAAAGAAGGTATTGGTTATACTTCTGGCTTCTAAACCCGTGTCTACATGGCCCGGAAGACGAGGGGTGTTGATGAGCGGGCACCAAGTGGTGGTCATTGGCGCGGGTCCTTCGGGTGTCGCGGCGGCCGTCAGTTTGCGCGACCGGGGTCTACACCCGCTGCTGATCGATCGGGCCGACGAGGTGGGTGCGTCGTGGCGCGGGCGCTACGACCGGCTCAAACTGAACACACCCAGGGATTGCTCGCACCTACCTGAGCGTCCCTATCCGGAGGGCACCCCGATACTCCCCAGCCGCGCGGATGTCGTCGAACACCTGGACCGGCACGCGCATGAGGACGGGATTGAGCTGTGGCTGGGTACCGACGTGCACCGGATCGACAAGCAATCCGGCGGCTGGCGGTTGCAGACCTCCCGCGGGGACGTCGACGCCCGGCAGGTCGTCGTCGCGACTGGATACGAGCACACGCCGGTCATCCCGGACTGGCCCGGCAAGGACGGCTTCACCGGCGAGCTGCTGCATTCCGCTCATTACCGCAATCCGACGTCCTACCTGGGTAAGCGGGTCTTGGTCGTCGGCGGGGGTTCCTCGGGGTTTGAGATCGTCACCGACGTCGCTACCGGCGGGGCGGCCAAGGCATGGTTGTCGTTGCGCACGCCGCCCAACATCCTGCCGCTATGGGGTACGGGCGGGTTTACGAGCGATTTCATCACGAGACTCGCCGGCCCGGCGCCACCCCGGCTCTCCGACCTGTTGTCCAGGCTGGCCCGCTGGATAAACTTCGGGGACTTGACCGAATTCGGCCTGCCGGTTCCGGCGGAAGGTCCCTTGGCCAGGGCGGCACGCATCGGCAAGGCTCCTGCCGTCGTCGACCCGGGGGTGATCGACGCGATCCGGGATCGTTCTGTCGAAGTAGTGGCAGAAATCGAGGCGTTCGACGCCAACACCGTGTCCCTGCGGGGGGGTGTTCAGATCGAGCCTGACGTCGTTATCTCGGCGACGGGCTACCGGCGTGGGCTGGAGCCGCTCGTTGGCCACCTTGGTGTGCTCGACGAGCACGCCGTGCCGCGCGCCGCGGGCGAGATTGCGGCCGCTGAGGGCCTGTGGTTCATCGGCTTTTTCTGCCGTCCGACGTTGATCGGTTTTGTCGCCGAGCAATCAAAACTCTTCGCCCAGCGCATCGCAGACGAGTTACAACACATTATGAGCACCTCGCCCTAACGGTTGGTGCGCCGCCAGAACTAAAAACCCAGCGCCGATTCGGGCATAACGCCGATCAGCTGCTATGAGTCTCCGCTGAATCGCGCCTATGAGTTTCCGCCGAATCATCCAGTTGATCAGTGCGGTTTAGGCCCCGAGCCAGAATCCCAAACGTATTATGTGGGAAATACCTTGCACCGACCGCCTGAAGTACTGGCATAGATGTAGAGAAGTAAGTGTCCAATTCGACATCGGTGAACCGAGCGCGGAACAAATCGAGAAGCGCAGATTCGTCGACGCCCTGGCGGACAGCGTGGTATTCGACCATATCGGATGGCTCAGACTCGTCGTAGATGCGCCTAAGCCGGCGCCAGCGAGTTCTCAGCCCGCGCCTTAACTCCCCCTGGCCCACCCGCCACACAAAGTACGATCCCGACGACAGGATTGTCGCTAATCTACTCTGCCGTGGATACCACAACGGATCCTGAAAGGTCAGGACGATCCCCCCCGGCCGAAGCGCTTTGTCACACAAGGCTGACACAACGCCGATGTAATCCGGAATGTGGTGAATGACCGAGATGAGCAGGATGACGTCGAATTGGGTCTCGCCATTAATCGCTGCGCTTCCGTCGCTCTCGTAGATCACTCGTACCTCGGGAATGTCGCTGAACTTTCGCTTGAGCAAATCGAAGCTCGCCGTCGACATTTCCGTCAGAGTCGGGGTGCCACCTGCGCGGAGGACAGTCTCCGTAAAAGTTCCGTGACCGGCCCCCACCTCTAGGACCGCACACGACTGCTGTCGAGCTAGCACCTCGTGGATCGCGTCCTCAATCCTGCTGTCCAGAAGTTCACGGAGGGCAGCATGCCGAATATGAGGGCTGCCAATTGCGTAATCATACCCTTCGCCGTATTCGCTTTCCTGGGCACAGGCGGCCGCTGTAGGGCGTTTCTCGTTTAAGCTCGCTGACTCTTCTCCCAACCCCATTAAAGGTAGAACCCTTCGACCGTCGAGGACTCCGTGGCCAGATTGACGACAACACCAAGCACCGGCATGTCCAGCGCCTTGATCGCGGATACCAGTCGACATAACGAAAGTGTCGTATTTTCGTTCGGCCGCACGACGAGCACCACGGCGTCCGCCGCGCTGAGCGCCAGTTGGGCATCGATCGACTCGTGGAACGCAGGCGTGTCGATCAGGATGACGTCGCTCTCGAGGAGCAGGGTGTCACGACCGCGGAGCTCGGCCGTCAGCGCCGCTGTCGAGCACGACACGGTCGTCACCGGATCAATTCGTTTGCCGGTCTCCGCCAACGCTGATCCCGCAACAACCAAGTCAGTCGCCTCCCGCTCCTGGTGCGGTGCGGTCAGATTAACGATGCCCGCCGCACGTCCACGTTCGGCGAAAGCTCCCGCGAGCGCCCGCGTTACGACAGTGCTTCCATCTCCGCCATGGCCGGCCACAACGGCGACGACGGGTGGGATTTCGGCTTTGATTCTGGGTATTCGCTGCAGCACAGACTCGACATTGAGGCTGAGGCGCAATGCCGCCTGTTTGAATTCCTCGGAATCGTCGAATGCTTGGCCGACGTCGCCGTCAGAGCCGAGCGCTCGGGTTTTGGGCAGCTTGCCGACAATTTCGCAACCGGTGATCTCCTCGACCTGGCGTCGCGACCTCACTTTGGTGTCGAAATGTTCAAGAACCCAGATGACGCCGGTCGCAGCGAGCAGAGCTAGAGCGCCCGCCGCGAAGAAGACCATCCAGATCGGAGATCCGGAAGCCTCGGCGTTTGCCGGATTCGCCCTTGCCACCACCTGGACCAGGGGCGGAATGTCGGGGTTGTTGGCGACGTTTTCGAGCCTGGCCACGAAGGTTCCCAGCACGGCACCGTATCCATTGGCGATATTGGCCGCGTGCTGCGCATTGCTGTCGGTGACTGAAACGACCATCAGCACAGTGTTTTTCACCGTGGTCGCCGAGACATGAGACACGAGCTGTTGTGGCGTTACGGAGAGGCCGAGCTTGTCGATCACCATTTGCGCGAGCTCGTCGCTGTCAAACATTTTGACGTATGTTTGCGCCCTTTGTCGGGAGAACAAGTCGCCCTGGTATGCACCCGCGGAGGTTTTCACGTCAGGTGCCCGCAGGAATAACTCGGTCGACGCGGTGTATTGCCTGTCGGCGCTGGCGCAGTGAATCGTCGCCCAAACTACCGCGACGGCCAGACACGCAAGCACGATCGGCCATCGGTGCCGGAAAATCGTCCAACCTCTTAGTGGCTCCATTGTTCTCCATTCAGCGTGGTTGACTGAATTAATCCGGCTGGAAGTTGGCGGTCGGACGGGGGCATCTCGACAGGCTGTGAGAACGCCGGACCGGCAACGATGACCCGTCCCAGGTAGGTGCCCAGGCCTAGCCGAAGTAGCCTTTCAGTGTCACTTTCGCGAAGCTCCTCCGCGGCGGTTTGCGGGGCGAAGTCGACCAGCATCGATGCGCCGACCTGGCTAGCCATGTCCACGACATCAGCTGAATCCAGTGCCGGCGGGCCGACGACGATGACATGCCGGTAGCGGCCGGACAGTTCGATCAAAAGGTTACGCATCTTCGGGCCGGTAAGTTTTCTGGTCAGATTTGTCGGCGCGGTGCCGGCCGGAATCCAGCTGATTCCTCTGCGCTCATCCGGCACGATGACCGAGTCCAGGCTCATACGCGTGCTGAGCAGGTCGCCCAGTCCGACGGTCGAGTTCCCAACCTCGGCCGTGAAGTCGGCGCACACGACCACGGTGGGCGATCCCGCTTCCGACCAGGCGGTCGCGAGCAGCGCTGCGACGTTGCCGGAGGCCGGGGTGGCCTGGGGCGACGTCATCACCAACGATTGGACGCTGGCCTCGGTCAGGCGATGGGCGACTTCCAGACGCAGCAAGTTGGCGTCGTTTTGTACCTCGCCGAAGGGTAGGTGGTCCTCGGCGGTCAGGACACCGAGGATGCCGCCCAGTTCACCAGCGGGGGCGCCGTCACTCCGGAATCGAGCCAGCCGTCGACTCGCTCGCGCGCCGACCTGAGCGGCGACATATGTCAGTCCGAGCAAGAATCCGACGATCGCTCCGCAGACAATATTGGACAGCGTTCGCGGTGAGATGGGCTGTGACGGAGCGGACGCAGGTACGGTGAGTACCGGTTGAACCGGAGACACCACGTTGTAGGGCGGGCGTTCCACTTCCTTGATGACATCGATGGTCTGCCGCGCGGCCGCATCAGCGATCGACGCCGCTCTCACCGGGGACGCGTCTTGGGCCCTTACTTCTAACAACATGGTTTCGGGAACGACGTGGCCGCTTAGCTTCTTGGCGAGGTCTTCGCCGGATTCTCCCAGCCCCAAGCGTTCAGCAACGTGGTCAGTGACCAGCGGTGTTGTCACCAGGCGTGCGTAGCTGGGCAGACGTTGCCCGGTGAATTCGTCGCCGACCGGCAACATCTTGTCCCACCAAAAGGTCTTGTCCCCACCGAAGTTCGGATCGGCGGCCGCGGTGGAGTCGTTCCAGTACGGCGTCGCGATGAGAATCTTCGCGGTTGCCTCGTAGACCACCGGGAGCAGCATGTTGATCCCGCCGGCAGCCGCGGCGCCCAATAAGGTCCATGTGATCAGCAGCAAGAACCTGTCGCGCACGCTGGCCAGCAGCGCCAGCACACCCGTCATGATGTCGATCCCATCTGATTGAGGTTTTCGACGACCTTGCGTGCGTAGTAGATCTCACCGTCGTTGTTGAGGTGGATGCGGTCTTTCTGCAGCGACCTCGCATCCACGTCCCGATACCAGCCCTGCGCCACCGGGTCGATCACATAGGCTCCGACACTCTCGGCCGTGACGCGCAGTCCTTGCGCCACGGCGTCGTAATTCGCTGCCTGATCCGTCGTGGCGAAGGCGGGAAGCAGGATGACGATCTTGGCGCTTGGCCAGTCCGAGTGAACGGTCTTGATGAACTCGTCAGCTGCCGCCACCACAGTCTCTGGCGGTTCCCACAGGTCGGTTCGGCCGCCGTCGACGAGAACGTAGTCGGCGTGATGAGTCGCTGCATCGCGACCGAGCCTGTCGATGAACGGCACACGCGGAGGTGGCGGATCAATGTACTGCACATGATGATCTGCGACGTCGAGGCAGTTGACGAAGCCGGTGCCGTCTTGGACGTCGAGGGCCAGACTCCAGCCCATTTTGTCGGCTACCACATCGGGATAGGTGTCGGCGTACGAATCGCCGACGACGAGCAACGTGGGCTTGTAGTCGAACATCTTTGATAACGAAGGCACGACGTCATGCGGCGCGGCTTGGCTGTAGGGGCGGTCGGTGCCGCGCAACTCGTAGTAGACCAGGCCGCCGACAATCGACAGCAAACCCGCGACGACAGTCACATGGATTCCGCGGTGCACGCCGCGCAGTGTGTTACGCATGGACATAACTCGTCCTGAGATGCCCCACGCCCCACGCGGGCCGGGGTTCGGGCGGGCCGGCGGGCGCACGAGGACGAGTCTTCGCCTTCTTTGGCTGCACAAAAGCTGAGAACACCAGGATGAAAACAAAGAAGGTAGTAGCTTGCAGCAGCGGGCCGCGCAGCAGAATCATCATGAAGAACGGAAGAATGCATCCGAGCAGTCCTGGCATTCGATACACGTCGAATTGAGCGTCCAACCGGGTGTCCCAGCGATGCAGGCCGAAGCCTAGGGCGAACATGCCGACGATGAGCAGCACCCAGCCACCGTTCAGATAGAGCTCGATCCACAAGGGTGAGGAAAGGTTGGTGAAGGAGTAGCCGCGCTCGCCCGCGATGTATAAGCCAGTGTCGAGGGGCTTGTGCGTCCAGATACTCCTTGGCACCCAAAAGAGCAGCACCCCAGAGAACTGCTTGCCGGGCACAATTCCCTCCCGCGCAGCCACGAGATATCCGTTCATCAAACTCGCGAACGAATCGTAATCACCTGACAGCAGCGCCTGGATGGGATTCGTCGCCTTCAGTTCAGCCTCCCGGCTGAAGCGGAATGCGTCGGCGAGCGGGAAGATGACGAACATCCCGGCAAGGAACCCGCACGAGGCAACACGGAAACGGTGCCTGGTAGTCAACAGTCCAAATGCCGTGCCAGCGGCAAGTATTGCAGTACCAGCGAATTGACGGGCATTCGACAGCGGATTCATGGTGTCCGCCAGGAGAATTCCGATGATGACGATCAGCACCTTGTTGCTGCGCATGACGGCTGACGAGACATTCTCTCCCCACCTAAGTGCCTTCTTCGCTTCATTGCGGAAGCGCATAAGCGCGATGAAGGCCACCAGCAACGCCATGTCGCTGCACGCCCCCACCATCACGTCCAGGTGGATTGCCGAGGGCCAAGCGGCGGCTGCGGCCTCCGTTGCGTCTTCGCGGCTTAGCAGAAATTGAAGCCAGCCAGTCTGTGAGAGAAAGTAAATGTCCACGAGAACGGCAAACGCGCATAGCAGCATGCAGCGTGAGTAATTGATGGTGAATACCTGTTTGACGACGCCGTGGGTGCGATTGGCTGCCTGCCGAGGCCGCCCCATTGCCGTGAAGTTTTCCAAACCGGCGCCGGCAAGGAATGCGCAACAACCGATGATGGCGATCAGCGCGCCCGCAGCGATGTATGTGTTGTCGATGCGGGGAACGGTGTCGGGCCAAGCGTTTTCTCGAAGCTGAGTCAAGGGGGCCAAGCCCATGAACCCGTAACTGTATCCCCAGAAGATCATTTCGAACGGCCGCCGTTCGCCGTTGCCCACCAGCCAGGCAAACCGGGCGGCGCAGATCGCTATTAACGGCAGTGACCAAAGCCAAGACGAGTTGACGGGAATACCGGTGACGCGGACGATCGCTGCGGGGGCGAACACTGCTAGCGTCGCGAAAATCCACACCGTGATAAGCACCCCGTTCACCTTTGCCGTCTCGTGCGGGCGCAGCCTCGCCTCGGGTCCCATCGGCGTGGTGGCCGGACCCTCCTCCCAATGGAAACTTCGGCTGGTTCGGCCGGCACGCGTTGAATCCGGTGCCGTCGGCTGGAGGCGTTCCGCGTCCGAGGGGCTGGCCGGCGTGGCCCACGGCTTGAACCGAAGCAGCCCTAGCGCTGCGATGAACGTGGCCGCTGTCGCGATACCGGCTGCGACCCCTGCCGCTGTGTGGAATAGCAGCGCACCGCCGACAACCGCCACGAGCATGACGAGCATCCAGGTGACCTTGAACTTCAACACATCGGCGCTTCGATTGAAGGCACGCAAAAAGTAAATGACCGCGAATATCCACGTCGCAATGGCGTACTCGAAGGCGAGTATGGGAACGATCCCTTCCGCCACTTCGAATGTGCGGCCGAGGATGAGTTCACCGACGGTGACAGGCATGAACAACAGGGCCGCGCCAATCAGGAGTGACCCGGAGCTCACGACCACAGCGATTCGAGCCAGAGCGCTCCACACGTGCGGCGGCGACATGCCTCGTCGTCTGCTCTCTGGGATCACCACCAACGGAACAGCACTCGACGCGATGGCGACGGGTGCCAGTAGAGCCGAGGCACCGCGCATTGCGGCGGTGGCCTCGGGACTCAAGACAAGAGCAACAAACAGCAGCACCGCGAACAACATTGTTTGCTCGAGGCCGGACTCGGTGCCATACCGCACTCGATGCTGCCAGCCATCGGAGATCCAAGCCGGGTACTGACTGAGCCGCGGGCCGACGCGAACACCGACTAGCAGTCCGACTAGGGCAACGAAGGCCAGGGCGGTCCATCCACCTATGAGGTAAGCAGTGGTGGCCACCGGCAGGTGCACCCATGTTGCCGCCAACAACGCGGCCGAACCGGCTAACCACACGCCGTCCCAGAGCGCCGCGACGTGCGGACGGCCTTCGGCAATGGCGACATATCGCAGAACGTCTTCCACAAGCACTATCGGTGTCGCAACGATGATCAAGATCGCAGGCAGACGAATCCCTGACCCCGCAACTGCCCATATGAGGCCACCGACGATGGGACTGACAAGCAGGGCGCTGGTGACCGCGAACGAGCCCTCCCGCCGGATGTCGGACTGTGCGCGCCCCGCCATCAGCAGCAACGGTGTGCCCAACGCGCCGCGAAGGACACCGACGGCCGCGACGAGAAGCGTCAGAAGCAGCGCAATCTGGCCGAAATTCTCGGGCGCCGTCACCACCGCGACCGCGTAGACGATCAAGCCGTTGCTGAGACTGGAGAAGACCTGATCAGCAGCGCCCGAGACGGCGCGGACCTTGCTCATCGACAAACGTTCGATCATGGCTTAGTCCTTAATGCCCGTCGCCCAGATCTTCTCGAAAGCTCCAATCGAGTCGGTGGCTCCGTGGTTCGACCAGAGTTCGAATGTGACGAAACTTCCCTGCCACTCCGAAAAGCGCGGATCGTTCACTCGCTGATCAGTTCCCGGCAAATGCACGGTGACTTGACCGCCGTCGATCGTCAACCGTGCTTCGTAGAGGGTTTGCCCGTCTTCACGTAGCGGATGTCGAAAGAAGTCGGCTGCGACCACGTCCAGGGGTGCGCCATCCGTACGCGCGACGGCGATGTACCAGTTGATCGGCGTCACGACGAAGTGAATCGGCAGCGGCCTGATAGTCGGTGGAACGCGTTTGTCGATGCCTTGCGACACCACAAGTCCGATGGCGCCCCTGGTGCCGGATCCGGGCCGGAAGACGAAACGCGCGCCCATACCCTTTACTGACGAACCGAGGTTGGGCGAAGTGAAGTACGCAGTGGCGCTTCCATGCGTTGTGGGCTGGTAGGTCAACCGGCCGTGCTGAATTCTGAGTCGGTCGCCGGGGTCATCGGGGCTGGCCAAAACGTTCGCAGGCTGGCCGCCGTCGAAATGGTCGGGCGCCGGCCCGTCGGGCAAGTGGGTGAAATCTGCTTCGACCCGAATGCCGGGGGGGCGCATCGGTGCGTTCTCACGCAGAAACCCCCACCAAAGTGTCACGGCCACAACGACTGCCAGCACCAAGGCGAAAGCAACTTGCGCCAAGGTCTGGTTTCGGCGGCCGGTCATAACACTCGTCATTCAGGCCCCCTTCTCAATAATCAGGTGCCGCCCGTTCGCCACTGATGGCGCAGACGGGAGCATCTCCGGCGGTACGGCCACGGACGACATGCCTCCTCTTAGTAGTGAAAGCAGGCCGACCCGACGGGGTCGCGGTCACGGCGGCTGGTTGCCCCCATATGCCTGTATACCGCTCAGCACTTGAAACGATGATATCCATACTATAAGTTGCAATACAAGTCCATTAACAAACTCACAGTCGAGTATCGACCAGCTATACAACCTCCAGAGGTGGGATACCAGTGCAGAGCAGACCGCAGACCCAAGGGCTACTTGGGGGTAGGGAGCGCCGCTCCCGGGGCGGCCGAGCAGCGCTCGCGGTTCTCTCCCCCCAAACCTCACCGGGCCAACAGAGTCAATTGAGGCTGGTTGTTCACGATTACTCCGGCCATCCCGGTCAGGTACACCTGAGTCGGGAGCTCGCCCGCCGAGGACATCACGTCGAGCACCAATATTGCGCGTCGTACACCACTGGTCGGGGCGCTACGCAACAACGTGACGGCGATCCCGAATCCTTCACAGTGCGCGCCATCGAGCTGAGCAGCGAGTTTGCCCGCTACTCACCGATCGCCCGACTGCGCCAAGAACTGCAGTACGCCCGGATGTCCGCACGGGCCATCCTGGCCGCCCGCCCGGACGCTGCGGTGCTGTCCAACATTCCTTTGCTATCGATGTTCATCCTCACGTTGTCGCTCCGGCTGCGCCGAGTGCCCTATGTCTTCTGGCACCAGGACATCTACAGCGAGGCGATCAGGGTCATTGCTCGCGATCGATTCGGCCAGCTGGGTCGACTGATCGGCTGGGTTGCGGGACGCGTGGAACGCCGGGTTGCGCGAGGTGCCGCTGCGATCATCCCGATCAGCGACAACTTCATCGATCAACTCGACGCCTGGGGAGTGCAGCACAGCAAGGTACACGTAGTGCCGAACTGGGCCGCGATCGACGAGATGCCTTCGCGACCACGAAACAATGCCTGGGCGCAAGCGCACGGCCTAGTCGACGTACCCGTTGTGATGTACGCGGGAACCCTTGGCCTCAAACATGATCCGTCCGTGATATCCAAGCTCGCCGCG
>Ga0302324_100007232_pt1 | contig 23680 bp, 25 predicted proteins | sample Palsa_T0_1_FD_201949 | JGI IMG/M metagenome (GOLD analysis project Ga0302324, IMG submission 201949) | Peat permafrost microbial communities from Stordalen Mire near Abisko, Sweden - Palsa_T0_1 | ecosystem: Environmental > Terrestrial > Soil > Palsa > Peat permafrost | place: Sweden: Abisko... | reverse complement strand
CCAACAACGGGGGCAAACCCCGATCCCAAACTGATTTCTAAGAACATAACACCGCTGACGCGCGAGCGCCACTGATCGGGCGTTTCGGAAGTGTGCCAGAATTGTGCCCGCTGTACGCTCCATGGCCGCCCGGACTGTGTGCGCTTCTTGAGGATGAGTGCACCTCCGGATCGTGGAGAAATCGCTGTGGCCGGCTAAGTAGGCGAGAGTGCAGGGGTCCATGTAAGCGGCCCATCGCGTAACGGAGTATCGGGGATGAGGCGAGGAGAACGAAAGGAACAAAGGGCACGTGCCTTCTTGATTTCGCGATCCCAGGTTATGCGAGAGGATAGGATATGAGCTCGGATGTGGATCAATTGAAACTGGCAGCCGCTGAATCGGCGGCGAAGCTCGTCGCTGACGGCATGATTGTTGGCCTCGGGACCGGCTCCACCGCCGCACAAGTCGTGACTGTTCTCGGCAGCCGGGTACGGGAGGGCCTGCGCATCGTGGGCGTCCCAACGTCGGAGCGTACGGCGGCTCAAGCGCGTGCCGTCGGAATTCCATTGTCCAGCTTGGCGGAGCAGCCTCGGATCGACCTTACCATCGACGGCGCCGACGAGGTCGAAGAGGGCACATTGAATCTTATAAAAGGGGGTGGCGGCGCGCTGTTGCGGGAAAAGATCGTGGCAACCGCCAGTCAGCGGCTAATAATCGTGGTTCACGACAGCAAGCTGGTGAACCAGCTCGGCCACAAATTCCCGATGCCCGCGGAAGTCGTGGCATTCGGCTGGCAAGCCACCGCGCGGCAACTCGAGCGCCTGGGAGCAAAGCCCGTACTGCGGCGAGGTCCGGATGGTGAAGCCTTCCGAAGCGATGGCGGCAACTACATCCTGGACTGCACATTCGGAGGGATCGCCTCGGTGGAGGCTCTAGCAGAGCGGCTCGATCATGTGGTCGGTTTGGTGGAACACGGCTTTTTCATCGGGATGGCCTCTGAGGTTCACATAGCGGGAGCAGGCGGTGTGCGCGTCCTGAAGAGCCAACCCCATCCATAGTTCGGCGAGGGCTCGCGATTCCGCGCTTGCTGGACCCGTTTTTTGGCGGCACTTCGTAAGCATAGATTCGGCGCCTTGCCTGGCACTATGATGGCGTCGACGTCCTGATACTCTGACGCATAGTACGCGGCCGATGCTGAGCTTACCCTGCGTCACTCCGGAGCTTTTTGCCTGGTAGCGAGGCAGAGACCAACACCCATGAAACACGACCTGCCTCCTGTAGCCCGGATGCCACCTGATAGAGCGGCAAGCCAGTCACCACGAGTTCGAAAAGCGCGGACGCCGCCGTAACGGGCACCGGCGTGCAATCCCAAGAACGATAGGAAGGAAGAAATAGCATGGCAACGAATACAGCAGTGTACGGTTTATATAAGGATCGTAGCGGCGTCGAAGAAGCAGTGGAATCTCTGAAACGCAGCGGCTTCCGGAACACGGACATTTCCGTTCTGTTCCCGGACAATCAAGGGTCCAAGGATTTCGCGGTCGAGAAGAGCACCAAGGCCCCGGAAGGCGCGGTTGTGGGGGCCGGTTCTGGCGCTGTTGTCGGCGGCGCACTGGGATGGCTGGCCGGCATCGGTTTGTTGGCGATTCCCGGGATAGGCCCATTCGTGGCTGCCGGACCGATCATGGCGTTGCTGGCGGGAGTCGGCGTGGGCGGGAGCGTCGGCAGCATGGTGGGCGCCCTGATTGGGATGGGCATGCCGGAGTACGAAGCCAAACGATATGAAGGCCGGATCAGAGACGGCGGCATTCTCTTCTCGGTTCATTGCGATAGCTCGGAATGGGTAACTCGCGCTAAGGACCTCCTGGCAAAGACCGGCGCGGAAGACATCGCGTCCGCGGGTGAAGCCGGCGCCGATTTCATGGTGACAGACAAGCCAGTGGCTCGAACCACAGAACACGCCGCTTAGTTCACTAGGGCTCAACATAATCGCGCGGCGGCCCCTGGTCAAACGACCACATATGGTTACCGGCAGCGTGCAAGGGAGCGGAATCGAGGCTTTGCGGGAATGCAATGGCAAGTTGCGCCACACCCGTTGGAACGGCCATGCACATGCCCATTCCAAAACGCCTATGGACACGTTTCGTCGCGAAGTTCCAAGCGACAACAAAACGGAATCCAGGCTAGAAAGAAAGGCATAACCCCCTATGAGAATGAATTCGAGACGCTTGATCGGTGTCCTGGCGTTAGCAGTGGGCATCGGTATCAGTGGAGGCACAGTGCAAGCTGTGGCAGCTCCATTTTTCCAGGACCACGACCAGGATTATTCGAAAAACAAAACATACCAACAGGGCATGCGCGAGGGCCACGACGATCAGGCGCATAACCGGGACCACTCCAAGAAGAGGCACTTCAAGAAAGACGAAGACCAGAAAGCGTACGAGGCTGGTTACCAGAAGGGCCGCGGCAATTGAAGTCGTTGTAGCGAATGAATCCATGCATGCTCAAGGAGCTTAGGCCGATCCGCTTTTGAATTCCCGCTTTGCGCATCCCACACTCTCCCCCTCTATTTCTCTTCTTCGTATCCCGCCCGGCCAGCTCCTTGAGGTTTTTTCGCCCCCCCTCCCCAGCGGAGGGTTGGAAGCTTGTCGCCAATGGTGATGCGGGTGCACTCAAGTCTACGGGTGACGTCCACACGTCGAATTCTAGAAGGGGGCTGGTTTATTCCTAGTAACCGCAGCGCTGGCAGCGGGCCAGGACTGCTTGGCGGTTGAAAACGCCAGCGTTGGCACGAGCGTGAGCAGGAGCGACGATGACCGCCCCATCACAGCCCAGGAGCGCGCTCGGTGGGTCGTCTGCAATACCCTCGGACCGCAGGCTATTATTGGCGAAGTTTTCAGCGCGGGGATCGGGACCTGGAGGGATAGGCCACCCGAATTTGGATCGCATTGGGATGGCTTTGGCAAGCGAGCGGGCGCCGACCGGAGCGAAGCTGCGGTGAGCCGCACCATGGAAGCGGGTCTGGGCGCCATCTGGGGCGAAGATCCAAGATATTTTCGCGATGCGGGTGCTCCGTTCAAGAATCGATTGGCTCACGTGTTCAAGATGACGTTTCTTGCACGGAATCGCGATGGCAACCTGATGCCGGCCTATGCCAGATTCATTGCAATTCCCAGCAGCAGCGCGCTCGCCAGCACCTGGCGGCCCGAGAGTGAGCGCTCTATGGGTAATGTGGGCGCGCGCATAGGGCTGGGTGTAGTGGGCCGCATGGGGACCGACGCGTTCACCGAGTTCTGGCCGGACGTCCGCCGGCTCATCCTTCGAAGAAAGCCCCCACAAGCGAGCTTCCGGGACGCGCAGACGCACTAAAGGTGGCGGTTTTCGTCCAGAACCCAGAACGCGTCTTTCTCGTGGCAAGGGCGCGCGGCAAGGGCGCGGCAAGGGCTTGACCCCCCATCGTCGATCGACCATAAATGGTCATCCAGCAGACGACTCGCCCTATCTCAATCGCTCCGCCGTCTATCCACAGCGAATCGGCTCAACAGAAATAAGGGTTGGAGCGAATCGTGCACTTGGAGAATTGTCGCCCAGCGTTCTGGATTGCTAGCGACGCGGTATAAACCGGCACAAGGTATCGACAAAGGCTAAATAAGGAGATAACAAAATGTCTACAGCTGAATCCGTGGTAGCGGTGTATAACACCCATTCACAAGCCGAAGAGGCCGTAAAAGAGCTCCAACGCGCGGGAATCGACATGCACGCCTTGTCGATTGTCGCGAAGGATTACCATACCGATGAACAAGTGGTGGGTTACTACAACGTTGGCGACCGAATGAAGCGGTGGGGCAAGACGGGTGCGTTTTGGGGAGGTTTTTGGGGACTGTTGTTCGGCTCCGCCTTCTTTGCGATTCCCGGTCTCGGGCCGCTACTCGTAGCAGGACCCTTGGTTGCATGGATTGTGGGCGCGCTCGAAGGCGCGGTGGTAGTTGGTGGGCTGAGCGCGCTCGGCGCTGGCCTGTTCAGTCTGGGCATCCCGAAAGACAGCATCCTGCAATACGAATCGGCGGTGAAGAGCGACAAATTTTTGCTGATCGTGAGTGGGGCCGCATCGGAAGCCGCGAAGGCCAAGGGCATCCTCGAGACGACGCAACCTGCTCATCTCGCCTTGCATCCGCACGAAGAACTAGTAGCAACCAGATAACATCGGGAGGAAAACGTCATGCAAGAAGCGCATCGGAGAGCAGCAGAGCAGCACGAACTTGCGGCGCACGCGCATCGTACCGCCGCGGAACACAACGAAAAGGGCGACAACGAAACGGGAAACTGGCATTCGCAACGAGCGCTGGAGTACTCGGATCGCGCTTATCAGCTCGCTAAGGAAGCCCACAACAAATCAGGGAAGATAGGGACGGTTTAAACTATGTCCACTCGTTACAACAACGGATCACACTACGAGAACCACCAACGAGCCGCGGAATTACACGACGGCGCCGCGCATGCCCACCGGGTTGCCGAGCACCAGGAAAATCAGGATCACTTGACCGGACACGAGTCTTCCCGGAAAGCACTCGAGCATTCTCAAGATGCCCACCAGCATAGTCAGGCGGCCGCTACTGCACATGGCATCGCCTCATTCGGGCATGACGATATCGCGGCGCTCGCCCATGAACTCTGGCAAGCGAGAGGCTGCCCACAAGGCTCGGCGGAAGACGATTGGTTCCATGCCGCGGAAAAATTGCGATCTCGCGCTTACACGGGCTGACCCCATGCTCGCGGACGGGTGCCCAAAGTGCGGCGTTGAAATGGAGGCCATCGGGATAGGCGTGGAAGGGCCGCCGATTCAGCAATTGCAGCTTTGCCCTGGCTGCTACCTGGTGACGTGGAGCGATCATGACGGGCTGCACGTCCGGCAAGGTGTGCCCGTGAAAAAACGCGTTACCGCGCCGGCCAAACCCAGTTGGTTGGTTGGCGACCCGAAGGAATGCTAACCTCCGCCACGCTCTCATCTTATATCAGGCGGGTGAGATGCCCTGGAATCACCCGCCGACATCAAGACTAGCTGCCGCTAAACCCCCGCGAATTGCTCGCGTCGCGCGCCGTGAACTGAAACCTCCACTGCGTGGGTCGCTTGCAGAATGTCCCTGGCCTTGTCCACCTCGTTCGCCGTGTCATGAGCCAACAGCAGGAACTTGTCGGACTTGAGCGCCGTCTCGTATTTCACAACGCTGTCCTTGGGAATGCCGATGCTGAACAGCCCCGCGCCGAGGATCCGCCCACCACAACCGCGCCTTCCAGCGCGCCGATGATCCAGGCGACTCTAAGGGACCGGCTACCAATATCGGCCCCAAACCTGGAATGACGAAGAAGGCGGCTCCGAACAGCATCCCCCAGATACCGCCCCAGAAGGCGCCCAGCTTCCCCCAATACTTCATTCTGTCGCCGGCGTTATAGTATCCGACGACCTGCTCGTCAGTGTGATAATCCTCGCCGACAATAGACATTTTCTTCATGTCGAACTCAGAACTTCTCCAGTTCCTTAACCGCTTCCTCCGCTTGGGAGTGGGTCTGGTAGATGGCTACCACGGAGTTAATTTCAGGCATTACTAGCGTTACTCTCTTTGCATCTCGTTCTCTGGGTTTAGTTACCACACGAAAAAGGCGGCGCCTTCGCCCGCCTGCCGGATCCGACCGGCCAGCACCGGACTGTTGTGTATCGGAGGCATGGTCTCGCGAGCCACACCGGGTAACTGGGGCTCCGAACCACGGATCTCCTCTATGTCTCTTGCGCCGTGCCGGTTCATGACATCCGCTGCGGCATCCACCCTTTCGCCCGCCCCAGTAGCGAATACAAGGGCGCCGCCCCGCCGCAGCCCTTCGACGTAAACTTGCGACTCCGCCTTGGTCGCTCCGATCCTGATAAGCTCCCGGCTCAAGTCGACCTCGAAATCGAGACGTGGGAAGCTCATCACCCCCGTGACCTCGAAGTTCGCGGGCTCGGTCAGGGTTTGAACTTCTTTCCGAGGAAAACCAAGGGCCTCGATCTCGCGGACGACACCGTCCACCTGGCCAGGTTTCTCAAATAATCCAACTGCTGTCTTCGGCATAATTAATCCCTCCATTTGCAAAAGTTCGATTACCGGCGACCGCCGCCGCCGCGAGATCCTCCGCCGCCGGATGACTGTCGCTGTTGCGCTTGCTGCGTCTGTTGCGTGTGTGTTTGCTGCAGTTGTTGCGTCTGCTGCTGATGCCGCTGCTCCACTTGCTGCGTTCTCGCCGGATCGGCCTTCTGCTTCGCCAGTTGCTGATGTTCCTTGTCCTGCTGCTGCTGGAGTTTCTGCCGCTCCTGGTTCTGCTGCGCTACCAGCTTTTCCTGCTGTTTCTGGTATTTCTGGTCCTGCTTCGCGTTTCCCGTGTTAGCAGCCGCGGGTCGCTGTATAGGCGGCAGGTCTTTAGGATGGGACGCCAGGTTAGCGCGAGGAGTCGCGGTGACGGGCGGCGCGCCGTGATTCGCGGAATAGCGTTGCTGGGGGTTGTTGCGGGCCGAGTACGCGTGTTGAGTTTGAGCGGTGACAGGCCCGATATGTCTGCCACGAGCCGCGGCCTCTTCTTCGGAAGTGGCGCGCGCGTTGATCCCGCCGTTGCCGCCGTTGTAGCTGACGCGGTTAACGTTCTCGTTTATCCTGGTGTTGTAGACGTTGTGGATGGCGTTGCCGTCCACGCGATTCACGGCGGTGTTGTAGAAAAAATGCCCGTTTTCCCAGCGTCCGCCTTCATAACCATGACCAAAGTATCCGAAGCCATAGTCGATCCCGCCGTAGAAACCGACTGACAGACCCCAGTACCCTTCATTGAAGAAAAATCCGCTGCCGCCCCAACCCCAATAGCCCGGAGTCCATAGATACCCGACTTCGGGAGCCACCACCCATGTGCCCGGCACCCAGTAATACTCACCGTCCCAAGCCCAATAGCCTGGCGTCCAGATGTAACCGTCGCCGGGGCACAGAGGCTGCTCATAGGCGGGCAGCTCAGGGGGCGCGATTGTTACGGATACGCCGACTTGCGCGAAAGACGGGGTCGGTAAGAGTAGCATTCCGACCATCAACAACAGCGAACCAATCTCGCAAATGCGCATTGCCGCGCCTTTCGCCGGCTTGGTCAGGGGGCGCTTCTCAAATAATCCAAATACTGTCTTCAGCATAGTAATCCCTCCATCACAAAATATTCAAACCACGTTTCTCCCGCTCGAAATGCACGCTACGCGTGAAATTGGTCGTCGAATAGACTCGGATGTCTCCGTCCGAGAGAGGTCCATTACCCACATGCACTGGCCTTCTCGAAGCTCCTGCAACCGCACCTCACGCCCGTTCTTGAAGCGCACCGCATCGCGATATCTGCCAGACCCGACGAGCTTGCCAAGGCCGCTGCCTGCCGGCGCGATCCGCGTAAAAGTCACCAATTCGATGGGCCCCACTCCGATGGCCCGGTGCAGGTGCGCCGGAATGTCCTCTACAACCAGCTGAGCGCCGGGCGGCATGCAGACCGCCCGAACAAAGTGTCGCTCTGGCGGTTTGAAGAGTAACTTCGGCCAGGCCCAAAAACGAGTGGGCCGTTCCGGGGGCGGATCGGCGTTCTCTAAACCTAACGGAGCCGCGAAGCCGAGCGACCCCGTTCGAAATCTGTGCACCACCAACTGCTCCCCCTCCACGGCCCTTCGATTGGGGACGCCCATCAGCGAACAGTCACACATGATCTAAACCTTCCTTAGGAGGCTGCTGACAAACTCTCTTGAGAGACGCGAGGGAGACAAGCTAAAGCATGTCCCACATGCCAGGTCAATATTTGGCGCGTCCAGTGGGGCATGCTTCAGCTTGCCAAGAGAGTTTTTCATCAGCCCGTTAGGTTTCCTCATTGGTGAGTACCGATTTGCGGAGGTCCGTTGAGCAAGCGCTTCAGCGCGTCCATCGACTTGCCGAAGTCTCCCCAATTTCCTTGCTGCATGGCTTTCTGGGCATCCTCGAACTGCGCCCTCGCTGGGCCCAATCCGGGTTGCGTACCGGGCGGGCCGGCCGAAATCGACGGTTGTTCGGTCCCGAAGACGGCTTGGATTGCGGCATCGAGGGTAGGCTCCATCGCTACCTTGTCCCCCGAAATCACGATTACGCGTTTGAGTTGGGGAAAGTCCGTGCCTTCCGCGGTGAGATACAGCGGAACCACATAGAGAAACGAGTTTTCGATCGGTACCGCGATCAGGTTGCCACGAATGACTCTCGACCCTTTTTGATCCCAGAGCGTCAGTTGCGCGGCGATCGCGGTGTTCTGATCGATCATCGCCTCGATTTGCATCGGGCCGTAGATCAGCTTCTCCTTGGGCAGTTGATAGAAGAGCATCTTGCCGTAGTCGGGGAAATCGGATCTGGCGGCCATCCAGGAGATCATGTTGTTTCGCTTCTGCGGCGTGAAAGGCGTCATGAGCAGGTATTCCAGCTGGTCGCTTCCGGGGAGCTTCATCAGGATGTAATACGGCTGCATGGGCGCGACCTTACCTGCGTACGTCTCGTTGGGGAGCACCCAGAGGTCTTCGCGGTTATAGTAGACCTGCGGATCCGTCATGTGGAAGGTTCGGTACTGGTCGGCCTGGATGGAGAACAGATCCTCCGGATACCGCAGGTGCGCTTTCAGATCCGCCGAAAGTTGACTCAGGTCGAGGAAGACTCCCGGCAACGCACGCCGGTAAACCGCTAGAACGGGGTCGTTCGGATCCGTGACATAGAACCGGACGCTTCCGTCGTACATGTCCACGACGATTTTTACGGAGTTTCGAATGTAGTTCAGCCCCGGCTCGAAGGCCGCGGCGTGAGGGCTGGAATAAGGAAAGTGATCGGAGACCGTGTAGGCATCCTGGATCCAGTATTGTTTACCCTCGCTCACCACTGCGTAAGGATCCTGGTCGAGACGCAAGAACGGAGCGATCTTGGTGATGCGCTCCTGAACACGCCTCCAGATTTGAATCTTGCTCTGCGGCTGAAGATAGGACGTGAACAGAATGTTGACATCGGCCTGTGTCCAGGCGAACAAGAGCCGCTTCCACAAACTATCCAGCGGGATGCCGCCCGTTCCTTGGTAACTCGTATAGACATTCTGATTTCCCTTGGGATAGTCGAACTCCTTGATGCCGGTCGAGACGATCCGATATCCGGGCATCGACTCGCCATAGTAGATGGAAGGCTGCTTCACGGTGAGCCCAAACGCGGATTCGGGCGGGATATTCTCGAGCACGTACTGCGGAAAACCTCCGCCCATGGTCTTCGAGACGAAGCTCATCACCACTCCATAACCATGGGTGAACTGCAACTTCTGGTTAACCCAGGTTTGAGCTTGAGCGGGGAGATCCGGGGATAGCTCGCGGGCCGAAAGCATCACTTGGTGATAACCATCCGGCAGATGGTAGCGGTCGACATCAACCTGATAGAACTGATAATAGAGCCGAATTTCCTGGGCTTGTTGGTACATCTGCAGCAACGGACGCCAGTCCCAGAGACGGATGTTCTGGATGGTGTCTTGATTTCGCGCAATCACCTCGGGCGTCAGGTCGGCTAGCGCCGGGTAGGATGTTTCCTGTATCGTGTCCAGGTTGTAGGCCTTTCGCGTGAACGCTATGTTGTTCTTGAGATAGGTAGTCTCGCGGGCCAGCTCGTTCGGCTGCACCGTGAACCTCTGAAATAGCGCCGGTACCAGCAAGACCGCAATCACGTACAAGCCGACGCAGAATCCGGACCCAACGAGTATCGCTCTGAATCGCGGGCGGAAGATATTGAGCGCCAGCAGCGCGCACAGCGCCACCGCAGCGCCTAGCATGATCCAGTAGGCGATCCTGGTCACATGATCCGCCGTGTAGCCGGCTCCGTAAACGACTCCCTGGGTTGAGTAAAGGAGTTCGAAGTGATCGAGGTAAAAACCCCATCCCCAACAGGCGACCAGGGCGAATGCGAGTATGGACAGATGGGAAGCGGCTTTCGCGCTCAAGCCCTGCAACTGTTTGCCGTGGCTGAACCGCAAAAACCCAAAATACGCGTAGAAGACCAGGACGGCGAGGAGTGTGACCAGCGACAACGAGGTCAGACTGTTCTGCAAGAGCTCATAAAAGGGCAGACGAAATACGTAAAACCCAGCGTCGGCCCCGAAGAGAGGATCGGACAACCCAAACGATCCCCCGTAACGAAAGCGGAGATACGTGTCCCACTGGGCATAGAAGATGAGTGCAAAGAACAGAGCAGCGACGGCAGCCACCGCTGCCATGGCCAGTTTCAAAATCGCGGGAGAGATCGGGATGCCGAGCTTCGTGGCGAGGGCAGACTCGTTCGTGAAACTGCCCGGGCCATAAGTGGACCCGTTTTTCGACGCGCGGCGTAGATTGATCCCAAGGTACAGAACTGCGGCCGCGAACGCCGAGCCAAACAGCCCCCAGCGCACCGACAGGAGCGTCCAGAAGACGCCGCCGTAGCCGAGCTGCCGCATCCACAGCCATTTCTGAATCGAGCTGGGGATGAACGCTAGGATAGCGATCGCCAAGATCGCGCCAATAATCATGAGCCCGATTGGGCGTCCCGTGCGGCCTACCTTTGGGCCCGTGTCTCGGATGACGCTGTGAGGGCCGCTGCCATTCGTTTTTCCGTTAGCGAGCGGCTTGGCCGGCTCGACGTTTGGTGGTTTCTCGATCATTTGACTTGGCGATAGTGCAACCGAAGATCCATTCAGTTCATCGCCGCAGGAGACTCAAGCCAGCGCGGGCCGCCAGCATCGCGCATAGCTGTCGAGCTAGCAGCGCGGCGCCGTGATTCGAAACTTCAGGTTGACCATGTTTGGTCATGTGACCGCTCATGGTCACCGATGCCGCGCCAACACGCTGTAATCGACGGAAAAACCATCCGGGCGTCCGCTTGCATGGAGACTGTCGTAACAGAAACGCCGGCAATCCATAAAACAGCCCAGGAGAGATAAATAAGATGCTAACGAACGCTACCTTCTTGGAAGGTCTTGTAGTCCACGCAACGGACGGGGAGCTTGGATCTGTTGATCAATTCTATTTCGACGATGAGTCGTGGGCCATCCGCTACCTCACGATCGAGACAGGCGGTTGGCTTAGTAACCGGCAGGTGTTGATCTCCCCATTCTCGATACGTCATGCCAACTGGCAAACCAAGCGACTGGATGTTGCGCTGACGAAGAAGCAGGTTCAAAATAGCCCCAACATCGACACGCACCTTCCGGTCTCCCGGCAGCATGAGGCCGCATACAACGGTTACTACGGGTATCCCTTCTATTGGCGCGGCCCCTTGCTGTGGGGTCCGGCGCCCTATCCGGCGGGCCTCACGATTCCCACAACCTCCACGGAAACGATGGCGAGCAGGGTCGAAAGAGAGTCGGCGGATTCGCATCTCCGTAGCACCGAAGGTATCACCGGGTATAACGTGCACGCGACGGACGGCGAAATCGGCCATGTGGACGGGTTTGTCATCGACGATGAAGCCTGGGCTATCCGTTACGTTGAGGTGGCGCTCCGGAATTGGCTGCCAGGCAACAAGGTGCTGGTTTCACCCGCCTGGATTGAGCGCGTGAGCTGGACGGATTCTAAAATCTACGCCGGCCTGTCTAAAGAGGCCATCAAGAGCTGTCCGGAATACTTGCTGTCCAAGCCCCTCACTCGAGAGTATGAAGGCCGGCTCTACGCTCACTACGGCCGTCCGCCGTATTGGCTGCACGAAGGCGAACGCCAGGCATCCTTTTCGCTGACCGGCGCGTAATCGCCGGTCTTCGGCATGCCCAGCCGGGCCACAAATGCCAATCACCACATTGTTTCTCGATGTCGGCGGTGTCCTGCTCACCAACGGGTGGGATCATCTTGCCCGCAGACGCGCGGCGAAACACTTCAAGCTGGATTGGGCCGACATGGAGGATCGGCATCGGCTGATGTTTGAAACCCACGAACAGGGAAAGCTTACATTCGATGAATATCTCAGCCGGCTGATTTTCTACCGAAAGCGGCCTTTCACCCGGGCTCAGTTTCGACACTTCATGTTCGCGCAATCGAAACCTTACCCCGAGATGCTAGAGCTGGCCGCTCGGCTCAAGATCCGGTACCGGCTGAAGATCGCCGTGGTGAGCAATGAATCGCGCGAGATCAACGCCCATCGGATTCGCAAGTTCAAGCTGGACAGATTCGTGGATTGTTTTATTTCCTCATGCTTCGTCCACATCCGTAAGCCCGACGCGGACATATATCGGCTGGCGTTGGACATCGCCCAGGCCCCGGCCCGGCAGGTATTGTACATCGAAAACACACCGATGTTCGTCCAGATCGCGGAAGGTTTGGGGATTCGAAGCATTCTTCACACGGATTACGAGTCCACGTGCGCGAAGCTCGCTTCGTTCGGATTCGAGAACGAGGGACAGACATGAAACCAGCCGCCTCAAGCATCCTCGCGAGCATTCTCACCATCAACGGCGGCTCGTCGAGCATCAGGTTCGCGCTGTACCAGGCCGGCGAAGGGCTGAAGCGTCGGCTTTACGGCAAGATTGATCGCATCGGCTTGAGCGGGACGAATCTGACGTTCGACGACCCGGCCAGGAATCGACACGACAGCCGCAGCCTCGCCGCTTCCGATCACAAATCGGCAGCTGGTCTGCTGATCGATTGGCTGGAAGAACAGAGAAGTTTCGCATCGGTCCGGGCTGTGGGACACCGCGTCGTCCACGGCATGCAACACAGCGCACCCGAACTGGTCACCCAGGAATTGCTGGATGATCTGCATGGCATCATCCCATGCGATCCTGACCATCTGCCGGGCGAAATTGAACTTATAGAGACCTTCCGAAAACGTCATCCGAAACTGCCGCAGGTGGCCTGTTTTGACACGGCGTTTCATCGCACGATGCCGCGTGTCGCGAAACTGCTTCCCCTCCCGCGGCGCTACGACGCCAAGGGCGTGCAGCGCTACGGCTTCCACGGTTTGTCTTATGCCTATCTCATCGAAGAGCTCGCGCGTTTGGGCGATTCGGCGGCCACCACCGGCCGCGTCATCCTCGCCCATCTGGGCAACGGAGCGAGCATGGCCGCCGTGCGCGACGGCAAAAGCATCGACACCAGCATGAGCTTCACTCCGGCATCCGGGTTGGTGATGAGCGCCCGCTCCGGGGATTTGGATCCCAGCCTGGGGCCGTATCTGGCGCGCACCGAGCGGATGACCACGGAACACTTTTACAAAATGGTGAACCACGAGTCTGGGCTGCTTGGTGTTTCCGAGATCAGTTCCGACATGCGAGACTTGCTGGCGCACGAGGCTGACGATGTTCGAGCGGCGGAGGCGGTGGCGCTGTTCTGCTATCAGGCGAAAAAGTGGATCGGCTGCTTCGCCGCCGCGCTGGGTGGAATGGACGCGCTGGTCTTCGCGGGAGGTATCGGCGAAAATGCGCCATGCGTCCGCGCCCGCATCTGCGATGGTCTGGGCTTTCTCGGCATCGAAATAGACGAAAAGCGAAACGCGGCGGGCGATGACGTGATCTCCACCGACGCCAGCCGAGTCACGGTTCGCGTCATTCGAACGGACGAAGATCTGATGATTGCGCGGTCCGTCAGCCGCATTCTCAAAACCGACACGGTGACTAAAGGACTAATTCATGAAAACCAACACGCTCATTCCTGATCAGCTCCACAAGAAACCGACTGCGGTGAACGACAAGGAGCTAACCGCTGTAACCAACACGCTCAGTCCGGAGTTGCTTCACAAGATCAACGCCTACTGGCGCGCCGCCAACTATGTGTCGGTCGGCCAGATTTATCTTTACGACAACCCACTGTTGAAGGAGCCGCTAAAACTCTCGCACGTGAAGCCGCTGGTGGTGGGGCATTGGGGCACGACACCGGGCCAGAACTTCATTTACGTTCATTTGAACCGGGTGATCTAGAAATACGACCTGGATATGTTCTACATCGCCGGTCCCGGTCATGGCGGTCCCGCGATTGTGGGCAACGTTTACCTGGAAGGTACCTGGAGCGAGATTTATCCGAACGTTACTCAGGACGAAGCCGGACTCAAGAAGTTGTTCACCCAGTTCTCGTTTCCGGGCGGGGTTTCGAGCCACGTCGCGCCGACCACGCCGGGATCGATTCACGAAGGTGGCGAACTGGGCTACTCGCTCAGCCATGCCTTCGGGGCCGCGTTCGACAATCCCGGTCTCATTGTTGCGTGCGTGATTGGGGACGGTGAATCGGAGACGGGCCCATTAGCGACCGCATGGCAGTCCAACAAGTTTCTCAACCCCATTTCCGACGGAGCGGTGCTCCCGATCCTGCATCTCAACGGCTACAAGATCAGCAATCCCACCGTGCTCGCTCGCATCGAGCATGAGGAGCTGGAACAATTCCTGCGAGGCTGCGGCTGGACGCCCCACTTTGTGGAAGGCGACGATCCGGAAACGATGCATCAACTCATGGCCGCCACCATGGAAACGGCCATCGAGGACATCCGGCAAATCCAGGAGAATGCCCGCAACAACAACGACACCACGCGAGCGCGCTGGCCCATGATCGTCCTCCGATCACCCAAGGGGTGGACGGGACCAAAAGTAGTCGACGGACTGCAGATCGAAGGCACCTTCCGCGCGCACCAAGTGCCGTTGCTCGTGGATCCCGAGCATCCCGATCATGTAAAGCTGCTCGAAAGCTGGATGAAAAGCTACAAGGCCGAGGAGCTGTTCGATCAAAACGGCCGGCTCATCCCTGAACTGGCCGAGCTGGCGCCGAAGGGCGACCGGCGGATGGGCGCGAATCCGCACGCCAATGGTGGAATTCTGTTGCGCGATCTCCGCATGCCGGACTTCTGCGCTCACGCGGTGAACGTGCCTTCGCCCGGCGCCGTCGACGCACAAGACACCCAGGTCCTGGGTAACTTCCTGCGCGACGTCGCCAAGCTGAATCAGGATCAGCGTAACTTCCGTATCTTCGGTCCCGACGAGACGCTCTCGAATCTGTTGGGCGCGGTTTTCGAAGTCACCAACCGCCAGTGGGACGCCCGGGAGGTAAAGAATGACGAATTCCTCGCGCCCGCCGGACGGGTGCTGGACTCCATGCTCAGCGAGCATCAGTGCGAGGGCTGGTTGGAAGGCTATCTGCTGACCGGGCGGCACGGACTGTTCAACAGCTACGAGGCTTTCATTCGCATCATCGACTCCATGTTCAGCCAGCACGCCAAGTGGCTGAAGGTATGTCTGGAGCTGCCCTGGCGGCGGAAGATCTCGTCGCTAAACTATCTGCTCGCCTCCCACGTCTGGCAGCAGGATCACAACGGCTTCACGCACCAGGATCCCGGTTTCCTCGATCACGTGATCAACAAGAAAGCCGATATCGTGCGCGTCTATCTGCCGCCGGACGCCAATTGTCTGCTGTCGGTTTTCGATCACTGCCTGCGCAGCCGGAATTACGTCAACGTGGTGGTGGCAGGCAAACACGCTCTCCCGCAATGGCTGAGCATGGACGCCGCAGTAGTGCATTGCACGGAAGGCATCGGCATCTGGCAATGGGCCAGCAACGATCAAGATGCCGCCGAACCGGACGTGGTGATGGCCTGCTGCGGAGACACGCCCACGCTGGAGATTCTGGCCGCGGTTTCCATCCTTCGCGAGCATCTGCCGAGTCTGAAGATCCGGGTGGTCAATGTCGTCGATCTTATGAAGCTGCAATCTCAGAGCGAGCACCCGCACGGTCTGAGCGACACAGACTACGATTCGCTTTTCACCAAAGACAAGCACATCATCTTCGGCTTCCACGGCTACCCGTGGCTAGTCCACCGGCTCACCTACCGCCGAACCAACCGCAATCTGCATGTCCGGGGCTATAAGGAAGAGGGCACCATCACGACGGCGTTTGACATGAGGGTGCAGAATGACCTGGATCGCTTTCATCTGGTCGAAGACGTGATTGACCGCGTGCCGAACTTGGGTTCCCAGGGCGCCTACCTGAAGCAGACCATGCGGGACAAGCTCATCGAGCACAAGCATTACATCGACAAACACGGCGAAGACATGCCGGAGATTCGTAACTGGAAATGGCCCGGCACTACAGGAGCTCTGAATGCCCATTCAACTTAAAGATGTCGATGACGCGAAGCTTCTCGTCGTTCACGTCACCGGGAAGCTGGTGAGGGCAGACTATGAGCACTTTGTGCCGGAGTTCGAGCGCCTCCTCCGGCTGCATGGAAAACTGCGTGTGCTGTTTGACATGACAGGTTTCCAGGGATGGGATGCCGGCGCGATGTGGGAAGACATCAAGTTCGACGTGAAACACTTCGGCGACATCGAACGGCTCGCGATGGTCGGGGATAAGAAGTGGCAGCACGGCATGGCGGCGTTTTTCAAGCCGTTCACGAAAGCGACGACCAGATACTTCGATCAAGCCGACGCCGCCAAGGCGCGGAAATGGTTGGGTGAAGCGCAGAGAGGAAGCAGTACAAATGAATGAGCAAAAGCTGATAGAAACCGCCAGGAAAATGGTCGCCGACGACAAGGGTCTGCTGGCGATGGATGAAAGTAATCCAACCTGCAACAAACGATTCGCCAAGTGCGCGATTCCCCAAAATTTGGAGGCGAGGCGCGCTTATCGGGAATTGATTGTCACCACCCCCGGTCTTGGTGAGTCTATTAGCGGGGTGATCCTCTACGACGAAACGATCCGCCAGCAAAAGAAAGATGGCACTCTCTTTGTCAAGGTCATCGCCGATGCGGGGATCATTCCCGGCATCAAAGTCGACACTGGAGCAAAGGATCTGGCGGGTCATCCTGGAGAAAAAATAACCGGAGGTTTGGACGAATTGCGCGACCGCCTGGCTGAATATTTTCAAATGGGCGCGCGTTTTGCCAAGTGGCGCGCGGTGATTGCCATAGGCGATGGCATTCCGAGCCGGGGTTGCATCGACGCCAACGCGCAGGCGCTGGCTCGCTACGCCGCGTTGTGCCAGGAGGCCGGACTGGTTCCCGTCGTCGAACCGGAAGTGCTCATGGACGGCGAACATTCGCTCGACCGGTGCCGCGAGGTAACCGAGGAAGTCCTGCGCACGGTTTTCAACCACCTGTACACACAACGGGTGATGCTGGAGGGCCTGATCCTGAAGCCCAACATGGTGCTACCGGGTTTGGCGTGCCCCCTGCAAGAATCGGTGGACGAGATTGCGGACGCCACGGTGAGGTGTCTCTTGCGAGCCGTTCCCGCTGCCGTTCCGGGGGTCGCTTTCTTATCGGGCGGCCAACCCGGCGAACTGGCCTCGGCGCGTTTGAACGCTATGAATGTGCGATTCAAGTCGCGATTGCCCTGGGCGGTGGCGTTTTCATTTGCCCGCGCCATCCAGCAACCGGCTCTGGAGATTTGGCGAGGCAAAGAGTCCAATGTGGTCGTGGCGCAGCAAGCTCTTTCACATCGAGCCAGGTGCAACCGAGCGGCGCGGCGGGGCGAATACAATGCCGCAATGGATGAAGCGATAACAAGACTCCCGCAACTCAAGAAGCCCGCGGCATAGCAAAACAAGGAGATAAGAAGGCGTGGAACATACGAATGAAAGTAACTACGGTCACCACGGGAATGAGGGGCCGGAGCCCGGCAGCGTTCATCACGAGGCCCGTCCCGAGCCACTTGCTTATTGGAAACGCATGCATCACCAGTGGTGGTTTTGGGTAGGCCTGGTTTGTATGCTTGCGGCGATAACGATCTATGTGCTGAGCGAAAACTTGGCTTTTCTCCCTCACCCCCCGCAATAGGCGCCGGCAGACTATGAATCAAACACTGCTGTATCCGCTGCGGTTCGAACCTATCTATCAATATCGGCTATGGGGCGGCCGGCGTTTGGCCGATCTGCTCGGCACGCCGCTGCCTGGCGACGGTCCCATTGGCGAGGCGTGGGCGCTCAGCGACCGCGACGACCATCCTAGCTGCGTCGCCGATGGATCGCTCAAAGGTCAGACCCTCGGTCATGTGCTGGAGCAGTTTCCAGCACAGGTAATGGGAAAATTCGAAGGGCGTTTCCGCCGTTTCCCACTGCTGTTGAAGTTCCTGGATGTCAGTGAAATGCTCTCCGTGCAGGTACACCCCACCAATTCCGGCGCCGCGAAGACCGAAGCATGGGTAGTGCTGGAGGCAGGCACAAAAAGCCGTATCTATGCCGGCCTGAAGCCAGGGACCACCGCGGAAGTTCTGCGGCACGCGCTTAAGGAGGGAACGCTGCCGGATCATCTCGCCTGCTTCCATCCGAAAGCCGGCGATGCGGTCTTCAACCCGGCTGGCATGGTTCACTCTCTGGGCGGCGGTGTGGTGGTGTTCGAGGTTCAGCAGAACAGCGACACGACTTTTCGCTTATATGACTGGAACCATATCGAAGCGAAAACAGGCCAGCCGCGACCGCTGCAGGTGGAACAGGCGCTGGCCTGCATCAATTTTGGGCCTTGTGCGGGCGGCTTGGTGGCGCCGGTGGTCGAGGAGACATCGCCCGTAAGCCGCGAGAAGCTCTTCGAGTGTGAATACTTCCGGTTGTGGCGCGTGCGCGGAGAATCGTGGTTCGCGGTTGGCGCCGCGAGTGTGCCGAGCGTGCTGGTATGCATCGATGGCAAGGGGCAACTCGATCATGGCGGCGCGACATATGAAATCGGAAAAGGCGACGTGTTTCTGTTGCCGGCTGCACTCGGGGAGTGCACTTTTCAGCCGCGAGGCCCAGTGACCGCGCTGGAAATCGAGATACCGGAATGAAAAAGCTGATTGTGTTCGATCTGGACGGCACCCTCGCCGAGAGTAAGTCGTCGATCGACGCCGAGATGTCGCGGCTGCTCGATGACCTTCTCGGCATCCTCAAAGTGGCGGTGATTTCCGGAGGCGACTGGCCGCAGTTTGAAAAACAGGTGCTCTCCCATCTTCCCCATGACAAGAGCCTGGTGAACCTCTCCATTCTTCCCACCTGCGGAACCAAGTTCTACCAATACAGAGTGGATTGGGAGAAGCTCTATTCGGAAGATTTCACGGCGGATGAAAAAGCGAAGATCATCGCGTCAATTAAGAAGGCGGCGACAGAAGCGGGTTTCAAGGTCGAAAAGGTCTGGGGAGAGGTAGTTGAAGACCGGGGCAGTCAGATCACATTTTCGGCCTTGGGCCAGCAAGCTCCCTTGGATGAAAAGAAGAAATGGGACCCCGATTTCTCCAAGCGAAAGAAGATCAAAGCGATTCTCGATCCCTTGATTCCCGGATTTTCCGTTCGACTGGGCGGCGCGACATCCATCGATGTCACCAAGCCTGGCATCGACAAAGCCTACGGAATCCGGAAACTGAGAGACGTTCTCGGCGTGTCCGTGAAGGAAATGATTTACATAGGCGACGCGCTGTTCCCGGGTGGAAACGACTATCCGGCGGAACAGGCCGGCGCTGTTTCTATCCCCGTTCGTGGACCCCATGAAACGAAGCGGGTGATCGAAGCGATTATCGCTTGTTTGTCGGATCACGGCCAGGAGCTGCTGAAGTTATGAGTGGACTTAAGCTGCAGCGGCTGGGAATGATCATGGAGCCGGAACCGGGGAATCCTCGGGAGGTCGAAGGCGTCCTGAATCCGGCTGCCGTTCGCGGTCCCGATGGCGACCTCTACCTGTTCCCGCGCTTGGTTGCGAAGGGGAACTATTCGCGCATCGGCATTGCGCGAGTGCGATTCAACGCGGCCGGCGACCCAGTGGGCGTCGAGCGCATTGGCATAGCACTGGAGCCGGAAGCCGAGTATGAGCTGCGGCCTAACGGCGGTGGCGGCTGCGAGGATCCCCGGGTAACGTTCGTGGAGCCGTTGAAGCGCTACGTGATGACGTACGCGGCATTTTCAGCCCGAGGCCCGCGCATCGCTCTGGCGGTCTCGGAAGATCTCTTTCACTGGAAGCAGCTGGGACTCGCGAAATTCGGCCCCTGTCACGGCATTGCGTTCGACGACGTGGACGACAAAGACTCCAGCCTGTTTCCGGTCGCCATTCCCAATCCATCCGGGCATCCGGAAATGGCCCTGCTCCACCGGCCGCTTTTCCCCGGCACTCGTCCGGAGGAGACCGCCTTCTGTCCCGCGTCCCGCGACCTGGATCTCAATCGGGAAAGCATCTGGATTTCCTACTGTCCGATTACGATCGATGGCTGTGAGTCGGATTGTTTCGGCAAGTTCACCTCTCATCACCGGCTAGCGGCTCCGGTGTCTCCGTGGGAGCGGCTGAAAATCGGCGCGGGCACTCCACCGGTCCTGACCCGGCACGGCTGGCTGATCGTTTATCACGGAGTGAGCGAAATGGCGGAGCCGGGCAACGCTGGACACCCGCTTTGCTATTCGGCCGGCGTGATGGTGCTCTCGAAGGAGCATCCCCAAATCATCCGCTATCGCTCGGCGGAGCCTGTGCTCACGCCTTCACTACCCCAGGAACGCGATGGGACCGTAGCGAACGTGGTGTTTCCCACCGGCATCGACCGGCGCGACGATCTTGGCTCGCCCGATCGTTTCGACATCTACTACGGGATGGCCGACCGCCGGATTGGCGTGGCGCGTCTCGACTTGCCGGAATGCTTGCCGCCGGGCGGAGTCGCGGACCCGCCGGAAGCAAAGGTGTAACGCGCCCGATTTCAGAAATAGAGAACAGGAGGAGATATCTTGACACCAACCGCGGAGAAGCCTAAAGCAAAGACCGAATCGAAGCCCGAAACAAAACCGGAAAAGAAGCCGGCCCCGGGAGCGAAGTCCGACGCCCAGAAAAATCTGAAATCGATTCCGATGGCGGATCTCGAGAAAAAGCTGGACTCTTCGCCGGACGGCCTGAGTGAAGCCGAAGCGAAAAAGCGGCTGGCGCAGTATGGTTCAAACGAGATTGCGGAAAAGAAAGAAAATCCGTACCTCAAGTTCCTCACGTATTTCTGGGGCCCGATTCCGTGGATGATCGAAGCAGCCGTGATTCTGTCCGGCGTGGTCCGTCATTGGCCGGACTTTTTCATCATCCTGCTGTTGTTGGCCTCGAACGCAGTTGTCGGATTCTGGGAAGAACACCAGGCGGGCAATGCGATCGCCGCACTCAAGAAGCAACTGGCGATCAAAGCTAAGGTTAAACGCGACGGGAAATGGACCGATCCTTCGGCGAAGGAACTGGTGCCGGGCGACGTCATCCGCCTGAAGCTGGGCGACATTGTTCCAGCCGACGCGCGCCTGCTGCCAGGCGACCCGGTAGAAGTGGATCAGTCCGCGCTGACGGGCGAATCTTTGCCCGTCACGAAAAAGCCCGGTGACGCATTGTTCTCCGGATCCATCATTCGCCAGGGCGAGAGCGCAGCAATGGTCTACGCAACCGGTACGGACACCTACTTCGGCAAGACCGCGCAAATGGTGCAGGGGCCGGAATCGGTCAGCCATTTCCAGAAAGCGGTGCTGAAGATCGGCGATTACCTGATTGTTCTCGCGGTAGTCCTGGTGGCATTGATCGTCACCATGGCCCTTTTCCGTCATGATCCGGTCATAGGCACGCTGCAGTTTGCGCTGGTGCTTCTGGTCGCCGCGATTCCGGTGGCGATGCCCACCGTCTTATCTGTGACCATGGCGGTGGGCGCACGCCTGCTGGCGAAAAAACAAGCCATTATCACCAGGCTCTCGGCTATCGAAGAACTGGCAGGCGTGGATATCCTCTGTTCGGACAAGACCGGCACTCTGACCGAGAACAAGCTAACTCTGGGCGACGCTTTCACCGTCAACGGCATTCCCGGCGATCAAGTCATTCTCTGGGCCGCACTCGCTTCGCGGGCCGAAGACAAGGACACCATCGATCTGGCGGTGATCGGCGGCGTGAAGGACGATAAGGCCCTCAAGAGTAATCAGGTGCTCCATTTCCAACCCTTCGATCCGGTGCATAAGCGCACGGAAGCCACCGTCAAAGGCCCTGAGGGAAAACAGTTTTACGTAGCCAAGGGAGCGCCGCAAGTCATTCTGCAGATGTCGACCAACGCCGCGGAGGTAAAGCCCGCCGTCGAGAAGGCAGTGGATGAATTTGCGGCACGCGGCTTCCGTTCACTCGGTGTGGCTCGGGCGGATGAGGAAGGCAAGTGGCAGTTTGCGGGCCTATTGCCATTGTTCGATCCGCCGCGTCCACAAGCCAAAGCCACCATCGCGAGCGCCCGCGCGATGGGTGTCAGCGTCAAGATGGTTACCGGCGATCAGATAGCGATCGCGAAGGAAACAGCCAAGCAACTGGGGATGGGCACGAACATCTTGGATGCCAGCGGCTTGGGTGATATCAAGCATCACGAGACGGCGCAGGCCGCGGAAGCCATCGAGAAAGCCGACGGTTTCGCTCAGGTATTTCCGGAGCATAAATATCACATCGTAGATGTATTGCAACAGCGCGGCCACATGGTCGGCATGACCGGAGACGGGGTGAACGACGCGCCGGCGCTGAAGAAAGCGGATTGCGGTATCGCGGTTTCCGGCGCCACCGATACGGCGCGCGCGGCAGCCGACATTGTGCTGCTCGCTTCCGGTCTTTCGGTGATCATCGACGCAATCAAGGAAAGCCGCCGCATCTTCCAGCGGATGAACAGCTACGCGATGTACCGCATCGCCGAGACGCTGCGCGTGCTGTTCTTTATGACGCTGGCGATCCTGGTGTTTAACTTCTATCCGGTCACCGCGGTGATGATCGTGATGATCGCGTTGCTCAACGACGGCGCCATTCTGTCGATTGCCGACGACAACGTTCATTACAAGGATAAGCCCGAGGCTTGGAACATGCGCCTGGTGCTGGGGATTTCCACGGTGCTGGGCGTCATCGGCGTGGTGGCCGCCTTTGGCCTGTTTTATCTGGGCGAGCGCGTATTTCATCTGGACCGCGACCACATCCAAACGCTGATGTATTTGAAGCTTTCCGTGGCCGGACATTTGACGATTTTCCTGACGCGCACGCGGGGCCCGTTCTGGTCCATTCGCCCCGCGAAGATTCTATGGATGGCGGTGCTCGGCACGCAAACCGTCGCGACTCTCATCGCCGTCTATGGCCTATTCATGACGCCCCTCGGCTGGGGCTGGGCGGCGTTCGTTTGGGGCTACGCGCTGGCCTGGGCCCTTGTGAATGACCGCGTGAAACTGCTCGCTTATCGGATTTTCGATCCTACGAAACCCGCCTTGCTGTCCAAGAAGGCGGCCGATCTTACTCCGCGGATCTCCGCGCGCGCCTACGAAATCTACGAGGAGCGCGGCCACCACGATGGGCAGGCGGATCAAGATTGGCTCGAGGCCGAGACCGAGGTTCAGAAAGGCCAGGCGAAGACCGCGAAGGCTGGATCAAGATGAAAATCGACTCAAGGGATTTCCGAGTGCGGCCCGGAAAGAGGGTCAAACTCAGCGAGTGCCCGACCATCATAAAGCCCTATTGCAAGTCCAAGGAGCAGTATCAAAAGGTCCTGGCGGAGCACGTCGGGGAGTTGAGCTCGCTGCAACAGCTTCACTACGCGTCGAATCGCTACGCGTTGCTGCTGATTTTTCAAGGCATGGACGCCGGCGGCAAGGACGGCGCCATCCGTCACGTCATGTCCGGGGTCGACCCGCAAGGCTGCGAAGTGTTCAGTTTCAAACAGCCCAGCGCCGAAGAACTGGAACATGATTTTCTCTGGCGCACGACG
>Ga0302324_100007228_pt1 | contig 23691 bp, 25 predicted proteins | sample Palsa_T0_1_FD_201949 | JGI IMG/M metagenome (GOLD analysis project Ga0302324, IMG submission 201949) | Peat permafrost microbial communities from Stordalen Mire near Abisko, Sweden - Palsa_T0_1 | ecosystem: Environmental > Terrestrial > Soil > Palsa > Peat permafrost | place: Sweden: Abisko... | reverse complement strand
GCAAGTCGGGCCTGTTCGGCGGTGCGGGCGTGGGCAAGACGGTATTGCTCACCGAAATGATTCACAACATGATCGAGCACCAGAAGGGTGTCAGCATTTTTTGCGGGATCGGCGAACGATGCCGGGAAGGCGAGGAACTGTACAGCGGGATGAAGGCGGCTGGCGTACTGCCGAACATGGTGATGGTGTACGGGCAGATGAATGAACCGCCGGGCAGCCGTTTCCGCGTGGGCCTCGCGGCGCTGACGATGTGTGAGTATTTCCGGGACGACGAGCATCGCGATGTGCTGCTGCTAATCGATAATATCTTCCGCTTCATCCAGGCTGGCATGGAGGTGTCCGGCTTGATGGGTCAAATGCCGTCGCGCCTGGGCTATCAGCCTACCATGGGCACCGAGCTATCGGGGTTGGAGGAGCGCATCGCCAACACCGATACCGGCGCCATCACTTCCATTCAGGCGGTGTATGTGCCGGCGGACGATTTGACCGACCCGGCAGCGGTGCACACGTTTTCGCATCTCTCGACGTCCATCGTGCTTTCGCGCAAACGGGCCAGTGAAGGGCTTTTCCCGGCTATCGATCTGCTGCAATCCAACTCCAAAATGGCTACGCCCGGCATCGTCGGCGACCGGCATTATCTGCTGGCGCAGGAAATCAGGCGGACGCTCGCGCAGTACGAAGACCTCAAGGACATCATCGCCATGCTCGGCCTGGAGCAACTGGCGCCGGAAGATCGCAAAGTAGTCGCCCGCGCCCGGCGGCTGGAGCGATTCCTTACGCAGCCGTTTTTCGCCACGGAGCAGTTTAGCGGGATCAAGGGAAAACTCGTCAGTCTCAAAGACTCGCTGGATGGCTGCGAACGAATTCTGCACGATGAATTCAAAGACTACCCGGAAAGCGCGCTTTACATGATCGGGGCGATTAGCGAGGCGAAGAAGCCCGCCGCCGATTCCAAGCCCAAAGCCAAGTCCGCGCCGCAGCCCGAACAGAAACCTAAACCGGAGGTCGAACATGCCGCAGCCGGCGCTCATGCATCTTAAGATTCTCCTGCCCTTCGGAATCTTCGCCGAGAAAACCGGCGTCTCGCGCATCGTGGCGGAAACCCGCGAGGGATCGTTTGGGCTCCTGCCACACCGGCTGGATTGCGTGGCGGCACTCGCGCCCGGGATTCTGGTCTATCAGAGCGAAGGGGAAGGTGAGGTTTATGCAGCCGTCGATGAAGGGGTGCTGGTGAAGACCGGCATGGACGTGCTCGTCTCCGTGCGAAACGCAATCGGCGGAACGGACCTCGGCCAACTGCATGCGGCAGTGGAAAAGGAGTTTCTTAACCTGGACGAACGGGAACAGAGCGTCCGCTCGGTGATGGCGAAAATGGAGAGCGATTTCATCGGCCGCCTGGCGGAGTTTCACCGTGAGTGACGAATCGTTCGGCCGGGCGGTCGCCGCGAAGGCGGCGCGCAAGCTCAAGGCGCGGCGCCACCCCGCGCAAGGCGTCTGGTTTGGCCTGGGCATGATGGGGCTGGTGGGCTGGTCGGTGGTGGTTCCGACGCTGCTCGGCGCGGCGTTCGGAATCTGGCTGGACAAGCGCAATCCAGGGCACCTTTCCTGGACGCTGACGTTTCTGGTCATCGGCCTGGTCATCGGCTGTTTGAACGCCTGGCATTGGGTGAGTAAAGAAGACAAGGAGATGCGAGACGATCAGGAGAATAAGGATGACTGAAGCTTTGGGTCTGGTGCTGGCTCTGGTGGGGGGCGTCTTGCTTGGTGCGATGTTCTTCGGCGGACTTTGGTGGACGGTGCGCAAGGGCGTCTTGTCCAAACAGCCGGCGCTTCTGTTCTTCGGCAGCCTGATGCTGCGAACGGGTATTGTCCTGTCCGGTTTCTATTTTATCGGGCGCGGTCATTGGGAGAGGCTGCTGGTGAGCCTCCTGGGATTTGTCGTAGCACGCCTTTTGGTGACGCGTTTTACCCGCGCGGCGCAAAGGCCAACCTATCTGGAACAGGCGGCCAGCCATGCACCTTAGTCCCGATCAAATAATCTACTGGCAATACGGATTCTTCAAACTCAACGCCACCATTGTGTTCACGTGGGCGCTGATGCTGGTGCTGGCGGGCGGTTCCAGACTGATCACGCGCAAACTTTCCGTCGGCCTGGAACGCTCCCGCTCGCAGAACCTTCTGGAGATTGTCGTCACCGGTATCGCGAAACAGATTGAAGAGGCCGGTCTGAGCCAGCCGCAGAAGTATATCGGGTTTCTGGGCACGCTTTTTCTGTTTATCGCCACAGCCAGCCTCTGTAACGTCTTTCCCGTCTACCAGCCGCCGACCGCTTCGCTCTCGACCACGGCGGCGCTCGCGTTATGCGTGTTCGTGGCAGTGCCGTTCTTCGGCATTGTGGATCAAGGAGTGGGCAATTACCTCAAGTCCTATATGCAGCCGACGTTCTTCATGCTGCCATTCAACATCATCAGCGAACTTTCACGCACGCTGGCCCTGGCCATCCGTTTGTTCGGCAACATGATGAGCGGGGCGATGATTGTCGGCATCCTATTGACTATTACGCCCTTCATCTTCCCCATCGTCATGACGCTGCTCGGCCAGCTCACGGGTATGGTGCAGGCCTACATTTTCAGCATTCTGGCGACAGTGTACATCGCGGCCGGTACGCGGGTCCGCAAGCCCAAGCCGGAACCCGTGAAGGATTGAAGCATGAACTACCGAAGCAAAAGGAGATTCCATGGATAGCATAACCATTATTGCGGTGGCGTCAATTGTCATCGCCGGCATTACCACCGGTTTCGGAACTATGGGACCCGCGCTGGCGGAAGGGAGGGCGGTGGCGACGGCGCTGAGTTCACTGGCCCAGCAGCCGGATGCCTCCTCTACCATCACCCGGACGTTGTTCGTGGGTCTGGCGATGATCGAGTCCACGGCCATCTACTGCTTTGTGGTTTCGATGATTCTGATCTTCGCCAACCCGTTCTGGAACCACGTCATCGCGCAGGCCGTGAAAAAGTAAGCGTATGTTAGCCGATTGGTTCACCATCGTAGCGCAGGCGCTCAACTTTCTCATCCTGGTCTGGTTGATGAAGCGGTTCCTTTACAAGCCCGTCCTCCACGCCATCGATGAGCGGGAGAAGCGGATCGCCGCGGAACTCGCGAACGCCGACGCGAAAAAGGCCGAAGCTCAAAAGGAACACGACGAGTTCCAGCACAAGAACGAGGAGTTCGACCAGCAGCGCGCCGCGCTGTTGACCAAAGCGACCGGCGAGGCGCAGGCCGAACGCCAGAGGCTCCTCGATGAAGCACGGAAAGCTGCTGCGGATTTGAGTGCGAAACGGCAGGCAGGGTTGCGAGGCGAAGAACAGACCTTACATCAAGCAATCCGCCGGCGGACGCAGCAGGAAGTATTTGCCATCGCACGCAAGGCACTGACCGATCTGGCCACGACGAGCCTGGAAGAACGCCTGGGCGAGGTGTTCACTCGCCGCCTGCGAGAGATGAACGGCAAGGCGAAAGAAGGTCTCGCCGAAGCCCTTAAGACAGGCGCCGATCCCGCGGTGGTGCGCAGCACGTTTGACCTGCCCGCGGACCAGCGCGCGGTCATACAAAATGCGCTCAACGAAACCTTCTCGGCTGAAGTCCGTGTGCACTTTGAGACCGCGCCAGACCAGATCGGCGGCATTGAACTCACTACCAACGGACAAAAGGTGGCTTGGAGCATCGCGGATTATCTGGCTTCGCTCGAAAAGGGAGTCGACGAACTTCTGAAAGAGAAAGATAAACCTGCGGCCAAGGCCGAGGCTAAACCCGAGGCCAAGCCCGAACCCGAGGCCAAGGCTGAACCTGAACCAAAGGCTGCGCCCAAACCTGAAGCAAAGGCTGAGCCCAAACTCGAAGCCAAAGCTGAGCCTGAACCCGAAGCCAAGGCCAAGCCCGAACCCGAGGCCAAGCCCGAACCCGAAGCCAAGGCCGAGCCTAAACCCGAAGCCAAAGCGGAGCCTGAACCCGAAGTCAAGACTGAGCCTAAACCAGAGGAATCTAAGCCCGCAACAAAGAGCCAGTGAACATGGAATCTGAGAGCCTGCAGAACGATTTCGATAGCGCCTTTGCCGCAATCGGCCAAGTCCGAGAGGCATTCACGCCGGCACTGACTCCACGGGAGGTGGGCACCATAACCAGCGTGGCCACCGGTATCGCTAAAGTGTCGGGGCTCCCCGGCGTGGGCTTCGATGAGTTGGTGTTATTTCCCGGCGATGTGCTCGGCATTGCGTTCAACGTGGACGCAGACGAAATCGGCGTGGTTCTGCTCGGCGAATACCAGCAACTCCACGCCGGAGATGAAGTGCAGCGCACGGGCCGGGTCATGGACGTGGCCGTGGGCGACGCATTGCTCGGGCGCGTAATCGACCCCCTCGGCCGGCCACTCGATGGCAAAGGGGCGGTGGCCTCCAGCAAGCGCCTGCCCGTCGAACGCCCGGCCCCGCCCATCATGGACCGCGCGCCTGTTACGGTACCTCTCCAGACGGGCCTCATGGTCATCGACGCGCTCATCCCCGTTGGGCGCGGCCAGCGCGAGTTGATTCTCGGCGACCGGCAGACGGGCAAGACCGCCATCGCGACCGACACTATCTTCAACCAGCGCGACCGGAATGTGCTGTGCGTTTATTGTGCCATCGGCCAGCGCGCGTCCGCGGTTGCGAAGACCGTGGCGAACTTGCGGGAAAAGGGCGCGATGGATTATACCGTCGTGGTTGTGAGTGAGGGCAACGACCCGCCCGGTCTCGCTTACATCGCTCCTTACGCCGCCACCAGCATCGCGGAGTTTTTCATGGAAGCGGGCCGGGATGTGCTGATCATATACGACGACCTCGTGCAGCACGCGCGCTCCTATCGCGAACTCTCTCTGCTGTTGCGCCGTCCGCCCGGCCGGGAAGCGTTTCCCGGCGACATCTTTTATATCCACTCGCGGCTGCTCGAACGTGCGACGCACTTGCGCAAGGAACTGGGCGGCGGCTCGCTCACCGCGCTGCCCATCATCGAAACCGAAGCGCAAGACATTTCCGCCTATATTCCGACTAACTTGATTTCCATCACGGATGGGCAGATCTACCTCTCGCCGTCGCTATTCGAATTGGGCGTACTGCCCGCCGTGGATGTGGGAAAATCCGTCTCGCGCGTGGGCGGTCAAGCGCAACTGGCGGCCTACCGCGCGGTGGCGGGCGACCTGAAGCTAGCCTACGCGCAGTTCGAGGAGCTCGAAACTTTTTCCCGCTTCGGAGCGCGCCTGGATGCAGACACGCGCAAGACTATCGAACACGGACGGCGAATCCGCGCTTGCCTGAAACAGCCGGAATTCTCCCCGGTCTCCGTGCCCGCGCAAATCGCCGTGCTGCTGGCATTGACCGGGGGACTCTTCGACCTGGTGCCGCTGGACCAAATGACGGACGCCGAACACGCCCTATGCGAGGCGGCGGCGGATATCCCGCCGGAAGTGCGCGGGCGATTGGATACCGCCGCAAAACTGAGCGACGAAGATCGCAAAGCGATTATCGACATCGCGAGCAAAGCGCTTGCCCGTTTCCAGCCCAAGCCTGAACCCGAGAAAAAGCCATGAGCGACACCACGGCGAGTTTGCGCCGAAAGATCGGCGGAGCCGGAGATCTCGAATCCGTTGTCCGCACCATGAAGGCCGTGGCCGCCTCGAGCATCGCACAATACGAAAACTCGGTGAGCGCATTGACAGATTATTATCGCGCCGTGGAACTGGGGTTGGGAGCGTGCTTCCGGGAAAGCGGGCCGGCGCCCTTGGTTCCGGAACGGAAAGGGCGGAACGATGCGGATGCGATCGGCGCCGTCGTGTTCGGTTCCGATCAGGGACTGGTGGGCCAGTTCAATGAGGTGGTGGCCGATTTTGCGATCAAGACACTTGCCGCCCTGCCCGGCAAACCCAATGTCTGGGCCGTCGGCGAGCGCGTTCATGAGCGCCTGGCGGACGCAGGCCTTGCGCCGATCGGCATTTTCGCTGTGCCGAATTCCGTCAAGGCCATTACTCCGCTCGTCGGGCAAATTCAAATCGAAAGCGAAGCGCATCGGGCGAAAGGCGAGTATACGCGTCTTTATGGATTCCATAATCGGCCGCAATCCGGGGCGCTCTACGAGCCTGTAAGCCAGCGGCTGTTGCCGCTGGACGCGCAATGGGAACAGGGCTTGGCCAAGGTCCCCTGGCCCACTGGGAGTTTGCCCGAAATCATGTGCAGCGGTTCCACGACTCTGCGCGCACTCATTCGCGAATATCTTTTTATCTCGCTCTTCCAGGCGTGCGCGGAATCCCTGGCGAGCGAGAATGCCAGCCGCCTGGCCGCTATGCAGCGCGCCGAAAAGAATATCGACGAATTACTGGAGGATCTCAACCGGACATTTCATCGTTTGCGCCAAGGTGGCATCGATGAGGAACTGTTCGACGTTATCTCCGGCTTCGAAGCGCTGAGCGAAAAAAAGAAGGCCTCTGCGACGGCCCAGAAGCCGTTTAATCTTACACCGCGGATCGCCACGCGGGCCTATGAACTGTACCAGCGGCGAGGCCGCCGCAATGGTGGGCCAGATCAAGACTGGCTTGAGGCGGAACGCGAGATCGCACCAAAGGGATGAAGATGACGATCAAAATCGAACAACTGTTGACGCTTCGCCCGAGCAGCGCCATGCGTGGAATTCGTACCTGAACAGGAGATTCCGATTGACGGACGATACAAACAAGCCCTCACCCATCGGCCCTGACCATCAAGTCGCTGCGCCACGTCCCGGCCATAAGATCGCGTGGATTGTAGTGTGCATTGATCCCTACCTCGACGTTCTCGTTGCACAGGATACTTTGTTAAGGCGATCGGCAGACCCTGGTGACTCTGCGCGTGAGCGAGGCCGGTCGGGCCTATCGGCACAGGTCGCAGCCGATTGCCAGTCCATACTCGCCAACGTCCCGTGACTTCCACCTGCAACGCTGTATAGCAGCAAGCGGATCGAGTTTCAGGCGCCCGAATATTTGCGCAACGTCGTTCGGATCATCACCGAGACGGGGCTGCGGGTGTATAAGGAACTCATGCCAATGAAGAAGGAACAGGTTGATCTGGGAAACGGGGTCGCCTGGATTCCGGATTCGAAGACGCCGTACGGAATGGCCGAGGTGCCGACAACCCAGGTGCTATTCGGGAAGCGTCACTTCAACGAGTCGGGCGTTGTACGTCCAGATTGGACTCCCCGGCACAAATTTCGATGGGACTCCTGCCCGACTGAAACTTGGCCCTACAAGCTGCCGCCGTCGCCGGGGATGCCACGAGTCCAGCCCGCTGCTTTCGAGCGATTCTACGCCGGATTCCGTGCGATGGCAGCGTGGAGAAATCAGATCGGCCACCGGGATCTATTCAAGGCCGTGGGAATGCGCTACCGTGGATCGTAGGAGGACCGAATGCGAAGCCTACTTGATGCTGATCCGCTTGATCTTTCAATACTCGATCTTCTCGTGAGGGTCGCTGGAACAGATACACCACCGGAGACGCTGTATCACTATACTGACTTCCACGGCTTAAAGGGAATAATCGAGTCACATTCACTAAGGGCAACATTCAGCCGAACTCTTAACGATAGTACTGAGCAGCGGCATGGCGAGGAATTCGTGCGCCGTGCGTTACAGGAAATGGTGGATCATGATCTTCGTGACAAGATAGCAGCGGGGATGAAGGACAGGCCGGATCGTTACCGCTCCTTCGTTACCTGCTTTTGTAGCGACCCCAACCTTCTCAGCATGTGGCGTGCCTATGCGTATCGGGGTGGTGGGTACTGCTTAGGATTCGATTCGTCAGAACTGCGTAACTTGGTTAATGAGCAGCCATCAAAGCACAAGCGACAGCAGTTTAACTGGTTGTTTCAGATTGTTTATGAGCCGGAAACCAGATTGAGGGATAGCCTTCAGGAACTTACACGGCTGATTGAGCAAGATCCTACACTGCCACTCAGCTTTGCTGTAGCCCGGATATTAGCTGGCAAGATCAAACATGAATCCTTCAAAGAGGAGCACGAGTGGCGAATTATTGTGCATGATCCTACGTTTGAAGAGATGCAGTTTAGAGAAGGGCACAACAATATCATTCCATACATTGATCTGCGACGGCAACCTGGAGACGGCGAACGATTACTGCCCCTCCGAAAGGTCGTGTGCGGCCCAACGCTCCGAAATGACGACGAATCTCTTGAGATTGTCAATTGGATGCTGGCGAAGCATGGTTACAACGGGGTTGCGATAGAACGTTGCGAGATACCGTACAGGCTGTGACGCTTAGTTGTTTTTGGGTTTTCTTCGGCCCGTTCATTCTGGCGTGCGCTCGTCTAGCAGATCTTGTAGCACCATATCCAGTTCCAACAGCGCCTCGATGTCCTGCGCTGTACAGACTTCCGCCTTGTGGAAAGCCTTGACAATCGGAGTCTTTGTCTGCAAAGAAGCGAACGCATCCGTAGATCTGCCATATAGTGTTTTGAGGGTTTCAAGCGTTTGTACGAATGGACGTAAGCTGTTCTTGATTCCTCTAATGTGATGGGCCTGATCGGCATTCATTGTATTGCGCCTTTCGTAGCGATGGAACCGTGCATGTCCGTGAAAGAGAACTTCAACTTGCGCCCGTCCTGCAATTCGAGCGTCAAGTCGGGATCTCTAAAGAAGCAAACCGGCAACACCGGCCCTTCGATACTCTTGATACCGGGCATCGTGGCGTTTGGATTTTGCATGTTGGCCACAGAAATTTGATCTTGATAGATGTGCAGTACGTAGTGAACCGCAGCATGTTCACCGCTACTGGACGTGACCGTGCCGCTGCCTTCTATCTTCTCGATGAGCTTTCGCATATTCTCCGCTCCAACGATGATTGTCTCACGAAAGTGGCACCTGTCAAGAAGCGGCCTAATAATTCGTCACCCATTTTGCGGGCACCCAACCGGTTTTGCCCTTGGCCTTTTCGTTTGCGACTGGGCAGTTCTTTAACCCGCTTGCGCAATCGGCAACCGTCACTTTGATGTATGCAGCGCCATCCATCAGTCTTTCGATTTCTTCCGTGGATAGGGCAACCAAACGAACCGGCACATCAATGATCGAGCCGCATTCATATTGAACCAGTTCAGCTATCCGTTTGCGTTTCTCTACTCCTTCCATTAAGGGCACCTGTTGAAATTCTTGGGCACACTTTTGGTCCGACGCCAAGATTCCGACAGACGATCCAGTCTTCAAAATCGGAAGTTTAGCGACCTCGGCATTATAAGGAGCCAGCGCATCTTCAACTTTTCTCAGTTCGATTGTTTGGTGATCTACATCGTTTTTGTCGGGTATTCCGTTGACAAATCTCGCTGTCATCTGGGATGGCACCAAATGAGATGAGCCATCACACTTCACGCTGAACTCGACCGACTCCACAGCTATTTGTATTACATTCCCGGCTATCACGTCGATCCGTACTGGAATGTCAACTGAAATGGTTTTGCCGCCCCAATCAGACATAGACATACCGCTTAACTTCACCAAGAGATCCAGGTGTCTCCAGCCTACAGTACTAAGGTTTCCAATTACCCCGTTGAATTCACAAGGATGGTCTGCATCGCCGTTTGAAAAGTGTGTGGCGTGAACAAACAACCTTCCATGTGGTGTTTGGACCGTAGCGTCGGCAATAGTTTGAGCAGCCAGCCCAACGACGCAAAGCAAGCCAATCAACACGGCGGTAACGGCTTTCGATGTGTATGGTCTCATATTTGAATCATCTCGAATTACTCTGACAGCCAAAGAAGTCAAGGCGTTCTCAACTGTGTTGGTGGTGGATGAAGATCAAGTGATCGGCAACCTGCGATTAGCTCAGTCTGTCTCGTGGTCAGATCCGATGTCTTCATGTCGATAGTCTGGGTGTAAGGCATTTTGCAAGTCTCGACCGCAGCGAGTTTCTTCTTCAGCATCTCTTCTTTGCCGAACATTGAAACAACAGTACCAGCAAAAGCCATCGCACAGATTTTCGCAGGAGTCGGCTGACCTTGAAATTTCGCAGCCTTTTCCATATCAGGACACGCATCGTGAAGGTTCGCTTGAATTGCTGCGTCTTTTTTTGGACAGGTATAGAGTTTCGCCAACTCTGACGACGGATCAAGGCAGGCAATCATCATTCCAATTTCCCGCATGGTTTTGGTCAACTCTTCCAAACTGATTCTTGCGAATGCGTGTTCAGCGGATTCGACGGGGACGACCTTTGCCGCTGCCTGGGGTGTGCGTGTAGGTTTCGTTTGAGCGACCAGCCCAACGACAGAAAGCAAGCCAATCAACACGGCGGTGACGGCTTTCGATGTTGCGGTTTTGTTCATGAAATTGTCGTCATTATCGTACTTTGAAATCCGAAATTCAAGCCCTGCCGCCGATTCTCCAGGCGTGATCCGCAAGGCCCGCTGCCATTGCAGTTGGAGAGAGCGCAACAGAACCGGCACAAGCCGTCGCCGGGGCCAGTCTGGTTCGAGCGAATAGTGGCCTTCCCGTGCGCTCTCCGGGTTCTTCCAACCTGACCTTCGCCGCCGCCGTATCCTTGACGACGGCCAAACCTGCCGCCAGACGGTCCAGCACGAGTGCGTCAGGCCGGTGAGAAACAGCGCTCCAGGGCGCTCCAGGCGGGCGCTGTTGCCGGGGATGCTGTGGGTCTGGCGGGCGGGTGCGGAGCGATCTGAGGGGCACGGTGCGTGCTGGCGGGGTGTTCTGGTGTGTTCTTCCAAATCGAATGCGGGGCGGGCCGTTTCCGTGCGAATGGTGCAGTGTTCTACGGACTGTCTGGCGTGCTAAAATCAAGAGCGATGTGCCCGCATAGCTCAGTTGGTTAGAGCGCCGCTTTCACACAGCGGAGGTCAGAGATTCGAGTTCTCTTGCGGGCACCACCAAAATCCATCATTCGTTAGAGCGCATACCTTCCAAATATTCTCGCCGTTATAAGTCCTGCAAGTTATTGAAAACAATATGGCACGATTTGAAACCAGACAGCCTGCTTCACACGCAGGAGGTCACAGGTTCGAGTCCTGTCGCGCCCACCATTTATTTCAACCAGATACAGACAGAGGGAAGAGTTGGAGGGAGTGGTTGTGACGTAAGTTTTCAGTTCGCTTTTCCCATCTCGGGCTGACTCGTTGCCGAGGGCCCGCCCATCAGACCGCTTTCCAGTTTCTCCAGCGCCGTGCGCTTCGCGGCCATGCGCACATGGCTGTAATGCTCCAGCATCCGGCGCATGTGACCGGCGACAGGCATCAGCGTGGTATCGGACGCACCGGCCTCCGCCATTTCGGTGATGGCCTGATGGCGGAGGTCGTGGAACCGCAGCCTGCGGATCCGGGCGGGCTGCTCGTTTTCAGGCTGCGATCGCGCTGCGGAGATCTTTGCCGGAGCTGCGCTCCTGTTGTGCGAGCCGTTCCACGCATCATTTCCGGATCGCCGATCACGAGCGCGCGAAGGCGCGCAAGCTGTTTCGAATTGGGCTTCCGTTTCATTCGCTCGCCAACGCCCGGCGTACCACGGCCGGCTCCTTCGCGATAACCGTCAGGTACGCCCGCGCGGCCGAATCGGGCTGCCGGCCACCCTGCTCCCACTCCTGTAAGGCGCGCTTGCCGATGCCATAGGCCCGGGCGAATTCCGCCTGGGACATTTTCACCCGCTTGCGAATCGCCTTGACGTCGACTGGCTTCGGCCATACCTGTTCTAACTCAACCTTGCCTCGCTGGTGCGCGACGATCAGCATCATTCCCTCGATCAGGTCCGCACCGAATGCAGCCCCCTTCGAGCTGGTTTTCCTGGGCATACTAATGTGCTCCTTTCAGATGGGCCGCGATCTGCCGCAGTTGCTTCTTCTCATCCGAGGTCAGATCCGTCTTGGCGCTCTTGGCGTAGCACCGAATCAGGTAAATGCGTGCGGCAATCACAGTATACAGGTAGATGATCCGGGCGCCGCCGCGCTTCCCTTTGCCCTTCGCTGCCCATCGCAGTTTCCGGACTCCGCCCGATCCCGGTATCACGTCGCCTGCGTCCGGATGGTCAATCAGATAGACGGCCAACGCCTCAATCCATCCGCCCCGATCAGCTCCGCAGCCTCGGCCTTGAACTTCGGCAGTTGCAGGACCGCGATCTCGGGCGCATCGTCCACTACTTAAGAGTATACCGCAATGCGGTATAGTCGATTCTGTGAAATGGATTGTGACGTAACCCACCCAGAATTGACCAAATTCGTCCGCGATCATCGCCGACCAGCACCAAAACGCCGGTACTGCGATTCGTCAACTGAAGCTCGGCGCCCCCCGGTTCCGCAGGCTTGCATGTCCGCCCGCAAACATCTTCGTCCGATTCCGAACAACGCCGCTTGCCCGCACCGGTCGAGTGTGCGACATAAAAGTGAGAAAAGTGGATTGATCAAGCCACCCGAGTCTGCTCCCAGTAATCCTCGAACCTCCCGTTGATGCGGCAGCAACGCAGAGCAATGATGGCGTTGGCACCGCGGACAGTCCAGAACATGCCGGATCTCTTCAAACGCGATCCTATGACGGACTTGCAGCCAGCTTCCACCACGCCGGAGCCCACGAAGAGTCCCTTTTCACGAAACTCCGGATAGCGCATCCGGGTGGCATTGGTGGCGAAGTATTCAGCCTCTTTTAAAGCCTCCTGCGCCAGCCCGGCTGGCCCGCCGGCATGTGCCACTGCAATCTCGCGGAGGCGCGTCACCAGTGGCTCAATGTTGCCCTCATCCAACAGTTCCTTCATGGGAATCATCCAGAGTTTTTTGGCTACTGCATCTTGGGGGTGAAGCAGGGCGGCTATTTTCCATAAATGCTGCCGGGCGTGATACAGATCCACGATTTGAATCGCGCCGGGAAAGTGCTGGTCTGCCAGATTCCAGATCCAGACGGCCCCGTCTCCCAGGACCACCTTCAGGGTGGCCCATTCCCAACCTCTGCGCCAAGCCTCTGTATAGATGCGGAAGCCGAACTCTTCGGCGGTTTCGATGGCGCCTACGTAGGTGGTGGAGCCCGGGTCGCGGATCGGCCGGCTCTCCAGATCCAAGGTGGTCTGGGTGAACACGCAGCCGATCTTGCACTCGCGGGTGCGGGCGCGCTGTCCTTCGATCTTGCCCGTGCGCCCTTCGGTTTCGGCAGCCACGACGGGCACGTGAACCCCGTCCATCAACACATACATTTTCGGAATGTTCTGTTTGGAAACCACGGGTAGGACGAGTTGTTTGGCACGACCGATTTCCTGCTCGTCCCGCTGGGCGATGTGCGTGCCAATGGCCTCGGCGGTGCGTTCGATGGCCTTGGCGGTGACGTCCAGACCCGCGAGCAGTTTCATCGGCTCGCACCCCGCAGCGAACGGCATCTCACTGCCCACCACGGCTTCCATGCGTCTCACGCCGGGCGAGGATTCCAGACCGGCGACACCCAGTGCGGTGTCGGCTGGGTACTGGCCTTTGGAACAATCGGCGCACACGTAATAAGGGCGGCTCAGCGGCACCGGCCCCAGCACGGTCAGTACGTTCCTGGAGCGTAATTCCTTGTAGTGGGCCGCATGTCCGCACGGACAAGGTATGCTGCGGCTATCCGCATCCGGCGGATCGTATCGCAGCAGTTGCGCCAGCGCGGAAGCCCCGGCTTGGTGCATGGCGGATCGCAGGGCGGTCTCGACCGCTTCCAGATCGAACGGGACACTATTGCGGCGCTGTTGAAAAACAACCCGCAGGAAGCGGTCTACTTCGTGGGCAACTTCTTGTTGGATGGCCTGCGCCGTTTTTTTTCCTGGGCCGTCTGCTCAGTCTGCTCGACGGGCCGCAAGCGGCAGATCTTTCGATTCACATCGACCAACTCGCCCGTCAGGGTCTGGAACTTACGGAACTCAGCGATCTCACCTTCCGCCTTACGGACGGCAGCCGGAGACGGCAGATTCTGGGTGACCGTCTTGCCCTCGACTTTCTGGGTGAGCTGAAAATGAGGGCCGTGTCCGGGGTCGTTGGGTTTGGCGCAATGGCAAACGGGACTGCCACAGCGGCGGGTGGCACTGGTGATGGAACCGGGTTGGAAATCGCCAAGTTCGGAAATCTGCCGAAGCAGGGTGGATCTGTCGCCGATTAAAGCCGGAAACGGGTCTGGCATAGGGCCTCCTGATCTTAAAGTATCACATACTTTAAGAATCAGGCCACAAAAAAGGAAAACCCACAATCCATCATTTTCATGTCGCGCACTCATTCGCGAATTCGCGACGTTATTATACCCATGTGACCGGCTTTGATGTATGATTGAGCACAAGGCCTGCAACTATGAACCGCGCCATCCCGCTCCCGGTCTTGCTGTGCCTCCTGGTTTGCGATGCCGCGGTTGGAGCAGTGGCTCCCGCCCAGAAGAACGCGGAGGCGGCCAAGAATGAAGCCGATCAGCAGCAAAAAAAGACGGAGCCGAAAGCGAACTACTTTCTGGAGTCTTACTCTCTCGCCCAGGTCAAATTGGAAAGCCCGCCGCAAACCGGCGAGAAGAACCCTCTTTGCCGCAATCTCAGCCAAAACACGCTGTTGAGCGCCAAACAGATCGTGGATTATCTGGGTGACCGTTCTCCATTTAAGCTGCTGGCGAGTGGCAATCGGATACTGATCTTCTCGAGCCAGCCGAAGAAAGACACAGTTCCCCCGGATCTGGATGCCTTGAAAACCGAGATCGGAAACGTGGCGAAATTGGGCAGGTTTAGCGTAGAACTTTCGATCCCGCACGCCAGCGCCCTGGGCGACGTGGGAGCGAAAGTCAAGGAGATGAACTATCCCGATTTGGACATCGAAACAGCCGGTTCCGGCAGGATCCGGGTGTCGAGCGAGAGTGCCCCGGACTGTGCGGCATGGACGGCCTTCCTGACCAGCCTGCGCGAACTGGCATGGCGGCCTTATCCGGTTTCGCCTGTGGACAAAGTCTTTTACTTAAACGGTTCCGACGTGAGCGCCGCGTTGAATTCGGCTACTCCTGCCAGTGCCGTGGGGAGCGGGACGCCGGATGCCAAGAAGACAAAGGCTGCTCCTGCGGCCGCTAAGCCCGATACCACTAACGGCGATGACGAAGCCGACGACTCGGGACCATCCGGCACTGCCGATCGGGCAGCCGCGGATTCCAAAGATTCGGCCAAGACGCCGGCCAGTGGAAGCGATCGCTCCGGAGCGCAGACTGGCGCCGGCCCCAAATCCGCGGGCCAGGATTCGGCGGCAAACGGCAAATCTTCAGATGCCACCAAGGCTCCCAAGAAAGATACATCGTCCAACTCGGCTGAGGCCACACCCCTGCCCTCCGCTTCGGACCTGCTGGTTTTCTCGGAACCCATACCGGGCGACGATGCCGCCGTCGCCGAAAAGCGCCGCATCATTGCAGCGCTCGACCTGCCAAGGCCGGAGATGCTGGTGAATGTCTGGAGTTCCCAAATCTCTTCCGACGATCCGAACGTGGTAGTCGAGGAGAGCCAGAAGCTGCGGGAATTGGTGACCAGCCACAACGAGAGCCTGCAGGGCGCTATATTTCGTGCCTGGTACACAATCAAGACCCGCGCCGAGGTGCCGCGCGATTTTTACGATAAGGCGTTCTATCGGTACATTGTCTACCGCACGGTCAATGACTCGACCGGCCCCCCAGGCGGCGGCAACGACCTGCAGGCGGCGGCTAACGCATTCCTGCGACGCCAGGACAATGCCGCCACGTTGCAGAAGGCTCGACGTGACAAATGGGGCATCTGCGATGCCGATAAATACTGTCTGGGTTACACGGAGCTGTTCCATCCGCTTAAGCCGCGTCTGACGGACCTGCTAATCGCGGTAATTGCAGCCCAGGACCCGCGGAACGCAGCCACCGAGGCCCTGAACGCGATGGAGGCCCGGACCGGCACTCCCAGCGACGATTTGGCCAAGTCCTGCGAGAGCCTGGATCGCGACCGCGCTCAAACGTTGCCACCGGCCCTCCTCAATTCGCATGCTTTCGCAGGTTACAGACCGCGATGTTCGCTCCGCCGCCATCGGGAGGGACGCCCTACGCTGTCGGCCAGCTCCGCAGCGCGGTCGCGGATTTTCTCTATCACTGGAAAACCGCCAAGCAGTTCCCCCACGAGTTCTCCGCCTACGATCTGGACCAGAGCGCGCAGACTTTGAATACCGCGCTCGCGCCGCTGATCGACGCTTTCAATCGCGATATCGCCACTTACCAGACAATTCTGCGCGAGCGCTTCGATGCCTGCTTGCCCAAGAGCTCCGGGAAGGGCTTCTTGAATGGCGGCATTGTGACCGTGCGCACCGTCAGCGGTAAGGAGACCATCGTGGATACCGCCACCCAGAGTTATCTGGACGCCAGCGAAGCCCCTACCCTGGCGCAGTTGGCGAACTCCATCAGCCAGGCGGCGGGCGGCACGTTTCCGCCGGGCGTAAAGGGCGATATCACGACCTCAGCCATCTTAGGGGCCGTCAATGCCATGCAGCCCAGTGAGGCCAAAATCGGCCGCGGCATGAAGCTGGATATCATGCCGCGAGCCTTGGCGGGCGCCACTTCCGCCGAGATCGATGTCACTTTGAAAGTGGACGAAACGGCCGAGCCGGCGCTCTACACCGGCGGAGAAACCAGCAAGGTGAACGACAATACATCGCGGGTGGCCAAGCACGACACCACCACCAAGATCCGCGTCGATTCGCTGAAGATCGTGGAGGTGAGTTCATTGTGGGCGCGCCTGCAACGTTCGCGGACCAAAATTCCACTGATCCCGCCGCTGGTCGAGCTTCCCTACATTGGAACGCTCGTAGGTATTCCGCGGAAGCCCGCGGCCGAATATCACAGCAGCAGCGCCGTACTGAGCGCCGTGGTGATCCCCACCGCGGCCGATCTGGCTTTCTCCACGCGCTATGAGCCGGACCGCATCGCCGTCAATACGGGCAGCAGCGAGGCTCCCCAGGTGGAATTTCGCAGCGCCGTAGCCTTTGCGGACCTGGGGCCCATTCGCGATTATCACCGCGCCATCACCGCTTGTTTCGCGACCGGGATTACCACGCCGGTGCCCCAGTGGGACGCTCCGGCTCGTACCGCGCCGGACGACTGTGACTCGCTCAAGTTCGCGGATCTCCCCGGCCAGGGGCAGTGATTTAACTGGCGGGACATCGCGGTATCGCAGGGCATTACGGCGGGTTCAGCGGATTTGCCGAATATGACCCGGAAGGAGCCGAGGAATTCGTGGCGCTGATCCGGGCGCTTTGCAAGGAAAGTTCTCGGCCAGTCGCGCTCTGATGAACTCCACAACGCCGGTAGTGGTGGATATGGAGCTGGCAGAGGGATTTGAACCCCCGACCCTCTGATTACAAATCGTCAACACACCAAGAATCAATAGCTTAGCACTGGGCACACCCCGTTGCTCACGATTACCAAATGTTGCTAGTTTTCATGGACTTCGGCGGCCTTCCAAGCGTGCCGCTCACAACGGTGGGCAACGCTTCCATGCAGGGGGTGGGCACAGAATTGGACACAGTTGCGCTGAGGACGGGCATACTTTTTGGGCATACCTGGAGAGCACTGGTCGAACCGCGCGGCGCAGCCGGGGAAAAACGGGCGCTCCCTTGCCTGGGCTTACAGGGCCGTAGAACGTGCGGATCACGCCCAGACGGTCTGGTGAGCTAAACTAGAATCGAGATGGCACAGCGAGCCGACAACGCGCAAATTGGAGCGGATCAGGTGCGACTTCCGGCGGGCCTTGTCCTCAAACCGCCAGTCAGCCTGGAAGATCTGAAGACCGATACCGAATATGACCCGGAAGGGGCCGAGGAATTCGTGGCGCTGATCCGGGCGCTTCGCAAGGAAAGCTCTCGGCCAGTCGCGCTTTGATGAACTCCACAACGCCGGTAGTGGTGGATACCGATGTCGTTTCTTTTCTGTTCAAGGCTCATTCCCTTGCTCCCGCCTATCAAGCCATTCTCGCCGGCCGGTCGTTGGCCGTGTCGCTAATCACGCTGGCCGAAATCGAGTACGGCATGGAGGCAAAGAATTGGGGCGCCAGCCGGCGCGATCTCATGGGCCGCTTTCTCTCACGCTTTACGCCGCTGCTACCGGACACCGAAGCCGCCCGCGCGTGGGCGCGGATCAGGTGCGGTTGCGAGAAGAAGGGCAAACCAATCTCATTTGCGGATGCCTGGATCGCAGCCGCAGCCGTACAGTTGAATATTCCCCTCGTCACTCACAACGCGAGCGATTACGCTGCCGTAGAGAGCCTTGTCCTTCTGACGGCCGCGACAATCCCCTAATAGCAGCCTCAACCCCCGCCACGTCACCGATTCCTGAACGGACAATCAGCCGGTGCGAGATTGGGATACCATTCCTGGGCGGGCCGTGCGGGGATCGCAAGACGCAAACGCTATGGGCAGGTCAATCCACGCCCTATGATGGTTGCTTCGTTGCCCGTGGTTGCGTTCGTTGGTGGCCGGTGGGGGTCGCTCCGGGCCGAAAGCCGGATGCAGGGCTGGCGGTTTGCGGCGTCGTGCGGGACCGGGCTAAGGATTTTTCAGAAGAGCACTGCGTGATTCTGGCGATCATTGGACCGTTCCCGGCTGTTGTGGAATCGGGAAATGGTAGCCGTTGAGTACGTCTGCACCCCATTTGATTGCATCCTGCCCGCCGAACAGTACGGCATCACGAGCGAAAGCGATCAACAGGCAATGCTTGTGCCACGAGAAATCCGGCAGGTACGGATCGTCCCGTTCGGCCATCTTCCCGCAGAAGAAACATTCGTCGTAACTGAAGAGCATTTCGTGGAGCACGTCAGGCGGTACCTCACTCGCTTTCACCCGTGAGAAGTAAGGGTCCTTTGCGGAAATAGCATAATCATGCCAATGACCCCATGCATTACGGATCATCCACAACATTAAGCCGTGCTTGGCACCATCGGGTTGCCCTACGAACGGCTTCAGTGCCGCATCCAATGCAGCGTTGAGCAGCGGCGTGATTCCGCAATAGTGCATACCGGATATTGGGGCAGGGCCGTTGAAAATCTCGATCATCTTCGGACTGACCACCACCGGCTCTATCGGCGCTGGTGGCCGAGTTAAAAACAGCCGCTCTTGGCTTCCCTTGCGCTTAATCCGTCGATGGCCCATACGATTCAGTTTAGTCGAACCACAAGGCGCTTGCGTCGGCGTTTCGGTGCGGTGCGGGCACCATAATCGAACACAACCGGCGACTCTGGGCTTGTGCGGTTTGCGGCGGTTGGCTGCTTAGAGCTTCCCAGAACGAAAGTCTTCCAAGCGGCTCGTGACTGCGGTCTTTCCTGTGGCGCTCTCGTGGCCGAAGCTGCATAACGTTTTCTGGGGATCGACAATATACGACAGGGCTTCAATTAAGTCACGCATGTCTTTTGGCGTCATCCACGTTTTCTCGTGCAACTGGAAGATCCAATCGAGAACGCCCGCTGATGAAGTACATTCTGCGAGATCCACTTCGTAACGATGGTGGTCGTGTGTATGCGTTAGCGTCAATTCGGATCTATCCAGGGTCCATCTACCCCATTTTGTTTTCCGGCGTAATTCTGCCTTCCGTCGTACTGCCTTCGTGTGCAACTCGCCAAGAGAATATGCCCGGTTCTTCACTGTCTTCTTCGCTGCCATGCTTCCTCCATTACGACGCCGACCGTCTTGTCGTTGGATGGCCGGTGAGGTTGGCTCCCATCTGTTTTATAATGGAAGCACGGGCCTGGATAGCTCAGTTGGTAGAGCGGCTGATTTGTAATCAGCAGGTCATCGGTTCAACCCCGATTCCAGGCTCCACTCCTTCATTTTCACGACTACCGTTTTGACTACCCGGCGTACCGAAGTTCCTGTAACATTACTAAAATCAATGAGTTGCAGGAACTTCGATCCTGATTACAAATCAGATGCTCTACCAACTGAGCTACGCCAGCCTGCTGGAGCGGGAGACGGGAATCGAACCCGCAACCAACAGATTGGAAATCTGTGACTCTACCATTGAGTTACTCCCGCAGTCAAAACGCCATTATATCAGTTGCGGCCGGAGCCTTGAACACCGCCTGGCTACCCGCGCTACCTGCGCAGCACGCTGGAATTCGGGTCGAGCTGCACCTTCACTGGCGCCTGACGCAACGGCACGCTGAAGGTCACGGCCCCCTCCGCCGTGCGCACCCACTGGGTCATCGTCTTGCCCTGCCCCAACTGGATCTCCACCGGCGCGTACACGCTGAAGTCCGGGGCCACATCGCTTTGCGTGATGGTCCCGTTCACGCGCACCGTGGGCGCCTTTCCCTTCGTCGTATAGCTGAGCTTCAGCGATGGAATGCCCGTGCCGTAGACCCATTGGTCGAAGAAGCTTTCGAGTTGCGGATCCGGCGATTGCGGCGGCAAAAAACGCGCCGCGAGCAAACGGAAGTCTTCGGTCGAGAGCGCCTTGCGCTCATACTCTTTCCGCAGCGTGGCCAGCATCGCCAGAAAACGTTCATCGCCCATGCGCCGCCGCAGCATGTGCATGATCCACGAGCCCTTCCCGTACGTGATGGTGTGGTACGCTTGCGGCGTTTGCGAGTTCTCCAGCCGCATGCCCAGCACGATCGGGCCGGTGGATTCCACAGTGTCGCCGCCCGCGGCCTTCAGCAACAGGTTGGCCTTGTATGCGTCCAAGGCCAGTGCCACCGGATGCGGACCGCTGCGATTCTCCAAGTACAGAAGGGCCGAGTAATCCGCCAGCGCCTCCATCAACCACTCGTCGTGATAGCCCGCCGAGGTCACCACGTTGCCCCACCACTGGTGCGCCGTTTCGTGGGCTTGCAGAATGTCGGAGAAGAAGAGGCGCCCATGCGCATCCAACGCGCGGATGGCCCTCTCCTGCGGCGCCAGATACGACATGGTGGAAAGATAGATCAGCCCCGGGAAGCCCTGCCCGAACCGTCCGGGCACGGGAGACACGGTCAAGCTGGGCAGCGCCGGCGGACCGAAGCGCGCCGCCATGAATTCCAGCGCCGAAGCGATTTCGGAAGCGATCTCCTGCAGGCGCACCAGCGGATCGGGCGGCAACTCCGGCGGCAGCACCACGATCTCCGGATCGTGCGCCGGGAACCTCGATGGCGGTTCAGACGGCAGGGCCGGACGCTTACCCGCCAGCGCCGGCTCGATGGCACGGTTCGCGCAGACTTCCACAGTGTACCCGTTCCGCGACAGGCGCACGCGCTCATACTGGCCCAGGTTGAAGCCCGCGAAGCGGATCGGCGTGCTGGTTTTGCGGCGGGTGATGCGCGTGTCGCCTTCCTCGCGTTCCTCCACTAATTCGCCCGGCGTCACCAGGTCCAGGTCCTTGGGATAACGGAACGTCAAATCGTATTTCGCAAATTGCAGTCCGATATTAGGGAACCAGTTGGCGCGCGCTCCCACGTAGTAGACCTGGTTGCCGGCCTCGAAGATCACCTTGCCTTCGTGCCGGAACTCCAACTCGTATTCCTTGCCGGGCTGCAGCGGTTCGGGGGGCACCGCCAGGAACATTTCGTTGCCCACGTTGCGCAGCAGTTCCGTGCGCATCGACTCGCGCTGCAGAACCTCCGCGGGCCGCCCGTCCACCAGGACCGCCGACACCCGCATGGGCCGCGCGATGTCGAATGCCAGCACCGGCAGAGCCGCCGTGCCTCCGGGCTTGGCCTTCACCCGCGTCACCACGCGCAAAGCGAGGTCCGGCTGCAGCGCCGCTTCAATGCGAAAGTCGTCCAGCACCAATTCGCGCTCCACTGCCCGATTGCGGAAAGAGCGCGCCACGAAGCTGGTCCACACGTCGAAGTACAGCAGGTTGTCGCGGGTGTTCAACTGGCCGATCACGATCTGCTCGCGCGCACTGCGGTCGAAATACAGGTCGAATGTGCCGAGCTTCTTCCCGCGCACGGAAATAGCGAAAAAGCCGTGATTTTGCGGTTCGCCCAGAAGCAGATCCCACGCCAGGCGCGTCTGGAAGCTGGCGGCGATATTGCGTACCACGGGCGTCCACTGGCCGGTCATCATGGCGCCCATTTCGGGACTCTTCCTGGCGGAATTTTTGCCAATTTGTTCGGTAAGCTTGGCAAAAGTGTCGTCCGAGAAAATCAACACGGCGGCCACGAAGTGCTCATCGAGGTTCGGCGAACCGGTGTAGGATGCCAACGATCGCCGCTCGCCGCGATTGGGCGGAAGCACCAGCATCTCCCCATCGCCGCTCTCCACATCCGCGGCGAAGACCGCCGCCGTACGTGCGCCCGCCACGGGTTTGGCGAAGATCAGGTAACCGTCGGTCAGGAAGATGCGGGCTTCGTCCTTGGGCAGCGCCAAGTCGCGTACCCGGTAGCACTCGCCGGGATCCAGGGATATTTCACGAATCTCACGAGCCAGATCCGATGCGCTGACCGCCGCGCTGGCCAAACCGGGCCACAGGCACACCAATAGGAAGAAGACCCACCGCATGGTTCCAGTCTACCTTGGGGCGGGGCGCTTGCCGCGGGGCCTCAGTCGAGCACGGAAGACACGACCCCAGCCCCCGGCCCCCAGCCCCCGACCCCGGCGCGCCCAGCGCGCCTAGCGCTACAATTCCCACATGCGACTGGTTACTTTCCAACGCGACCAACATCCCGAGCCGGGCGTCCTCAACGGAGCGGAAATCGTGGCCATCCGCGCCGCCGGATTCGAAGATGTATTATCCGTGGTGGCCGGAGGTCCCGACGCGCTACACCGCGTCCAACGATGGTTGGACGATCCGCCTTGGGGCGAAATTGTGAAGAGAGCCGGCGTAAAGCTGCGCGCGCCGATCGCGCGCCCGCCCAAGATCGTTTGCGTGGGCCTTAACTACAGGGCGCATGCGCTCGAAACCAAGATGGAGATTCCCGAAGTGCCCACCATCTTCGCCAAGTTTCCCAACACCACGATCGGCTGCCACGAGCCTATCGTGCTGCCCAAAAATTCCACCAAGCCCGATTACGAGGCGGAGATGGCCTTCGTCATCGGCAAGCACGGCCGCCATATTCCGGCCGAACAATGGCAGGACTACGTGTTCGGTTACACCAACTTCAACGACGTGAGCGCGCGCGATTTCCAGATGCGCACTTCGCAGTGGATGATCGGGAAAACCTTCGATACTTTTGCCCCGATGGGACCCGCCCTCGTCACCGCGGACGAAGTCCCCGACCCGCACGCGCTGGATATCAGCACCACCATAAACGGCGAAGTCTTGCAGCACAGCAATACCAGCGACCTGATTTTCAAGATTCCCGAGCTGGTCGCCTATCTTTCCAGCGTCTTCACGCTCGAACCGGGCGACGTGATCGCCACCGGCACACCATCGGGGGTGGGCTTCGCCCGCAAGCCACCGCGCTGGCTGGCGCCTGGAGACCATGTCGTCATCCGCGTGGAAGGCTTGGGAGAGCTGAGCAATCCGGTTGTGGCGGAGGAATAAGTTTTGCCCGCGGAACGCGGCCCGTTCGCTACAATCCAATGTAGGCCGCCATGTATCTCGACTCGATTCGCCTGGAGAATTTCCGTACCTTCCGTTCGGCTGAGATTGCGCTATGCCATCCCGATCAGGATTTCCACAAAATGGAGATTCCCAGGCCTAAGCTGGCCAACATCAACCTTCTCCTGGGAAACAACGGCC
>Ga0302324_100007226_pt1 | contig 23692 bp, 17 predicted proteins | sample Palsa_T0_1_FD_201949 | JGI IMG/M metagenome (GOLD analysis project Ga0302324, IMG submission 201949) | Peat permafrost microbial communities from Stordalen Mire near Abisko, Sweden - Palsa_T0_1 | ecosystem: Environmental > Terrestrial > Soil > Palsa > Peat permafrost | place: Sweden: Abisko... | reverse complement strand
TATTATCACCCGACCCAGGGCGACGTGCTGGTCGGCGGCCGCGAACAGGCGATCGCCAATCCGAAGGACGCCCACGCGCTCGGCCTCGGCATGGTGTACCAGCACTTCACCCTGGTGCCGGCGATGACGGTGGCCGAGAACCTGGTGCTGGCGCGCGACGACGTTCCCGCTGTCGTCAACTGGGCCAGGGAAAAACAGGAACTGGAAGCGTTTCTGGCGCGGATGCCGTTCAAGGTGCCGCTCGATTTCAGAGTCTCGGACATTTCCGCCGGCGAACGGCAAAAATGCGAAATCCTCAAGCAGCTTTACCTGAAGCGGCGCTTTCTCATTCTCGACGAGCCGACATCGGTGCTGACCCCGGGCGAAGCCGACGAAGTGCTGGGCATGCTGCGCGCCATGGTCGTCAATGATGGCCTGACGATCCTGATGATCACCCATAAATTCCGCGAAGTGATGGCCTTTGCCGACGAGGTGACGATCCTTCGCCGCGGCAAACTGGCGGGCCATGGCAGGGTTGCCGATCTCACGCCCGACACCATGGCCCGCATGATGATAGGGGCGGAAGAATTGACCATTCAGCCGGCCCGGGTCGGCGAAGTCGGTGATATCAGGCTCGAGCTCAACAAGGTCAATGCGCTGGACGATGCCGGCGCGGTTGCCGTTCACGACGTATCGCTCGCCGTTCGCGGCGGGGAGATCGTCGGCATTGCCGGCGTTTCCGGCAACGGCCAGCGTCAGCTGGTCGAAGTGCTCGCCGGCCAGCGCGAGGCCGAGAGCGGCGAAATCCGCGTCATTGGCGACGTCTACCACGCCAGCCGCGAGGAAATGCGCCGGCACAAGATGTCGCTGCTGCCGGAGGAGCCGCTGAAGAACGCCTGCGTCGGCGGCATGAGCGTCGCCGACAATATCGCGTTTCGCGAATTCGACCGCGCGCCGTTCGCAAGTGGCGGATGGTGGCTCAACCGCGCGGCATTCCGCGCCGACGCCGAAAAGAAAATCGGACTCTACAAGATCAAGACCCGCACGCCGGATACGCCGATCTCGGCGCTGTCGGGCGGCAACGTGCAGCGCGCCGTGCTGGCGCGCGAGCTGGGCGGCGAGGTCGAAGTGCTGATTGCCGCCAATCCCTGCTTCGGACTGGATTTCGCCGCGGTCGCGCAAATTCACGCCGAGATCATGGCCGCGCGGAATCGCGGCGCCGCGGTGTTGCTGGTCAGCGAAGACCTCGACGAGCTGCTCGAACTGTCGGATCGCCTGATGGTGATGTTTCACGGCCAGCTGGTCTATGAGGCCCGCGCCAGCGAAGCCGACCTGACCGAAATCGGGCGGCAGATGGCGGGACACTGATCCGGCCGGGCCTTCCGGTTTTGTTGCAATCACGCGAACCGGAGCCCACGGAGCCTGTCATCGGGCGCGCATTCGCGCGACCCGTTGGCGCGAAAACGCCATGGCTTGCCTGTCCCGCCCGCCCTCTGCATGATACGCGAAGCGGCAAGGAGCGGTCATGGACAGCAATTCGACTCCCGGCAGGTCCGAACTCGACGAACATTTCCTGCGCCGTTCATTCGACGTCGCCCGCCGCGCCATCACCCACGGCAATCATCCGTTCGGCGCCATCCTGGTCGATGAGAACCGCAACGTCCTGATCGAAACCGAGAACGGCTACATGCCGGCGCATGACGGGACCGGCCACGCCGAGCGCCTGCTCGCGACGCAAGCCTGCACCACCCTCGGTCCGGCGGTGCTCGCGAAGGCCACGCTATATTCCTCCGCCGAACCCTGTGCGATGTGCGCGGGCGCGATCTACTGGGCTGGAATTGGCCGCCTGGTGTACGGCCTGAGTGAGCATCGGCTGCGGGCGGTCACCGGCAACCATCCGGAGAACCCCACCCTCGACCTGCCATGCCGCAAGGTTTTCGAAACCGGTCAACGCGCGACCGAGGTGGTCGGACCGATGCTCGAAGACGAAGCCGAGAGCCTGCACGCGGGTATCTGGAAGAAATAGCGCATCCGGAAGAAACAGCCGCTCTCGTTTCGCCGAACGAAATCGCTCAAACGAAAATGGCGCCGCGAGTTCATCGCGGCGCCATTTCCCTACCTGAACAGGATCAGGTGATTAGAACTTCACAGTGATACCGGCCTGATAGCTCGACTCGGTGCAGCTGTTGGTGCTGGTGACGGCACCGCCGACGATGACGTTACAGACACCGAGTTCAGCGTTGTGATCAAGGCCGAACTTGTTCTGCCAGTAGCGGTAGGACACCCAGGTGGTGACGAACTGGGCGTACTTCGGACCCCAGATCGCCTTGGAGGCGTCGAAGGTCAGACGGATCGGCTCGCTGTTGATTTCGGTCTTGGTCGCGGTGGAGGCTACGCCAACGCCCGAATTAAGCGGAAGACCGTTGGCATCGCCCTTCGGTCCATAGAAGCCGGCGCGGCCGCTGATGGCGAAGTAGTTGATGCTTTCCGGCAGGAAGCCAAGATCCATGTAGTAGTTGATTTCAACCGCCCATGTCGCCTTGAACTCGGTGTTGCCATCGATGCTGCAGGTAGAACCCGGGATCGCGGCGGCCGCAACAGTGATGCTTCCGCACTGATTGAATGCGTTGTGGTTGAGTTCCTTGTAGGCCAAGGGCGCAACGTTGAAGTAGCCCTTGTAGGGAAGATCGAAGGCGAATTGCAGACCGGCTTCGAAGGCACGCTTGTTAGGAGCAAGGTAGTTATTTTCGGTTTCGCCCTCGGCACCGATTTCAAGCGACACGTTATGCAACGGTCCCTGGCTGAACATCTTGGTGTTGAAGATTTCGTTGAAACCGTAGGTGCTGCGGAGCAGGCCGAAGAACTCGGTCGCACCAGCGCAGCCCGCCGTACCGACCGGCAGAACGCCAGCGTTAATGCACGGTGCGGCCGGATCGTTGTGGTCCGACTTGAACATGTTGATGGCGAAGAAGTTGGTGCCGTAGGCCCACACGTCGAAGTGCGAGAACGAATAGACCGACTTCGCGGTATCGCCGTTGACCTTGCCATTGACGATGCTGAATACGCCCGGATCGGTACCCCTACCGATGTACGAGAAGCTCACCCGATCATCGATCACGAGGAAGAAGGGAATCTCCGGAACTGGCTTGGCCTTCACCTTGACCGGCAGGTCCGCGGCGCTTGCGAAGCTCATGGGAACGATAGAGGCAAGTGACAGCATCGCGGCTGCAATTGCTTTGGTACGATAGGACATTCGGATTACCCCCAAGTTTTGACGATCACACTGATCGAGGTCCTTGAGCCGGACACTTGCGCCGTTCGTTAATTCTGAGAAGCCTCAAGTTTCTCCATGGCCTGCCGCAAGTTTCATCAAGAACAGCCGGTACATCAGCGCTTTACGCCCGGCCGGCACGCTTCGGTGCATGGCGCGCAGCAGTACCAGGCAAGCATAGGGCGAGCATATGCTTCTGTTTATATTGGATATTTTTGAAAATCTGACATCCTTGAAGCACCGCGATGGCGGGCAAAAGCCGCCGTCCGCCAGCCCTTGGCGACGTTGAAATAACGTCGCTCATGTTCGCGGCAGGCCTGATCCGCTGTTCCGATTTGGAATCAACCGTCACAATTTTGCAACAGGTTTTTCGACGATTTCGGCCCGAGACGGGGCGGAATGAGCCTCCGCGGACAGGTCCGGCGCGGCGCGAACCGGGGGAATCACGGGCGGCCAGCTGCCTGAGAACGGGTAGTCGGCTGCCAAAGAGTTGGGCAAATGCTGGCGCTTTTTCCCCACTTTCGTCGCCGTCTAAACTAGCCCACTATTAAGGCACCCCGTTCCTCGCACGCGTGACAGCGAATGTTAGATCCGACGCCTACCGGCCCACATTCCGGCGGAACGCCCCTGCTCCAGACCATCGGGTTAACCAAGCGCTACGGCAATTTTCTCGCCAACGAAGCCATCGATATCGATATCTGGCCGCAGCAGATCCATGCCCTGCTCGGCGAGAACGGGGCGGGAAAATCGACTCTCGTCAAAACCATCTACGGATTGATCCAGCCGAGCGACGGCGAGATGCGCTGGCAGGGCGAGAAGATGGTTCTGTCCGGGCCGTCGGAAGCGCGTGGGCGCGGCATCGGCATGGTGTTCCAGCATTTCTCGCTGTTCGACAACCTCACCGTCGCCGAGAACGTGGCGCTCGGCCTCGACGGCAAGGAATCGTTCAAGGAGATGTCGGCACGCCTCGAGGAAGTGTCCAATGTTTATGGACTTCCGCTCGATCCCAAACGCGAGGTCTGGCAGCTGTCGGTGGGGGAGCGCCAGCGCATCGAAATCGTCCGGGTGCTGATGCAGAATCCCAAATTCCTGATCCTCGATGAGCCGACCGCGGTGCTGACGCCGCAGGAAGCCGATCAATTATTCGTCGTGCTGAACCGCCTCAAGGCCGAGGGCCGCGCGATCCTCTACATCAGCCACAAGCTGGAAGAGGTGAAGCGCCTGTGCGACACCGCCACGATCCTGCGCGGCGGCAAGAAAATCTCGACCTGCAACCCGCAACAGGAAACCGCGGCCTCGCTGGCCCGCATGATGGTCGGCGCCGATATCAAGGAAGTGAAAGCCGCCGCCGGCCGGAAAACCACGGTGCCGCGCCTCGTGGTCAACGATCTCAGCCTCGAGCCGGACGATCCGCACGGCGTCAGACTCGAGCATATTTCGCTCGAGCTGAAGGGTGGCGAAATCTTGGGCATCGCCGGGGTCGCCGGCAATGGACAAGACGAGCTTTTCGCAGCGCTTTCGGGAGAACGGCAGGTCCAGGACCCCGGCACGGTGGTGATCGACGGCCATGCCGCGGGACATCTTTCCATCACGCAGCGGCGCAGGCTTGGCGCCGCCTTCGTGCCCGAAGAGCGTCTCGGTCACGGCACCGCACCACGCATGAAACTTTCCGAGAATGCCCTGCTGACCGGCCACGCCGCCAGCGGGATGGTGCAGCATGGTTTCGTCAATACCGCCGCGACGTTATCGACGGTCGACCGCGCCACCGAAGCCTTCGACGTGCGCAAGGCAAAACGCGACCCCGAAGCCGCAAGCCTGTCCGGCGGCAATCTGCAGAAATTCATCGTCGGCCGCGAGATTCTCCGTAACCCCGCAGTCCTTGTCGTCAGCCAGCCCACCTGGGGTGTGGACGCGGGCGCGGCCGCCGTGATCCGGCAGGCCCTGCTCGACCTCGCCGCCGGCGGGGCCGCGGTGCTCGTGACCAGCCAGGACCTCGACGAGCTCACCGAAATCACCGACCGGATCGCCGTGATGTTCCACGGCCGGCTCTCGCAGCCTATGGCGACCGCGGACGCCACCCGCGAGAAGCTCGGCCTGTTGATGGGCGGAAGCAGTCTGGAGCAGAAGGAATCGCCGCATGCAGTTAGTGCTTGAAAAGCGCGCCGAGCGGTCGAACACCATCGCGCTGGTTTCGCCGCTGATCGCCATCGGTCTGACGATCGTGACCATGAGCATCCTGTTTGCGATTCTCGGCAAGAATCCGATTCTGGCGCTTGGCGTCTACTTCATCGATCCCCTGACCGACAGCTATTCGCTGCAGGAAATTGCCGTCAAGGCGACCCCGCTGGTGATGATCGGCATCGGGCTGTCGCTTTGCTATCTCGCCAACGTCTGGAATATCGGCGCCGAAGGGCAGTTTCTGATCGGCGCCGTCGCCGGCAGCTGGCTCGCGGTCAAGACCCAGGGCACCGGCGCCGGATATTGGGTGCTGCCCGCGATGCTGGTGTTAAGTGCTGCGGCGGGCGCGCTCTACGCCCTGATCCCGGCGATCTGCAAAGTCAGGTTCGGCGCCAGCGAGATTCTCACCAGCCTGATGCTGGTGTATGTGGCCGACCTTTTTCTGGATTACATGGTACGCGGACCGTGGCGCGATCCCGCCGGGTTCAATTTCCCGACCACCGCCGAGTTTGATCCGGTCGCAACCGTGCCGGTTTTGATCGAAGGCGGCCGGCTGCATCTCGGCGCCATCATCGCCCTCCTCGTCGTCGCCGCCGCGACCGTCCTGCTCGGACGCACCATCAAAGGTTTTGAAATTCGCGTCGTCGGCGCCGCACCGCGTGCGGCCCGTTTCGGCGGATTCAATTCCAACCAATTGATCCTTCTGACGTTCGCCATCTCCGGCGCGCTGGCCGGCCTTGCCGGAATCATCGAGGTGGCGGGACCGGTCGGGCACCTTCAGCCGGGCATTTCACCCGGTTATGGTTTCACCGCGATCATCGTCGCGTTTCTCGGCCGCTTGAACCCAATTGGAATATTAATTGCAGGTCTTTTTCTCGCGCTCACCTTTATCGGCGGCGAACAGGCCCAGATCGCGATGAAAATCCCGCTGGACGTCACCAAGGTGTTTCAAGGCATACTGTTGTTCTACGTGCTCGCCTGCGACTCTCTCATTCTCTATCGGTTTCGTCTGATTTTCCCATCGCAAAAGGTGTCCCGTGGGGCTGCTTGAAGCGATCATTCTTTCGGTGCTCGCGGCATCGACGCCTTTGCTGCTCGCGGCCACCGGCGAACTGGTGACCGAGCGCGCCGGCGTGCTCAATCTGGGCGTTGAGGGCATGATGATCGTGGGCGCAGCCTGCGGATTCGGCGGCGCCTGGTTCACCGGCTCGATCATCGTCGGCGCGTTGTGCGGTATCGTCGCCGGCACCCTGCTATCCCTGATCTTCGCGATGATGACGCTCGGTCTCGCGGTCAATCAGGTCGCGACAGGCCTCGCGCTCACGATCCTCGGGGTCGGACTGTCGGGCCTGATCGGCGCCGGCTTCGTCGGCGAGCGGATCACGCCGGCTCCGCATCTTTACATTCCCGGCCTTACCGATATTCCGATGGTGGGGCGTATCCTGTTCGGCGAGGACGCCTTCGTCTATCTCTCGCTGGCGCTGGTCGTCGCGGTCTGGCTGTTTCTCTACCGCACGCAGGCCGGACTGATCCTGCGAGCCGCCGGCGACAATCACATTTCGGCGCATGCGCTGGGATATCCCGTGCTTCGGATCCGGATGTTTGCGGTGATGTTCGGCGGCGCCTGCGCCGGCCTCGCCGGCGCCTATCTGCCGCTGGCCTATACGCCGTTCTTCATTCCGGGCATGACGGCGGGCCGTGGATGGATCGCGCTTGCGCTGGTCGTATTCTCGTCATGGCGGCCGGGCCGGCTGGTGATCGGCGCCTATCTGTTCGGGGCGGTGACCATCCTGCAATTGCACGCGCAGGGCCTCGGTCTTGGAATTCCGTCGCAGTTCATGTCGGCGTTGCCTTATCTTGCAACCGTCGTCGTCCTCGTCCTGATTTCGCGCGCGAGGACCGGCGGTTCGACCGCCCCCGCGGCCCTGGGCACGGTGTTCGTGCCCGATCGGTGAATGCATAGAATACCCGAAGCGCGCGCGATGGGGCGCGGGCGCATCGGGACGATCAGTCCACCCCTTAAGTGTCAGGAGAAAACCCATGAGGAAGATTCTCATCGCGGCAACGGCAGTGATGCTCACCGCCGGAGCGAGCCTGTTCGGCGCATCCGCCGCCGACAAGCTCAAAGTCGGCTTTATCTATCTTGGTCCGGTCGGCGACTTCGGCTGGACCTACCAGCATGAACTTGCACGCCAGGCCGTGGTCAAGGAATTCGGCGACAAGGTCGAAACCACCTATCTCGAGAACGTCAGCGAGGGTCCCGATGCCGAGCGTTCGATCGAACAGCTCGTGCGCGCCGGCAACAAACTGATCTTCACGACGTCATTCGGCTACATGGATCCGACGCTGAAGGTCGCCAAGAAATATCCCGACGTGCATTTCGAGCACGCCACCGGCTTCAAGACCGACAAGAACATGGGAATCTACAATGGCCGGTTCTACGAGGGTCGCTACATTCAGGGCGTGATCGCCGGCAAGATGTCGAAATCCGGCGTGCTCGGCTACATCGCCTCGTTCCCGATCCCGGAAGTCATCATGGGCATCAACGCCACGATCCTTGGCGCCCAGACCGTCAATCCCAACATCAAGGTCAAGATCATCTGGGCCAACACATGGTTTGATCCCGGCAAGGAAGCCGATGCCGCCAAGGCGCTGCTCGATCAGGGTGCCGACGTGATCATGCAGCACACCGACAGTCCGGCGGCGATGCAGATCGCATCCGAACGCGGCAAGCTGGCGTTCGGCCAGGATTCCGAAATGATCAAGTTCGGACCGAAAACGCAGCTGACCTCGATCATGGACAACTGGGCGCCCTACTATATCGACCGCGTCAAGGCCCAACTCGACGGCAAGTGGACCACGGATAACGTCTGGGGCGGGCTGAAATCGAAACTGGTGGTGATGGCGCCCTACACCAACATGCCCGACGACGTGAAGAAACTGGCGATGGACACCGAAGCCGCCATCATCGCAGGCAAGCTGTATCCGTTCAAATGTCCCGTGATCGGCCAGGACGGCAAGGAAGTGGAGTGCAAGGGCGGTGACCATCTGGCCGACGGCCAGGTGCTCGGCATGAACTTCTACGTCAAGGGCATCGACGACACGATTCCCGGCAAGTAACGAACACGGACTCCCGAGATGACCGGGTCCGGGCGGCAACGCCCGGACCCTTTTTCATTCCGCCGGACCAAACACCTTCACCCAACCTGCATGGCATGCGCCGCGGCGCTATGGCGCCGGATCAGATCGGGCAGGTCGAGCCCGGCGATGGCGCCGTCCGACACCACCCATTTGCCGCCGACCATCACCCGGTCGGCGCGATACGCTCCGCACAGAACCAGCGCCGCCAGCGCATCGCCGTGACCGGAGAACCGCAATTCATCGAGCTTGAACAACGCAAGATCGGCAGCTTTTCCCACCGCGATCTCGCCGAGTTCGGGACGGCCGACGCAGGCCGCCGACCCCTTGGTGGCCCAGCGCAAGGCGTCCTTGTGGCTGACACGGCCGACGCCATAGCGGGCGCGCTGCAGCAGGAAGGCGGCGCGCACCTCCTGCATCAGGTTGGATCCGTCGTTGGAGGCCGAGCCATCGACGCCAAGACCGATCGCGACCCCCGCCTCTTCCATATCGCAGACCGGGCAGCAGCCGGACGCCAGAAGCTGATTGCTGCAGGAACAATGGCTGATGGTGGTCTTTGCCTTGCCCAGCCGCTTCATTTCCTGGGCATTGAAATGAATGCCATGGGCCAGCCAGGTCCGCGCATTGAGCCAGCCGCATTGTTCGAGATAATCGAGCGGCCGGCAGCCATGCATCTGCTGGCAGAACGTGTTCTCGTCCTCGGTCTCCGCCAGATGGGTATGCAGGCGGACGTCAAGCTTGTCGGCCAGGGCGGCGGTTGCGCTCATCAATGACGTTGTCACCGAAAATGGCGAGCATGGCGCCAGCGCGATTTGCACCATCGCGTCCTCGCCGCGCTGATGATATTTTGCGACCACGCGTTCGCTGTCGGCCAGGATGGTATCCTCGTCCTGCACGACGCTGTCGGGTGGCAACCCGCCGTCGCGCTGCGACCGGTTCATCGAGCCGCGGGTCAACAGCACGCGGACCCCCAACCGCTGGGCGACGGCGACTTCGATGTCGACGGCGTCCTCGAGCCCGGCCGGAAAGACGTAATGATGATCGGTGGTGGTGGTGCAGCCCGACAGCAACAGCTCGGACATCGCAACCGTGACCCCGAGATTGAGGGATTCCGGCGTCAGCCGCGCCCATACCGGATAGAGGGCCTGCAGCCACGGGAACAGTTCGCGGTCCAGCGCCGCCGGAAATGCGCGCGTCAGGGTCTGGTAGAAATGGTGGTGGGTGTTGATCAGCCCCGGCAGCACCACATGGTCGCCCGCCTCGAAGAACGCCGCCGAAGTGGTCGGCTGACCGCCCTTCGGCACCAGCTCGACGATTCTGCCGTCCTGGACCACGATGCCACGTTCGGCCCCATCGGCGAGAATGGCCAAGGGATCTTTGATCCAGATCGCCCGCTTATGGTCCATATTCGGTACCTTCCCCACCATCAGCTTCGCAAAAACAGCTCGCCATGCAAGCCTTGCAGTTCAAAGCCTTCTTCAATTCAAGCCTTGCAATTCAAAGACCACCCCGATCCAGGCGAGAGTTGGCGCCGGTCTTGCAAGAATTCCTAACGATAGATGCATCTCATTGAAAGCGTTAACGTATCCATGGATCTGAACACCATCACAGAGGTTGCTCACCCGCAGAAGCGGGAGCAGCTGCCCGTTTGGACGGCAGGCGATGCTTGGCTCGCGGGCGGAACCTGGCTGTTCTCGGAACCCCAGGTCCACCTGACACGGTTGATCGATCTCACCGACCTCAAATGGCCGGCGCTGACGATCGGCGACACCGGGCTGACGATTGCGGCCACCTGCACGGTCGCGCAGCTTGATGCCCTGGCCTGCCCGCCGGAATGGCTCGCCGCGCCCCTGATCAATCAATGCTGCCGCGCGTTTCTGGCCTCCTTCAAGATATGGAAAACCGCCACCGTCGGCGGCAATCTTTGCATGTCCTTGCCGGCCGGCCCGATGATCTCGCTGACGGCGGCGCTGGATGGCGTCTGCACAATCTGGAAAGCCGACGGGGACGAGCGACGCGTCAGCGTCGCCGACTTCGTCACCGGCAACAATCGCAACGTCCTTGCGCCGGGCGATCTGCTCAGGCAAATCGAAATTCCGCTGGCTGCGCTGAAGCGGCGTGCGGCGTTTCGACAGATATCGCTGACCCCGCTCGGCCGCTCGGCCGCATTGTTGATCGGCAGTCTGAGCAGCGAGGGCGCCATGGCGCTGACGGTAACGGCATCCACGGCGCGGCCGGTTCGGCTGGCGTTTTCCCAAATTCCGGACCCACGCGAACTGCGCGAGGCGATCCGCGAGCGCATTCCCGATACCATCTATCATGACGACGTCCATGGCAAACCCGCATGGCGCAAGCACATGACGCTGCGCCTTGCCGAAGAGATTCGTGCCGAACTGCAAGGCCTGGTGTAACCATGAGCTTTGAGATCAACGGCAAGGATTTCCAGGAAACCCCGCGCGCCGGACAATGCCTGCGAACATTTCTTCGCGAACTCGGGCATTTCGGGGTCAAGAAGGGGTGCGACGCCGGCGACTGCGGCGCCTGCACCGTGCTGATCGACGGCGAGCCGGTGCACTCTTGCCTGATCCCGGCCTTCCGCGCTGACGGCCACACTGTCACCACCATCGAAGGCCTTGCGCCCGAAGGCAGCACGCATCCGATGCAGCAGGCGTTTCTCGACGCGCAGGCGTTTCAGTGCGGCTTCTGTACCGCGGGCATGATCCTGACCTGCGCGTCGCTGAACCAGGCGCAGCGGCAGGATCTCGGCGCATCGCTGAAGGGCAATCTGTGCCGCTGTACCGGATACCGATCGATCGAGGATGCCCTAAACGGCAAGAAGAATATCGAGGACGCCGCCGCCGGTACCGCCTTCGGCCGCAGCCTGCCCGCCCCGGCGGGACCGCAGGTGGTGCGGGGCGCCGCGCGCTACACCTTCGACACCACCATCGAAGGCTTGCTGCAGATCAAGATACTGCGCTCACCACATCCGCACGCCAGGATCATCTCGATCGACAAGACCGCGGCGCTGGCCGTCCCGGGCGTCCACACGGTGCTCACCTTCGAAGATGTGCCGGATCGGCTGTTCTCCACCGCGCGGCACGAAAAGAGCTGGATGGACCCGGACGACACCAGGATACTGGATAATGTCGTCCGCTTCATCGGACAAAAAGTCGCCGCCGTGATTGCGGAGACCGAGGCTGCGGCCGAGGAAGGTTGCCGCCGCCTGATCGTCAGCTACGACATTCTGCCCGCCGTGGTCGATCCGGAGCAGGCGATCGCAGCGGGAGCGCCGCTGATCCATAGCGACAAGACAACGGAACAACGCGTCGCCAACGCCCAGCGCAACATCGTGGCGGAAACCCACGGCGAGTTCGGCGATGTCGCCAGCGCGCTGGCGCAATCCGCCGTTACCTATGAAGGAACCTTCACCACCCAGCGGGTCCAGCACGCGGCGCTCGAAACCCATGGCGGGCTCGCCTGGGTTGATCCCGGCGGCATCCTGAACGTGCGTTCCAGCACGCAGGTGCCGTTCCTGACACGCCGCGCGCTGGCGGAGATTTTCGATCTGCCGCCGGACAAGGTTCGGGTGTTCTGCGAACGCGTCGGCGGCGGCTTCGGCGGCAAGCAGGAAATGTTCGTCGAGGACATCCTTGCGCTTGCCGCCATCAAGACCGGACGGCCGGTCAAGCTTGAACTCACCCGCGAGGAGCAATTCATCTCGACCTCGACGCGTCATCCGATGCGCGTCACGGTGAAGGCGGGCGCCGACAAGGACGGAATGCTGACCGCGTTGCAGCTCGATGTACTCTCCAACACCGGCGCCTATGGCAATCACGCCGGGCCGGTGCTGTTTCATGCCTGCAGCGAGTCGATCGCTGTCTATAATTGCCCCAACAAGAAGGTCGATGCCGTCGCCGCCTATACCAACACGGTCCCGGCAGGGGCTTTTCGGGGATACGGCTTGCCGCAGACGCAGTTCGCGGTGGAAGCCGCGATCGACGAACTCGCCAGGAGACTTGGCATCAGTCCTTTCGAATTTCGCCGCCGCAACGTCGTGAAATCAGGCGATCCGATGCTGGCGCCTCCGGGCTCAGAGTATCACGACGTGATCTATGGCAGTTACGGGCTCGATCAGTGCCTCGATCTGGTCGAGCGCGCGATGCAGGCGGAAGCCCCGAAAACCGACCTCTCCGCCGACTGGCTGATCGGCGAGGGCATCGCACTCACCATGATCGATACCGTGCCTCCGGCCGGACATATCGCGGACTCCAGGATTTCACTGCGTGAGGACGGCGGCTTCGAGCTGACCGTCGGGACGGCGGAGTTCGGCAACGGCACCGCTACGGTGCATCGCCAGATCGCCGCAACTACGCTGGCCACGACCGTCGATCAAATCCGCCTGCTGCAATCCGACACCGCGCATGGCGGCCACGACACCGGGGCCTATGGCAGCGCCGGAACGTTCGTCGCCGGCAGCGCGACCCAGGCCGCGGCGCAAAATCTGGCTGAAGACATCAAGATTTTTGCGTCCACGGCGACCAAGACAAGCCCCGATACATGCGTTCTCAAAAATGATTCCGCGATCTGCGGCAGGCAACATTTGTCCTTTGCCAAGATCGCCGAAGCCGCGCGCGCGCAGGGACAAACGCTGAGCGCGAACGGCAGCTCGGCAGGCACGCCGCGCTCGGTCGCGTTCAACGTCCAGGGCTTTCGTGTCGCCGTCAACAAGGGCACCGGGGAAATCAAGATCCTCAAAAGCGTGCAGGCCGCGGACGCCGGCCGGGTCGCCAATCCCATGCAGTGCCGCGGCCAGGTCGAGGGCGGGGTGGCGCAGTCGCTCGGCGCCACGCTGTATGAGGAAATGGTGATCGATGACCGCGGCCGCGTGATCAATCCGCAAATCCGCAATTATCACCTGCCGTCCTTTGCCGACATTCCGCGCACCGAGGTGTTTTTCGCCGATACCGTGGATTCGATTGGGCCGATGGGCGCAAAATCGATGAGCGAAAGTCCCTATAATCCGGTGGCGGCCGCGCTCGGCAATGCGCTCGCCGACGCCACCGGAATCCGCTTCACCGCCGTGCCGTTCAAGCCGGACCGGTTGTTTCCGGCGCTGCACGAAAAGTTCGGCAAGATGTAATTGCAGTCGCGCCGCATGCGCGATCAGCCCCGGCCCACCGTGCATTCGATCTGGCCGTGCGGCTCGTCCGTCGGCAGGAAAACCTCGTTGTTGTTGTCCAGCCCGAACGCCGAGAGGTTCATCAGGATGAAATGGATGTTCGGGCAGGCCATGCTGATCTCGGAAATCTCCGGTACCGCCGCCAGCGCCGCCTCGCCCATGCGATACAGGCTGTCCTGCACACTCGAACTGTAGGTGGTGCCGAACACCTCCAGCAGCGTCGCAAGGATCTTCGCATTGGTGGCCGGATAGCTGGACGGCTTGCCCGACCACTTCCATGACGCTACCATGCTGGTGGCGGCCATCCGGTCGTGGGTCGGGGGGATCGTCGTGTAGCGATCCTCGAAGTAGTTCTCCCAGCCCGACTGGGTCGACTTCATGAAGGTAAAGCCATCGATCCCCGAGGCCATCGCCGATCCGCTACGGGTTGCGCTCACCTCGACCGTTGGCTTGCCGTTGCTGTCGAGAATAAAACTGTGCGGATGCGGCTCGCCGCCGAAACTCAGGCGGCTCCATTTGGTCTCGTGCGCCGTGATCGCCACCGAGACCACCTGCGGATAAGAGTCGAGATATTTCTTCGCCAGCACCTGACAGAATTCCTCGGTGCAGAGCCCGGTATTCTCGCGCGCGACGATATTGACCACGTTCTTGATGGTATCGGTCGACACCGAGGTGGAGTTGTCGGCGCCGGTATAGGCGCGGGCGAAGTCGCCCTCGATCATCGCCTTGATGTTGAGCTGGCTGACCTCATGCCGGCCGCCGTCGCGATGAATCCGCATGACGCGGACCCGGCCCTTTCCATATCTGTTCTTGATCAGCGGCACAGGCAACACCTCCAGTTCGACCGGCGAATTCGCGAGGCTCCGGTTTCGCCAGGGCCAAGCCAATCACGCGTCCAGGCCCATCAGGTCCTGGCCAATCAGAGCAACGTTCGTGCCATTGGACGGTCTTGGGGCGGTCTTGGAGCGATCTTGGGGCGGTCTTGGGGTGGTCTTGGGGTGGTCTTGGGGTGGTCTTGCCGGCAAACAATGCCCCTTGGCATCGGCCTGGTTTTGGTTTGCTATGGATGGAAACGGGCCAGCACAACGGGCCAATACTTGGGGGGACAAGTTCATGAGCACCGAAACCATCATCCATCCGGTCGACGAAATTCTGCCAACGCCACGCCTGCTGGCGCTTGGCCTGCAGCATGTTCTGGTGATGTATGCCGGCGCGGTCGCGGTCCCCCTCATCATCGGGCGGGCCCTGAAATTGCCGCCCGAGGATGTCGCGTTCCTGATCAGCGCGGATTTGTTCGCCTGCGGGCTGGCCACATTGGTGCAGTGCATCGGATTCCCCGGCGTCGGCATTCGGCTGCCGGTGATGATGGGCGTTACTTTCGCATCGGTGGGTCCGATGCTGTCGATGGCAGGAGCGCCCGATATCGGGTTGCTCGGCATCTATGGCTCGGTCATCTCTGCCGGAATCTTCGGCATCATTGCCGCTCCCTTCATCAGCCGGTTATTGCCGTTGTTTCCCCCTGTGGTGACCGGCACGATCATCATGGTGATCGGCATCTCGCTGATGCGCGTGGGCATCAACTGGGCCGGTGGCGGATTACCTACCTTGACCAAAATGGTCGACGGCGTTCCCGGCGCGTTTCCCAATCCGGGCTACGGCCAGCTGCAGGGGCTCGGCATCGCGCTGTTCGTGCTGCTGATCATTCTCGGCCTGATCAAATGGGGCTCCGGCTTCATCGCCAACGTCTCGGTGCTGCTCGGCATTATCGCGGGCGCGATCCTGGCCAGCGTGCTCGGCGTCATGCATTTCGAAAAGGTCGTGGCGGCGCCATGGGGCGACATCGTGCTCCCGCTGCATTTCGGAGTTCCGGAATTCCACGTCGTGCCGATCGTCACCATGTGCATCGTGATGATCGTGGTGATGATCGAATCGCTCGGGATGTTTCTGGCGCTGGGCGAGATCACCGGCAAGACCATCGACCGCGACGCGCTGACCCGCGGTTTGCGCGCCGACGGCGTCGGCACGGTGCTCGGCGGTTTGTTCAACACGTTTCCCTATACGTCGTTCTCGCAGAATGTCGGCCTGGTCAGCGTCACCGGGGTACGGTCGCGCTGGGTCACCATCGCCGGCGGCGCAATCATGCTGCTGCTCGGTTTCCTGCCGAAGATGGCGGCGCTTGTCGAAGCGGTCCCGCTGGTGGTGCTTGGCGGTGCCGGTCTGGTGATGTTCGGCATGGTCGCCGCGACCGGCGCCAGAATCCTCACCGCGGTCGACTTCAAGAACAATCGCTACAATCTGTTCGTGGTCGCGATCTCGGTCGGCTTCGGCATGATCCCGCTGGCGGCGCCGAATTTTTTCCGCAACCTGCCGCACGACCTGCAGCCGCTGCTGGAATCCGGTATCCTGCTGTGCGCGCTGGTCGCCGTGATCCTGAATGCATTTTTCAACGGCCTCGGCAGCAAGGCGGCCGCCGAGGCGGATGCGGTCGCGGCGGCTTCGTCGGCGCAGCACGTGTGACGTATGAGCCGCCTGATCTTGAGGAGCAGCTTATCAGCTGCCCCGGTACGTTGCATAACTCCAGGGCGTGACCAGCAGCGGCACGTGAAGATGGCCTTCCGGTTCGCTGACCGAAAACCGCAGCGGAATTTGATCCAGAAACGGCGGGTCTGACATCGGCACCTGCCGCTGCGCAAAATAGCTCCCGACGCTGAACATCAATTCGTAGCGGCCGATCGGCACTGGCCGCCCGCCAATCAGCGGCTGATCGGTACGGCCGTCCGCATTGGTGACCGCCCGCGTCACGACCCGGCTCACGCCCAGATTCGACAACTCGACCAGTTCGACCGCGATCCCCGCCGCCGGCTTGCCGCTGTGGGTATCGAGCACGTGGGTCGACAGGCGCCCATGCACCTGCAGCCGATCGTCCGACGCCACCAGCAAATCGAGGCGCAAGGCCGCGATCCGGCAGATTTCCTCGATCGATTTCTGTGTTTCGGTTTTCACATCGTTCGGCAGGCGACGCTCGAAATCGCGCAGTACGGAATCCTTGGTGTGCCGACGCACCGAGACGATGTAGGGAAAGCCGAACTTGGCGCGGTAGGCGTTATTGACCCGCTCGAAAGCCTCATATTCGGCATCCGACAACCGGTCGAGGCCGAGGCTGTTCTGTTCGAAGTCGGATTCCGCCGTCAGGCCCGCGGCGCGCTGCGTCTTGTTGGCCAGATCCGGATGCGCCTTGATCAAGGCCAGGCGAAGATCCGGTGCCGCGCGATCGACCGCGGCTTTCATCGCCTCGAACAGCTGGTTCACCCCGGCGAACGGCCGCGCGGACGCCGCCTGTTCGGCGATCCAGGGCGAATACTCGAAGATATTCGCCAGCGCCCCGACAAAGTCGTCCTTGCTGCAGGCGTTGAGGTCGGAAAGCGGTTTCTGAGACATGGTACTGACTATCCGATGTTCGGTGCGCTGGCTGCCAAATGCGAAAGATTGGCGTGCCAGTGCTGCGCGATCTGCAGCCGCGTCGGCACCCAGACCCGTTCATGACTCATGATGTAATCGAGAAATCGCATCAGCGATGCCGCGCGGCCGGGGCGTCCGACGACCCGGCAATGCAGACCCACCGACATCATCTTGGGCGACGTTTCACCTTCCGCATACAGCACGTCGAAGCTGTCCTTGAGGTAGGTAAAGAACTGATCGCCGCCCCCGAACCCCTGCGCATTGACGAAGCGCATGTCGTTGACATCGAGGCTGTAGGGAATGATCAGATGCGGACCGGCCGGCCCTTTGATCCAATAGGGCAGATCGTCGGCGTAGGAATCACAGGAATACAGGAAACCGCCGGCTTCCATCACCAGCTTGACGGTGTTGATGGATGTCCGCCCGGTGTACCAGCCGAGCGGGCGTTGCCCGGTAACCTCGGTGTGGACCCGGATTGCATCCGCAATCTCCACACGCTCCTCCGCCTGCGACATGTCCTTGTGCTCGACCCACTTCAGGCTGTGGCTGGCGATGTCCCAATTGGCCTCCTTCATGGCCGCGACAATTTCCGGATTTCGTTTCAGGGCCGTCGCGACGCCGAATACCGTGGTCGGCAGCCTGCGCTCGGTGAACATCCGCCACAGCCTCCAGAAGCCGGCGCGCGAGCCGTACTCGAACATCGACTCGATATTGGCGTGGCGCTGTCCGGGCCAGGGCTGCGCGCCCAATACATCCGACAGGAACGCTTCCGACGCGCGGTCGCCATGCAGGATGTTGTTTTCGCCGCCCTCTTCGAAATTCACCACGAATTGCACGGCGACGCGCGCATTGCCGGGCCAGCGCGGATCGGGTGGATTGCGGCCATAGCCGTGGAGATCCCTGGGATATCCGGCTTCAGCCATCTACACTTCCTCGAAGCGGACTTTCTGCGCGCCCTTCCAGAGCACGGTCTTGCCCAACGCGGGCAAGTTCTCGAGATTTGAGGTCAGCGTGATGAAGTGATTGCCTGCAAGCTGGCCCATCTTGCTGGCGAAGTGCACGCCGCCATAGGCCAGCAGAATCTCGGTTTCGCTGATGCCGCCGGGATACAGAATGATCTGGCCGGGTGCGGGATAGCTGGTGTGGTTCTCATAGCTCACGCCGAAATCGAGGTCGCCGAGCGGCATCCAGACCCCCTCGCCGCTCCAGCGTACATGGATAGCCTGGCTCTCGAACGGCATCGCCTTGCGAAAGGCGGCGCAGGTCTTGGGCGCCAGTTGTTCTTCGAAACGGGCCTGGAACGTGAAGTCACCGGCGTGGACAATGAGTTGGCTCATTCATGATACTCGTGATTGCTTTTGAAGGATGCTTTGAATACATCGACTGCGGCCGAATCTGCGGTAAGCAAGGAACATTCCAGTCGATGAGCAAATTCTAGGGCCTTTTGCGGCTGACGGCAAAGGCCGATTGGGGCCGGCGTCGGGGCGAGCCGGTTCTTCACACCAGAAAGAGCGGCCCACTGGCGCGATGGCTTTCTTTTGCCTTGAAGCCCAAATAGCGTGATAGACATCCCTTCGCCGATCCGGTTCAATAAAGGCTGGGCGGCGCATGTTTCGAGAGAGAAACCGATGAAGAAGCTTGTACTTGCAATCCTCCTGATTGCTTCACCCGCATGGGCCCAAACGACGCCCACCCAATTAACCCCCAAGAAGACGACCGCGCGCGTCGATAATTGTGCCCCGATCGGCCGCACGGCCGACGGCAAATTAATCTACTCGCTGAAGTGCGATAATTTACCGGCGCCGCCGCCACCGCCTCCAGTAGCTGAAGTCGAGCCGCCTCCGGAGCCGGTAATCCAGCGCAGCGGAATTTTCGGCATGTCATACGCGCCGCCTGGAACGGCGCCACCGTCAACGCCCGCGGGTCCGTAACGGTCGCGTTCAGCACAAAGCCGGTCGCCCGCCGCGACCGGCTTTTGCTTGCAGCACTGCATTGCAGGATTGCCCAATCCGGCTTGCGGCACCGTCGGTCTTGCTCGTATCCTGCGTGCACCCCGCGTTCAAATGAACCGCTCCATGGAGCCACGCCATGACCCCGGTGAACTCTCCGGCCATCAAAATCGTCAAATCGGTCCGCGAACAGGTGAGCGCCGAGGAATGGCAAACCCGCGTCGATCTCGCGGCCTGTTACCGTCTCACCGCCATGTACGGCATGACGGAGATGATCGCCAACCACATTTCATGCCGTGTTCCCGGGTCGCATGATCACTTCCTGATCAATCCCTACGGGATGCTGTACGAGGAAATCGACGCATCGAGCCTGGTCAAGGTCGACCTCGACGGCAACACATTGTTCAACGCCACGGACTATGGCGTCAACGCCGCCGGCTTCGTCATTCACAGCGCCATTCACATGGCCCGGCATGATGTCGACTGCGTGGCGCATACCCACACGCCGGCCGGCATGGCGGTCTCGGCGATGGAATGCGGGCTGCTTCCGCTGGCGCAGACGTCGATGCGGTTTCTTCACATCGCCTATCACGACTTCGAAGGCATCGCCGACGATGTCGGCGAGCGCGAGCGGCTGGTGCGGGACCTCGGCAATCACGAAGCGATGATCCTGCGCAACCACGGACTGCTGGTTGTGGGGCGGACCGTCCCCGCGACATTCAACCTGCTGTTTCGCATGGAGCGCGCCTGCGAAGTGCAGGTGATGGCGCTGTCCTGCAATACCAAGCTCACGCTTCCGTCGCAGGACGTGCTGGAAAAGACCTTCGACAAGATGAAGCCGCACCCGGACCTGCCCAATCGCAACGGTGAACTGGCCTGGCCGGCGTTGCTGCGCAAGCTGGACCGCGTCGATCCATCGTATCGGAACTGACCGGCGCTCATTTGCGCTCCGGTTTTTTTGCTCGCGCTCTCCCTCGGGTAGCGGGCGGCGTGATCGGAAATCCCCGCGGCAGGCCTGAGCAGGTCCGGATGCCCGCACCGCGCCAATTTGGCCGATTTTATCGTTCGATAAACTGGGCTATGGTGGCAGGCGGACACGGGCGGACAGTGGTCCCTTTCCGTCCGCAAAAGTGAGGTGGGGCTGTATCGACAGGCCTCGCCACGACAGGTAGGGTCCGCAGCCTAAAAAAGTTCCGGAGAGACGCCGTTGTTGGAGAAGTTCGCCTTGAAGCGTGATTACTATGCCGGCGGCCTGATGCTTCTGATCGGAGTCGGCGCCGCGGTGACCGGCACTGGCTACAAATTCGGCAGTCTCGCCCGAATGGGCCCCGGCTTCATGCCGGTGGTGCTGGGGATTGTGCTGGCGTTTCTTGGCCTCCTGATCGCCGGCACCGCCCTGGGATCCTCCGAACCCGACGACAAGAAGTTTCTGCCGGACAATCCGCAATGGTTCGGCTGGCTTTGCATTCTGGGCGGTCCGGTCCTGTTCATCATCGTGGGACAGTATGGCGGCATGATCCCGGCGGTATTCGCCTGCGTCTTTGTCTGCGCGCTGGGGGACAAGACAGCCACCTATAAATCGTCAGCGGTCCTGGCGGCCGGCGTCACCGTGTTCGGCGTGCTGCTGTTTCACTATCTCCTGAACATTCCGTTCCCGCTGCTGCGCGGGGTCAACCTATGATCTCCACCGCGATCACGGATCTCTGGTACGGCTTCGGCGTAGCACTTGAGCCGCATAACCTGATGTACTGCTTCCTCGGCGTGCTGGTCGGCAACCTGGTCGGCGTGCTGCCGGGAATGGGGCCGGTCGCGACGATCTCGATTCTGCTGCCGCTGACCTTCGGGATGCAGCCGGTGCCGGCGATCCTGATGCTCTCCGGCGTCTATTACGGCGCCCAGTATGGCGGCGCGATCTGCTCGATCCTGCTGAACCTGCCATGTCATCCGCCGCACGCGGTGACCTGTCTGGACGGGTTTCCCCTCACCAAGCAGGGCAAGGGCGGAACGGCGCTGGGCATCACCATCATCGCCGCCTTCATCGGCGCATCGTTCGGCATCACCGAAATGATCTTTCTGGCGCCGTTCCTGGTCAAAATGGCGCTGGAATTCGGACCCGCCGAAGTATGTTCGCTGATGCTGGTCGGACTGCTCGCGGGCTCGACCCTGGCGAAGGGATCGCCGCTCAAGGGCATCGCGATGACGGTTCTTGGCCTCCTGGTCGGCATCGTGGGCTCGGACATCGAAACCGGACAGCCCCGCTTCACCTTCGGCATCACCGAGCTGTTCGACGGCGTCGAAATCATCGCGCTGGCGCTCGGCATGTTCGGTATCGCCGAGTTCCTCAACAGCATCAACAACACCGAAACCGTCGACATGAAATACGCCAAGGTCGGCATCTCCGACATGTTTCCGTCGAAGGCCGATCTCAAGCTGGCATTCTGGCCGATGATCCGCGGCACCTTTATCGGCAGCCTCTGCGCGCTGATTCCGGGTACCGGACCGACCATCGCCTCGTTCGTGTCCTACGCCACCGAGAAGAAGATTTCGAAAACGCCGGAGCGCTTCGGTCACGGCGCGATCGAGGGCGTCGCCTGCCCCGAGGCCTCGACGCATTCCTCGGTGCAAGGCGACTTCATCCCGACCATGAGTCTCGGCATTCCCGGCGACACCGTGATGGCGTTGCTGTTGGGCGCGCTGATCATTCACGGCATCGTCCCCGGCCCGCAGCTGATCAGCCAGCACGCCGACATCTTCTGGGGTCTGATCGCGAGCTTCTGGATCGGCAACATCCTGCTGGTCATTCTCAACGTGCCGATGATCGGCCTGTGGGTGAAGCTCCTGAGCATTCCCTATCGCTACCTCTATCCGAGCGCGATGTTCTTTGTCTGCATCGGGGTCTATGCCGCCAGCAACGACATGTTCCAGGTCGGCGAAACCGCGTTCATCGGCGTGGTCGGATACATCCTGCTGCGCCTCGATTTCCATCCGGCGCCGATCCTGCTCGGCTTCGTGCTCGGGCCGCGTTTCGAGGAAAACTTCCGGCGCAGCCTCTTGATCTCGCGCGGCGACCTGATGACCTTTATCGAGCGTCCGATCAGCGCGTTCTTCCTCCTGATCTGCGTGGTGCTGATCACGGCCCAGATCTATGTCTGGCTGCGCAAGCCGAAGATCATCACCGAGGAAAAGGCCATCGAGGCCCAGGTGCCGGCCACGCCATATTCGGAACTGGCCGGTTAAGACCCGCCGGACAGCAATTTAACGAGCCGATAGAGATACTCGTCGCCCTCGTAGAACGATTTGACGAGAATCCGCTCGTCCTTGCCGTGGATCCGGCTGTCGTTGAGATCGCCCGCGAGGCCGGAATGGCCATAGGTCGGAATCCCGGCATTGCGCAGATAGCTTCCGTCGGTGGCGCCGGCGCTCATGGTCGGGATCACGACGGCGCCCGGCCAGAACTGCTGCGACAGTTTCTCGATCGATCCCATGATCTCTTCATTGAGGGCCGACGGCGCACTCAGCACCGGCCGATCGACCTGTGTGAGCACGATCTGATCGTCCGCGAGCACGCGGACCAGCGTCGCCTTGACCTCGTCGACGGTTTCGCCCGGCATCACCCGGCAATTGACCGTGGCGCTGGCCAATTGCGGCAACGCGTTGAACGCCTGGCCGCCCCCCAGCATCGTTGCGACACAGGTGGTGCGCAGCAGGGCGTTGTAGAACGGATTGGCGGCGAGCCGGACAAGCGACGAGGCGGCCGGATCCAGCCCGCCGTCGCCCAGCACCGCGCGCATGTCGGCGGCCGTCTGGCCGCCCTCGAGTTGCGCCGAGCGATCGAAGTAAGCCCGCGTGGTTTCGTTCAGCCGCGGGGGAAAGTCGAATTTGGAGAGCCGCACCAAACCTTCCGCGAGCCGATAGATCGCATTGTCCTTCATCGGAACCGCGCTATGGCCGCCGCGATTTTTGACGTCGAGCCGAAACGTAATCGAGAACTTCTCGCTGGTCTGGACGCTGTTGCGGATCGGCTTGCCATCCTTCAGCCCGACGCCGCCGCCCTCGTTCAGGGCAAACTCCGCATCGATCAGGTCGCGATGGTTCTTGATCAGCCACTGGATACCGAGGCCGTCATGGTCGAGGATTTCCTCATCGGTCTCGAGCGCGAGGATGATATCGCGGTCCGGCCTGTATCCTTCCTGCTTGTAGCGAACGAGATTGGCGACAAAGGCGGCCGCCATGTATTTATCGTCGCCGCTGCCGCGGGCATAGAAATAGCCGTCCTTCTCGGTCAGCTTGAACGGCTCGACCGACCAATCCGCCCGATCGGCCGGCACGACGTCGAGATGCGCCACCAGCAGGATCGGCTTGCGTGCGCCGGTGCCGCGCAGGCGGGCGACCAGATTGCCCTTGCGCGGCGCCGGCGAGAAGGCGTGAACGTCGGCATCGGCAAAGCCGGCGGCCAACAGGCGCGCCGCCATCGCCTCGGCGGCGCGCGCGGTGTCTCCCGTGGCGGTCACGGTATTGATCTCGACCAGTTCCTTGTAG
>Ga0302324_100007225_pt1 | contig 23693 bp, 15 predicted proteins | sample Palsa_T0_1_FD_201949 | JGI IMG/M metagenome (GOLD analysis project Ga0302324, IMG submission 201949) | Peat permafrost microbial communities from Stordalen Mire near Abisko, Sweden - Palsa_T0_1 | ecosystem: Environmental > Terrestrial > Soil > Palsa > Peat permafrost | place: Sweden: Abisko... | reverse complement strand
TGGGCCGAAAAAGACGGGCGAAGCCCATCAATTGCTTCTACTCCTTTAGTGAAAGCATTCGAAGAATTCATAATCGGCCCACGTACGCTGGCGCGAACATGGGGCACCCGGACCGGTTCCATTTGATCCTGCACTGTTCCTTCCGCTCCTAATTCTTCTCGTGCAACAAACTTGTCGTCCCGACCGAAGCGCCGCGTAGGGACCTGCAGTTCTACGGACCCCTCATTTCTGGGTGGCCCATTCAAGCCGTCTTTTGGCTTGAGTGGGGTAGAGCCGAGGTCTGTTCATTATTTCGCGTTCCCTACCACCACACCAGTCTGGGGAGCAGAGGATAGTAAAGGGCGAGGCGTAGAGGAGTGTCCTCTCCATGAACCTTGCGCATTACGGTGGCATAAGCTTCCAGTTGGCCTAGATACTTCTCCTTCTCCTGCTGCAGAAAGGCGTCGATCCCGGAGGCGCCGCGGCGCGCGGTCTTGTAGTCGACAATCCACAGATGAGTTTCCTCCGCGGAGCAGGGTGTTGCTCCCGCGCGGAAGATGCGATCGCCGCGCAGTGTGCGTACGACATCGTCGGCCGCCCAGATCGACCAGGAAGCCTCAGTCTGTGCATCGGAACGCGCTCCCAGAATCCAGCGCCCTTCTGCATCGTGGAGCACCGAGAGCAGAGCCCGCACCACTTCGGCCGATTGCGGCTCCGCCTCTGCTCGCGGCAGCCCGGCCGCACGAAGCATAGCCATCGCACGAGATCGCCAGCCACCAAGCTGTTCGAGCACTGCCGGCGAAACGCCGGCCGCATCTATGCCGCCCAGACCAGCCAGATCTTCCAGCAGGGCGTGCACAACCGTGCCGAAGGCACGCGCCGACAGCCCTCCGCGCGGCCGTTCCAGGCGCTCCACAATTGGTTCTACATCCGCGGTTGAGACGGCGTATTCCCGCGGCTTCCAGTCTGCGGGCAAACGGCGCAACTGGATCGCCGGAGCCGGCGGCGGAAAAACAAATTCCCCTTGTTGCGGCGCCGTATTGACCGCCGGTTTTCGTTCAGCATGCGCTCTCTCGAAGTCACTCTTGAGAGCGTCCCAGGCAATGCCCAGCAGACTTCGGCTGGTGCCGGGGCCTAGCTGCCCGTCCTTTTTCACAGTTGCCGTACCCAGCAAATGGAGCTCGGTGCGGGCACGTGTGGCCGCCACATACAGTAGGCGCTTGGCCTCGTCGTCTTCCCGGCGGCCTTGCAGCTTGCCGATCCATGCGTAGATGCCTCCTTGTTTTCCGTTGCGGCCGATGGGAGCGACCACGAACTCGCGCTCCTCCTGCTCCGCCGGACCAACCAGCCTGGTCTGCTCCAGCCAGCGAAGCAGCGGTTGTGATTCGGTCCGGGTGGCGCGTTCCAGGCCAGGCACAATCACCACGTCAAAACCCAACCCCTTGGCCTTGTGAATGGTCATCAGCTGCACCCCGCATCGTTCGTTGGCAGACGGATCGGGCTGGGCGCACAGCTCGACAATCTGGTCCTCCAGGCCGGACGCTTCCGGGCCCAACTTCTCGAGCATGGCGAAGAACGTAAGAACATTGGCGTAACTCGCGCGGTCGACGCATGCCCGGCCCCCCAGGGTCATCCAGGTACGTTCTACCCATTGCGCCAAAGAGACCTGGGCGTGTCTTCCGCGCAGCGCATCCTCCAGCACCGCAAGCACACGCGCCGCTCTGCGCTGTCCGTCCACACTGAGCAAAGGGATTCGCTCCCGCAGCAGGGTCAGTATCGCCGGTTGGTTATAGTTCTTTGTGTCGCTGCCGGCAAGCGTATGCAGGTCCTTCAATGTAAGGCCGCACCAGGGCGCGCGCAGCACGGTGAGCCACGCGATTCGGTCCATGGGATGCATGAGGGCACGGGTGAGTGCAGTGAGGTCCTTGACCTCCTGGCGTTCGCCGAGTTGCTCAATCTCGACCGCACGGAAGGGAATATGCGCGCTGCGCAGTCTGTGGGCGATCAGTTCCAGATGGGCGCGAGCGCGAACCAGGACTGCGATCCGGAACTCGTCGTGCCTGCGGAGGGCCGCTTCTACGGCAGGCCAGTGTTCCTCGATGATGTTGACGACCTGCCTGGCTTCGGCCTCCTCGGCTGCCCGACTCTCCTCCGGGGTCGGCCCGGAGACGCAGAAAAACGGCCAAATCTTCACTCCCGTCTTGCCCTGCGGCGCCGGCTTATGCGCCGTGGATGGAGCGAACGTGACCTGGTAGTCCTGACCTGTCGGCGGCGCGAAGACCTGGGCGAACAGTTTGTTCAAGCGGTTGACAAGTCCCGCATGGGAACGAAAATTTGTCTGCAACTGTAGTGGTGACATGTGCAGGGCGGCGGTTCCTTCGCCGAGCCCGTAGCGGCGGGTGCGCTCGAAAAGCTCTACCTCGGCCTGGCGAAACATGTAGATCGACTGCATGGGGTCACCCACCAGAAAGCAGCTGCCTCGGCCCTCAGACTCCCAACCGCTTGCCAGCAAGGTGAGCAGCTCGTACTGGCTGCGCGACGTGTCTTGAAATTCGTCTACCAGCAGATGAGGCCACCGTGCGGCAACGTCGGCTGCCGATTCGGTAGGGTTGCCCTCGTCGTCGCGCAGCACCTGCCGCGCGGCGAGACCTAATTCCACAAAGTCCACCACCTGGCGCTCTGCAAAAACCAGGCGCAGCTCCGCGATCGCATAACGCAGGATGACCAGCAGGTGCTGCAGCATCTGCGACTCTTCTTCGCTGTACTGTTGCGGCGGAAGGTCGCGCAACTCGCAGAGCATGGCGAGAAACTCGGGTTTAGCGTCGAGGAGGGTAAGAAACGATAGATAGCGCTCCTTGGCGGCCCTGCCATCCTTGCCGGAAACAAAGCCGATCTCACTGTTGGCTTGCTTGCGCCATTTGCTGTCTTTGGTCAACAAAAAGTGGCATAGGCAGCTCCAGTGCGCGTAACCCGTCAAATTGTGAATGCCCGTGACATGCTGTAGTGCGGCCAACGGAGAATCCGGATCTACGTTGCTGCAAGCATGGCTCAGGAGTGCGATCAGTTCCTGGGCGAGGCCGGGGTCACCGGCGAACAATGATTGTGCTTTGTGGATAGCCTCATCATGGGTTCTACGCAGCGGCGCTTCGAGGACTGCGCGGGTCGCCGGCCAATCGAGCGGGAGCACTTGGCCCCACTGATCCCGCTTGTCCAGCATCTCGGCGATCAATTTCTGGCAATCGGGCAAGTTGGTTCCGCGCAGCTGCAACAGGGCCACTAGAGCGCTGTTGAGCGGCTCCTCGCCACCCAAGCGGGCCAAGGTGCGCCGAGCCGCCAGGGTATAGAGCGGCTGCGGCTTGTCAGTCGGGGAGAGGGATCCACCCAGCCGCGAAAGCAGCGGAGTCTCATGGGCGATGGCCAGGCAAACCGCATCGATGGTCTGGATATTAAGCCGCTCTGGCTGTTGCAGAAGGTTCCACTCGCGCTGGTTGTCGTTGTTCAGGGCCTTACGCGCCAGCTTGATCTCTTGCCGTTCATCCGCTGTTTCCGCCGTACTGCCGGCCTCGTGAAGATTGTCGAGCACGCGCTTCCGCATCTCGGCAGTGGCTGCGAGAGTAAAGGTGATGGCAAGAATCTGCTCCGGTTCGTCCACTTCGGCCAGCAGCTTGAGCAGGCGGCGAGTCAACAACTCCGTCTTTCCTGAACCGGCCGGAGCCTGCACTAGAAAAGATTGGCCGGTGTCCAGGATCCGTGCACGATCGCTTTCATCGACCGGCGGCGGGAGCAGATCAATCATCGCTTTCGTCCGCCTCGTCGCCACTGCTGACCGGGTCGTTCTCGGCAATCCGGCACAGTCCGGAAAGGTCGCAGTACGCGCATGTCTTGGGATACTGCTTGGGGTTGACTTGGGCTTCACCCTTGAGAAACTGCTGCCCGAGGTCAAGCAAGGCGTTCTGCCAGGACTGCAACATGGCGGCGTTGTAGGGTGGCTTGGCCAGCTTGGAATCGCCCGGCATGACCGCCTTGGCTTCTTCTACACGGCCGATGAATTTCATCTTGTCCTCGCGGACCCGCGCCAGCAGCACGCCCTTCAAGTTGTCGATCTGACCGAAGCCGGCATAGAGGGGCAGTTGCGGCTCATCCGGCCGCGGACCGTCCCAGGAAACGCCACTCAGCATTCCTGTCTTGTAATCAATGATCACGCGCCCGCCATTTATGGCGTCGATTCGATCTACACGCACCTGAAGCTTCAGGTCCCCCACCGCCGCGAACAGCTTCTCTTCGCCCGCCTCCACCGTAAAATCGGCGCGACGGGCTTCATACTCCAGCCAGTCTTCCATGAGGGAGACGATCCGCTCCTGTTCGGCGTCCAAATACGCCTGGCTCCAGCTGTGCTGCAGCGTTCGGTCCCTGTACTTTTTCAATGCTTGATCCACGTGTTGCTGCACCAGGGCGTGGAGCCGATCGTCTGCGCGAGCGGCTCGCAGGGCATTGCGGGTCCTCAACTCTGCCCACAGAGCGGCCAGGATCTCGTGCACCACGGAGCCGCGGTCGCGCGGTTCCAAGCCCCAGTCCGTAACATCCATCGGCCTGGCGCCCAGCCGTCGCGTGGCGAACGATTGAAAAGCACACGCTGCCTGGCGCCGGAGAATTTCCGCGCCGCCGGCGTCTTGCTCCACGGGCCAAGGCAAGACCGCCGCGAGCTCGTCGTCGGTCTGCACGGCAGGGAAATCTTCGTCTGCAGATGGGTACTCGTCCGCGGCGATAGATATCCGCAGCGCTTCTGCCTTTATCTTTTGTGTTTTGGAACTCACCAGGGTCGATGGGCGGCACGTGCCCTCCGCATTCTGCGAGGGAAAGCTGAAGATGCACTTGGCCGCGCATCTCTCCAGGCGCGCGGTCACCTGCTGGGCAAGCTTCCAATCCGCCGTGCTGTCGGCGTGCGGCATATTGTGCATGCGTTGCAGCCATTGCGGGAGAAACGGGTGAGGCCGCGCCACAGCCGGCCAGTTGGCGTCGTCGGCGCCTAAGAACCACAGCGCGTCGAAGGTGAGACCAGCGGCTTCGAGCGGCCCCAGGATCTGTACCGGCGCATCGCGAGACTCAGCCGCGAAGATGGTTTGCTCAGCCTGTTGCTCGAGTACCTCGACGAACTCCGCATAGCTGACCGTGCGCCCGTCGAATGCCAATGCGGCAACGCTGTCGAGCAGCTGGGACCAGCGCGCCTGGACCTGAAAGTCTTCGCTCTCGAGCACGTGCGTCCCAGGCCAATGGACTGCATCCAGAATTTGCTCCGCCACGTGAACCCACTGGGCGAAATTCAACTGGTCATTCTGAGACACGAAACGGCGGACGGATTGCAGCCTGCGCCGGAGATCGCCCGGTGGGGTAGACCGGAGAAAGGTATCCAGATCCTGTTCCGGTTGCCGCATCGCCTGGCGCCGAACGTTAACGTCAAATTCCGCCATGGGTATCAGCTCGTCCTGCTGTTCGCAAAGAAAGCCCGAGAGCAGCAGCCAGCTGACCTGGTCGGGCAAGAGCGGCCGGTTCATCCAACGCAACAGCAGCAGAGCACTACGTGCCATCGGAACCTGGGCGAGCGGAACGCCGAGAGAAAATTCGTACGGAAGGGGCAGGGAGCGGGACGCAATCGCAACAGTTTCGGGTGCGAGTACCTGGCGGAAGACCCTTTCGATCTCCGCCCGCACTGTGGCGACGCTGGGCACCACGACTGCGATGCGGGCTTTATGGTCATGAGCCTCCAACTCACGCCGCACCCAGAGGGCACAACTGGCGATCTCGTCTCGCTTTTCGACGGCCTCGACCAGTAGGTTTCCCTGGACTGGAGGCACGTTGGTGGCTTCGTCGATCTCCACCTCATGACCGCGATCGCGGAAAGCTTCGATCAAAAATTGCTGCACAGGCGTGACTCGGTCGAAGCCGATCAGTAGCAGCTTCGGTGTTGCTTCAAGTTGGCCCGCTCGTGCCGGATCGCCTAACACCAGAGGCAATATGCCGCGGCTCAGGTAACCTTCATTACGGCAAGTGCGCTCGAAACCACGCGCCCACTCGCGAAAGCTCTCCACGTCCGGACCGAGGAATCTCTCTCCGCCAAGGAAGTCGAGGGCGCGATAGGCGCACAGAAGCGCGTAGGCTTGTTGAGCAAGTTCCGCGACCCCGGCCACGGAGATCAGCCGTCGCCCCTCGATCGCGGGCCTGACCAGGCGGACCCAGACCTGCTGCTCCTGCAATGGTGTGAGCAAGAGGCGGGTTTCGGTGCCCGCGCGCAGCTTCTTGTTCCACAAGCGGCTTAGCCAGCTTTCCCAGTCCAGGATGTCCGCCGAACGCCAAGCTTCGAATCCCTGTGTGCGTTGGGTTTCGGCGTGCATCCGCCGCAGGGCACGTGCGGCGCGAGCGCTGGATGTAATCACCGTGTCGCCGGCCTGGATTGCTGCCGCGATGGAAGGGGAGAAAGGCATCCTTCAGTTCTATACCGCTTTAGCCGCACCCTCGAAAAACACGTCCAAGAGAGCCCCAACATCTGTACCCCACTCAAGCCTGGTTTTGGCTTGAGTGGAGTACAGACGAAGACGCAATTCACTAGGATAAAGGGGAGAGAGAGGAACATGCAGCGATTTCGGTACATCTCGATTTTGCTTCTTTGCGTGCTCGCTGGGTGCCGGAGCGGGAAACCGGCCAACGAGGGGGCAACTGAGCAGATTTATCAGCTAAAGGGCATTGTGGTTGCGGCCGATGCATCGAAGGGGGAAGTCTCGATCGACGGAGACGCCATCCCAGGCTTTATGGGCGCGATGACCATGCCCTACAAGCTCGCCCAACCCGGTGTTGCGACCGAGCTCCACCCCGGCGACCATATCGTTGCCCGGCTGCGAGTCTCAGACGCCGCCAGCGTAATCGATCAGGTTGACGTAACCGCGCAGGCCAAGCCGGATTACAAACCTAATAAGGTCTATAACGTTCCCAAAACCGGGCAGAGTGTGCCCGATTTCAAGTTTCTTAATCAAAACGGCAAGACCATCGCGATGGACCAGTTTCGCGGTAAGGTTCTGCTGGTCACCTTTATCTACACCCGCTGTCCGCTGCCGGACTACTGTATCCGCATGAGCCGCAACTTTGCCACCATCCAAAATCAGCTGGCCGCTGACCCCAAGCTCTACAACAAGACCCACCTGCTAAGCATCAGTTTCGATCCGGCTTATGACACACCCAAAGTGCTGCGGAGCTACGGCGCCTCTTATAGCGGAGGCGAGTCCTTTGCTCATTGGGACTTCGCTGCGCCGACACCCTCGGACGTGGATGCAGTGGATCAGTTCTTTGACGTGGCCGTGAGCCCGGGAAGCAGCAACACCTTGACCCACACCCTCTCGACCGTCATCATCGCTCCCAGCGGGAAGATATTTCGCTGGTATCCGAACAACGACTGGACCCCAGGTGCGGTCGTTGACGACGTGGAGCAAGCCGTGGCGCAATAGTCATTGCGCCGGCACATGCGCTGGGTTAAAAGAAAGCTATGATTCTCGTGCTCATGGGAGTAACCGGGTCCGGCAAGACCACAATCGGCAAACTGCTGGCCGCGGAAACGGGCTGGCGGTTCGCCGATGCCGACGACTTCCACTCTGAAGCCAACAAGGCCAAGATGCACGCCAGCATCCCGCTGACCGACGAGGATCGCAAGCCCTGGCTGGCCACCCTGCATAATTTGCTGCTGGGTTGGTACGAAGGGGGAACCAGCGGCATCCTGGGCTGCTCCGCGTTAAAGCAAAGTTACCGGGATGTGCTCACGCCGCAAATTCCGTCGGTGAACATCCGCTTTATCCTCCTCGACGTCCCGCGCCCAGTGCTCGAGGAGCGCCTCAGGAGGCGGAAGAACCATTATATGAGCCCGCAACTGCTGCAGAGCCAACTCGATACCCTGGAAGTGACCCCCGATCTCACGAGCGTCCCCGCGGAAGGCCCGCCGGCCCAGATCGTGCAGGAAATCCTGGACAAGCTGCTGGTGGTAGAGGGCAAGATCGAGGTTTAAAAGGCGCACCCTGCCTGTCGAGGTAAAATCAAGGCTGTGGCCACTCTCCTTCCCATCGACGTAGAAACGCCGCGCACCCTGGTCCTCACTCCGCCGTTGACCGATGGCGAGCTGGAAGCGCTCTGCCTCTCCAGCGAGTGGTTCCGTTTCGAACGTAACCGGGAAGGGGAAATTCTTATGAACCCACCCAGCGGCGGATTCACTAGCAGAGGAAACTCGAAAATCAATTTTGAGCTCTACTCGTGGTGGAACGCCCATAAAAGGGGAATCGTGTTCGACTCCAACGGTGGGTTCTTCCTTCCCGACGGTTCGATGCTGAATCCGGATGCCTCCTACGTGCTGCAAAGCAAGCTAAGGGGATTAACCAAGGATAAGCTGACCGGGTTCCCGCGCCTCTGCCCCGACTTCGTGATCGAGCTGCTCTCGCAATCTGACAGCCTGACCAAGACCAAGGAAAAGATGGAGCGTTGGATCGAGAACGGCGCAACGCTGGGCTGGCTGATCGATCCTTACAAGCAAAAGGTTTACGTCTACGAACCGGGCGCAAAGGCTTCCGTCGTATCGGGAAAGACCGTCCGTGGGAAAGGACCTGTCGAAGGCTTCGTTCTCGACCTTGACGAGCTTTGGAGCTGCTATGAGATCTAAGGGTCACGGAGGCATCCACGCCTAATGGCGAAAATCACGGTTCTGACCGGTATTCTTCTCATCCTTCTCGGCGGGGTGAGCTACATCCTGACCGGCCACAAATTCCCCACCTCCCTAATTCCGGTAGCCTTCGGTATTCTGCTGGTTACTTTCGGCCGCATGGCGGAAACTCCGGTGCAGCGGCGGCGCATGCTCTTCATGCACCTCGCGGTGACCATCGGCCTGCTGGGTTTCCTGGCCACTGCTCCCTCGTTGGTCTCGGTCGTCCAGCTCTTTAAGGGCAAGCTGTTCCCCTACCCCGCCGCGATCGAAGAAAAAGCAGCGATGTCCGCCCTCCTGCTCATCTACGTAGTACTCTGCGTGCGCTCGTTCACTGCAGCGCGACGCTCCAGAGTCTAGGGGTTTTCGCGTGAGTTTGCGATCCAGCGCCGGAGCAGGGATGTCCATCCGCGCCGAGCGGAGTACCCGTGCCCGCTCCACCGCTCCTGGCGCCGTGGACGAGGTCAAGAAGAAAAGGCCACCCCTGCGCAAGGTGTTGCCAGAGATTTGGACCCTGGTAAAGCCGCGCCGGTGGCTGCTGGCATTCGGGTTCGTGTTGATGGTTATTAACCGGGTCTCGGGTTTGGTTCTTCCCGCCTCGACCAAGTTTCTCGTCGACAGCGTGCTGGTGAAAAGACAAGCCGAGAAACTGCCCTGGATCGTCGGCGCCGTTCTGCTGGCAACGACGATCCAGGCGATCACTTCGTTTTCCCTGACGCAGTTGCTTTCGAAGGCCGCGCAACGGCTCATCGCCGACCTCCGCATGCAGGTGCAGCAGCACATAGGGCGTCTTTCCGTCAGCTTCTACGATGCCACGCGCACGGGCGTCCTGGTGTCGCGCATCATGACCGACGTGGAAGGGGTGCGCAACCTGATCGGCACGGGCCTGGTCGACTTTGTCGGCGGCATGCTGACCGCAGTGTTGGCCTTCTTTATCCTGATGCGTATCAGCGCCAGCATCACCCTCATCTCCTTTGCATTCGTGCTTACCTTTGTCTTGGTTCTGCGCAAAGCATTTGCCGTGATCCGCCCGATCTTTCGCGAGCGCGGCCGCATCAATGCCGAGGTGACCGGGCGGCTAACCGAGTCGCTGGGCGGCGTGCGTGTAGTCAAGGGCTACCATGCAGAAGAACGGGAAGCCGGCGTTTTTGCCACCGGGGTGGAACGGCTTTTTCAAAATGTGGTCCGCTCGCTGACCGCTACTTCGCTGCTTTCACTGGCCGCCACCGCCATTCTGGGCATTGTGGGCGCCACCGTCATGTGGCTGGGAGCGCGGCAGGAAATGGCCCACAAGATCACCCTCGGCGATTACTTCACCTACACCATGTTTTTGGCCTTTATGGTCGCCCCGGTCTTCCAGGTAGTGAATGTTGGTACCCAGCTGACGGAGGCCATCGCGGGCCTGGACCGCACCAGCGAGATCCTGGCGGAAAAAGAAGAAGACGACGAGCCCGACCGCACCGTCAGCTTGGGGACGATCAACGGCGATGTCCGGTTCGAAGACGTTCAATTTGCCTACGAGGCCGATAAGCCGGTTCTGCATGGCATTTCATTCCACGCCCGCCCGGGGACCGTCACTGCGCTGGTGGGCTCCTCGGGATCGGGTAAATCCACCATCATCAGTCTGGTCTGCGCTTTCCATAAGCCGACCTCCGGTCAAGTGCTGGTGGACGATACCGACCTCTCCACCGTCCGTCTCGACAGCTATCGCAGCCAGTTGGGCGTGGTGCTGCAAGATTCGTTCCTCTTCGACGGCACCATTCGCGAGAATGTCGTCTTCTCCCGCCCCGGAGCCACGGAGGAGCAATTCCTCAACGCCTGCGCGATTGCCCGGGTCGATGAATTCGCGCTGCGCTTCCCCGAAGACTATGACACGATTGTTGGTGAGCGGGGAGTTAAGCTATCGGGCGGGCAGCGCCAGCGCCTCTCGATTGCGCGGGCAATCCTGGCGGACCCGCGCATTCTGATTCTCGACGAGGCGACGTCTTCCCTCGACTCGGAATCGGAAGCCATGATTCAGAATGGTCTCAGTTACCTGATGCAGGGACGCACTACATTCGTGATTGCCCACCGGCTGTCTACCATCCGCAGGGCCGATCAGATACTGGTGGTCGAGGCCGGTCTGATTGTGGAGCGCGGTACGCATTCCAGCCTCTACGCTCTCGAAGGCCGTTACTTCGATTTGTACACGCGCCAGCACGGCGTTGAGGCCAACCGGTTTCTCGCTCCCGGCGAAGGGGAAAAGCTCTTCGAGGAATTGAAGTAAAAGGCTGACTGATTCTGCGGTTTCAGAAGGTTGCTACCAGCCGGAGGCCAAAGTTGTGCGCCGGCCCGATGGAGTTGCCGGAAAACAGGCCTCCAAAATAAATCACGTTGAGACGATTGTTCAGATTTCCTCCATCGGCTTCGAAACGCATATGTAGGCGGTCTCGCTGGTAAAGATCGACGCCGGCAAATGCCTGCACAGAAAGCGTGGGCTTTACCCGGTAACGGACAAAGTCGATGCGGTCAATGACCTGCTGGCCATACTCCTCAAGCGCATCGTGGGAGCTGACGTCGTAGTCAAAAGGCAGACCGGAGCCGTAAGCTGCTCCAGCGGCTACAAACATGCGTTTCCATATCTGGTAGTCGAAGCGCGTCCCAATTACGTTTCGTTGGTCCTCGGCATCAGGAATGTGTCCCTTGTCCTGGGTCCTCCGGCCTATCTCATCCTGACCCAATAAGAGACCACCCGTCACCGGGAACCAGCGGTTGGCGACCATATAGGAGTAGCTTAACGAGCCGCTTAACTTTGCCCAGTGGGGCAGATCGAGCGTGCCGTCGGCGCCGTAAATGAATGCCTTGCGAAACGCGATGGGGAAGTTGACACCGGTATTCAGCAGCGGGTCGTAGTCGGGATAATCGCTGCCCGTCCGGCGATAAGCGTCCAGATCAATGCGCAGCTGGCCAAAGAAGCCTTTGCTTAGTCCGCCTTCGTAGTTGTCGCCGAGCGAGGGCTGCACCGGCAGCCGGAAGACGTTCGGGTTCAGCGACTCTACGGCCGGTGAACTGGAAAGCAGGAGATTATTTGACGATGGGGGAACAAACAGGCGCGCGTACGAGGCGTGTGCAATCAGGTTGGCGGAGGGGAAATACCGGCTCAAGGCGATTCTCGGACTGAACGCATCGCGGTTGAGCACCAGCTGATAGTGGTCCCAGCGAAGGCCGGCATCCAACGTCCACTGCCCCATGCGTACGAGATCCTGCACGTAAGCGGCCTGCTCCAGGTCGGGCCGCCGGCCGGAAAAAGAAAAAGTGGCGGGTGTGCCTGGGTCGAACTGCGAAGGATCGGTGATCACATCATGAAAATTCTCGTGGAGAAAGGCGCTGTCCGTCTCCAGCCCAGCCTTCAACGAGTGCCGGCCACGCTTAAGCGAAACAGAGCTCGCAAAATATACCTGGAGAAAAAAGTTGTGTTGTGTAGCGATGATCGGCGTGGATTCGGCGTTGGAAAACAGATCGTGTTGCCCATGGCGCACCATCCCCTCGGTGTTGAGTACAGCCTGTGGCCCAATCACGTGTTGGTAAGAAGCGGAACCAATTGTCTCCAAGTCGTCGCTGCTCTGGAGCTGGCCGGCGGCCTGCTGTAGATTCTCGTTGGGAACCCCATAGCGCGAGAGCCGGTGGCGCACTATCGCCGCGAGATGGTCAGCGGGGGAGAAGTCGCGCGCCAGGTCCAAGGCAAAGTCGGCCGGTGTTCCCGCATTGGTGTAGTTCTCCGGCACCACGGGATTAAGGTAATGATCGGTGCGCGCGCCTGACGCCGTCGCGGTAATGATGTTTTTGCCGGCGGTCATCTGCAGCCGGCCATAGCCGCCGGCTGAATCGTAACTGCCTCCGGACAGGACCAGCCGGCCGTGGATCGACTGATCCGCTCTTTTGGTACGGAAGGAGACCACGGCGCCGGCCTAGAGCGCTGCCTCTGCAGGAATCCCCACAGACTCCCATGTCTGCGGGTCATCGGTGGTGGCTTGCGGCACCAGGCCAAAGTCCGGGGAACGGTTGAGGGTAAGCGGCAGGCCCTGGACGGTGAGCTCGGTTTCCATAGTGGCGTCGCTTGCGGGATCTGTCAGCGGCACGAGGCGGAACGACAAGCCTACGGGAGCTACGGAGAGCAACTCGACGGATCGGGCGACGGGAGTGAATCCTGGTGCTTTTATGTGCAACCGATAGAGACCCGGGGATAAGTTCCTCAGGGTGAGGTTGCCGTCGTCGTTGGTGATGAAGCTGCTGCTGCGGTGGCCAGGCTCACTTGCTAACTCCACCTTGCAGCTAATGCCCAAGCCCAATGGATCGGTGATCTTAATTCGCAATTCGGCGCCATCGCCTTGCGCAAATAACTGGGAGGCAGCCAGCAGCATCAGAACCAAGAGTTGCTTCACGGGAACGAAACACTCCACTCGGCCAATCGTGGTAAGCATATAGCAAAGCAGAAATGCTCCAGAGAAGGGGATTTAATGGGAAAAGCACTTGGCATCACGCTGGAAGAAGCACGCCAGATCATCGCCGCCGCAATCAGGAAGGCGAACGAGATCAAGGTTCTGATGAATATTGCCGTGGTTGACGAGGGCGCCAACCTGGTGGCTTTCGAACGCATGGATGGGGCTTGGATCGGCAGTATCGATATTGCGCAAAAAAAGGCTTTTACCGCACGCGCCTTTGACCTGGACACCAAGTCGCTGGGCGAGAACTCGCAGTCGGGCCAGCAGTTTTTCGGCATCCACGCTTCGAATAGCGGCAAAATCATGATTTTTGCCGGGGGTATACCCATCAAGCGGGGAGGAGAGGTCGTCGGCGCCATCGGCGTCAGCGGGGGTTCGGGCAAAGAGGATCACAGCGTGGCGGAGGCAGGTGTGGCGGCAGCCAATATAAAATAATTGAATAGTGGTTTCCCGAAACTTGGCTGCTCATCTCTGCCTCTGCCGTCGCGCGCTGATCCTTTTGGCGCTGCTTGTACTTTTGCCCGCACTGCATGTTCGGGCACAGCAGGCTACCGTTAGCGGCACCATCGTCGACGCGCACAACCTGCCGGTAGCGGGGGCGCAGATTATCGGGAGTGGGGGCCAAGTGCTCGCCACCACGGCTGCAGACGGCAGCTTCACGGTGCCGGCTGGGTCCGGCCGGGCGCAGATCACCGCTGCCCATTTTGAACCCACATCCGTAAGCTTGGATGGGCCCTCGCCGGTGCACGTGCTGCTGGAGCATCCCATGGAGCGCGTGGTGGTCACCGCCTACCGTTCACCTCTGGCGTCGGGAGATAGTCCGGCCAGCACGCGTACCCTGAGCACCGAGCATTTGCGCCAGGCCGCGGGGATCTCCCTGGATGACAAGCTTCGCCAAGTGCCCGGGTTCGAGCTTTTCCGGCGAACGAGTTCGTTGGTGGCGAATCCAACCACCGAAGGGGTTTCCCTGCGAGGGCTTGGATCGACCGCAGCCAGCCGCTCGCTGGTCGTGTTCGACGAGATTCCCATCGCTGATCCTTACGGGGGCTGGATCCACTGGGAGGAATTTCCCCCGCCGGTTATCCACTCGATTGAATTGGTGCGGGGAGGTGCTTCGGATCTCTATGGTTCGAGCGCAATCGGGGGTGTCATCAGCATTGTCCCGGTTCGGCCGGATGCCAACCGTTTTCAGCTGACCACTAGTGGCGGCTCTGAAGCCACTACCGACAACTCGCTGCTCGGAATTCTAAAGCTTGGAAAATGGTCCGGGCTGACAAGTGGGCAGGTTATCGGCACCGACGGGTATATCCTGATCGCCCCCAGTGTGCGCGGCCCGATCGATCAGCCATACAATGTGCACGCGCAGAATGCATTGACGGAGTTCGATCGCGGCCTCGACCACGACGGGCGGATTTTCTTGCGCGGCAGCGTGCTGAATGAAGATCGGCATAATGGCACCCCGATCCAGATCAACAGCACGCGCCTTTGGCGCTATGCCGCGGGCGCGGACTGGAGCAAACTGACGGTGCGCCTGTTCGGCGACAATGAGCACTATTCGCAGACCTTCTCCACCATTGCTGCTTCGCGTCTGTCTGAGACCCTGACGCGCATCGGCAAAGATCCGGCCGATGAGTTGGGGGCCGCGGGACATTGGCATCAGCCGGTGGGCACCCATCTGCTTCTGCTGGCCGGGGCGGATATTCATGACGTGCGCGCCTCCGACAACGAAATCATGTTTCCCACGTCGAAGGGTTACCTCAACACCGCCGCCCGGCAGCGGCAGAGCGGCGTCTATGGAGAGGTTCTTTTCACCCCGCCGTCCTGGACCCTCAGTGCTTCCGGCAGGGTGGATCACTTTTCCAATTTCAATGCCAGCCAGTACAAGACCGCTACGGCTCCGGTCCAGCTGCCGGAGTTGAATGAGACGGTGTTCGATCCCCGCATCGGCATCACCCGGCGGCTTACCACCGCGCTGGCCGTCAGTGCGTCGGCTTTTCGGGCTTACCGCGCGCCTACGGAAAATGAGCTTTACCGCACCGGACAGGTGGGGTCACAGACCACGCTGCCTAACGCCAACCTGCGCTCCGAGCGGGCAACCGGGTGGGAAGCGGGAGTCCACGCGGATCTGCCATCGATTGGCTCCACGGTCCGGGTCAGCTACTTTTGGACGCAGATCAACCGGCCGATTACTGCTCTTACTTTGAGTACGACTGCCACCAGCTCGCTGTTGATGCGGGAAAACTTAGGTCAGATAGAGAGCCGCGGGGTTTCGGTCGATTACGCTTCTCGGCCCGCGAGTTGGTTGGGCATCGAAGGCGGCTACCAATATGCGGACGCCACAGTGACCAGCAACGCCCGGCAGCCGAACCTGGTGGGCAATTGGATTCCCCAAGTTGCCCGCAATATGGCGACCAGCCAGGTGAATTTATCCCGCCGGCGGTGGGGTCTGCTTAGCGTGCAGGGACGCATCAGCGGACGCCAGTTTGATGATGACGCCAACCAGTTCCTGCTGCACAGCTACTTCCGCCTGGGTGCATACGCTTCCCACGACTTCGGCCCCCATCTGACGGCATTTGCTGCGGGCGACAATCTGTTTGACCGCTCGATCGAGGCAGGTAAGACACCCACGCTCACGTTGGCTTCGCCGCGTGTTGCCCGGGTAGGTCTGCGCATCAACTTCGGAGAGTAGCTTCAGAAGGGCCAAGCGGATCTGCCCGGGTGTTCATATTTCCCTTAATTTCTATGGGTACCTCAGCATCGCACCCATATCTCGCACAAAGAACGTGCGAGATATGGGGCACCCACTATTCCTTCACCCGTAGAAGGGTGGTGGGATGGAGAAACCACAGTGGGTGCGATGCTGAGGTAGAGAGAGAATTTGGGGGTTATCTGCTTTGCCACTTGAGCAGGGGAAAGACGCTGCTGTAGTTGTCGGTCCAGAGTCTTACGCCTGCTTGCAGGGGGGTGGGGAAACCGTTGTTGATAATTTCCGGCTGATGCAAGAGATTTTGGTTCGTGGTTACAAGAATCCAATCCGCATAGTAAAGGCCGTTCTGCTCGTCACCATGGGAGTGGACCGATACCGCAGACATCCCGGCATCGGCGGCGATTGCGGCTACCACCGGCTCCAGGTCAATGTATTGGTTGGATACGTGGAAGGCGATCACTCCGTCGGGCTGCATGTGCCGGCGATAGAGCGCCAGCGCCTCCCGGGTGAGCAGATGGACCGGAATGGCGTCGCCGGAAAAAGCATCGACCACGATTACATTGAAGCCCTGCGGAGCCTCCCTCGCTAAGGACAAGCGTGCGTCCCCCGGCACCACGCCGATATGCGCAGGGCTGTCGTGCAGAAAGGTGAACCAATGTCTCGCCACACCTTCCACCAGCGGATTAATCTCGTAAAACTGGATGTAGTCGCCGGCATTGCCGTAGGCCGCTACCGTTCCCGTACCCAAGCCGATCACACCCACACGCTTTGCGACCTGCCCACAACACAGCCGCATGGCGAAGCCAAGGCCGGAGTCGGTCGCGTAATAGGTTAACGGTTGGCCCAGAAATTGGGGGGCGAACCACTCCGCACCGTGCTCGATGGTACCGTTCAGAAGCTGGCGATCAGTGTGCGACTGCGGCGGCAGGTGGGTTTCTCTCACCCGCAGGGTCCCATAGAAATTGCGCATCAGGGCCACTGCGTCATCGTCGTACTGCCGCACCTGGGTGCTCAGCACAACAATAGCGGCGGCCGCTCCAGCCACCCAGAGCATGCGCAGGCCCCAGCCGTCATGCCATGTCGCCGCCAAGGCGATCAGCGCCACCGCCACCAAGGTGCAGGCCAGGTCATAGTTGGCGCGTAGTACCAGGGGAGCGATCACGCCTACCAGCAGTGTTCCCACCGCGCTGCCGGCCGCGGCCACCAGGTAAAACCGGGTCAGATCCCCCGCAACCGGGCGCCGTGCATACAGCTCGCCATGGAGAAAAAAGCAAATAACAAACAACGCGATCAGGAACAGGGGCACGCTTACCGCAATCGGCAGCTGGGTGCGGATGTCACGCAACACGTAGGCCATGGAAGCCACCGCCACCAGAACCAGGCGGAGCAGGGACTGGCGTACCGGCGCCCATGCCCCTTGAAAGGCCAGGATGAGCGTCAGCAGGTACAACGCCAACGGAGGCAGCCACAAAAGGGGAATGGCGGCGATGTTCGCACTCATGTGGCTGGTCACCGCAGTCAACATCATGCCGCCGCCCATAGCCAGCAAGAACCAAAACGCGGCCGGTGCCGGGTTCTCAGCCTCGATGGCTTGCCCGGGGAACGGCAATCGCCTTCTCCCCTGCCAGGCGATCGCTCCGCAGAGCACGGCGAAAAGCAGAAATCCCCCACTCCACCATGCCGTCTGCCGGTTCATGGAAAGGCGTGGCTCGATTAACAGCGGGTAACCAGCTAGCGCCAGCAAGGAAGCAAGGTTCGACAGGGCGAAGAGGCGATACGGTGACCGGTGCTCGAAGCTGTTCGCGTACCAGGCCGTCAGCAAAGGAGTCGTGGCCGAGAGCGCAAGATAGGGCAAACCAATGATCGTCGCCAAAACCCTAAAGACGGTGAGAGCCGGATGGTAACTGACGGCGGCCGGATCCGGCCGGACTGGAACCCCCAGCATCAGCAGGGCCGCCGTCAGGAGCAGAACGTGGATCACCGCCTGTTGTTTGGCATTGAACCGCGACGATAGCCAATGCGCATAGAGGTAGCCGAGCAGGAGCTCAAAAGAAAAGAAGACGAGGCACGTGGTCCATACCGCAGAGGATCCTCCCAGAGTGGGCAGCAGCTGCTTGGCTGCCATTGGTTCCACCACAAAGAGCAGAAAGGCGCTGAGGAAGATCGTGACTGCGTAGAGCCAACGAAGCAGGGTCATGCGGCTACCACAAGGGTGTATCACACAATGACCGGGACTGGCAGGCGTCAGGTAACCAAGCCTGAGGTCACTTTCGCGGATAACGAGGGTGATGTAGCCAATGTGGCAGGCCCCCGGTATTGTCATTTTCGAGGATCAGTTCTGGGGGAGGGCTGCTCTTCAGCGCGCCCGGGAGCTTCGGCTCACGGGCGCTTGCTCTTTGCATAGAGGATCCTCCCGCAAGCTTGCCGGCCAAGACTCCTCTGCTGCAGATGTGGTATAGCCACGCACGCACATTGCCGATAGCCTGAGTAGGATCGATTTATTTGCGTTACTGCCGTGTTACCTCCGCAGCAACATAAATTCGGGCGTCGCGTTAATACAGTCGAGCCGGTTATCAGCCGGCAGGAGCAATCAATGCGTTCGATCCGTGTTTTGCGTACCCTCTTTCTCGCATTTCTGGTTTCTGTGGTGCCCGCCTCTTCCTTCGCCGGCGTCTTCGTTTCCATCACGCTCGCTCCCCCAGTGTTGCCCGTCTACGCACAGCCGATTTGTCCTGGGGATGGATACCTGTGGACCCCCGGCTACTGGGCGTACGGCCCCGCCGGCTACTTCTGGGTACCGGGAACCTGGGTATTGGCTCCGCGGCCGGGATTTCTATGGACGCCTGGCTACTGGGGCTTTGGCGGCGGCATCTATGCCTGGCACGCCGGCTACTGGGGGCCTCACGTCGGCTTTTACGGTGGGGTTAACTACGGCTTTGGCTATGGCGGTGTAGGCTTCTTTGGCGGGCGCTGGGAAGGCGGACACTTTGCCTACAACACCGCAGTCATGCACGTAAATACCACCATCGTTCACAACACCTACATTGACCGGACAGTGATTCATAACACCGTGGTTAACCGCACCAGCTTCAATGGCCCGAACGGGATTAATGCCCGGCCCGGTCCTCAAGAGATGGCGGCCATGCGGGAGCAGCATGTTCAGGCTACGTCTGAACAGATGTCCCACGAACACTTTGCCAGCACCAACCGGGCCAACTTCGCCTCTGTGAACGGGGGAAGGCCCGCCAACGCAGCAGTAAGCCGCCCGATGACGTCCAACAACGTCGCCGCCAACCATGCGGCTTTCAACAACAACAGCCGCCCGGCGTACAACATTAACAACGCCCAGAAGGCTCCTGCCGCCAACCAGGGGCATAATACGGAGGCGCCGCACAACAACCCGGCTCCGCCACACCAGGGTGGCGGCCAACCGCACGAATCGCATCCGAACAACGGCGGTGGGGAACACGAACACCGTTAGAGCATTGACTGAAGGCGGCCTTCGGTTGGGATGGCCGCCTCCATCCAAGCCTGCTGCATGACAGCGGCTGATGAGAATTTTGGGGCCCTGCTTGATTGAGATGAAGTCTTTTTCTGCCATCGATGAGCGGTCCAAGACCGCCGCCAAGATCTCCACCGTGGCTCTTCTCGGAGCATTCGGACCACCCATCATGACCGCGGCAAGATCCCTGCACGACGCGGGCCTGGAGGTGGTCGTCCTGTCGACGGAACCCGGTACACCGTCGGCATGGTCAAGCGCCGTGAGCTTCGCCGAATGCATGCGGCCCGAAGACTTGGGAACGTCCGCGGGCCTGGCTGCGATCAAGGACTTCATCCGCCGTACAAACGCCCAGGCGTTGCTGCCATTCTGGGATCCGCAGATGTTATGGCTGGCGGCGAATAAAAGCTCGCTCCCTGAGGGATGCAAGCTCCTCTCATCCAGTCAACAGGCGCTGCAGATGGTGATGTCCAAGGATAATCAGTTGCGGATTGCCCAGCATTGCGGCTTCAACCTTTTGCCGACTTGGAAATTGTCACTGCAAGAGGACGTTGACCTTGTCGATCCTGGCGCCTATCCAGTTTGCTTGCGGCCGTCGGCGCCGGACCAGGTGAAGCCAACTTTCAAGGTGGAAGTCATGCAATCTCCCGCCGAGTTGCGAGCTTTCCTGGCGCTCAGGACGTGGGGACCGGGTCCTTTGCTGGTGCAGCCTTTTTTGCCTCTCCCCACTGCCGTCATTCACGGGGTCAGGAGCGAGTCGGGCGAGATGATCGCGCTCGAGGCCTTCCTCGCCTCGACGAAGTTCGAAGGGGTGACGCTGGAACTGCAGCCGTTGCGCATGGACGCCAAACTGGAGCTTTGCTGCCGGAAGTTTGCGGACGAGACGGGGATTACAGGCCCGTTCCATTTCGAGTTACTTTACTCTGCCGAGACCGGGGTCTTTTATTACCTGGAGATCAACGTGCGTCTTGGTGGCACGACGGATAAGGTTTTCCGATTGGGCTTTGACGAGCCGCTGCTGGCGCTTGCGGCTTATGGCTTCGACGTGCGGGTGCGGCCTTACCGCGCACGCGAAGGCCGCTCCGTGGTGAATCGGAGAGCGGTGGTGAAACACGTTTGTTCGGTTCTCAAGGGGCGCCTTTCTCCGCTGGATTACCCAGTGGCCGGCCGAGCGCGCCATGTCTTGTTATCACTGCGCAGTCTGGTTTGGGCCAGCGACTCCATCGCTTCGCTGCGAGACTTGCCGGGGACGTGGTTCTTTTACGTGGACCGGGGCCGTCCTCAAGAACTCTCGCGACGCCCGGAGCCTAACTGGGTGATGCGCTTCCTGCACCATCATCATTAACCGACAACTCCTGCAGCAGGAAGGCGTAGTCGAGGGCGATCTCCTTCAAATAGTCGTACCGGCCGGAGGCGCCGCCGTGTCCCGCGCTCATGTTGGTTTCCAGTAGCAGCAGGTTAACGTCGGACTTGAGCGTTCGTAGTTTGGCTACATACTTGGCCGGCTCCCAGTACATTACCTGGCTATCATTCAAGGAAGTCTTTACCAGCATGGCCGGATAAGCCTTGGCTTGCAGGTTGTCGTAGGGTGAGTACTGCAGCATGTACGCAAACGCATCTGCCTGGTTGGGATCTCCCCACTCCTCATACTCGGCGATGGTGAGGGGTAGTGTCGGGTCGAGCATGGTGTTCATCACGTCGACGAAGGGCACGTGGGAGAGCACGGCGCGGTAGAGATCGGGCCGCAGGTTGGCCACCGCACCCATCAACAGACCGCCGGCGCTCCCGCCTTCCATGGCGACTCGACGCGGGTTGCCGTAGCCATGGGCCGTGAGGTATTCGGTTACGGCGATGAAATCCGTGAAGGTGTTCATTTTATTCATCAGCCGCCCCGCATCGTGCCAGGGCTTGCCCATATCGCCTCCGCCGCGAATGTGGGCGTAGGCGAGCACGAAGCCACGGTCGAGCAGGCTCAGGCGATTGGAGTTGAACCCTACGGGAAGGGCATACCCGTAGGAGCCGTAGCCGTAGATATAGAGCGGGTTCGTGCCCTCTCCCTTCTGGTCTTTACGGTAGACAAGGGAGATTGGGATCCCGGTCCCGTCCGGGGCGGTGGCGAACAGACGCTCCGAGCGGTAAAGGGAGCGATCAAATCCACCCGGCACCTCCAGTTCCTTTAACAGCGCCGATTTTTCCGTAGGCACGTCGTATTCGTAGACCGAGGTGGGCGAAACCAGCGATTGATAGCCATAGCGAAAGGTATCGGTTACGAATTGCCGGTTGACGTGCGGATGGGCGCTGTAAGTGGGCTCGGGAAATGCAATCTGTCGTGAAGATTCCTGGAAGGCGCCCTGGGGGTCGAAGAACATCACGCGCAGATGGGGCAGGCCGTTGGAGCGCTCCCCCAGCACGGCGAAGGATTGAAAGAGCTCCAGATCTTCCAGCATCACATCCTCGCGGTGGGGGATCACTTCGCGCCAATGGGCGCGACCGGGAGTGGCCTCGGGGGCAGTGATCACGCGGAAGGTCCTTGCGGTGTCGTTCACGCGCAGGTACCAGAGCCCATCCCGGTGGTCGGCGTAGTACTCGATGTTCTCGCGCCGCGGTTCGATCAGCGTCCAGCTCCCGTGAGGATCGTTCGCAGGTAGGAACTGCTCCTCGCTGGCGGTGTGGCTGGCGCTCCCGAGCACGATGTATTTGTCGTCGCGGGTGCGGCCGGCGCCGATATTGAAGCGTTCATCGGCCTCCTCGTAGACCAGCGTGTCCTCGGCCCGCGGGCTGCCCAGGGTGTGACGGAACAGCTGAAACTGGCGCTTGGTGGCTTCATCTTCCACGGAGTAGAAAAGCGTCCGGTTATCGGCTGCCCAAACCACGGAACCAACCCGCTCCGCCTGGTCTGCGAGCACTTCGCCGGTGGTGAGGTCCTTGATATGCAGGGTGTATTGCCGGAAGCCGGTGGTGTCGGTCGAATAGGCAAGCAGATTGCCAGCGTCGGAGACGGTGAGCGCGCCCAAGGCCAGGAATTGCTGGCCAGTTGCCATCTGGTTCATGTCGAGCATGATCTCTTCGCCGGCGTCGAGCGAACCGCGTTTGCGGCAGTAAATGGGATACTGCGCGCCCTGCTCGGTGCGCGAGTAGTAGAAATAGTCTCCATCGCGGAACGGCACCGAGATATCGGTCTCTTTGATGTGGCCGATCATTTCGGCATAGAGCTTGGCCTGGAGCTCCTCCGTCGGCTTCATGATGGCCCGGGTGTAGGCATTCTCCTGTTCCAGGAAGGCAATTACCTCGGGATTGTCCTTTTCCCGCAACCAGGCGTAGTCGTCGGTCAGGCGGTGCCCGTGGAGGGTGTTTACGGTTTCCTGGCGGCGGGCAAATGGAGGTTGCACAACAACAACTTGCGAAGTCATATTGATTCAAGGATATAGGAATTGATTGCGGGAGCTCAAAAGTCCGTGGCCAGAAGGCGTGAAGTCGGCATCTTACTGTTCGAGGAGTCAAAAACATGAATCATCTCCAAAATTCTGGCAAGAGAACGTTGGCCGTGGCCGGAGCGATGCTGTTGTGCGGAAGCATGGGTCTGGCGCAGATGAGTCAGCCCTCTACTGGCCCTGCGGGGCAGAGCACCCCGGGTCAAAATCCCGGTATGGATTCTCAGATGAACGGCATGCAGCAGGCTGGGCAGGCGTCGCCGTTGGACAGGATGTTTGTCAAGAACGCGATGCAGGGCGGTATGGCGGAGGTGCAGTTGGCGCAACTGACGCTGCAGAAGAGCAGCAACGACCAGGTGAAGCAGTTTGCCCAGCGGATGATCGCCGACCATACCAAAATGAACGAGCAGATGAAGCCGGTCGCCCAGCAGCTGGGGGTGCAAGTTCCCACCGACGTTTCGAAGAAAGACAAGAAGACCATGGCTGAACTCCAAGGTCTATCGGGGACGGCCTACGATCAGGCTTACATCAAGGACATGGTCAAGGACCACAAGAAGGATTTGAGCGACTTCCAATCGGAAGCTTCGTCCGGTCAGGACCAGACGGTGAAGGATGCCGCTAACCAAGGCAGCCAAGTCATCTCGCAGCACTTGCAGATGATCCAGCAGATTGCCAAGGACCAGAACGTTACCGTCGCCAGCAAGTAAATTAGGTGTTCAACAGGTGCCCGCCAGCCGGTGTCCCCGGCGGCGGGCATAACTTTGTCTGGGTACAATGAGTTAATGCGTAAGAGCCTGCTTGCATTGCTTGTGCTTCTTCTTGCCTGGCCCGGAATGTTGTTGGCTGAGCGAGTGCAGGACTTGCCGCC
>Ga0302324_100007224_pt1 | contig 23693 bp, 19 predicted proteins | sample Palsa_T0_1_FD_201949 | JGI IMG/M metagenome (GOLD analysis project Ga0302324, IMG submission 201949) | Peat permafrost microbial communities from Stordalen Mire near Abisko, Sweden - Palsa_T0_1 | ecosystem: Environmental > Terrestrial > Soil > Palsa > Peat permafrost | place: Sweden: Abisko... | reverse complement strand
GTCGAGACGAGCTAAAAGTGCAGTTCCAGTTACAGATACACCCGCCGCGATCAATCTTCGGCCAAAAGTTTCCGGGTCGGCGCCGAGCGCGAGATGTGCCGCCGCCGGCGCGAAAATATCGCGGCCATGAAATGTGTGCGACAGGGCTGGCAGAAAATATTCTGCGTTCTCTAACTGCCAGACTGAAATGTCGTCAGAACTCTGCGCCGCCTCCTCCATCACCCAAGTCAGCAGTCCATTGTCGGGCGCGATAAACCACTGCGCGCCTAGCTGCGCGAGAATCGGCCGCCGTTCGGACCCCACCCCGGGATCAACGACCGCAACGTGAATCGTTCCAGCAGGGAAGTAGCGTGTGGCCTGCCATAACTTGATGGCGCCGTCCAAAATATGGAAAGGCTCAACCCCGTGGGTGATGTCAATGACGCGCGCCTCCGGACTGAGGCCGGCGATGACGGCCTTCATTATTCCTACGAAAGGATCGCGCAGTCCGAAGTCGGTGGTCAGGGAAATAATCTTCATGCGAAAGCTGATTTCTATCGCCGGATTTCAGGCATCGGTGTCCAAATAGAGTATGCGAGGAAATCTGAGAATTGTCCCGCTCCTGATCGCGGTCCTTGTCTCGCTGGCTGCCACGTCACAGGCGCAGATGCAACCGGCGGAAAGCGCGAAGGCGACTTACGCGCGCATCGTCGCGCAGATCCAGGCCGGACAGACCGACGTCGATTGGAAGGCGCTGCGTCTCGCATCCGTCCAGGGAGGCTTGTCCCGAGACGTGGATGAGCATACCGCGGGAGCAAAAATGTGGGCGGCGCTGAATTCGAAAAACTACGAGGAAGCTCTGAAGCTCGCGAACCAACTCATCGCTTACAACATGGCCAACACGGAAGGGCATTATGGGGCGATGATTGCCTACGGCCAAACGGGCCGGCAGGCCCAATCCGAGGCCGAAAAGGCGAAGCTGGCGGCAATTGCACAGTCGATTCGAGGCAGCAACAGCGGCGCGTCCGCCGAGTCGGCGTGGTTCACGGTAAGCGTCGGCGAGGAATACTTCCTTCTGCACATTCTGGGCATGGCCCCGAAGCAACAAGCACTTACCTATGTGAATGGCCGCGCTTACGATGTGATGACCGTGACGGACCGGAGCGATCCGGGCCATCAGTACACCTATTGGTTCGACACGCAGACCGCAATGGATGCGCTGGCAAAGTCCATGCCAGGAGACAAGAACGAGAGCCCGTAGGATTGCTGGGGGAAACGAATCCATGTTACTCTGAGTCATACACTTAGAGAGTGGAATCGATAGTAAAAGTGAGGTAAGGCACACCCGTGCTAGCGACAGAAAAGAAAACAGAAATCATCGATAAGTATCGTACGCATGACAGCGATACAGGCAGCCCCGAAGTTCAAATTGCGATCCTGAGCGGTCGCATCAATGAACTGACGGAGCATTTCAAGACCCACAAAAAGGACTTCGCGTCCCGCCGCGGTTTGCTCATGATGGTGAGCCGGCGCCGCCGACTTCTGGATTACCTGAAGACGCACACTCCGGACCGTTACCGCGACGTCATCGGGAAGCTCGGAATCCGCAAGTAAACTGCTCGCCGTCGCGCAAGCTGTGATGGCGAGTAGTTGAGTACCCGGCCAAGGCCAACTCCAACCGCCGCGCTCGCTTCCTACTCGCCGCTCTTCCTGCCCACTTGCTGGCAAGAGAGAATTTCCCACCTTGCGCCTCTTTCGAGCCATCGCTCGCAGTTAGAAGAGGAAATTATGAAACAAGACGTTACCGTCGAATTACACGGCGGCAAGCGCATTACGTTTGAGACCGGCCGCATGGCCAAACAGGCGCCCGGCGCCGCCCTCGTCAGCACGGGAGACAACATGGTGCTGGTCACCGCCACCGCCTCCCCGGATCCGAAAGAAGGCATCGACTTCTTCCCCTTGACGGTGGATTACCGTGAGTACACCTCGGCCGGTGGACGCATTCCCGGTGGCTTCATCAAGCGCGAAGGCCGCCCCAGCGAGAAGGAAGTTCTCACCTCCCGGCAGATTGATCGCCCGATTCGTCCGCTCTTCCCCGAAACATTCCGCAACGAGACCCAGGTCATCGCCCTCGTGCTTTCCGCAGACAAGGAAAATGATCCCGACGTTCTTGGCATCAACGGAGCCGGCGCTGCGCTGGCTCTGTCTGACATCCCATTCAACGGTCCAGTGGGCGCGGTTCGCGTCGGCCAGTTGAACGGTGAGTTCGTCATCAACCCCACCTACGCCGAGCGCAAGGAAAGCACCATCAACATCATGGTCGTCGGTTCCAAGGACGGCATCGTGATGGTCGAGTCTGGCGCCAAGGGAGTTTCCGAAGACACGGTTGCCGATGCGATTGATTTCGCGCACGTCGAGATCAAGAAAATTGTTGCCGCCATTGAAGACCTCGCCTCCCGCGCGGGCAAGACGAAGCGCACTGTCGCTCCAGTCGAATTCGACGAGGCCTACTACGGCGCGATGAAGAGCAAAGTCGGCGATCGCCTGGTCGATGCGCTGGACACGCAGAAGCACCCCAAGACGGGCAGCTATGCGCTGATCAAGCAGATTAAAGATGAGTTGAAGAAGGACGCTCCGACTGACGATCCTGCGGCTGCCAAAAAAGTCAGCAAGTATTACGAACTGCTCCGCGAGAATATTTTCCGCGAAGCTGTCACCAAGCAACACATTCGCCCGGACCGCCGCGCCTTCGACCAGATCCGCGAAATCACCATCGAAGTCGGTGTCCTGCCGCGCGTTCACGGTTCGGCGCTGTTCACCCGCGGCGAAACGCAGGCCCTGGTCAGCGCCACACTGGGCACGAGCGACGATTCGCAGCGGCTTGAATCCTATGAGGGTGAGCAGAAGAAGCGCTTCATGCTGCATTACAACTTTCCGCCGTTCTCGGTCGGTGAAGTTGGCCGCATGACCGGCGTAGGTCGCCGCGAAATCGGCCACGGCGCTCTTGCAGATCGCGCGATGTCGGCGGTCCTGCCTGGAGAAGATGAGAGCCCGTACACGCTGCGAGTTGTCTCGGACATTCTCGAGTCAAACGGCTCCTCTTCGATGGCGACCATTTGCGGTGCCAGCCTGGCGCTGATGCAGGCGGGCATTCCGCTGAAGGCTGCAGTGGCCGGCGTGGCCATGGGACTGGTCAAGGAGGGCGATGATTACGCCATTCTGACTGACATTGCAGGCGCGGAAGATCACTACGGCGACATGGATTTTAAAGTTGCCGGCACGCGCGAAGGCATCACCGCTCTTCAGATGGACATCAAGATCGGCGGCATCACCGGCCAGATCATGCGGGAGGCGCTGGAGCAGGCGCGCCGCGGACGGCTCTACATCCTCGACAAAATGGACGCGGTGATTTCATCGCCGAACGAGAACAAGTCGAAGTTCGCGCCGCGCATTGAGACGCTGCAGATTCCGACGGACAAAATCCGCGACCTGATCGGACCGGGTGGCAAAACGATTCGTGGCATCATCGAGGCGACGCAAGTCAAGATCGATGTCGACGACACGGGGCGCGTCAACGTCGCGTCGAGCGATGAGCAAGGCCTGGCTAAGGCGCTGCAAATGATCAGCGACCTCACAGCTGTGCCCGAAGTTGGCAAGACGTATCTCGGCAAAGTTGTGCGGTTGGCGGAGTTTGGCGCGTTCGTCGAAATCTTCCCCGGCACTGACGGTCTGCTGCACGTAAGCGAAATTGCTGAGCACCGCGTCAACGACGTCAAGGACGAACTTCGCGAAGGCGATCAGGTCCTGGTCAAGGTGCTGGCGCTCGAAGGCAACCGCATCAAGCTCTCGCGCAAGGCAATCCTCAAGGAGCAGCGCGCCAAGATGGGTCTGCCCGAGCCGGAGCAGGGTGGAGATATGTCTGCATCTGCGGAGCGCTCTTCCTCGTCGGACAGGCCATCTTCGGACCGGCCGTCTCGCGATCGTGGAGATCGTGATCGAGGACCGCGTCTCCCGCGTCCCGCACGCGAACCGCGTGGTGAGGCACAGCCCGCATCAAACGCCAGCACCATCACCATCGAAAGCGAAGAGGGCTTCGAGGGCGGCGCTGATTTCGACGAAGAAGACGAGCCCAACTTCAACGTTGCCGATGACGCCCAGCCGAATGGCGGAGCCGCAACTCCCGGCCAAAATCCGGGAGGCGGACCTCGTCCCGGCGGTGCAGGCGGCCCCGGCGGTCGCGGACGCCGTCGTCGTGGTGGACGTCGTCCCGGTGGAAGTGGCGGCGGCGGTGGAAACCGCGGCTAGGCTATAAATACAACGCTGTACTGTGGAGGCCGCGCATTCCGCGCGGCCTTCGCATTGCGAGGAACACACCACATGACTCGCCGCCAGATTGCCGCCTACATCACCGTCTGCCTCATCTGGGGAAGCACTTGGGCGGCCATGCGCATTGCGGTGACGCAGGTTGCGCCGATGCGACTGGCCGCGATTCGTTTTGTCGTCGCCGGCCTTTTGATGTTGCCCTTTGTATTCGGCCGGAAGATGGTCTTCCCACGTGGACGCGCACTGAAAGCAACGCTCTGGCTCGGGGTCATCATGATCGGCGTGCAATACGCGCTGGTCTTCACTGCGGAGCGCTACATCAGCTCCGGTCTCACCGCGATTTTGTACGCATCCTCTCCCTTGGTGGTGAGCATCGTTTCGCCGCGCATCCTTGGCCGCCCGATCCCGCGAGCAGCGATGACTGCGATGCTTGTCGGCCTCGGCGGCATGATGATTCTGCTACGCAGCATCGCGGTCGCATCTACCGCGCAGATTGTTCCCGCGCTGGTCATGTTGGTCTGCGTGCTCATTTCCAGCATCTGCTCGGTGTATGCCAGCCGCGAGCTGCAGCATGTTTCAACTTTCGCGGCCTCTGCCCTTCAGTTTCTTGTTGGGGGGGTATTGCTCGCGTTGCTCAGCGTGCCGCTCGAGCGGAACTTCGTCAACGTGTGGACGCCCTCCGTCATTGGCGCGCTCTTGTTCATGATTTTCTTCGGCAGCATCACCGCCTTCAGCCTCTACTACTGGTTGCTCAAACGCGTCGAACCGTTCCGCGTCATCACCGTGCAATTCATCATCCCGATCATCTCTGTCCTGGAAGGAACTCTCTTGCTGCACGAACAAATTCCTCTGATGGAATTGCTCGGCGCGGTCGTCGTCCTCTCGGCCGTCGTGTTGGTTTTGCGTATACCGAGCGATGATGATGGTTACCTCGACATACGCGCTGGTAACCAGAACCGAACCCCATAGGAACCAAGCGACGCAAGAATCGAAATCAATGGTGACGAGTGCCTCGTTTGCACTTCCATAGCAGCCGCCAATCCTTGATGCTTTGCGCGGGGGACGGGCATAAATGGGGGCATCGCTGTATATCGTGATTGAAGGGGACGACCCGGGTTTCGACACCTTTGTGACTGGCCATACGCTGGCACGCAACGAAGATTTACTGGAACAACTCGCGGAGCAATTACAAATTGCGCACCTGTTGGATTTCTTTTCAGCCGACGCGAATTCCATGGCGCTGCTCGAGGAGGAGGGGTACAAGATGCCGACTCGCGCTGACCGCCTGCCGCCACCGCAATGGTTCTCCGCCGAGGACGGCCTCGTCACGGTCACCGCGCTGCAGGAATTTCTGGAAGAAAATCCTGCTTACCTCGCCGAAGACACAGAGGCGGCCAACAAAGAGCTGGAGGAGTATGTGACGGTCCTCGAGAAAGCAGCTTCACGGAATCTTCGCTGGCATCTCGCCGTCAGCTGGCGCTAGCGAAATACGCTACGCCGAGACGGCGGCTTCTTCGGCTGCCGTCTTGCGACCGAAAACCTCACCCATGCGTCGAATCTGCGCACCCACACCGCGCAGCTTCTCTTCGATGCGCTCATAGCCGCGGTCAATGTGGTAAACGCGATCGATGATCGTCTCGCCCTCAGCCACCAGCGCCGCCAGCACGAGAGACGCGGAGGCGCGGAGGTCTGAAGCCATCACGGCCGCCGCAGAAAGTGGAGTGCGCCCACGCACGGTTGCGCTGCGGCCGTCGACGCGAATGTTGGCGCCCATGCGAGTCAGCTCCGAGACATGCATGAAGCGGTTCTCAAAAATATTCTCCGTGACCACGCACGTGCCCTCGGCCTGCGTCGCCAGAGCCATGTACTGCGCTTGCATGTCGGTGGGAAAGCCGGGGAATTCTTCGGTTGAAATATCTGCAGCAGTCAGCTTGCCAGCCTCCGAGCGCACGCGGATGGTGTCGCCGCTGATATCGCAGCGCACGCCGCAGCATTGCAGCTTGGACAGCAGCGCGCTCTGATGCTCCGGCATCAGCCCGGCAATCATCAGGTCGCCACCGGTAATCGCGCCCGCGACAAGAAATGTGCCGGCCTCAATGCGGTCCGGAAAAATGCGGTGTTTGGCGCCATGCAACTTGCTCACGCCGTGGACGCGAATCGTCGATGTCCCGGCGCCTTCAATCTTTGCGCCCATCTTCACCAGTAATGAGGCCAGGTCAACGACCTCGGGCTCACGCGCGCAATTTTCCAACAGCGACTCGCCCTCGGCCAACACGGCAGCCATGAGCAAGTCTTCGGTGCCGGTCACCGTAATTTTGTCGAACACGATATGCGCGCCATGCAGACGCTCGCTGCGCGCCTCGATGTAGCCGTGCTCCTGGCTCATTTTCGCGCCCATCGCTTCCAGGCCCTTGATGTGCAGATCGATTGGACGGCCACCGATCGCGCATCCGCCGGGCACTGCTACTCGCGCCATGCCAGTTCGGGCGACCAGTGGCCCAAGCACCAGGGAAGAAGCTCGCATCGTTTTGACGATCTCGTATTTCGCGACCGGATCGGACAAATTGCGGCAGCTGATCGCGGTGCGATGGTGCGCGCGCCCCGCGCCCAGTTCCACTTCCGCGCCCATCGACACCAGCAGCCTGCGCTCGGTTTGAATGTCCTGCACGTCCGGCACGTTTTCTAAAATGACTTCGTCTTCGGTCAAAATCGCCGCCGCCATGCAAGGCAGCGCGGAGTTCTTTGAGCCGCTAACGCGAATCGTGCCGAGGAGTGGATTGCCGCCGCGAATTACAAATTTGTCCATACGCCTTTATCCTCGCGGCCGATGCAGCAGACAAGTACCGCGGCTTGTACCCGCTTAAATTTCGAGGGTAGAGTCTTCAATCGCGCGACGCACATTGCCTTCGCCCGCCTGCAGCCGCCGCATTGCTTCCGGCTTGTCCACGCCCGCTTTCAGCATGACCAGCGCGACGCGGACGCTTTTGCCGGCAACCTTGATCGTGTTGACGGCCTTCTCGCGGTCCACGTTGCAGGCTCGCATCAGGATGCCGATGCCACGCTCCACAAGCTTGTTGTTCTTCATGTGGACGTTGACCATCATGTTCTCGTAGACGTAACCAAGCCGTGTCATCGCGCCGGTTGTGATCATGTTAAGGATCATTTTCTGCGCCGTCCCGGCCTTCATGCGAGTCGAACCGGAGATCACTTCGGGGCCGACCTCGGCGACGATGGTGACGTCAGCCACTTTCGCGAGCGGGGAATTCTGGTTGCAAGTCACCCCAGCGGTTTTCGCTCCTCGCGCGCGAGCGTACTCCACAGCTGCAACTACATAGGGTGTCCGTCCGCTGGCCGACAGGCCAACCACGATGTCCTTGCGGGTCGGCCGCCGTCGCGCAATGTCGCGCTGACCTAGCTCCGGGGAATCTTCATTCACTTCCGCGGCCGATGCAAGCGCCTTCGGTCCGCCGGCCATGATGTACTGCACGGTCTGCGGCGGCGTGGAATACGTCGGCGGACATTCGCTGGCGTCAAGTGCGGCGATGCGTCCACTGGAGCCGGCGCCGATATAGATGAGCCGGCCGCCATCCCGCAGGCAGCGGGTGACGGTGTCGATCACTTGGGCAATTTCGGGCAGCGCTTTCTTGACCGCGGCCGCAACTTTCGCGTCCTCGTGGTTGATGATGCGCGCAATTTCGAGTGCCGATTTTGTATCAAATCCTGAAGAAGCTTCGTTGGTTCCTTCAGTAGTAAGGGTCTGCAGGTTATTATCACTGCGCCCTTGCGCCGCGGTGTCGGCTGCAGAATGCGTCATTGCCATACGTGCGGAGTTCTCCAGCTCTCCCTTTCGATTCTAGCGCCAATCGGGTCGCAAAAACGTCACCCGATGGATGCATGGTAAGCAGAACCGCTGAAGTGCGCCTCATTCTGCAAGGAATCGGACCCGGTTATCGCCGGTCTGCAGAAATTCCAAGCGCCGTCATGACAGCGTCGTGAAATTCGGGCCGCACTTGCTGGATGCCCTGATTGGCCGCTCCGACCGCGGTGTAGACGCGATTTGTCAGCAGCGCGATGGCGATCCCCCGCTCAAGATCTATCCAGAGAGACGTTCCGGTATAGCCGAGGTGGCCAATCGAATGAGCAGAGAAGAATTTGCCGGATTGTGATGGAGCGGAGGGACTGTCCCAACCGAGGGCGCGTGAGCCGGCGACGCGTTTGGAAAATAAATCGACCGTCTCCCGTTGAAAAAATCCATCGGCTTCGCACAGGGATGCGGCGAAGCGGAGCAAGTCGCTACCGCTGGAAAAAACGCCGGCATGTCCAGAGACGCTGCCGAGGAGCGCACAATTTTCATCCTGCACTTCACCTTGCAGCACACAGTGCCGCCAGTTCCAATCGCGCGTCGGCGCGATCCGCGGCCGCCAGTTAGTCGGCGGCAGGTAGCAGCTTTCCGTCAATCCCAGCGGTTCGAAGATTTCCTTCGCGCAAATTTCCTGCAGATTCGCTGCGCCGGTCAATCGCAAAAGCGCCTCGCCCAGGACGATGAAGCCGATGTCTGAATATTCGGCCCGCGCGCCGGGCGCCACCTCGAGCGGCATGGCGAAGCATGCGGACAGGGCAGCCGCGGCGCTTGCCTCCGGCGAAGATGCGGCCACCACCTCTGGCAATTCGTAGAGCTTGCGATGGGCGGGCAGCCCCGACGTGTGCGCCAGCAGCATCTTTAAAGTGACCAAATATTTGTTGGGGTCCCCTTGCGAAAACTCCGGCAACAGCTCGCAGACGGGCAGCTCCAATGGCAGCTCTTCGCTCTGCCAAAGCCGCATCGCGAGTGCAGTCGTCGCCAACACTTTTGTCACGCTGGCGATGTCGAAGATCGTGTCGGGCTGCATCTCCGCAGAATCGCTTGCGTAAGTGAAGCGCCCGACAGAGCCGGTAGCAACTGTGGCGCCATCGTTCCAGACTGCGAAGGCAGCGCCAGGAAACGCCCGCTGCTCGACGCCGATCGCAAGAACCTGCCGCCCTTTGTCGAACGAAGTCATGCGATTAAAGCGGCATCTCGGCCGGATCGGTCAGTGGCGGCCGCCGCGTCTGGGCAAAACGCGCCGCCAGCCAATCCACCAGCGGCTTCTCAATATATAGATAGACGACGCATGAAGCAGCACAGACGGCCGCGACTCCCAAGACCATGCCGAAGAAATTGTGCTCGGAAGAAAGTACAGGCCAGCGCTTTGCCAGGACGCGTTCCATCGCGTACAGCACGAAGGGATGTAGCAGGTAAATTGCGTAGCTCGCGTCCCCCAGCAGGATCAGCCAGCGTGCCCGCAGATCGGCGCCGCATTTGGCCAGCAGCGCTGCACTAAGGACGAGCACGGCGGCCGGGGTGCCGAAGCCAATCCAGTCTGGAGGGAAGTAGGGCAGCGGCAGCATGAAATAGACTGCCAGCTCCGCGACCGCAAGCAGCATGCAGCCGATCAATGGCCAGCGAAGTTTTCTCGCAACCCCAACTGGAACGGTGCGCGCGACGTAGTAACAGGCGATGCCCACGATAAATTCAAACGGCCGCATGTCGCCGTAGAACTTCGTCAGCGCATTCCTATCGTGCCACGGATGCAGCACGCTCGGCACCAGCACCAACAGCGCGCACGTGACCAGGGGCGCGCGCTTTCCCGGTACAACCAGTAGAACCAGCGCGAGCAACACATAAAAATACATTTCATAGTTCAGCGACCAGCCGACAAACAGCAGGGGCTGCAACAGCCCGTCTTCCTTGAAGAACGGAATGAACAAGAGACTCTTTACCAGTTCGACAAGGTTGGCATGTGTCGCCTTGAGCAAGCTTGGAACCAACAGCGCCAGAATGAACATGCCAAAAGTGACGAGCCAGTACATCGGCACGATGCGGATGACGCGTCGCTTGAAAAACTTTTGCGGGCGAAGGTCGCAGATGCCTGCCATGATGAAGCCGCTGATAACGAAGAAGACGTCGACGCCATAAAATCCAAATGGGGAGACGTGGGGAATCACATATCCGGTGTGAAAATAAGTCACGGAGACGGCCGCGTACGCCCGCAGTCCCTGAATGTTGTTGAGTTTGCTCTGCATGCCGATGCGAGAATTGCATTCAGCTTAGCAGTCGCTTCGGCTAATCGTTTACCAATTACACTGGAGACTGCGCATCCACCCGCCGCTCTGAAACATGTCTGTTCCGCATCTCGAATTCGAACCTTCGCCGACGAAGACGGAGCACCCGTCCTCGCTGCTTCGCGTGTGGCTGCGCGATCTCGTGCTTTCCGTGCTGATCGCGCTCTTCGTGATCACCTTCCTATACCAGCCTGTGAAAGTGGAGGGGACCAGCATGCAGCCCGAGCTCCGCGACAGCGACCGCATCTTCATCAACAAGCTGGCCTATCGAGTTGGCGAGGTCCATCGTGGCGATGTTGTCGTCTTCCACCCGCCCAGCGACCCGGAGAAGAGCTACATCAAGCGCATCATTGCCGAGCCCGGCGACACGCTGCGGATCGATCATGGTGAGGTCTGGGTCAACGGCGTCCAGCAGCGCGAGCTTTATGTGCCCGGGCGCTTCCGCGACGAGCGCTCATATTCTGAGACGACCATTCCGGCGGGAGATTATTTTGTGATGGGCGACCATCGCTCCATCTCCAGCGACAGCCGCGATTTTGGCCCCGTCGCGCGCAGCTTTATTTATGGCAAGGCAGTTTTTGTCTACTGGCCGATGCCGGAAGCGGGCTGGGTGAGGTAGGAATTGGCACCGCGAAATTCACAAAATGAGCCGCGCGAAACCTGCTAAAATCTTAAAAATCCAGTCCCTGGAGATGCAATGCAGGCCACTCTTGCGCTCGAAGACGGGCGCATCTTTCGCGGCACAGGCTACGGTGCCAAAGCGGAATGTTATGGGGAAGTCGTTTTCAATACATCCCTCACCGGCTACCAGGAAATCTTCACCGATCCTTCCTATGCGGGACAGATTGTCGTTCTCACAAATCCTCAGATAGGGAACTACGGCACAAACGCCGCCGATGCGGAAGCGACACGCCCTTATATCGAAGGCCTCGTCGTCCGCGAGTTCTCTCCCATCAGTTCGAACTGGCGCTCCGAGCAGGTCACCGACGAATATCTTGAGCGCTTCAACGTCCCCGTCATCGCCGAGATTGATACGCGCGCTCTCGTCCGGCATCTCCGCACGCATGGCGTGATGCGCGGCGTCATCTCTTCGATCGAAACTGATCCTGCGCTGCTGATTGAAAAAGCGCGCTCCATTCCAAAGATGGAAGGCACCGATCTGGCCAGCGTCGTCAGCACCAAGACGCGTTACGAGTGGGACGCACAGGATCCCCGCAATCAGAGTGGCGATGATCTGCTCCCGGCCGACGAGTCTGATCCCGACGAGCAGTTGCATGTCGTCGCGTACGACTTCGGCATCAAGCAAAATATTCTCCGGATGCTGACACGCGAGGGCTGCCGCATCACCGTCGTCCCCGCGCAGACTTCTGCGGAAGACGTGCTCGCGCTGAATCCCGACGGAATTTTCTTTTCCAACGGTCCCGGCGATCCCGAACCGCTCACTTACGCCGCGAACAATATTCAGAAACTCAAGGGCAAGAAGCCGCTCTTCGGTATCTGCCTCGGCCACCAGCTCTTCGGCCTCGCGCTCGGCGGCAAGACTTACAAGCTCAAGTTTGGCCATCACGGCGGCAATCATCCGATCATGAACCTGGAAACCCGCAAAGTAGAAATCACTGCGCAGAACCACAATTTCGCGGTCGACCCGGAGTCACTCGATCCCTCCGAGGTCGAAGTGACGCACGTCAATCTCAACGATCAGACAGTTGCCGGCCTCAAATCAAAATTCGCGCCGATGTTCAGCGTGCAATACCATCCGGAAGCTAGCCCAGGCCCGCATGACTCCCATTATCTGTTCCGCGACTTCCGCAAAATGATGGAGGACTTCAGGCAGTGACGCGCGCCCGCCTCCTTCTTGTGTCACTGCTGCTGCCGTCGCTGGCCGCCGTCGCTGGCGCACAGTCCAGCGGTCCTTTCGATCGCTACATCGCTGCCAGCAAAACCGGCAAGGTGGACGCGCGTCTGACCGCCTTCGCGCAGAGCTGCGTCACCGGGACGGCCAAGCCGAAAAAGATTTACATGTACACCGAGCAAAACGCGTGGCTATCCACCGGTTCGCTGAGCTCCGCGTTCGCGGCCTATGACGTTGGCGACGCCAACAGCGCGGAGATTTGGATCTACGGCGGCCACCCGCGCGTCGTCTACCTATGGGAGGTGGATCTTGAATATGAGCGCGACACGCTGTTCTGCATGACTGCAGATGGAGAAATTACACGGAGCATCTCTCGCTTCTTTCCATCGGCCTCGGGCGAGCCGCGCGAACATTGGATCTACGTGCACACCGTTCGCCCGGGCCCGCGTGTGAATATGTGGGAGTCGCACGGCACTTATGAAGACGTGCATGGCACCAAGCTCGGCAAGCCGGAGATCAGCAGCGAGGACCACGACTTCATTGCCGGCGAACGCAGCTATCGTTACTTCCACGACTTCGACTTCGCGGCCGACATGCCGGCTGCTAAAACCGGAGAGGATAAATAGCCATGCCACGCCGCAACGACATCGCAAAAATCCTCGTCATCGGCTCCGGCCCGATCGTCATCGGCCAGTCCGCGGAGTTTGATTATTCCGGCACGCAGGCCTGCAAGGCACTGAAAGCCGAGGGCTATGAAGTTGTGCTGGTGAATTCCAATCCCGCCACCATCATGACCGACCCCGAACTGGCCGATCGCACGTACATTGAGCCGCTGACACTCGCCTACATGGAAGAGGTGCTGCGAGTGGAAGTTGAAATGCTGTGCGACCGGCACGATTTTCATCCGGACAAACACAAGTTCGCCATTCTCCCCACCGTCGGCGGACAGACCGCGCTCAACCTTGCTGTGGAACTTGCGGACTCCGGCATTTTGGACAGATACGGTGTCGAATTGATTGGCGCGAAACTTCCCGCTATCAAGAAGGCGGAAGACCGGCTGCTGTTCAAAGATGCGATGACGCGCATCGGCCTCGACGTGCCGCGCTCCGCGCTGGTCAACAACATTCGCGATGGCATTGAGTTCGCCGGCAAGATCGGCTTCCCGGTCATCATTCGGCCGTCGTTCACACTGGGCGGCTCGGGCGGTGGGCTGGCTTACAACCGCGAAGAGATGATGGATATTTTGTCGCGCGGGCTTGATCTCTCGCCGGTCCACGAGTGCCTGATCGAAGAGTCTGTGCTCGGGTGGAAGGAATATGAGCTCGAGGTCATGCGCGACCTCGCCGACAACGTCATCATTATCTGTTCTATCGAAAACATCGATCCGATGGGTGTCCACACGGGCGATTCCATCACCTGCGCGCCGGCGCAAACGCTCAGCGATCGCGAGTATCAACGCATGCGGGACGCTGCCATCCGCGTCATCCGAGAAATTGGCGTCGAGACCGGCGGCTCCAATGTCCAGTTCGCCGTTCATCCGACCAATGGCCGCATGACGGTCATCGAGATGAACCCGCGCGTGTCGCGCTCCTCCGCGTTGGCCTCGAAGGCGACAGGTTTTCCGATTGCAAAAATTGCGGCGCGCCTGGCCGTCGGTTACACGCTCGACGAAATTCCGAACGACATCACGCAAAAGACGCCAGCTTGCTTTGAGCCGACGATTGATTACGTCGTCGTCAAGATTCCCAAGTGGCAGTTCGAGAAATTCGAGGGCACGGACGAAGGTCTCGGACCTCAGATGAAATCGGTCGGCGAAGTCATGGCCATCGGCCGCACCTTCAAGGAAGCGCTGATGAAGGCGCTGCGGTCGCTCGAAACCGGCAAAAAAATTGACTCCGACGTCATCGAACCGCGCCGCCTGATGCAGCGCCTCGTCACCCCGCACCCCGAGCGCCTCGCATACGTTCGCCACGCGCTACGCCAGGGTATGAGCGTGCGCGAAATCAACCGCATCACCGGCATCGATCCGTGGTTTCTTTACCAGATCAAGGAAATCACCGCGATGATTGCCGAGATTGCCGACCATCCTATCGGCAGCGTCACGCCGGATGTCCTGCGGCGCGCCAAGCGTATGGGCATCTCTGACGCGCGCCTCGCCGAGGGCTGGAATCTAACCGGCAAGGGAAGCTTCGAAAAAATCCGCCAGCTGCGCAAGCGCTACGGCATCACGCCTGTCTTCAAACTGGTCGACACCTGCGCCGCGGAATTTGAAAGCTTCACTCCGTACCTCTACTCCACTTATGAAGAAGAGGACGAAGCTGCGCCGACTGCCGCGAAGAAGGTGATCATCCTCGGCAGCGGGCCGAATCGCATCGGGCAGGGAATTGAATTTGATTACTGCTGCTGCCACGCCGCGTTCGCCCTCAAGGAAGACGGCTTCGAGACCATCATGGTCAACTGCAATCCCGAAACCGTGTCGACCGATTACGACACCAGCGACCGCCTCTACTTTGAGCCGCTGACGCTGGAAGACGTTCTCGCTGTCTACGAACACGAATCTTCCGGCGGAGCCGACGTTCGCATGATCGTGCAATTCGGCGGACAGACGCCACTCAACCTGGCGCTTCCGCTCAAGGCCGCCGGGGTGCCGATCATCGGCACGTCGCCTGAGTCAATTGACCTGGCCGAAGATCGCAAGCGGTTCGGCAAGCTCCTCGAGGAGCTCGACATCCCGCAGCCGCCAGCGGCCCTAGCGACCAACATTGAAGAAGCCGTCACGGGAGCTGAGCGGGTGAAATTCCCGGTGCTGGTGCGGCCTTCCTATGTGCTTGGGGGACGCGCCATGGTCATCGCCTATGACGCCGAAGCAGTCCGGCGCTACATGCAACAGGCGGTGGAGTACTCGCAGGAGCGCCCCGTTCTGATCGACCACTTTCTCGAAGACGCGGTCGAGGTCGACGTCGACGCGCTGTGCGATGGCAAGGACGTCGTCATCGCCGGCATCATGCAGCACATTGAAGAGGCGGGCATTCACTCCGGCGACTCGTCGTGCGTGTTGCCCTCGGTCGATCTCTCACCCGCGACACTCGCGACCATTCGCGCGTACACCCGTAAGCTCGCGCTGGCGCTTGAAGTCATCGGCCTGGTCAACATTCAGTTCGCCATTCAACGTGAGAAGGTCTACGTTATCGAAGTCAACCCGCGGGCCTCGCGGACTGTGCCCTACGTTTCGAAGGCAACAGGAATTCCGCTAGCCAAGATTGCGTCGCGTCTGATGACCGGGCGCAAGCTCAACGAATTTCTGCCGAAGTATGTTGCCAGCCAGCTAGACCTCGCGACCGGTGACTACTTCTATGTGAAGTCTCCGGTCTTTCCGTGGTCGAAATTTCCGGGCGTCGACACCGTACTCGGTCCTGAGATGAAGTCGACCGGCGAAGTTATGGGCGTCGCTGATAATTTCGGCGAGGCCTTCGCCAAGGCGCAAATCGCGGCCGGACAGGTGCTTCCGACCAGCGGCACGGTCTTCCTCAGCGTCAACGATCGCGACAAGCCAGCGGTTGTCGAACTGGCGAAGAGATTTGTCGAGCTCGGCTTCGCACTGGTCGCCACCCACGGCACTGCGAATATCGTCGAGCAGGCGGGCATGACAGTCGAGCGTGTTTACAAAGTCATGGAAGGGCGGCCCAACGTGGTCGACTTGATCAAGGGCGACCGGATCAACCTCATCGTCAACACGCCACACGGGCAGGACACCTTCTTCGACGAGAAAGCCATTCGCCGCGCTGCTGTCACCGCGCGCATTCCGACCATCACCACAGTCGCCGCAGCTCGCGCGGCGGCCGAAGGCATCCAGGCGGTGCAGCAAGGAACTCTGTCGGTGCACGCGTTGCAGACATTGCATGCGGCCAGGGAAGCAGCGGCACAGGAGCACGCCACCGCAACGCGCCCGTCTCGCTAGCTGCGAAGGTTAGACCGCGACGACTTCAGTGTCGCGAAAGCGCCGTTGCAGCACGAACCTCGCACCGACGGAGTAACCGATCATCGCCAGGGCCGGCCAGGTACCGATGACCCGGCCCGCGCCTTCCACCAGGTTGGAATCTGTCGTCAGATCAAACAGCGTCAGCCAGATTTTGCTCACCGCGGTGCAGTGCTCACACTTGCCCGGACCGGTTGGCAGCTCCAGCACGTAGACCGTAACCATCAAGAGCCAGACGACGCCCGCAATCCATATGAATGGCGCTGACGTCGGCTCGCCGCGTAGATGAATCAAGTAAGCGACGCCGAACGGCACAAATGTGACCAGCAGAGTTGCGACAATGGCCGGCCAGTCCCCGGGCCAGTTTGAGGTATTGAGAAACGAGCACAGGAAAAATAATGTCGCGTAGACCAGGAGAGAAATAAAAACATGAAGAGCAAACGAGGCGGCCTGGCGCAGCATGCGTTCGGGACTTTTTTCCAGGTCGAGCGTGGCGGCATCCATAGGCTTGGTGCGGACTGTAGTGGGGAGCGCGCGGCCGGTCTACCAGTAAAATGAAATTCGTATGTTGCTTGAAGGAATCTTTCCCGCTTTGACCACGCCGTTCTATTCCGACGGCAGACTCTACCTGCGCAAGCTCGAACAGAATATTGAACGATACTCTCGCACACCGATCGCGGGGATGGTGGTGCTGGGCTCGACGGGCGAGGTCGTTTTCCTTCGCGAAGACGAGCAGGTTGCGGTTCTGGAAATTGTCGCCGAAGCGGCTGCGCCGGAAAAAGTGCTCATCGCCGGGGTTGGGCAGGAGAGTGTTGTTGCCACCCTGGCGCTGGCCGAGCGCGCTGCGCGTCTCAACTACGATGCGGTGCTGGTGCGCACGCCGCACTATTATCGCGCGCAGATGCGCCCTGCAGAAATGCTGCACTACTATCGCGCCGTGGCCGACGCGTCACCGCTGCCGGTATTGCTTTACTCAGTCCCGGCTTGCACCCACTACGAACTTCCAATCGAACTGGCGGCTGAGTTGGCGCATCATCCCAACGTCATCGGCATGAAGGATTCTTCGAACAACCCGGCGCGGATTGCGGAGTTAGTGCGTGCGACACAAAACGTGAAGCGCACCGTTTCAGTCACGACAACATTTGCAGCGGTCACGGAGCGTATGGTCCAGCGGTCGGCTCGCGAATCTGTAACCAGTCTTGTGCAATTAGAAGGAGCTCTTTCGCCGGCGCCAGTGGCGGTGCAGTTACCTCCCACGCTGAAAACGCGCAGCCGCAGTGTTGGCTTCCAGATACTGGCCGGATCGGCTGCCAGTCTGCATGAGTCGCTGCAGGCGGGGGCGACCGGAGCGGTCCTCGCATTGGCGAGTGCAGCGCCGCAGGCTTGCTACGAAGTATTTGCCGCGCATCGGGAGCTGAATCCGCAGCTCGCCTCGGAAAAGCAGCAGCGCCTGCTGCCTGCGGCCAGACGCGTGGTTGCGGAGATGGGCATCCCGGCGGTGAAATATGCGGCGGAGTTGAATGGCTACTTCGGTGGCTTTGCTCGCGCGCCATTGCTGCCGCTGACCGCTCAGGAAAAAGACGAAGTGATGCAGCTGATGGCAGATCTGCAAGCCTGAGTGAATCTTTTTCAAGCAGAGCGGTATGATAAAAGCATGGCGGAGCAACAGGAGTTCAAAGACAAATATCTCTTCGGGACCCTGGTTTCGAACGCGAAGAATCAGAAGCAGATTTACGAGGCGCAGTATGGCTCCGAGCAGCCCGAAGGACTTGTCCTGACTACGCTCGACTCCGCGGTGAACTGGGTGCGCAAGAATTCCATCTGGCCGATGACCTTCGGTCTGGCGTGCTGCGCGATTGAGATGATGTCGATGGGCGGCTCGCGGTATGACATTGCGCGCTTCGGCTCGGAAGTATTTCGCCCGTCGCCGCGGCAGTCTGACCTGATGGTGATCGCGGGACGTGTTTCGCAAAAGATGGCGCCAGTCATTCGCCGGCTGTATGAGCAGATGCCCGAGCCGAAGTGGGTGATTTCGATGGGCGCGTGTGCGACCTCCGGCGGAGTTTTCAACAACTATGCGCTGCTGCAGGGTGTCAACCAGGTTATTCCCGTGGATGTCTACGTGCCCGGGTGTCCGCCCCGTCCCGAGCAGCTGATTTACGCCATTACTCTGCTGCAGGAGAAGATCCAGAGTGAACGGGGCAGCCTGAAACGGACCCTGAATCTCGGCTAAAGGCTGATTTTTGCCATTTTAGAGCCGGTTTTTACACAGGATTTACTCTTTGGGTGTGTCCCGAAAATGTTTTGGGATGTACAACCATTCCTCATAAAAATGCTCTAAGCTGTTGGTTGCATTGGACGGAGAGCGATTTTTTTGGCCTAAATTTTTCGTACAATGGTACCCTGTTGTGAGTATGGCCCGGCAGCAGTTCGTTATGCCTAGGCGCTAACACAAAAGTTTCTGATTCACTTTCACTATCGGTTGCGGAGGATATACGCATGTTCGTTCGATCTCTTTCAAATCTGTGTCGCGTAGCAATTGCGGCGGGCGTTATTAGCGCTGCTGCAGTTGGCGTCGCACAAACCTCTACCCCACCTCCGGCGCCTATGCCGCAGGCTCCCATGGAAGCTCCGGCATCGCGCCTGGATGTGTTCCTGGGATATTCGTATTTTGCCCCGCACGGTTCTGTGCACAATTCGCCTTTTCCGATCGGCTCCTTCCGCTATGAGAGCGCCGATTACGGAGCGATGGGCAGCGTCGCCTATTTCATGAACCGTTATTTCGGTTTCCAGGGTGAATACGGCGATCACTCCATGGGCAAGAATGACAGCTTCCGCACTGCCGAAGGCGGCGTCATATTCCGTTTCCCTTGGGATGACATCACCCCGTTCGTTCACGGCCTCGCCGGCGGCGTCAAGGTTGGCGGTCCGAACACTCCGGGCCAGCCGGCTTGCACGGCGAATCCCTGCCAGCCTGGCACCGACATTTATGTTGAGCCCTATCAGTGGGGCGTAGGCCTCACGACCGGCGGCGGCGTCGACTACTTGCTGCCCTGGTTCAATCATCACCTTGCGTTGCGCGTATTCCAGGCTGACTACGAATACATTCATGCCAACTTCGGCCCCGGCAACACGCCTGCGGGCAACGTAGTCGGCGGACGTGTCAACGTCGATGCTGCGCGTTTGAGCACCGGTCTGGTTTTCAAATTCGGCGAGATCGCTCCTCCTCCGCCAATCACTTACTCCTGCTCTGTCAGCCCGTCAGAGGTTTACCCTGGCGACCCGGTCACCGTGACGGGAACAGCTGGCATGCTCAACCCCAAGAAGACGGCTGTGTATAGCTGGAGCGCGAACGGTGGCCAGATCACCGGTACGGGCGCCACTGCGACCGTCGCCACCACTGGTGTTGCGCCGGGTAGCTACACCGTCACCGGTCACGTCACGGAAGGCTCCAAGGCTGGTCAGTCTGCGGATTGCACCGCCAGCTTCACCGTGAAGGACTACGAGCCACCGACAATCACTTGCTCGGCGAATCCGTCCACCGTGGCTCCGGGTGAGAGCTCCACAATCACCGCGATGGCGTCCAGCCCGCAGAACCGTCCGCTGACCTATAGCTACTCGGCTTCCGGCGGCTCGGTGAGCGGCACCACCACGACGGCAACGCTCAGCACCACCGGCGCGGCCCCGGGTACCATCACTGTCACCTGCAACGTTGCAGACGACAAGGGCAAGACTGCTTCCGCAACCACCTCGGTTACGGTTCAGGCTCCGCCCGCCCCGGCGACACCGAAGACGCAGAAGCTGTGCTCCATTCAGTTCGAGCATGACAAGAAGCGTCCGGCCCGCGTGGACAACGAAGCCAAGGCTTGCCTTGACGAAGTAGCACTGAGCCTGCAACAGCAGAGCAGCGCTACCGCAGTCGTGGCTGGCGAGTCCGCACCTGGCAAGATGAGCGAGAAGCTTGCCAAGGAGCGCGCCATCAACACGAAGGCCTACCTGACCACCGAGAAGGGCATTGATGCTTCCCGCATCGAGACTCGCACCGGACCAGAAGGCAGCGGCCAGGTCGAGAACTTCCTCGTACCTTCGGGCGCCAGCTTCGATACCGACTTCCCGGGATTCACCAAGTTCGAGGGTCCCGCGATGAAGAAGCCAATGCACCGCAAGCGCGCTCACGGAACTCCTCAGTAGTTCCTTGACGAGTAACATCCTCACTGCAACCAGGCTGGCCGAAGCAATTCGGCCAGCCTTTTTCATGGGCTACCACAAATTGACCACACTCTTTCACCGCTCCCACGGTTATCCTTACGGAGTGAGGCTCGTCCTCAAAAATTCCTTTCCCAGTAGTGCTCAGGAGCAATGATCAATTCCCCGTTTTCATCTCAGGTGTCTCGCCTCGCCCCCGTTTTTGTTGCCGTAGGAATTCTCTGTAGTGCCGGCATCGCAGCCCCCGCAGCCCCGGCCACTCCCACCCCGGCTCGCTGGCTCACCGTTGGACCCGAAGGCGGAGACGCACGTGCCTTTGCGGCTGATCCGCGCAATCCGTCGCACATCTTTCTCGGCTCACTCTCGGGCTGGATGTATGAGACGCAAGACAACGGCGCCCACTGGTCACAGCTGTCCATCATCGACAACCGCACGGACTTGGTCCTCGACAACATCCTTGTCGACCCGTCGAGCCCCGACACCCTACTCGTCGGTGCGTGGGTGCTTGGCAGCAAGGATGGCGGACTTTACCGCAGTACCGACGGCGGCCATACGTGGACCACGGTTGCCGACATGAAGGGCCAGTCCATCCGCGCGCTCACCCGGTCAGACTCGGATAAAAAGACGATCGTGGCCGGCACAATTCAGGGCGTCTTCCGCAGTACTGACAGCGGCCAACACTGGAGCCGTATCAGCCCGCCCGAGAACGCCGAGATTCATGAAGTTGAGTCCATCGCGATTGATCCGAAAAATCCCAGCGTCATCTACGCCGGCACCTGGCACCTGCCGTGGAAGACAACCGACGGCGGCAAGACCTGGAACAACATGAAGCAGGGATTGATTGACGACTCCGACGTCTTCTCCATCATCCTCGACCCGGTCACGCCTTCGACGGTTTACCTCAGCGCCTGCTCAGGGATTTATAAGAGCACAGACGCCGGTGGGCAGTTCGCGAAGATTCAAGGTATTCCTTCGACGGCACGGCGCACACGCGTCCTGATGCAGGATCCGGTCAATCGCAACACCGTTTATGCCGGCACCACGGAAGGTCTCTACAAGACGACCGACGCTGGCCACCTCTGGGTGCGGATGACGCCTCCGGAGGTCATCATCAACGATATTTATGTAGACCCGCGCGATGCCACCCACGTCCTGCTGGCTACCGATCGTGGCGGCGTGGTGTTGAGCAGCAACGCGGGAGTTTCCTTCGCCGATGCGAATCGCGGTTTCCTGCAACGCCAGGTTTCTGCGCTTGCGATTGACCCCACCAACCCTCGCAACATGTACGTCGGCGTCCTGAATGACAAGACCTACGGTGGAGTTTTCGCCAGCCAGGATGGCGGCGCCACGTGGACGCAGCGCAGCGTCGGCCTTGCGGGCCGCGACGTTTTCAGCATCGTCGCCACGCAGGATGGGCGTCTACTCGCCGGCACCAACCGCGGCATGGCGGAGTGGCAGGGCAGTGGACCTTGGCAGCCGGCCGGAAAAATTGTCACCATGGTCGAGAAGAAAACAACCTCTGCGAAGAAGAATCCGAAGACCGGAAAAATCACTCGCACGACGACAACAACGCAGGTGCCCAAGCCTGCGCCAGATCTCGAATCTGCTGTCAGCGGCATTTCTATTTCCGGCAAGAGCTGGTATGCAGCAACCGTGGACGGCTTCTACCGTAGCACTGACAAGGGCGCGACCTGGGTTGGCGGCCCCCTGCAGGGGCAGAGCGGATTCCGCAACGTCTCCGCGCATGGCGACCTCATCTTCCTTGCGTCCCGCGATCACCTCTTCGTTTCGACCGACGATGCGACCTCGTGGACGCCCAGCCTGCTGCCGAGAGATCTGTCACGGGTCCAGGCAATCCTCGTCTCGCCAAACAGTGTGTTGTGGGTGGCTGGTCCGGAAGGCATCTGGACCTCGCATGACAACGGCGCGACGTATCAGCGCGTCACAACTCTGCCCATCAATGACTTCAGCAGCGTCACGTGGGACGACAGCCTGCAGCGCGTCATCGTCACGTCATGGAAGGGCGATCTGTTTTTCGGCAGCAAGGACGACGGCGCAACCTGGAACTACTGGGACGCGGGCTGGCAGTTGCGCTCCATCAACTCCGTCGGCGGAAGGTTACTCGGCGTCTCCCAATTCCACGGCGTGGTGATGCAGCCGCAATCGGCAGCTGCCTCGAATGCTCAGCCGAATTCGCCCGGACACTGAGCTTTTCTACCTTCGAGAACGCGGAGCTGAGATGAGCAAGGTCCAGCTCCATGGTTATCGTCGTGAGGATTTCGCTGCCCTCCACGCCCTGGACCGGGAGTGCTTCGCACCGGGCATCGCGTATGCGGAAGATGAACTGCGCTATTTTCTTTCGGCGCGCGATGCCGTCGTCAGAGTCGCCCATCAGGATGACATCATCGTCGGCTTTCTGATCGCGCAGATTTATCGGGGACGACCCAGCTTCCAAGCTCGCATCATCACCATTGATGTTGCACAGTCGCATAGAAAATCCGGGATCGGAACTCTATTGATGGCTGCGTGCGAGGATGAATTACGGAGGCTCTCAATCACTCGCGTAAGGCTTGAGGTAGCGGCGACAAATAACTCAGCACAAAGCTTTTATGCGAAGCATAAGTATGAGCAAATCAGCTGCATTCCATCCTATTACCCAACCGGCGAGGATGCCTTGGTCATGCAAAAGCAATTGGCGCGCAAGGATGTTTAATGGTGCTCGAGCGAGGACAGTAATTGCTTCTGCTTATCATCGCTCCACGGTCCCTCCGTGCGCCAGACGACGTCACCTTGCTTGTTCAGCAGCAGCGCTGTGATCGTCCTCTCGGAGGGAATTTGCAGGCTCTTGCGAAAGTCCTCCTTGCCCACGTAGAGGGGAATCGTCCGCGCGCGCGCGGCGTCTTCGGAGACACCACTGCGCATCGCTGTGTTCAACCACCAGCGATAGAAAATATCCCGGCGCGGCAAAATCGGCAGCTCATAAAAGCGGAAGCCGGGCTGGGATTTCTCCAACACCGCGGCCCGAACTGCCCAGGTGTCGACGTCTTTTTGCTGCTCGCGCTCAAATGCAATCAGGATGAGATTGCCGTTCGCGCCGGCAAAGTCCGCGGGCAGATGCAGCGTGGCTTTACTCAGGTTGTCACCGCTGACAGAAGGGAAGTGCGCAGCAGGTGTCGTCGCCGGACCCTGGACCAGCACCGACGAAGCTAGCGCAAC
>Ga0302324_100007223_pt1 | contig 23698 bp, 39 predicted proteins | sample Palsa_T0_1_FD_201949 | JGI IMG/M metagenome (GOLD analysis project Ga0302324, IMG submission 201949) | Peat permafrost microbial communities from Stordalen Mire near Abisko, Sweden - Palsa_T0_1 | ecosystem: Environmental > Terrestrial > Soil > Palsa > Peat permafrost | place: Sweden: Abisko... | reverse complement strand
TGTCCGCTCGGCAGATCGCGCAGATGCCTTTGTCCCTCTGAAACATATGCCAGCGCATCACAGACGGGCTCGTCTTCATTATCCATTCTTCGGTGCATTTCGCGGAGCAATTGTGTTGGCGCTGACTCTTCAGTGGACCGAGACAGTTCCGGCATACCTTCTTCCCGTTCGCATCCTTTGGGGGTGGGCTTGCAAATACTCCGGGAGTTCTGCGGGAGGTGCTCATGCAACATCCGCCAGAGATTCCACTTTACGCCGGTCCAATCTGACGCATTCTTCGCAATCGAACCACTCGGTTAGATCGGATGTTTTATGGACTTGCAAGTAGTGCTTTCGCATTTCTGAAACCACATTCACAACGGCCTGTTGATCCGTGTACGCCGGGTCCGGCTTCTTTCGTTTCCTTGCCTGATAGCAAACCAGCGTGCAGTATCCTGCTGGAACAGACGGATGAGGAAGCGCCCAAAACGAAGTTCGGCAATGGGAGCATTTTGAAACCGCCACGGCGAGCGCTACTTCCCCTCCGCGCATTTCGCGCAATAACGGAACACCGCCAGATTCCAGCGGGCCTCGGCAACGATGGGCTGCTCGGTTCCTCCACATCGCGAACATCGATCTGTGCTGCCATCGATAATTGGAACGTCTTTGGGTTGGATGATGAATGCTTGATCTCGCGTCATTTGACCTCTTTCCGGCAGCGCCAACATATCCTAATTCGTGCGGCTGAACGCGAAATATTCATTCCACACAACCGGCAGAACTTCAACCAATCGGCTTTCTTTGACGGGTGCGAACAACCTAGCCGGATCATGTAATTCAGGTGGGCCATTCGTCTCGCGTCAAGAGGGGTATTCCAGCGCTTTTCCATTGCAATTTCAGATACTACTTGAGATTAAACTGAAAATCAAGTACCATTCTGCCCATGCCGACTTTTCAGCCGTTCAAGGAACGGACCAAAAAGAGAATTTGGGTCTGTGAGCATCGGGGAGAATTGAGCCGGATTGCCCGCAACCTCGGGGTTTCCGTCTCCGCCGTTCACGCCGTTCTGTACTATAATTTGCCCTCGTCGAAAGACAAAGATTTTCGCATCGAAAGAGCGCTTGCGGATGCAGGGGCGCCGTACATGAAAGAACGTCTTCAAGAGCGCATCGAAGAGCAGGAGAGGTGCGCATGAAGGCCGACACTTGGTCCGGCGGTCGCATCCGGCCCGCGCTGGTAATTGAGGAACGCACATACCACAAGACATGTGTGAAATGCAAATTGCACTTTATCGCTACCGTTGCAAGTACGAAGAGATGTCCGAAGTGCCGGAGGAAAAGTGAAACAGGGCGCTGAGGATCACGGAAAGTTTAAGATCCTCGCCCGCCTCCTGAAAATCCCGCTGCCATACGCCAACGGAATCATGGAACGGTTGTGGCTCAAGGCGGGTCAATACCGGCCAGATGGAGCGGTGGGGCGATGGTCCAACGTGGAGATCGCCGAGTACTGCGGAATGCCCATCGAATTCGACCCGGATGCGCTCGTGGCGGCGATGATCGAATCGCGTTTTCTTGATCGTGAAGACGGCCCAACTCGGCTGTTGGTTCACGACTGGCCGGAGCATTGCACGCACTTCATCCATAACAAACTTGCCCGAAAATCGGCCTATTTTGCGAACGGATCACCGCCGAGCCTGAAGCGCCTCGATCACCGCTATAAAGCTGAAGCGGAGTTGTTTTACGGCGTGAGCGCCCAATCTGACAAAGTGAGCGCCCAATCTGACAAAGTGAGCGCCCAATCTGACAAAGTGAGCGCCCAATCTAACAAAGCGCGGAAACAAACAGATGTAGGCGTGAGCGCCCAAAAAGGCAAAATGAGCGCCCAAAGTACCCCAAACGCGCGCGCGCGTCCAACACCCACACCCAAACCCACACCCAAACCCACACCAGGTGTTGCAACACCTCTTGTGGCGGCGGATTCTTTCTTGCAACAACAACAACACTGCCCTGCGAATTCTGTTGTTGTTGCGGATGCGTTGCGCGTATACGGGGACATTTCCGCATCTTCGATCAGGCGCTTTATCGCGTCCTGCCAAAACGGAGTTGGCTACAGCGAGTCGGAAATTGCGGGATTGATTGCGCGTATCGGCCCCACGTTGGGACGGCGCGTAAAAAATCCAATCGGCGTATTGATCTCGCAGGTACCGGACGCTCTACCGGCTTACGTGAGCGCACTGCGAGCCGCGCCAGAAGATCCGAAGTGCTGGAAGTGCGGCGGGTCGCTATCGGGCGCCGCGATCAACGGCGCTTGCGGGGAGTGCTTTGAAAAATTCGAGAGAGGCCAAAAATGCAAACCATCTTGACAATCGAAGAGCCGGGAGAATTGCAGTTATCGATCAACGGTCGCGTAGTGGGTACGGTGATTGTGACCGAGGGCGCGGCGGTGTTTTTGCAGGAGCGGGAAGTTTGGAAGCGCTGCGCCGATTGCAACGGAACCGGAATTGGGCTCGCTTCCGGTTGGTATTGCGCATGTCAAACCGGGCAGGATCTTCGGAAACAAGCAACGCGAGGATTTCAAACGCCGGAACTGGGCGATGAGGGCTAGGAAGGATTACCGGTCGGTTTTGGTTGCCTGAGGGCACCCCCCCCCATCACAAAAGCGTTCTTACGCTTGCAAAAGCGTACAAACGGGTATTAAAATTGGCTCCATGAAGCGAAAACGGACCTACGGACGGATTTACGATTGGCGAATGGAGCGCAAGTGCGGTTTTGAGGGATGCGGGAAGGCGTTTCAACCAAAACGGGAAGACCAAAAATATTGCACGCCTCAATGCCGACTGCTCGCCTGGAATCAGTATCGGTGTACGAGCATATCGAAGGAGGCGCGAAAGAAAAAGAGCCTCCGCTCCGACTTCAGAAATCCGGTGCTCGCGGTAGCGCGAGAAGTTGGCAAGTTGAATCCGCTCCTTGCGGCATGGATTCTCACCGTCGCTTCAAAACTGCGCATCGACGCGCGGAAACAAGAACGCCAGTGCGCCCGCGAGAAACAGTATCATCAAGCGGAGCACTGGCGGGCTGTAGCGGTCTTTGCGGAACAGATTAAGCGGGCATTTTTGTAAGCGCCAATTCGGCGAACTTCCTCGCAACGTCTCGCGCATCGATCAAGGGTTGGTCAACAAGTTCGAATGCTTGGAAGATCAAGAGCGTCTGGTAATGCTGTGTGGCCCGGACGATCTCGAGCAGTCGATCCTGATGTCTGTCCTGCAAATGCTTCATCAGGGCCGTCATGAGCCGTTGGGTTTTGATCTGCTGATCTTCTCCCAGAATCGGGATGCGCTCGGCGGGGATCGATTGCTTGCAGATGACGCACGTGGTTTGCGGATGCGGATTGAGCAGCGTGGCCATCAGCCGATTGCCTCGCTTTCCTTGTCTTCCATTCCGTCTGTCAGTTCATCCGGTTTCCATTCGTGGAACTCCTGCCAGAATTTCAAGAACTGGGCTTCGCGGTCCTTCAGTTGAGGCCACACTGGAGTGGTTCGATAGAAGGCTACGATTTGATCGGGAGTCAACTGGCGGAATTCATCGACGCGTTCAATCGAGTATCCGTCTGCGACCCACTGCGCAAATACGTCGCCTGGGGCTTCATCATATACATGCTTGATGATGCGCGGGGTGACCTCTTGCACGAATCGCATGAACTCAATTGCTTTCGCTTGCTCGGGGGTTGGTTGCTCGGCTGGAGCTTGTTGCGGCTGCTCGGCGGGCGCCTGAATCGCAGGTTGATTCTGCGGAGGCGCGGGACGTGGAACCTGCATCATCTTCTGCGCGAGGGCCGCGCTGATCGGCTGCAAGGTCTTCAGAAGTTCGGGTAGAGAATGATCGAGCAATTCCATCCATGCGGGCATGCGAGAGCGGATGGCTTTCGAAATCACGCCCTCTTCTTTTTCTTCGGGGATGATTCCGATCTCGCGGAGTTTCTTGACGCTGTTTCCGAGTTGATCGATTTGCGCGAGAGGATCGGGCGGGGCCTGGTTCGCGCGGTTGCGGGCCTCGGTTTGCAGTTGAGAATTTTGTTCCCGGAGCGCTCGCATCTCTTCGCGGAACATTTCAATTAACGCCGTATCCCCTCCCCCTTTCGTTAAAGCAATGATCTTGACAGCCATGTCGATTGGATCGGATATCGGTGCGGCTGGAACGACTGGAACGACAGGTGGCATGGACGCTTTCAGCCGCGCTGCGGTGCTGTCTTGGATATCGTTCAAAACTTGCAGCGTCTCAATCAACTGCCCACCTGTACCGTTTTGTTGTTGGGGCGCCGGCGCGGTTGGATCGACGAGAAACGGTTTCGCCCATGCCCATTTAATATTCCGTGGATCGTCAACCCATTCGCCTTTCGGGATTTTTGGAGGATGCGACTGGTTGCAAATCTCAAAGTCGTACCGGTCGGTTTCATCGCCCCGTTCCGCTCCTGGTTTTCGTGTGTTGAGCATTAATCGGTAACGTCCGCTGCCAAAGTCAACCATCACCCGCTGTTCATTCACTGGCTCGGCGTACTGGTGAATATAAATGAACTCGCCGGACTTGCGCCGGTCGGTGAATGGCTCCAACCGATACAGATAGAGGGTGATTCGAGTCCCCCAATCGGCGGCGGCAACGCTGTTTACCGCTTCGAAAAACCGATTCTGCTTTGCCTCTTTAATTGGGGCCGCATTTTCGTTGGTTGGCCTCCCCGGTCCAGGTTTTCGCTTCTTTTTAGTAGGTGTTTCGACGGCGTTTTCGGCAGTTGCCATGGGCTTAAAGTCTCCGTTGTTGTGTGTTTAGCGTGTCTTTTGTCTGTCTTTTCCGTGTGTTTTCGGCAGGCGCACGTATTATATATTACTATACTGGTCGCGCTTTCAATGCCCCGCGGGATTACAGTACAATCCTCCTCATGACACCCGGCGATCTTGCGTCCATCGGTTACGGTGGACTCCCGGACTTAACGGCGGTGATGCGCTACGGTCCTACGCGACTGCCGGAGATCACGCAAGCGGATGTAACCGATTCCGATGTGGCCACCGCGCAAACGATCTCGCGCATGTGCGAACTCATAAAGGAGAGCTGCGCCGATCCGCTGTTCCAGTCTGTTGCGTTGAAAGCCGCGTCTTCATTCCCCGGAGGTGTTGCTTCTTCCATCTGGTGGACTGTGAAGCACATGATGCGCTTCGTTCAGGACTCGCCTGCATTGGCGAGGATGTTCGGACCGCACGATGCGCTGGAGCTTCTGGTTTCACCGGCTGCGATGATCCGCTGCAGAAAGATGGAGGGCGATTGCGACGACTTCACAACGATGGCCTGCGCCATGCTCCAGTGCAACGGCGTCCCATTTGAAATCGTCACCGTGGCCGCGAACCCGTATGACCGGGAGACATTCAGCCACGTGTACGGGCGAGCGGATCGATTCGCAATGGATGTCTCGCACGGCAAGTATCCCGGTTGGGAAGTTCCGAAGGAGCGACAGTTCCGAGTTCAATCGTGGGACTCAGAAGGGAATCCAATCGAGAGCCGCGCATCCTTCAGCGGCCTGCACGGATACTATTCCGAACCGACAGGATTCCCGTTCAGTGGCTTCAACGGTCTTGGTCAAGATGATGATGACGACGATGACGGAAGCGGGGACGATGGCACGACGACGGTAATTGGACCGCCGCCAATCGACACCGGCATCCCTGCAATGGATTGCGCCACAGGCTTCTACCTTTCTGCAGGAGGCTCGTGCTTACCGAATCCCGCATCTGGGCAACCGTATCCAACCGGCACTGCGGCGCCGGCGTCCACGAGTTCCACAACGTCGTCTTCATCCTCTTCATCGAATACCGCGCTTGATAACGTGCTCGCCAGTCTCGCAACCACATGGAGCAAGATCGCAGGACAAGCAATCAATCCCACTGTGACTACATGCAACTCGGCGGGCGTCTGCACTTCGGCTCCAGCGGGATCGGCGGCGGCCAGCGTCTTGGCGTCTTCGGTTGGCGGCATCCCGACTTCCTACCTCTTAATCGGCGGCGTTGTGCTTGTCGGAATCCTTCTGTTGTCGGGGAAGAAATGAGCTACCAGCGAACCTACCCGCGAGGTTTCGGAGCCGTCAATCCCGCGCCCACAACCGGGCAGTTGATTTCGACCGGCATCCTCAGCGCGGGGACGGCGGCGGGCGCCTTGGTCGGTGGACCTGTCGGCGCGGCGGTCGCAATCGGAATCTCGGCGGCTACGGCTCTTTTGCAAGGAGTCATCAACGGTTGCGGATCGACCTGCCAAGTCACGACGACCTACGCTAATCAAATTGAATCGGTCCTGCAACAAAACATCTCCGCGTACTTTGCCCTTCCGGCTCCCCGATCCACAACAGATCAAGCGGCTGCGATTCAAAACTTCAACACCGCGTGGAATGCCCTTGTAAGCGAATGCAACAACCCGTCGCTCGGAAGCGCGGGGCAGAACTGCATCAGCGAACGGGAAGCGGGAGCCTGTCACTGGACGCAACCGGCCTCGGCGGTTCCACCGTGGGGCAGTCCTCCAGCAGGGGCGTGTTGGAATTGGTTCAACGGCTACCTTGATCCAATCCAGAACGATCCCGATGTTTATACGCCGAGCGGCGATGTACCGGCCTCGTTGAGCACGGCAACGGATGCGCTATCTGATCTGGTTTCCGGTACAGGTCTTTCGGGAGAGACTCTCTTCCTTGTGGCTGCTGCTGCGGTCTTAGCCTGGGTGGTGTTGTCATGAGCTATCAAATGAGACGTGGACTCCGGGGCCTCGGTCAGACTGCAAGCCTCGCCTGCCCTCCACAACTCGATTGCTCGTGGACTACAAACAACACGCCGTGGAATCTCTACTGCCCGAATCCGAATGCAGATGGAACCTGCCCCACGCCGGAACAAACGACAGTGACGCCGGAAAGCAATTGCTGCGAAGTAGAAACGAGTTCGCTGTGTCCATCCGGCTATTCGCTTGTGGGTTATCCGTTGGTGTTGAGCGCAACGGAGACCCTGCCTGGTTGCGTGGCCGCATGGAATCCAGCGACTTCACCCGCGTTGAATCAAAGCTCGTTCCCCACCGCAACACCCGCATGTCCCACTGGTTGGACCGGAACCTATCCCGATTGCGTGGCGCCCGCTGTCCTTCCTCCAACGACAACGTATTCCAATCCTCCCGGAACAGTCGTTACCAATCCCTATGGTTCCACCGTGGTGAATTCCAGTGGGGCAACGCAACAGCAGACATCGACGGGCTCAAGTTCCACTGGCTCGACTTCAACGAGTTCGACTTCGGCAAGTTGGTTTACCGATCCAACGCAGGAGATCATTTCAGGCATTTTGAATTGGGAGTTGGTGGCCGGGGCCGGTGCGCTTCTTGTGTTGTTCATGATGATGGGAGGCAAGAGGTAAATGGCTCAAGACTCTTTTGAAACGCTCGTGCTGGTTGCGGCGGTAGGATTTGTTGGTTGGTACGTCTATGAGAATTACTTCTCAACTACAGCGACTTCCACTACGACACCCACAACCCCGGTGACTTCGGGCGGCGTGATGACAACGGGCTGCCAGTCTCCAAATACGATGGTTGGAGGTGAGTGCGTTCCCCCTTTCGGTATGCCATCTCCGACGCTCGTATGCCCAACTGGCTACTCCGTGAGCGGAACCAATTGCGTGCAACAAACCGGCGCCGGGATGTCCTGCACGTCAAGCGCCGGATGCGCCTCGGGGATCTGCAGTAACGGCGTGTGCGCGAGCGCGGCCATGGCGGGACTCGGAAAGATCGTCATCAACTCCATGGGGGCTTACTATGGCGGATAGCGCACTCAGTAAAATCATCACAGTCGGCATCGTGGGAGTTGCGGCCTACTTCATTTACGAGTGGCTGTTTCCAACTACGACGGCTGCTTCCAGTACAACCGGATCGACCGGAACGACAACCGGAACGACAACCGGCACAAGCACGAGCGGATCGACAACGGACTCGACAAGCACAAGCACTTCCACCACGACCACTCTCGCAGGCATCTACACTGCTTTCGCTGCGAAGATGGCGTCGGTCAATGATCCAGCCGTAACGACCGTGAATGGAGTATTGACGGCAACGAACGACGTGTTCAATTATTACCTTGCCGAGGTTCTCAGTCAGCCTGCGGGTTACACGGGAGTCGATTGGCCTCCGAACACGTCAACGGTCTTTGGAGCATGCTGTCTGACGATGAGCATCACAACGTACTGGGCCGGGATGAGCGCATACTTGACTTCCACGGCAGGACTTCATGGACTCGGAAGCTACGGCTTGGGAATGTTCATGCACGCAAACGGTTACGGATCGTGGCCGGAGATCGCAGGACCGAACTTCTTTGGAGCAGGGCGGGCGGTGCAATAGTGTACGGATTCAGAGGACTGGGACAAGACGCGGACGACGGGTCGGATTCGAGCGGGACATCAACGGTAGTTGGGCCTCCCGATCTCACCTCAGGCGGCGGTTCGCAAACGTGCCCAACCGGCTATTACTTGTCCGCTGGCTCTGGATGTCTCCCGTTGACGACGCCAACTACGCTGGCTCAATGCCAAGCGATGTACTCCGATCCAACGATGTGCAGCGCATCGCAGTTTAGCTCGTCGCCCTTTTCTTCGACTGCTGCATTTAGCGCCTGGGTGACGGCGAATTCCACTCTGTTGATTGTGAGCTTTTCTGCAATTGGTCTGTTGTTGACTTTGGTGGGGAAGAAGCGATGAAGCCGGTTAAAACAGTCGAAGTCATCCCGAACCCCAAGGGCAGGGTAGACCTCTTGCTCTACAGACTCGCCGAGGCGATTACGCACCGCGCGGAGTTGCGCTTCAGCATGCCGGGAATCTGGGATGGGTTTGTAAAACCAATTGCAGATGAAAAGGTTCTGGAATACGAAGGCATGGGGCCGGTCGAATTCGCAAAGGCAATTGGTTTTCTGAAGCCGGAACGCAAACGGCGGAAGTTAAAGGGGGCTGCGTGATGTACCGGGCTAGAAAGGGAATGGGGCAAGTCACTCCCGACAGCGTGTTCTGCAATTACTTCCCCACGTTCCTGATGAGCCAAGAGCAGATGTTGGAATGCACTGCTCTGCCCGCCACTTCGATTCCACCAACACCGGGGACGTTGAATTCAACCGCCACGCAAGCCGAAGCGCAAGCGACCGTGAATACGCTGGCAACTCAAACCTGCCCATCCGGCATGATTTATAGTGGCGGAACGTGCGTCTACAACGACGATCTGTCCGATACCGTCTCCGCGCTGATCGGCAACACGGGACCGAGCGCAAATAGCGATCCGCTCTCGTATTTTGAAAACGTGCTCGATTCGCCCGCGCCCGCCGTTCCATTCTGTGGCGCCGGAAGCGTTCAGTGGATCGCGGGTTACGACAACTGCGACGTTCTCTTTGGCATCGGAGTCACGGTGGTTGGAATTATGGTGCTCGCGTCATTTTCGAAAGGGAGGCGACGGTAATGTACGGACGGCGCGGGCTGGGCGATTGCTTCTGCGATGCGAACAACGATGCATGCGGCGACGGAAGCGACTGCACGCCAGTTCCCTGGTATTGCGGATGGCCAGCATGGCTGCTCGGTCCCCTCGGTCCGGGCGCATCTTTGGCTGGGGCCTGCCCAATCAGCGGGCCGGGAAGCGTGCCGACTGTTCCGTCCGGGGTGTTGAATCCAACGCCCACATCGCAACCGCCGTCAGGAAACTCGTTATCGTCCACGATTATTGAGCTTGCAGTCGTTGGAGTCGTCGGCTTTTTGTTGATCGATCTTCTTGGGGTGATGAAAAACTAATGTACACCGCTGGCGGATGTGGAACATCTCTTGCCCCTCCCTCGCCTCCGGGAGATCAACCGCAAATGGTAGGGCCGATTCCGGGAATGATGGGGCTCGGTTGTCCGGACTGTGCGGGGACGTGCGGCATGAATGGCTTGACGATGGATGGATCGGGTCTCTTTGGAACGGGGATCTTCGGCGATTCAGTTACGCTCACTGATCTCTCGACATGGACCTGGGCCGAATACGCAACCGTAGCGTTCGGAGCCTACGTTCTCATTTCCTTGGTCCATACAACTAAGGCTGCGGGGTCTCGCGTAAAGAAGCGGGCGAAGAAAGTAAAGCAGGGCTTCATATCATGAGCGAGCAAGCATGGCAGGAAGCAACCGGCTGCAAATCTCCCCAAGAGTTCCGGGAGTACTTTGTCGTGCTGCAAGGCGATATTGCAAAGGCTCAAGCGGAACTGGCCGCGAGACTGAACGAATGGAAGCGAGTAACGGGATTCGATAGCCCTGGGGCGTTTGAGAAGGCAAAGATATGACGGTACCTTCCTGGGTATGGGGCGGTGGCGGGGCTCTGGTCCTTTCGGCGGCGGCGCGTGCGCTTCCGGCTCCATTGCCTTGCGACAACCGCTTGTATCTTTGGTTCTACACGTTCGCAGGGTACTTACTGGCGAACTTCGATAAAACTGCTGCTGCCCCAAGTCTCGATGAAACGTGCGGTCCAAAGATGCCGCCATTCGCTCCTGGTACGGAGGAAAAGAAGAACTCGTGAAGCGAGCCGCTACAACCCGGCGCAAGAACCTCTTCGGTTTCGGATCAAAGCCCAAGCATTGGTCCCGAGAGAAGGGTGGCTACCAGCGCGAACTGAAGGCGCGGCGGGCGAAGGAACTGCGTGACATCAAATCGGAAACAGCGGCGGCGAAACACGAGAAAGCGGTAGCAGCGGCTCGCGCGAAGTACGAAAAGATGATGGAAGCGAAAGCCCACAAGGCGGCGTCATCTGCCAAGAAAAGCGGCGCATACGATTACGTTCCTTCTGAATCCGATATCCAACGAGCTTATGAGAATGGCGCAAAGACATTGCGTGAGGCGCTTGAAATGGCCGGAGCGAGAGTCAATCCAGCCAAGTGGGAACGATGCGTAAGGGATGTTCAAAAGCGGGGCTCGGCGTCGAATGCGTATGCCGTGTGCGCACCGTTGCGAAAACGCAAGCGCAACCCCGCTGCCGAAGCCATAGAAGGCTATAAGGACTTTCACGGAAAAGACCCAGACGAATTCGTAACGGTCTCAAGGAAGGTGCATTTCCATCAGCATCTTTCCGGGGCAGGGAAACTCAAGAAACTTGTTGTCGCGCCGGTGGCGGGAAAGCGCAAAGTGATTCTCTCGGGATTCGGCGGGGCGCTGCTGGCGTTCAACGAAAAACGAAACCAACTGTTCATCGAGGGCGGCGATCAAGCCGTTGACCTCGGCGTGTTTGGAATCGACACAGAGCATGAATTGGAGACCTTAGGGCAAGTGGTGAAAATCGAGTACTTCACCACCAAAGATCACCTTGGATCGGAAGGCGGAACGGCAACCTACGTTCACAAGTTCCGAACCACGAATGAAGACGGACGGCACGTAACGATCCGCATTGCCCGATACCCTGATTTAATTTACCGCGTACTCGATCAACAGCTTGAATTCAGCGGCGGGTCTTATAAGATTCTGCCGGAAGGGATTGACGAATGAGGCCCATTTGGCTCGCAAACATATCCCTGTCTCTCGATCAAGCTGTGGCAGAGCGCGACTGGAGGCAGTACGCGGCGGATCTTTTATGGATGTGCCCACGCGCGAATGCATGGCTCGACGAACACGTAATAAAGGGTTCAGCAGCAAATCGACGAATAGCCGAAGAAGTCCAAGCGCATCTTCGGCGACTGGCCTGCTTCGAGCTGATTCAGCCACCATTCGGCGGTCTCAGGATGTTACGGGATACAGCCGTTCGGTTTGTGAACGTGCTCAAGCAACTTGAATTCAGCGGCGGGTCTTATAAGATTCTGCCGGAAGGGATTGACGAATAATGGCGACGAAACGAAGGAGAAACGTAGAACGCGGATTCTGGAATGCAACAGGATTCCATCCACTTCGAAGGTCGCGAGATTACGATCCTGATCTTGCGGGTGATGATTACTCGTCAGCGTCCGACAATAAAGGCTTCGGCAAAAAAAACCCGGCGCGCAAACGCATCTCAGTCCGAGACTTTTCGGGGACCGTTACTCGAAACACAAACGGTACGGTTACGGTGAAGGGTAAGGGCAAGCCCAAGAAGAACGCCGCCCATTCGGCGCGTATGCCATTCTTCCGGCCCACAAAACGCAGGCGCAAAAATGCCGCCATGGGATACAAGGGGTCTGCTGGATGGAGAGCAAGCCAGCAACCAAAGCCTACAAAATCCAACCCCGCCCGCAAGCGAGTGTCCCTCAAGAACTTCACAGGCACAATTACGCGAAACAAAAACGGCACAGTCACCGTGAGAGGAAAGGGACGCAAGAAGTGAACAGGCCGCTATTCTCGATTCTTCACCCGTCAGCGCGTCCAGGTCAATGGCGCAAAGTCTATGACGACTGGATGAGCAAGTGCGTCGATCCGTCGCAAGTGGAGTATGTGTTGTGCGCGGATGAGCGGTGGGGCTTTGATCGAAACCGCAACGCGTGGCCGGATGATTTCGTGGCCGCGGTCGCTGAAGAGCGAGCGCAGTTCGTCTGGAACACATCCCGCCGCTGCTACGTAGACGCCGTGAACACGTCGGCAAAAGCGGCGACAGGGCAAAGCTTAATCGTGATTGCCGACGATCAGTTTGCGTGCGAGGGATGGGACAAACGTTTGTATGAAGAAGGATGGGTCGGCGCAAACGATGAGTTCGTAATCGAAGTCTCCACTGGCTCCGATCTGAACGGCGTCAGTGAGCACGACCGGGGCATCTTCGTCATGCCGATTGTTTCGCGGGCTCGGTATGAACGTCTGGGCTATCTCTTCTATCCCGAATACGAATCGATGTACGCGGATAACGACCTCTGCGAACACGCGCGGAAAGACGGCGTGGTGATTGACGCGAGGCAGTTAATGTTCCCGCACAAACACCCGCTATTCAATTCGTCAGTTCCAATGGATGAAGCCTACGCGGCGCAAAATCGGCCGGAAGCGTATGAACTGGGTCGCCGGATCTTCACGGAACGCCAGCGCAACCGATTCGCACGGCCAAGCGAAGCGGACGCGCCTCCGCGCAAACCCGTTCTCGCCCTCGTCTTCCCGGGAGAGCACTTCAGTGGAGAGTGGGTAAAAGGCTATACCAATCTCTTCATCGATGCCTTGCAAGAAGGATTCATCGTGCAGCCAATCAACGGCTATACCTCAAATCCCTATGTGACGCGGATGGAGCTTTGCGAACAAGTCTTGCGCGAAGACCCTCAACCGGAGTTCGTCCTGTGGATCGATGACGACAACGTACCTTCTCCAGGGCAGTTCACCCAGTTGTACGCCGATCTCAAAGAACATCCGGATGTAGACGTAATGGCGGGCTGGTGCTGGATTCACTTTCCAGCCCAACAGGTCTTCATGCCGTCCTGCGGAACGTGGCGGGAAGATGGCATTCATTGGACGCCCTACGACGGACGATTGTGGAGCAAAGAAGTCGATGTCCGGCGCATTGATGTAACTGGCTTCCCGTTTTTACTGATGCGCTTTGCGGCGCTCGAAAAAGCGGGCGGGCCAAAGGCTTTCCTTCCACTTCTTGACGACCGATTGAAGCACGGAGTTTCAGGGGAAGACATTGCCTGGTGCAAACGGGCAGGGGAGGCAGGAGTGATTCTTGCCGCCGATCCGCGCGTGAAAGTGGATCATTTGAAAACCCTGAGCGCAGAGCCATACATCCCGGAATCCGCCGTTAGAATGTTCAGCGAGCAGCACGGCGAAGACGTTGATCGGTTAACGCACTCGCCTTGGAAGTCATGGAAACTGGCACCTCGCATCGCGGGGATGCTCCGCGTCAAGAACGAATCGCGCTGGATCAAGCAAGTCATCGAATCGATCTCGGAACTGTGCGATGCCGGAATATTCGTGCTGGACGACAACTCGACAGACAACACGCGGGAGCTCTGCCGGGAGGCCGGCGCCCCAGTCTATATGCGGGAATTCTGCCCCGGTATTGGACTTGATGAAGCGCGAGACAAGAACTGGCTGATGGATCAGATTGTCAGATTCCACGAGCCCAATTGGATTCTCTGCATCGACGGCGATGAAGAACTTGAACCAAACGGAGCGGAGAAGATCCGGGCCGCAATTCGTGATGCTTCGATGGAATCCTTCACCCTGCGAGTTCCTTATCTGTGGGACTCCCCGGATCAATGGCGCGTCGATGGAATTTACCGTGATGTTCGCAGACATTCAATCTTTCGTCCGCGCTCGCAATATCGCTTCAAATCGCTTTACTCGGGAGCGAAACAACCCGTTCACACCGGGCTGCATTGCTCGAATTCCCCGCTTTGGCAAATGTCGCCTGAGACGTGCGGGAATCTCGACGTAGCTCTCTTGCACTACGGATACATGTACCAAGAGGATCGCGTCCGAAAGTACCACTGGTACAACAAGATCGATCCGAATAACGAAATGGAAGACCGCTACCGGCACATGGTGATTGGCGACGTGTTCCCCGCTTCAATGAGAACTAAGTACGGGGGGCCGCTTCAGCTAGAACCATTGCCGGAAGAGTGGCGGGCCGCGAGGGAGATGATGAACGCGGCGGATTAGAGTTTGGGTTCGATGGTAAGAGACTAGCTATCTCCCCATCGTTGCAGTAAAAACCACAAGGCAACCTTCATGAAGGGGTTGCAGGGCAAAGGGAAGTAATCCCGATGTCTTGCAGCCCCTTTTGCTTTGTGGGGAGCTTCGGCCTGCTGGCCGTGAAAAAGGAGAAAGAAGAAGATGCCAACAGTAACGTATTTCGTCGGCGGGCAAGTTCAAATCGTCGGATCAACTACCCCGCCTACCGGAGCGCAGGCCGTGACGGTCCCTAAGATGACCTGCCAAGTCAATTGGGCCATTGCCGACACGCAGGCGTGGCTCACTCACAACTGGGGCCTGGGAGCTTCCGCGCCCTCGTTCTACGATCCCGAGATCATCGGGCCGCTTCCCATCCAAGGGCCGGTGGGAGGGGGGACCAATATGCCGTTCTTCAGCTTCGATGTCACCAACACCAATGTAGTCAAGGTGAACAAGTTGGGAGTCGCGGGGACGGACGGGACTTATAACTTCATCCTGAGGCGCCCGCACTCGACGGGGCTCTAAGGGGGTCTGAATGGCCCATGCGCAGTTAGAAACGATCATTGCGAACCCGGCGCGTAAGCGGAAAACAACGGGCCGCAGAAAGGCACGAAAGAACATGGCAACAAAGATGTCGCTGAAGCAAAAGGCGTCTTTCGGGAGCAGACGAGTACGCGCCGCAGCCAAAGCCGCACTCAAGCGGAACGGGGCGCGGCGTAGGAAGCGCTGCAACCCGAAAGGCGGCGGGGGATCGGGCCGCGTCATCACGGGCTATGGCAGCACAGTGATGAATCGAGCGGCGCGCAAGCGCAAAAGGAACGCACCGTCCGCCGCTGGCAAGCGGATGTACATTCTAAATCGCGCTCGCAAGCGCAAAAACAGTTCTGCGCGAAAGCGTAAGAAGAACCCGGGCGAACTCATTGCAATTACGCTCGGCAATCCAGCACGAAAAAACAGAAAGAGGAAAAACACCGTGGCAAGAAGCAGAAAACGCAAGAACTCACGGCGTCGTAGCAATCCTGCTGGACGCCGACGCACGACAAGGAGAGCGAATCGCTATCGTACCCGCCGTCCGAATCCGGGCGGGCGCGTAATGACAATGGTGAAGTCCGGGGTGTCCGTGATTGCGGGCGCGGTCGGAACCAAGCTCGCAACCCAAGCCGTACTGGGAGCTTCCAACACCGGAATCATCGGCTATGCCGCAAACGCCGTCGCAACGGGCCTTGCAGCGTGGCTCGCGCACGCCTTCACTAAAGACCCTGTCATCTCTCAGGGCATCGGAGTCGGGGGAACCGTGCAAATCATCCTCCGCATCATCAACGACTACACGCCCTACGGATCGGCCTTGGCCTTGTCTGGCCTCGGTGATTATCAGGTCGCGATGTTCCCCACGCCGTCTTGGTATCCCAATGGGCTGAAGTCGGCGAATCCCGCAAATCCATGGCCCGCTCAAGTGGCCGCGCCCGCTGCTGTAAACAGTTCCGGCGCCGGCATGTCCGGCTGGTCTCCGAACTGGATTTAAAGCCCGCGATCAACGGGGCGGTTTCGCGCCGCCCCATGACTTCAACGCAACACGAACAGTCTCGTAAGTCCCGATGACGGCAGAGACAAAAGGAAAAGACGAAAATGCCAATGTCAACCCAGGCCGGGGCAACCGGGCCTTACGCGGGTAAAACCACCGGAGCGGGGCAAGGAATTCCCCTCACCAATGCCGGGGCAGTCGATATCAACGCTCTCATTAAGGGCATGGTGTCGCGCGACGTGTGGACCTATTACTACACGCTCAACATCACTGCCGGAACCGTCGTTGCTTCGAACTATTCGCTGTTCAACGCCGTCGCCGGTCAGATCGATCCGTACAACGCCGGCGTGACGCTTTCGAAAGTCCAGACCAACATGCCGTCTCAGGCCCAGCAGGGCTTTGCGGCGCCTCGTGATTTGGTCCTCGATTCCATCGGCTACAGCTTCTCTCCGAATACGATCCTGACGGATCAAAACAACTTCGTGATCAACTCGTATTTCGAATTCAAGATCCTCGACAAGATCTTCTTTGAAGGCCCAATTACCCTGCATCCTTCCGGGACGGGGATCATGGGATTCTCATCGAAGACCAATGAGGGCGTGTGGCAGAACGGCGAAGTCAGCGTGCACAACCGCAAGCGCTTCGGCGATTTCGCAAAGTACATCGCGCCGCTCATGCAGTTTTCCATCATCATCTATTTCCCGCAGACCACAAATCAGTTCACGCTGGTTGCCGCCAACGCCGGGGGCAACGGAATTTCCTTGCGCATCGACCTGAATGGTCTTACGGATCGCCCGGTTCAGTAGTAAAGTAGTTTCAAGCGCTCATCGATCCAAACCGAGTCGATGAACAAGGCGGGGCCGTTTTCCGATTTCCTTTCGCGGCCCCGCTTCAAAAGGAGCAACTCATGAAACGCTATCTTGCAAGGCACCTTGCCGTTGCGGCCCTCGGAGTCGTAAAGTACCCCGCTTACATTGGCCTGGGCGCGGCCGCGGCGTATGTATTTGACAAACTCATTGTGCATGGCTTCTTGCCGGGAGCGCTGTGATGCTAGTCTCTTCGTCCGCTCCGTTACCGCCAAATACACTGACGCCGATTCCCCAAGCGCTCGTGGATTTTCGCAACCTTCAGATCGGTCTCTTGACAGCGCGGGTGAACTATGCGCGGTCGATCACCGATTGCTACGCGGAACAATCTGGCGTTGCCGGTTCGGTAGGTCCCTACACGGCAGCGGAATTGTCTGCATCGCAAGTGACTTCAGGGGCGGCGGCGTCGGATGTTGCCGGAGCGACGATCCCCAGCTCAAGCGGAGTCGTGACGACCAATGGCGCCGGAACGGGCGGGCCGGTTGCGGTGCATGTCGGAGGGGGACGTTGGGCGGTCTCGGGTCCCGGAGGAAGGGGGCCAAGACGTTTGATGCCTCAGGGCTGGACGCCTCAAGGGGCTGGGATGACGGCAAACCCAACTGGTAGCGGAGTGATCGGATCGATTGCGCAAGCCCTTGGTTTGACGCCGAGCGCTCCTGTCGTTCCGCAGAATTCACCCACTCAATCGAGTCCCAATGGAACCGCAGTGAACACCTACGCGAACGTGACGAGCAGCCCATCTTCGCCAGTCGGAACCATTGTCAGCCCCGCGCCAAATGTGATCCCGATGAATACGGTCACGGTTCAGAGCCCTGGCTTTTCGCCCGCGCAGACAAAACAGCTTCGTTCGTCCTGCGGAACATCCCCAAACAGTCAAACCCAACAGCCTCAGATGGCAATGCCGAAGATGTTCCCGAATATCACGAAGGGCAGCGGAGTCCCTCGGGGGATGGGGGATTACTCTCCGATCTGGGGGACATCGGCATGCGGAAATGGGTCGAATGGATCAGGATCAAGTTCCAGTTCGGGCATCAACTGGATGGGCATGCTGCTCGCTCTCTCAGTGAGTTTAGGGATAATCGTAGTAATGGAAAAGGCATGAATGAATGTCCCGGACGCGGCGGTTTACGCTGCATTACCCATGATCGGCGGCTTTGCAGTGTGGGTTGCCGGAAGGTTCGTAAAACAGGTAGCAGGACCTCAGGGGGAACGCGGCGAACCTGGATCGCATGAAGTGACGGTGCGGGATTACAAACTGATTTCCGAGGAACTGGTGAAGCAATTGAACGGACGATACATGCTGGCGGATGAAGCGCGGGGAAGGTTCATGAGAGTGGAAGCGAAAATCGATCAACACGCTTTGGAGATGCGAGGATACTTTGCCCGCATTGACGAAAACAGAGCGGGGAAGTAGACTAAAACACGATGAACCCGCAACTGCTCAACGCCCTGAACCTCACGCTGAATAAATGCGGGCGTCCGCAAATGCCCTCCGGCTTGTCTTGCGTGCAACTGTACAAAGCGTACCTGATGCAATTCTACTTCGGTACGAATCCAGCGCAGACGGCCCAGACGATTCAGAAGGAAATTACCGCTCCTCCAAAGGGTCTTGTAATCCCTGAGGCATGGGGACTTCGCGCGATTCAATCGACGCAGCCCGCCTCATTGCTCCTTCAGGTTCAGTTGCCGGATGGCCGATTCCTTTTCTCCGATCCGATTGCACTAGCGAACATCGCAGGGTCCGGCTCCTATCGCTTCGTCTTCACAAAAGAGAAGGATTTCCCAATTGGTTCCAAACTGCAAATCACGGTGCAGGACATTGCAACGGGCTCCCCTCAGTCTCTCGCTTTACTTGTTGAAGGGGCCTACAAATACTACCTGAAGGGCAATCCGGGAACGTGCCTTGATGATGTCGGATGCGAGCCCCGATACCTCGGCACGCCAAACCAAAACATCCTCTCGCCCGCGTGGATGCAAGGTTACGCGCCCGCGATTTCACAGGGCTGTTTTGACATTGAAGAGTTCATCTACATTGCAGTTCCGCCAAACTGGAACGGAAATCCTGGCTTCGCCTATTTGGTGCTTGCGGAAAACGGAACAGGGACGATGTCCTGCCAACTCGACACCGATACCGACTTCGCGATGAGACGAATGTTTTTCAACGTCATCCCGGATGCGACGATCACGAGCTACAACGTTTTAGTCAGAGCAAGAAACGGATCGGGCTACGCCTTGCATGATGACTTCGTCTTAAGCCAGTACGTCACCAACGCCCCGCATCCTCATGACTGGGATCTCGCAGCGGGGGAACAAATCTTCTTTGATCTCCAGTTGGTCGATTACGGGGGAACGGGGAATGTAACTGTGCAGTGTTTTATGGACGGCGTGAAGCGGGGGAAACTGTCATGAGCGCTCTGCTTTTCGAACGCCATCAAGACTACGTGCAAACAATCGGCACGCTCGCGCCGGGGCAGCTTCTCGTCGGCATTCCCTTTCCCCTTGACCCTGACGCGCCGTTCATCCTTCGATCCACCGCAATTCGATGCCAGTACGATTCCAATCGGCAAGAAACCGGGCTGCAATCCGTCGCTCTTCGTCACACCGGACCGGGTAACGACTACAAGCAACAAGCCCTGATTCCATACGGCCTCACGTGCGCCTACTTCGGACAACAGGGCAACCCAAAGCCGATGTCGCCCGGCATCAAGTACCCGCAGAACGGCGTAATCACGGTGGATATTCAGAACACCGGATCAACCACGCTGACCAACGTGCAACTGTTTTGGAGGGGAGTGAAGCTCTATCTCCCCGGCGTGGTGAAAAGCTACACGTACCCCGCTAACTTTTCAACGATCCCGTGGATCTATTCGAGCACCACGAGCAACACGATTGTTCAGAACCTCGCGGTTTCAACGCCCTTCCCCGGCGTTCAGCAGATTTTCCGGCCGAACCCCGATTCGGATTTCGTTTTACGCTCCCTCTCCTGGGGACAAGTGCAAGGGGTCCAACCCTTCGAAGCCTTCATCACGCTGCAAGACGAAGACAACAAGCCCTACTCCAACGCGCCGGTTCACATCGATGTAATGATGTCGAATCCCTCCGTGGGAAACACATACCCCTGTGGCGCGGCCTACGTCACCCCTCTTGGGACGGGATCGCAATCCCCCGGCCTGCTGTATTCGGAAATCTACATCCCGCGCAACCACATCATGTACTACAATGTGGTTCGGAACGATTCGGGGTTTGCGAATCAAGCCGTGATTAATCTGCCCTTCCAATTCAACGGGGCAAAGGTGTACGCCAGATGACCGTAAGTGAACTGATCGCCGCGCTTGCTCCACTCCCCGAGGGGGCAAATGTCTTTGTGTCCGTGGGCTGCGAATTCGCGCCGATGGAATCTGCGGATATTGAAGTCGATGGAGACGGAGACGTGCTGCTGGGCGACATTGACGATGAGCCCGAAGACGATGATGGAGAGAACGGCGGCGAAGAAGAGGACGAGGATGATTGACGACTTCGAAGAAGAAGACGACGTTGCGGAAGGCATTTTATGATGTCCCCCCTTTCGCTCGATCAACTCACCCGCGATACCTGGGGCTCCTACGATCCTCTTGTGATTGCGCAACTCGCGCCTCTCGCGGGGCTCACATGCTATCAGCCAAAGTTCTACAAGTCGCCCGATTCGGTCGATGAACTCATGACACCTGGGCAGTATGTTCAACACGGCCTGAAAATCACACCGGGCTCTTTGATCTTCGGGACGTATCTCCCCTGCAATCCCGCAACGCTCTTACCCGGAAACTTCAACGTTCAAATCACAGACACCTCGCTTGATCTCGAATGGTTTGATGAAAGCGTGCCGTCTCTCTTCCTGGCAAACTACAAACCGGTGAATCTGGATGCGTACTCGGAACTCGCGGGGAGCTTTCCGTCATTGCTCAACTGCTGCTGGCCGGTGGTGGGGAATGGCCTGATTATGGTGGAATTCTGGAATGGTCCCACTACGCAAAGAGTGGAACTGGTGTTTGGCGTTCTGGAGGTGGTTGGATGATCTACCGCAATGCGCTTGCAATCGCTCCTGCCGTGAGTGGGCCTTCATCAGCCAAAGCAACCAACAAGATCCGGCTGATGCAGGATAGCAAAAGCCAGTGGCCATACCCGTGGTCGTATCCGCCGCCGAATGCAAAAAACCGCCTGCCGTCCGGTTCGATTGTGGCGCCCGCCGCAAACACGCTCACCCAGATCATGCTCTTCACCGTTCCCACGGGGATGCGGTTCTACCTCAGGGGGATCTTGCGCCAGTTTGAGGGATCGGGCTTGATCATCGGTTCGGGAAACGCCTTGTGGACTCTCGACAAAGATACGCCAATCGGCGGAACGATCTTGCAGGGCAGCTCGATTGCCGACTTCACGGCCCAACCCTTTACGTTAGGGAACTTCGATCAAGGGCCGGTGTATTTTGAAATGCCGGAAGTGTTTGAGGCTGGAGCCCAGATCAGAGACAAGGTAATTACAGACGGAACGATTACGCCGGGAGCGCCGAACTATTTCATCACGGTGCTCTTCGGCTGGACGGTGCCTGCGGAATGAGCTACCGTCCTCAATACGCCTACCCTTCCCCTCCCCCATCAATTGTGGAAGAGGACTTCCTTGCGCTGTTTGATTCAACCATCATCCCAATTCTCGGCGTGAGCCTTGGAGCGAATCAAGTCGTAAACGATATCCCGCTTCAGTTTCAACGGGACGCGGCGTATTCGATCCGAGGAGTGAAATTAAACGTGACAGCCTCGCAAGACATCGGGGTCGCATTCAAAAACGCTTTCAACAATCCGATCTCGGAAAGCGATCAGTACATCGCCGCAACGTCCTACGAGGCAAATCCGTTCGCTGCTCTTCCCGGATCAACGGTAGTCGTTTTTGAACCGGAACTTCCTATGCCTGCTGGCGCCACCATGTTCCTGAGTTTCAAGAACCTGACGGGCTCGACTTCGACGCTTTCGATTTCCGTTGTCTTCTTCGGAATCAAACGCTTCCCGGCTGGTCTGAAGATGCAGGCTTGCGCCCGATAGAGTTTGGAATGGGAGCAGTCACGCGTTAGTCTACGCCAATGGGATTGCGGGGCGTGGCTGGCCGTGTCACAGCCCTTTGGACTCGCTTGGCCGTCTTCCATTGTCAGCGTATCGTCGTGGTTTGGCATTCTATTTCAACTGCTCCCATGATAGGCTCGGGTTGCCCCTGCTTACACAGCCGGTCATTATGATAGCATTCTTCCGATAGGCTTCGTTTGGGTGTATGCTGTTGGGAAGTGACCGCCGAACTCAAACCCGCGCCCATCGAAGATCGGACCATCGTAGCGGTGGAAGATCAAGGCAAACTGAACGGAATGGGCAACACAAAAGTCTTGCTCGACTCCTTCTTTGACCGAGGCATCAATCAACTGCTCGTAACCCCCGATGAACCCTTTGGAACGCACTGGTGGATGCTGCGCATGAAAAGCGGTCTGAGGGTAGCTTACATCGGAACGCAGGATAGTTTCGGGCGGCTCACGCGGTTTGATGGTCAAGCCCACTTGTTTGAGTTTGGAAGAAACGGGAGGGTGGTATGAATCCCTGGAACGCATTCGGCATCGGCCTGTTCGTCGGCATTGCAATCCTGATCGCCCTGCAAGTGCTTGCGCGGCGGATCGAAGAAGACACGGAAGACGCCGGGGAACGCGAAGAGTGACATGCCCTATCGCGCCCAGTTCGATTTCTGCACGCCGGAGGGGTTTGAAGATGAGGACTTTGAATACGTCTTTAACTTCCAAAACACACCGGCCCTCGCCGCTCCAATCGCGCCGGGCCAAACCTCGCTAAACATCCCCTTGCAACTGCAAAGCGACGCGCCGTACTTCATCCGAGCGATCCAAATCGCGAATCCGCAGTCGGCCTTATCTGTTCGGTTCCGAGACGCCTTTGAGCAGTACATCTCAGATGATTTCGTTCCAAGTTGGTGCTATGCTTCCACACAAGGGGACAATGGAGCGATTTCAGAACCGGAGCTTCCTTGTCCTGCCGGATCGGTGATTTTGGTAGACTTGAAGAACGTATCATGAAGCCCTTCGGCCTCTGTGACCGCAAACTGAAATCCGTCTTTCAAGATGGCTGCGGAGACTACTACGAATCGACGGCATTCGGAAAGTGGTCCAACTTTAACGGCGCGCTGATCGACACCACAGGGACAAATTCACGAACCGGAATCGCGGCGATTGAATGCACGTCGAGAACGGGGCCTCAGGTCTCGATTCCCGCAGGCCAAAACTACTTCGCTGGAGTCGCACTCAAGATCCAAGGATTTCCAGGAGGCAACAGCGGCTTCCAAGTCGGCTTCACCTACAACAACACCATTGACAATTTGCTAGTGTACGTTCAGGGAAATGGAGCGCAGGGAGTCGATTTGGTTGGGGACGCGGGAATCTACGCCAGTTCGCTCCCCGGTCTTCTCACCGCGAATACCTACGCCTACATTGAACTCAGCGTGCTTGGGTTGACCTCGTTGGGCGCGATGTGCTCGGTAAGGGTGAATGGACAGCAGGTGATTCCTCCCACGGCGGTTGTTCTGAGCGGCTCGCCCACGGCGATCAACGTGTTTGGGTGTCTCGCGCCCTCCGGCTACACAATGTGGATGGATGACGTTTACATCAACGACAACACCACTGTAGTTGCGACCAATCCGAACAACACCTTCG
>Ga0302324_100007222_pt1 | contig 23699 bp, 20 predicted proteins | sample Palsa_T0_1_FD_201949 | JGI IMG/M metagenome (GOLD analysis project Ga0302324, IMG submission 201949) | Peat permafrost microbial communities from Stordalen Mire near Abisko, Sweden - Palsa_T0_1 | ecosystem: Environmental > Terrestrial > Soil > Palsa > Peat permafrost | place: Sweden: Abisko... | reverse complement strand
GAGTGATTCGTCGCCGCTACATTACACCGGCAAGATGCGCGACAGCGAGACGCAACTTGATTACTTCGGAGCCAGGTACTATGCAAGCGGCTTGGGCCATTGGATGAGTCCTGATTGGGCATCGAAGCCGACTGCGGTTCCCTACGCGAATTTCGGAGACCCGCAGACGTTGAACCTTTACGGCATGGTCACCGGCAATCCTGTCAGCAAGCAGGATAGTGATGGGCACAAACTGATGGACTATCTCACCGGCTATAGCAATGCTGGAGGGACAGCCGGTGGTGGACCAGATATTGATGCTCCCGTGACGGTGACTATCACGATGTACTACAAGCGTATTGCTGTTACTACGACCACAGTTACTCTTTACCAGGACGGCTCTTATAAGACAACTACGGGGCCGGCCCAACAAACGACGAGCGCAGCCGGAGTAGCTTTCATCGAAGGATGGGAAGGCTGGAATGGAACAGTCGATAAAAAGACTGGGCTGACCTACGCGAAGGATGACGGCTTCGGCAATGGAACCATCGGTTGGGGACACAATTGCGGCAAGTGCGAAGACTTCAAGGACGGCATTACGAAGGCGCAAGGCGAAACCCTTTTGAAAGGCGATCTCGCTCAATTCGAAAAATCCGTGAATGGTCTCGGTGCTTCTCTCAGCCAGCAGCAGTTCGACGGGCTTGTATCGTTCGCCTTCAATGTCCGTAACTATGGAAGCTCGACGCTCTTTGGAAATGTGTCATCTGGAGCGGCTGTCACGGAAGCAAATTTCACCGCGTATGGTCATGCACGCGTTGGCGGGAAACTGGTAGAAGTTCCAAGCTTAATGGCACGTCGAAGAAGTGAATATGACATCTACGCAAACGGTAATTACGACAGTAGTCATTGAGAGGGGCGTTATGAATAAGCTGCTAGCGCTGGGTGTAATTGCGTTCGCTATAGTTGGCCAATGTCAGCTTCCTTCGAGTGCACTCGGAAAGTGGACTGTTGGAAAGCCTTACGATGTCGGCCAGCCTGTTGGACTTGATGCGAAACAAGAGGGTGCGATCACTGGTCTAGTCATCAAAGTATCGGCAACCAAACTGATCGTGTGTGGCAGAGAAGTTCCTATCGCTTCGGTGAATGTTGCTCATCTCTCGGGCAGCAATTTCCTCGCGAAATACAACTTCACTCCAAACCTAATTGGACTCGGTGATGGCGACATCCTCGACATCAACCTTAACAAGCTGCACTCAACAAAAGCGTGCGGAGAATTTGCTGACCCTGGGACGCATCTTTTTATCAGCAGCGGCCATGCTGTAGTCGAAGTCGGGAACGACTATTTTCACTTGGCGAAATGATCTGATGCCTGTGCCTTTTTACAGAATGTTGGGAGTGCTTTTCCTCGTCGTCTTCAGTGGATCGATCTGCGCTCAAAGCAGTGCCGATTTTAACGGCCTGAATAACCTCCAAGTGAACTGGAAGACCGATTGCGCACCACGCGGTTGCCTAATGCAGGCAGAAGTGTTGCGGGGTGACTCAGGGAGCCCAGCAAACCCGAAGGACTACCGAGACTATGTCGGTGTGAATGTCGCTCTGGCACGAAAGACAAGGCAGCCGGAATACGTTGCGTTTTATGTAGATCCACGAGCGACACAGCAGCAAGGAATCTTCGTTGCGTTCGCGAAAGCTACGAGAGACGGAAGTTCGTGGAAGATGGCGCTCGACGATCAAGGTGCTATAAAGATCCCTTTTACGAGCTGTGGGAGGCTGGGTTGCATGGCCCGTATCCCTGCAGGCTTAGAAGTCGAGCCATCCACGAAGAAACGGGTTGATCTACTGAACAAGTTTTTGACTTCCGATGCGGTTCTGGTTCTGTATACCAGAGGCAAGAAGCCATACCGAACGATGATCCTGTTGTCGTCGTTCCAAAAGGACTATCAGCACGTAATGGCCGTAGACTTGGCTGCTCCAGCAAACCATCCTTGAAGCGTCTAGGTGGGCTGTAGAAGCGCTGCAATGAGCCGTGTGTGTTCCGTGCTTCAGCGCGGCTCTATCGCCTTGCTAAAGCCCCGCAATATGGGATCATTCTTCATGAACTCGCCCATAAACTCCAACCTTCAGGATTCTTGCCTGACGGTTGGAACCCTGCGCAATCTGAAAGAAACACCGATCTATTAATGAAACACTGCGGCTGGCTCATTGGTCAGTAACTATCGACGAGGATTCAAACAATGATTCTGAATATTAAACGATTAAAGTATTTCGCATTTTTATTTCTACTTTTTTTAACTGTTGTGCAGGCAAATGCCGCCTTTCCATCAGAACAAGATGGAAAACTTGCTGTATTTGTAACCTGGGGAGATCTTAATCACACGCCAGCAAACAACGTGTATGTCGAAGTACGTGGATTCGTGAGCAAGGACCGAGTGGAAAGATCGTTCATCTTGCAGAGTCCACGCGCCGGATACTATGAGGCTTCAATTCCGCCAGGAGTTTATAACGTTTTTGTAAGCGACGAATCTTCACTTCCTCAGTGCAAGCGTGTAGTGATTGCGACTGGAGAAGCCCAAACTTGGACCGTAAAGCTTGTTTTTGATGATGTGAACTCAGAGAAGTAGAACTTCTCACGGCCCAACAACAGACGACTCCTGCACCTGCGCCTAAGCCAACTGGCAATCCCAACCTTCGGTGCGAAATGTCACAAACACCGACATCGGTATGCGGCTCATTCAATCGGGTGCGTACGTCCCATAGGAGGGGTCATGAAGAAGAGAAACAAAGTCATGCTGGGATCGGTAGCCGCGCTTGGGCTTGTCGTGGCCCTCGCCATCTATTTCGTCTGGCCCCGCAATCACCTGGAAGTGCAGGTAAAAGGGACCATAAAGAGCCCCGATGGGAAATGGGATGCAGTTGTGCAGATGGAAGTCTACAACTCGGCATGGGTTGTGAACGATGCAGTCTATGCCGTGCGGTTGAAGGGGCCAGAGCAGAAAGATCGTCTAGGCGACTTGGTTATGAACGTGCCGGTGAACACCCCCACACCTGAACCGTCTATCGACTGGAGCAGCGGCAGCGGCACGCTCGTTGTGACGCTGGCAGATCATGAGAAGCTCAATACCTTGCAACTCCCGTTGATGGGGTTACGATCGCCGTCCAACAGAAGTGACGTTCACGACCACCGCAAACTGTTCGCCTATATTTATGACGTGGCGATTCGCAGTGTTGGCCCGACAACTGAGCGGCCCGCATCCTTATCTAGCTCCGATTGGTCCCGGCACAGAGATAGGCCGCATTCTTGACCTCACGCATCCGTCCAATCCCGGACCTATTGAGGAGGCGCAATGCGTGAACGCCTGCAGGAACTTTGCTGAGGGCTTGCCGGATAACACCCCGTGGCGCAAGGCGAACCTCGCGCAAATCCCTGTTCGGCCAAATCAATCCCTGTTCGCTCGATTCGAATCCCTGTTCGGCAAAATAAATTCCCTGTTCTGTTTAGTCGAGTTATCCTCAAATTCATTGAAAACGGCAATGAATGCGGCCTCTCTCCATTTCGAATCGGGCATCATTTCCGTCGAATTCAATCGGTCGTAGTCGCCTGCGCGGAAAGCCGAACGATGCTCATCTTTCGGCGCACGAAGGCCGGGAACCTCGTTGCTACGACGATGCCTATAGCCGGCGGCTGGGGTTCTGTCGCTGTCGCGCCCCTGACAACCAATGCGCGAAGCGCGATTATCACTGCGAACCACGATGCCGGTTCCATTACTATTTACTTTCCGGATTAGCACCCAAGACCGCGTCCCGATTCGCCGATTAGTCCTGGTAAACGCCGTTGTGGTGAGCAATCATTACGTGACGAGAAGCCGACTTGTGGAGACTGATTCCGGCCCGTTAGATCTTGTCTTGGACAAAATCCGCCGAAATCCCAGATTTGGGCCATACTGCGCCCTATCGTAGAGAAAGATAATAGGCTGGTGTTCCATGAACCGAGCGGGTCTCTGCGCCTTCATCAACCAACAACGATACGGAGTAGTGTCAAGCACCGCGATCAACGGAGCTCCGCAGTCGGCACTCGTAGGAATTGCTGCGACTGCAAGCCTGGAAATCATCTTCGACACCGTGACGAGCTCCCGCAAATACCGCAATCTTGTCCAGAGATCCGTCTGTTCGCTAGTCGTAGGATGGTCGGGAGAGCAAACGTTTCAACTTGAAGGAATTGCTCATGAGCCGCAAGGGGAATCACTCAAGTACCTCCAGGACGTTTACTTTGCGCTGTGGCCCGAATGCCGAGTGCACTTGAGCTGGCCAGGGATTGCATACTTCGTTTTTCATCCAGAATGGCTGAGATATACCGACTACGACCAAGAGCCTGTATTGATCCAAGAAGTCGTGAAACAATCCTTGGCGCGCGATTTCTGAGGTCGATTAGAGACACGAGCTGGCATGATACTGAACGCGGAAGTGGTTGCAGGCATTTATTGATTGCGTAGCTTACACAGATCATGACGGACGACTCGTTGTGTTCGATATCGCTCACGTCTAAACATGCTACTTACTGGCGATAACTCCTGAGAAACGCTCTTTCGACCTTTAGGATCGCTGACGACAAGCCTACTGATCGGGAACGAATACCTACGGGCATACGGCGGCGCGGGGTTATCATCAACTTGTACGCATCAAGCTGATAGCCAAACATAGCTTGCCAGTAGTCCCGCAGGTTCCCCGACTCCAAGAGAAGCCGCCATGTCGCTCGATAAAGAGGCATCCTCCGCGTCCGTTTCTGCATTGCCGATCGCGCCGTGGTGGCATACGGTACTGGTGCTATTGCCTCTGATGGTTGGATCGGTGGCGAGTGCCCACCAGCATGGCCTGCCGAACGCTCACCTGCCGGGTCTTAGCAAGAAGCTTTCCGGGTATGTCACCGTACTGGTGGAAGAGTGGTTCGTCTTACTACTAATCTGGCTGGCGCTGCGGCGTAGCGGGATAGCTCTGAAACATCTAATTGGTGGTCGGTGGAATTCTGCGGGCGGTTTCTTCAAGGATCTTGGCCTCTCACTTGCTTTTTTAGTCGTGGTTACTCCCCTTATTGGTCTTCTTACCCACTTTGCGGGAGTCGGCAAGAACATCAGCCAGGCCGATATCACTCCGAAGACGGTGGGGGAGCTTGCGATGTGGGTTGCGCTCGCCATGACGGGTGGCTTCTGCGAAGAGCTGATTTTTCGAGGATACCTAATGCGACAGTTTCGGGCTTGGACCGGGAGCGTCGTGTGGGCAATTGTCATCCGGGGTATTCTTTTTGGCTTTGCCCATGGATTCTATGGGTTAGCGATGGCGGTGGTCATGGTCCATGGATGCCTGCTCGGACTGTTGGCCGCGTGGCGAAAGAGCCTGCGCCCTGGGATACTTGCACATAGCTTTCAAGACCTTCTTGGTGGCTTCCTTGCGTTTTTTTCCTAGTGGCTCGTCAGTTTCAGATCACTAGTAACGGGAAACGCCGTTCACGCCACTCGGCTATCACTTCCGAACAGAATCTCATCAAGCCAATCGAATGCTCGCATATTGAACGTGGACCTTCCCAGGCTTTCGCAATGCCCGGCAGCACCTTCGGCCGCGGTAAAGTGCAACCGTGATTTTTGGGAGAGAACGGCAGAGTACAGTGCATCCGCCGTCTGGCCGATGTCATCGTTCTCCGCCGAGCAAATCAGCATGGGACAGCGAATCTTCGACCCATCCGTGACGTACTGTTCGGTCAGCTTCAGATATTGAAACGGAGTTTGAACACCATGAACCCAAAGGCCTCGCCGCAGTGCCCACCCTTCGGTGAGATGTTTCATGCGCCGGTTCATCACCCATTCCAGAATCCTGAGCAGAAACCTGTTGCCGTTCGGCACGTGGGGGGTGATGAACTTCGGCAGCCGGGTGCGGAACTCCTCCAGTAGGCTCTGCTGTCCTGGGTCGGCGATGGTTGCTGCGAGTCCTTCTATGCCGGATGCGGCTCGCGGCCCAAGATACCCGCCGAAGCTGATGCCAAGCTGCGCAATCTTGGTCGAATTCACATTCGGCTGCTGCCGCACCCACGCCAGCACCGCACGCAGCACGGTCTCCCAGTCTGGCCGAAATACCTGGCCATTCTCGATCAGTTCTGCTCCCTGCCCGGGGCCGTCATAGGTGACAACGTGATATCCGCGCGCCAATGCGGCGGGACCGGAAAAGAAGTACGCCTCTTCGGCAGTCGAGTCGTAGCCTCCCGTGACAATGAGCACTGGCCGAGGGCCGGGAGATTGCGAAGGAAAAAAGTAACCATGCAGGTGCCGCTGTTCGAACGGAATTTCGATCCTCCTGCCCCATTGGGGAAACAGAACCGTAACCTTCTCGAAGGCGCGTCGCCGCGCCCTATATGCCGCCAGCAACCGCGAATCCGGCTCCGGCTGCATCATGAACATATACGCGGCATGGTAGTAGTTGGACGCCTTGAGCAATCCCGAACGCGCGCTGGCCGTGTGCCCCAATGCCAGCGATGCTTCCGCCTGCAATTCTGTCCGTTCCGCTAGACCGTGCCAGGCGGAATACCAGCTCTCGCCGTCGCCCTCTCGAATGGAGGAGGCGGCAGCGTAACATTCACCGATGTCAGCGCCGCCGGCACGCGTATGGCCTACAAAGCGCTGTAACTGAGCATTAAATAGTGAATCCTTAAACACATTCAATGGGTGAATGTTATGAGTATGCATGGCACAGATAGGTTAAGAGCGGAGTGCCTGCACTGTCTAACCCGTGGTCGTATTCTCCGGACTCCAGGCGCCGCATACTGGCATGGCAGGACAGCCGAGGGTCGACTATGATCTTGACGTTGCGTCATGTCGCCGACCATAGAATGGATACGAGTAACTTCGATGAAGAGACTGAACGGTTCAGCATCATCTGGAGCGCCACGGCTTCCATCGGTAAGAATTCTTCACGTTTATGGATGAAGCGCGCTTCAGCTAGATGGCCGTTTATTGCGGAGCCGAGCTTGCTAGCCTCGGTATTTACTACGATCAGCGTGTTTGATCGAAGTAGGCGTGCACTTTGAGTTTGAGAAAGAAAATCGGAGTTGCCATCAATAAGGCGCCAACTCCGAACGCGATCGCGAGTGCCGTAGCGTCCACGTGCGCCGACCAAATCGTAGCTATTCCCAGAGGGAAGAACAACAAGACCGCCGTGATGAGCCCAGGCGAAAACCTCCCGCGCGTCCAGATTATCGGAGCGACGTGAAAAAACGCCGCGTTTATCAGCATCAGAGCAGGAAAACCTAGGGCAACCGCAGGCCACATTGGCGCTACTTCCGCCGCGACAATTCCAATTACGATCACCAAAGCGTTGGTTAGGTAGAAGTCACTCCATTGGACCGGCAGGTGAAGAACATGATTTGCCCAGTTTCGCCAATCGAAGAAAAACTCTTCCAACGCGTGCACACCGTAGGCTGCCACGCACAGCCAGATCATTGCCTGGAAGGTTGTCACGGCCGAAATCGTACCACAACATAACCTTAGAGCTCGTCGGTGAGGACTGGCGCCGAGCTTCTCGCGCAAATGATTACTGGTATTCCCTGGTGCCGACGGCGAGCCGGGCTAGTCCAGCGCATTCCGGTGGTTCAACGCAAAACGAAGCAGAGCGCTGGCGCCGTCTACGCCTAACTTGCGACACATGTTCGTGCGGTGGTTTTCGACTGTTCTGTAATGAATTGAGAGCTTGTCAGCAATCTCTTTGCTGGTAAGGCCTTCGGCGACCAATCTCAGGATTTTCAATTCCGCCGGAGTTAAATCGCTCAGTGGCGATTGCGATTTTTTCTTCTCGTCGTCGCCAACTTCCTGCAGCAGCCTCGCTGTAAGTGACGAGCTAATGAACGTTGTCCCAGCCGCCACCGCATGCACTGCGGCGATGATTTCCTGCACCGCGCTCTCTTTCAGGACGTAGCCTTTCGCTCCCAGACTGAGCGCATTCTTCAACATCGCCTCGTCTGCGTGCAGTGTCAGAAAGATGACTTTGGTTGGGGCCTCTTGCCGCTGTAACTGCTGTGCCACATTCAGCCCACTCAAATGCGGCATGTCGATATCGAGCACTGCGATGTCCGGCTTGTGCTCGTTCACCGCAGCCAGCGCGGCAAGGCCATCCTGCGCCTCGGCGACGACATCCAGCGTCGGATCTTCGCGCAGGCTCATCGCGAGACCGTTGCGGATCAGCGGGTGGTCATCCGCGAGGACGATCCGTATCTTCGACATCCATCCCATCCTTCTCGATCGGCGCAGTCAATCGCACCGACGTTCCACCTTGCGGATCGCCTTGCACTGTCAGAGTTCCCTGCAGAAGACTCGCGCGCTCGGTCATTCCCGTCAAGCCAAAACCGCTTTGCGCGCCGGCCGGGCTTTTGCGCGACGCGAGTCCCATGCCATTGTCATGCACCGTCATCACCACCTGTTGGCCGGCGCGCTTTACTTGTACGCTGACGCGCGATGCCTGGGCGTGCTTCACCACATTATTCAACGCCTCCTGCACGATGCGGTAAAAGTTCATCTGCATCTCGTCGTCGAAATCGTGGTCGATGTCGTCAATCTCCGCGTCGTAATCCATTCCGGCGGCTTTGGCAGTGGTCCGCACCAGCGCCTCGACCGCCTTCGTCAGTCCCAACCGGTCAAGATGAAATGGGCGCAGGTTGTAGGAAATTGCGCGGGTCTCGTCAATCGCCATGCCCGCCTGCGTGGAAATTTCTTCGATATTCTCCAGCTGCTCGGGCTTGTGCCCGGACTTCTCCACGCCGCGCAGGAAAAACAGCGCGAGATTTTTCATCACCACCAGGCGCTGGCCGATGCTGTCATGCAGTTCGGCGGCGATGCGTTTGCGCTCGCCCTCCTGCGAGGAAATCAGCTGCATAGAGAACGCCCGCTGCGCTGCGCGATCCCTCTCGGCGCGCCGCACGCGGTACGACGCCGTGAACTGTATCGCCCCGAAGGCCAGAAAAACCAGCGACCCGAGGAACCACCATGTCAGATAAAACGGCGCTGACACTTGAATCGGAAATGACTGGATCGCGTCGTTCCAGCGGCCGTCGCTGTCGCCCGCCTTCACCTGAAAAACATAATTACCCGGCGGCAAGTGCGTGATGTACGCCGTGCGGCGACGTCCGGCATCTGTCCATTCCGTGTCGAGTCCCGCGACGCGGTAGCGGAACTGGATCTGCGCGGCGTTGACAAAGTTCGGCGCGGTGTAGGAAATTTCGACGTTCGACCGGCCAGACGGAACCTTGATGCCCGACGCGGGATCGACGATTTGTCCATTCACGGTTACAGAATCGATCAGCACCGGCGGCGGAGGCGGCAATGCCGGCGCGGCCACGGGATCGAAAATCGCGACGCCATTCTGCGTGGGAAACCACAGCGTGCCATCGTGTGCGCGCATGCCCGCCGGGGAAAGGCCGCCATCGCACTCCGCACTCGCCATGCCATCGGCGACGCCGTACGTCACCGACGACACCGCGGCCGTCCTGCCGTGAACGAAATCGTCGAGATTGGTTTTCTTCACTCGGTAAATTCCGCGGTTGGAGCTCATCCACAAATTTCCATGCGTGTCATTCAGGATCTGGAAGACGCCATCGTTCGCCAGCCCGTCGAGCGAGCGAATCGACTTCCACACGCCATCGCGGAACCATCCCAGCCCGTTGTCATAGGTGCCGACCCACAGCGCGCCGTCGGGATCCTCATACAGCGCGCGAATATTTTCACTCGGCAGGCCATTCGCATCAGTCCATCGCGCAAACTTGTCGCCGCTCCTGCGAGTCAAGCCGCCGTAGCCGCCAATCCACAAATTTCCCGCGCGATCTTCCAACAGCGCGCGCACATCATTCGTCTGCAAACCATCGTTCGTCGTCAGGATGCGGCTGACGCCGTCTTTCCACGACGCCAGCCCTTGCGTCGTTCCGAACCACATCGTGCCGTCTCGCGTCTGCGTGATGACCTGCACGGTGCCCTTCGGCGGCAGCAGCACATTCGCCGGCACGAATTTATTTCCCTTGTGAACGACAAGGCCGCCGTGTGTCCCCACCCAAAGTGTCCCGCCGGCATCCTCGGCAATCGCCGTCACCAGCGGGTTCGGCAAGCCGTCACGCACGTCGTAATTTGTAACCGTGCCGTGCACATATCGGCTCAAGCCGCCCGGCCACGCGCCAATCCAGATCGCTCCGGCCTGATCCTGCAGGATGGGATAGATCGTCGGCCCAGCGAGCCCCTGCGCGCTCGACACCGTATGGATGAACGGATGATGCAGATGAAAAAGTCCGTAGCCGTTCGTCCCCAGCCACGCCGTTCCTTCATGGTCGCGATAAATCTGCAGGATGGAAATCGGCTCCGGCAAATCCGCGACGCGCATCGTGCGCGTCAGGCGGCTTTCGATATTCAGGTCCCATTCGCTGCCGTCGGCCAGCTTATATTTCTCCGACGTGGGATGCGTCGCATCACCGGCCGGCGTCAGAGCTCCGCTGCTGTCGGCGTGATATCGCTTGCCGTTCTCCAGCTCAAGCCAGTAGGTTCCATCCGCCGCCAGCGCCAGATTCCACAACAGCGACTTGCCCACCGAGGCCGGCAGATGCACTGTGTCAGTCTGCTCAAATCTCGAGACGATCACGCGATCGCCATCCTGCGCCCAGAAGCCGATCGGGTTCCAGATAAGCGGGCGAAAAAACAAGCCGGGCGGCGCGGAGGCCAGCTTCTCAAATCGAGTGCCCCCAGCCTTTCGCTCGTAGATAACTCCATCTATAAGGATGCGAACATCTCCGGAGCCATCGCCGGTGAGGCCGTGGACATGCGGCTGCGCAATGCCGTCGTCCGCAGTCAGTGTGCGAAATCTCCCCGCTGAGCCGTGGATGACGCGGCCGCTTTCCGTGTTCATCCAGAGGTCCGTGTTTGGCGCCACGTACAGCGACTCCAGCCGATTCGCGACAAACCCGGGCGTGTTGCCGCGATTGAAGACCTGCATCCGGACGCCGTCGTAGCGCGCGAGGCCGTCCATGGTGGCGATCCACAGATAACCGTCCGGCCCCTGGCGAATTGCGCGGATGATTCCCTGCGGCAATCCGGAGACGGCGACCCAGCGGTCGTTCTTGTTGGATTTGTCGGGGGTATCGACCTGACCTTGCGCGGCACATGCAAGCAACGCGCAGCCGACGAGCGCCAGCATTATCCTGCGAGCTGGTAAATTTCGGGAGCTGCGCTTCACGTCGATGCCTTCACTTAATCAGAAACCCTGGACCGCAGGCATGCGCATTGCCTCGCCGAAATCCGCGCAAAATGCCTGATTTTCGCTGAATTGCTGAGCGAAGAATACCAGCATCTGTGCGGAAACGCACGATTGGCCCGTGTAGCTACACTCACGGCTTTGTGTAGCAACCTCTATTCTTTCGCCCGCCGATTTTTCCTATCGTGGTCACAGAACGAAGAAGACCAACGAAGAGGACTGAGAGATGAACCGCAAAATTCAATTGTGCATCGGACTGATGGTCGCCCTGCTGGCGCCCTGTACCGTCATCGCGCAGAATGCTGACGGAACGCAGCAGAATGCAACGAGCGACGGCTCGCAGCAGTCGTACTCGCAGAACGGCGACGGATCGACGGCCGATAATAGCTCGGCCCAGCCTGCCGACTTCACCACCGACCAGCTCAACAGCATGGTCGCTCCCATCGCGCTGTACCCGGATGCGCTGGTCGCCCAGGTGCTAGGCGCGGCGACTTTCCCCGATCAGGTTTCCGCGGCCGACGAGTGGCTGCACCAGAACAGCTCACTGACGGGCTCGGCACTCTCCTCCGCCGTCAACGACCAGTCGTGGGATCCGAGCGTGAAAGCGCTGACGCAGTTTCCCTCCGTGCTGGACAACATGGCGAACAATCTTGCGTGGACATCGAACCTCGGCGAGGCCTTCCACAATCAGCAGGACGCGACGATGGCTGCGGTGCAGATCATGCGCGCGAAGGCGCAGGATGCCGGGACGCTGCAGTCGAATTCGCAAATTCAGGTCGTGCAGCAGAGCCCGCAGACCATCGTCATTCAGCCGGCGAATCCGCAAGTCGTGTACGTCCCGCAATACAACCCGGCGGTTGTTTACGGCGCGCCTATTGTTGTGCCTGCATATGTTGCTCCGCCGTTGCCAATCGTAACCGCGGGAATTTATTTCGGCGGCGGCATCTCCATCGGCGCAGCATTCGGTGGCGTGTGGACCGGCGGCGGCTGGCATGGCGGTTGGGGCTGGGGCTGGGGCGCGTGGAATGTGCACTGGGGCGGCGGCTGGGGCGGTGGCGGCGGCAACACGATCATCTACAACCACAACACGTACATCAACAACGTCAACTGGCGCAGCAACACGTACAACCGCTACAACGGCTACCACAACTGGAACAACAATCCTGGCTACCATCCCGGCACCGATACGCACTACGGTCCGCACGGTGACTATCACCCGAACGGCTATTACGGTCCGAACGGCGCATTCCATCGCGACGTCCCCGGCACGAATCCGCATGACCAGCCGAATGGCGGCAACAACGGCAATCACGGATTGATCGGTGGCGACGGTGGCACGCGTCAGCCCGACGGCGGTGAGCGTCAGCCCAACGGTGGTGACAATGGCAACCACGGCATGATCGGCGGTAATGGCGGTGTTGAGCGCAACGGCGATAACAACGCCGATCGTGGTGGAGCTGATCGCGGTGGTGCGATGTCCGGCGACGGCAATCGCAGCCGGGTGGAGAGCGACCGCGGCCGCGGCAGCATGAATCCGGGCGCGCGCCAGCAGCAGCAGCGCCCACAACAGCAACGCGAGCAACGCCCGCAGCAGCAGCACCAGCAGCGCCCGCAGCAACATGCGCCGGCCAATCGCGGTGGTGGTGGTGGACGCGGCCGACGATAACCGGCGCGTCCCACCCGACTCACACACCGAGACTTTTCAGCACAAGAGAGGACATATGCAGATCGAGAAGCAATCCAAAACGTGGCACTCCATCACGAGCGCGGCCCTGGTTGTACTGGTCGTCATCTCGCTGGTCGGCTGCAGAAGCAAGTCCGCGACGCAGTCTTCGCAGCAGCCAACCTACGCAACTCCTGCTGCAGCCGGCGACGCGCTGCAGCAGGCATCGAAGAACGCCGACAGCGGCGCCATCATCAACATCCTTGGCAACGGATCGGATGCTGTCGTCTCCTCCGGCGACGCGAATGAGGACCAGCGGACGACCGCGTCCTTCGCGCGCAAGTATGACAAGATGCACCGCTGGTCGAAGATGACTGACGGCAGCCAGATCCTTTACATCGGCGCGGACAACTATCCGTTTCCGATTCCGCTGAAGCAGAACAAGGCGTCGCAGTGGTACTTCGACACTCCGGCCGGCAAGATTGAAGTGCTGGCGCGCCGCATCGGCAGAAATGAATTGCTCGCCATGGACGCGACGTTCGCCATCGCGGTCGCGCAGGAGCGCTACTACCGCATGGCCCAGGACGGCAAGCCCGCCAGCCAATATGCGCAGCTGATTCTCAGCAGCACCGGCAAGAAGGACGGCTTGTATTGGAAAGTAAATGCCGACGAGCCCGTCAGCCCCCTGGCCAAAGTTGAGCCGATCGCGAATGTCGACGCTGCTCCCGGCAGCACGACGCAGATTCTTGACGGCTACACCTTCCGCATTTTGACCGCGCAAGGCGACAAGGCCAGCGGCGGAGCAAAAAGCTATCTGAAGGACGGCAAGTTGATTGGCGGATTTGCAGTGTTGGCCAGCCCGGTGAAGTACCACGACTCCGGCATCATGACCTTCCTTCTGGGCCCGGACGGAATTCTGCTCGAGAAAGACCTGGGCACGAGCACCGTCGCGGCCGCAGCAGCAATTCAGGAGTACAACCCTGACCAGACTTGGACGCCCGCGCGCTAAGCGCGGCTCTATCAACATCAACCTTCAACTCAATCGAAAAGGAGAATTCAAATGAAACGCAAATTGTTCAACATCATCGCAGTCTCAGCTATCTTCGCCGGCACCGGTGCCATCGCCCTGCAGGCCCAGTACGGACCAGTCGTCAACATCGGCGAGCGTCACGGAAACCTGCGCCGCGCACAGGAGGGCCTCGTCTCCGCCTACCAGGCCATTGACCAGGCGCAGCACGACAACGACGGCCAGCTGGGCGGCCACGCACAACGCGCCAAAGATCTGATCACGCAGGCCGACCAGGAACTTCGCGAAGCGGCTAACTACGCCAACCAGCGCTAACTGCCAAACCGTATCTTAATAACTCACTTGAACGTGGCCTATCTCCGCACCGCACCGAAGTGTGCTGCCAGACGGGCCGCATCTTTTTTTTCACCCAGGTATTAGATGACCATTCTTATCGTGGAAGACAACTCCGGCATTCGACGCCTGCTGCGAAACGTCGTGGCAGACTTTGCCGAAGAAGTATGGGAATGCAGCGACGGTGCAGACGCACTCGCAGCCTTTGGAGAACACATGCCTGACGTGATTCTGATGGACATTCGCATGCCGCGGCAAGATGGATTGGCATCGACACGGCAAATCCGCCGGCATTATCCCCAGGCATGTATCATCATCGTGACCGACTACGACGATGACGAGCTGCGCAGGGCCGCCAACGCAGCTGGCGCGGTCGGCTACTTGCTCAAGCAGGACATGACCAATCTGCGGCAGCAAATCGAAGTAGCGATGCGCCGATGACGCCCTTGGACACGATTAAAAACGACGGCAACGTCGATGTTGGAATCCCCGATGATCCATTCGAGCTTCTTGACGAGGGAATCAGGCCAGCAAACTCTTAGGCGACGTCACATTTTACACCCCTTAATCGGCGGCGAATTTCATCAAGGCGTACACCATGACAAGATCGCATTGCTGCGGGGGCCTCATACTCCAACTCATGTTCAACAGGTTAAAGAACTTAAATTTACTATTACGTGGTTGAGTCCGGAACCACTGGCACTGCCGTGCACGCTAATAGCGATGGCGCCACTTATGCAAAACCGCCGAAAAGCGCACCATCAGTGCATTATGCTTTTTGCTGCGTCCCTTGAGGCCTCGGGTCTAGCGGGACCTCGCTTTTGACCAAAGGCATCAATCCCGCCCGGGAAATAATCGGTTCAATATCCGCTGCACGGAAATGCGCATACGTGCCGTTTGCGAAGTGCAGTGTGTAATCCTGCCCGGCCCGGGTAATGCTGAGAATATCTAGACTTGGTTCCATACTTGAGCTACGCCTCTTTACGCGTTCGTCATCTGTTCCCAATCGGACACTCTTTCGCCCAAATAGTTGCGCTTCCGTAACTTGCGGGTGATGATTGGTTCCCCGTGGCTGGCTCTCAGATAGGCGTCTCGTTCTTTGCCCTGAGTCCGCGAAATCCCTACACGTCGAGAGAGAAATCGGATCAATCGTGCCGATGATTCGAGAGGCGGGTGCCCATTCCCTGATCGGTGTGGCTGGGTTGGCTCGTCGGCGGCCTCAACGGACCAGAAATAAGCCTGTGGATTTCAACCGTAAGCTGCCGCGCAGAGTGACATCTTGGAGCGTTGTCACGGCCGAGGTCGTACACGCTTTGGACTCTAGCATACCCGCGCCTGCGGGCATCACCGGATTGAGTGACGATCGACTCGTAATCAAATCTAAGATCATCCGCTGTTTTTGGCCCGTCTTCGTTATATCAGCGAGTTGATGGCCTCGGATATTTAGCACCGCACTAACTGCCCGGTTGCCGTGCCGTAAAATCGCCATCGCTGGCTTACATAACTCCCGAATGGGGAGAACGCAAACCGGTACTCTGCTTTCGTCGCTAGTAAGCAGACACTCTCCAGGGTCGAGCCTTAACCAACTGGTGACGCCCTTAGGAGTAATGAATCGGTTTGAAGTGTTCGCCGGTGATCATCACTTGGTGACTTACGCCGCCGCTAGCAATGCCGCTTATTTTATCCACTCGGACTGGCAGGGCGTGGAGCGCGTGCGGTCACGTTCAGCGGTGCCAGCTATAAAAAGTGCATAAATCAGCCGTTCGGCGACAACTCTATGCAGGTCGCTCCGTCGAAGTTGGTGTGACCGGCGTGCGGGTCTTATTGGTTTTCATGCTCTGCTAGGTCAACCCACGATCTCGCACGTCACCATGATGCAAGCTGCCGTGTTGCTTCAATTAAGAACGGGCATGTTGAAGATGGTGCGTCGCGCAGATTTTTCAAGGTGCCGCGCTCACATTTTTGATAACCGGCGACGCAAACCGAAGTGAAGTTGCCTTACGAAAACTGGCTTCTTCACGGCTAGCCGCAGAGTCTAAGTAAACTTCGCTTTATGAAAGAAAATCTATATCGGAAAGGGATCATCATGGCAGCGAACGCACCGAGTCGTGGGCGAACTATCACAATTTGGATCTTGCGCATTTTTCTCGCCATTGTCTTTCTGGCAGTGGGAACAACAAAACTTACAGGAACGGGCAATACCATCGAGTACTTTGCCGCCATCGGGTGGGGACAATGGTTCCGCTATGTAACCGGCGTCGTCGATGTCATCGGAGCAGCATTGACGTTAGTGCCAAGATGGTCTAGTTTCGGAGCCACCATGGTGGCGTGTAGTGTCGGACTGGGAACTTTGATTTCCGTCACGGTGCTGCGAAGCAACCCAGCCTGGGGAACCCCAGAAATGGTAGCTCTGCCTCTGGTGCTCACATTGCTGGCGTTTGGACTCGCGTGGATCACACGTAAACCGCCGAACACGATAAGCTGATTTGCATAATGACCGCGTCGTAAACGCAAAAGACGAGCCGTCCCGACTTTAGAAACGCCTCCGTCTCAATCGACCGCTTGAGTCAATCGAGCTCGAAGCGTTACTAACCCAACGCAAGATAGTGCGTTTTAGATCTATGAACCTCTAAGAAGTGGAGGAGGAGCGTCTTGGCTGCAAGAATTCTGATGGTTCTAAGCGCGAGCATCAGCTTCACGCTGGGACTTGTCCACCTTGTCTACACGTTCTGGGGCCCACTGCTCACTCCTCGTGATCCTGCGCTGAAAATCCGCATGGACGAGATTGCACCTGTTCTCACAAATGAAACTACGATGTGGCGGTGCTGGATTGGCTTCAACGTCAGCCATAGCATGGGACTAATTTTGTTTGGCCTGGTGTTCGGCTATCTCGCATTAGCTCATGAGCAACTTCTCTTTCGATCGCCTTTTCTTTTGGCCGTCGGCCTCGCAATGCTGGGCGGCATTGTCCTGCTCTGCAGAGTTTATTTCTTTAGCTCACCCCTGACTGGTATGAGCATTTCTTTCGCTTGCTATGTAGTCAGCATTGCACTTTCGCGGATATCAGTACTGCGCTCATAATGAAGCGCAAGGATTCTTGATTAGTGAAGTCGAGCCAATGAAGAAGTCGATACCCGATCATGTCAACCGCGAGGTAAGTAAGTCGGCCGGATCGTCCGCGGAGCTCACCATAGGGTGCGCCGGGGATACTGTACGGAATCGAAAACACTCCGTTGGTAAGAGCAAGCGCGCCTGTCGTTCCGGAAGCTTGCGGAGTGTAGGTCGTGGTTCCAAATCCGCCGCCGGAGGGCGGCGCGGTCACTTTAGTTCCGGCGGAGACATTGAAGAGTTGCGGAATTCTCGCGGCTGGGAGCGCAGAGGCGTCGAACAAAGTCTGGTTCCAGCGAATCGTTCCGGAGATTCCGGTCGGCTGGAAAGTAACGATGGCCACAACTTGATAGGCAAAGCGATCGAGGGCGGACGGATTGCCCATCAAAGTCATGTCTACGCTGAGGAGAAGGTTCTGCGACGTCTCATCGACCTGAAGCGAAGTTGCATCGATGGCAAAATCGAAATTTGTATTGCCGTTGCCGAAGCTGGCCGGCCCAACGTTGATCGCAAACTGGTTGACGATCATTGCTGTCCGCCGAAGATTGACGACCGCGGTCTCGTGGTAAAGATTGCCGTCATCGAAGACATTCCATTCCGGTATGGCAATGCCTGAGCAGATGAGCATGCGTTTGTTGGAAATACCCAGATCGGCGATTATGACGTTCGCACTTGAGACCTGGTTGGGATCTGCGACATCGAGGAAAAACATCTTCGAACCTTCCGAACTCGTCCACATCCGACCATAGGCTCCGATGAATGCTTTACGTCGACGTGGCTCCCCTAAGTCCAGTTAGAGGAGGGTTTTTTAGCGTTGCTCTATTTACAAATTAGTAATAAGCGTAGTTACCTATCACAATTTCCACAGAATTCCGACAGAGAAGCCTCCGAAAAATGTTGCGAGCGCTAGTTGGGACCCTATATAAAACCCAAATTGTCCGACGAATCGAACGGTGAAGTCCCCAATGCCTTCCCTCCGCAATCGTGAGATTCATGTTCATGAAGTAGTTGTAGTTAATGATGGCCGCGAATGGTCCGATTCGCAGCAACAGATTTACATCTTCCAACCCGTTGTCCTTACCGCTATAGCGTTCTTGAATCCACGCTTTGAAGCCGTTCGCACTATCAGCAGTCTTGTCGAGGTGCTTATGCCACATTTTTCATTCGCTCGTGGACCAGTTCGCACATTTGCAGCAGGTGTCGGTTTCTGGGTTTGGGTTCTCCCCGCACTTATCTTACTGTCCAGCCTCAACGTCGAAGCCCAAACTAACTCTTTGGTCGATGAAGGTTCTACTCCAGTTGCAGGGGTTGGACATAATTACATTTACGGTATCTCAGAAACAGTCTCGCCATCTGACGGGACGGTGAATCTCAATATCAATTTGCCAACCCCCCCAGGAAGAGGTTTGTCTTTCCCGTTTGGTATCACTTACAACTCGGGGGCTGTGCATCGATTTACATCTCAGATTCCTGGTTGCGGAGGCCTTGATCAACATTGCGCATCGACTCCTTGGACCACCGGTCGAACAAATCTAGGCGCTGGCTGGAGCGATACGCTACCTTATACATCTGCGGTGGCGTGGACAGTACCTATCTACCCTGGAAATACTGGAGGGTACGGATCGGGAGAAGCATATGGATGTGGTATCACCTCCTCATATAACTTCTATGACTTGGCGGGTAACGGCCATCCACTCAACTTAGCGGGAATTAGTTTGCCCGGAGTTATTGCTATAGAAGCTCCTCCGTTAGGCTGCACAAACATACCCGTAGGCAGCTTTGGGTATTCTTCATCTCAATCAGGCGGGGACGATTATGTTACGGCAGTGGCGGAGGCGAATTGCAACGGGTACCCAGGCCAGAATGCACATTGTCCGGCTCCGTCCTTTACCGTGACCGATTCAGCAGGCACCAAGTATTTTTTCCCGGCGCAACAAATCTACACCGATCCGACTCTCCCTTCAGATCAGACGTTAGCCTATTTTGCGCCTTCGAGTATTGAGGACCGGAACGGAAACACCATTTCGTTTACGGGTCCTTCAGACAGCGTTTATTATGGCTTACCCATTACGGATACCGCCGGAAGACAATTAATAGCAGCCTCGACCTCCGCCGGACCTGTAGTTGGAGCCTACCCCTACGGAGCCACATCGTACACCGTGGGTGGTCTTGTGTATAACCTCGCGTACACGACCGCCACCGCTTGGTACACCTCCAAATCGCTCCAAGTTGAGCCGATTGCGGGAGCCAACTGCATCACAATGTTTTCAGTCAATGGTGAAAAACTTCAGGTGGTTTCTTCCATCAAAGCTCCTAATGGAAGCAGTTATCAGTTTAAATACGACGGAACTTACGGATTAGTGGATGAAATTGATTATCCGGATGGTGGGTGGGTAAAGTACACATGGAAGCTGAGCGATACGCTATCGCAGGTCGGAAGATTTTCGGGAGTGGATGGTACGACTTCAAGCGTCATCGTTGGAGGATGCACCTTCGAATATCAAACTCCAGTGGTTGCCACTAGAACCGTTGGGTACAGCCCCGGATCAGCGGCGGCTCAGACCCAGGCATTCACTTACAATACTACCTGGAACTCCATGGGAAATTGGACGTCCAAGACCACGACAGTGGTAACTACAGACAACGTAACTGGTCAGCAATTTACGACTATTTACACCTACGGCTCAGTCGGCGCGGAGCCGCAGGTGAACGACTTTACCGCAACAATGAATCAAATCCCCGTCGAATCTAGTGTGAAATATTACGGAACGACATCGACCAATACAACACCTATGGAGACCGTGACAAAGACTTGGGATGATCCGTATCAGATGACTAGCGAGATTGTTCAGTTCGCGGGAGGGTCATCGGCTGAACAGGTGAATTGTTATTCCTCCGGTTCGATCTTTGTAAATGAAAAGGATGAATACGATTATGGTGTTACAGGCCAAACTCTTAGTACACCACAAATACCCACCTGTGGCTCTCCGACACCGACCAGAAAAACTACTTATGGTGGTTACGAAATCTCCGGAATTCCCTGCCAAACTGTTGTTTACGACAGTAGTGGCAATCGAGCCGCGGAAACAGATGTCTATCTGGACGGTGGATCAACGCCTTGCATCAGCGGGGCTGCGTCAACGGTAGTGGTCACCGGCCTCCCGACCGGAACCCATGATGAGACAAACTATGGCCCGAGCGTGAAGGCAAAAAGAGGTAATCCAACGACGGTCGTGAAATGGCTCAATACCGGTACTTCTGTTACCGCGACTGCGACATATGACGAGACAGGTCAGATGATTTCAAGTACAGATTCTTGCGGAAACGGCACGTGTTCCGACGTCAGCGGCGCGAACCATACGACGACTTACTCTTATTCCGATAATCCTGAGAATGGAAATGCTGCTGGAAATTCGCATGCGTATCTAACAATGGTCACCGACCCGCTTGGCCATTTCTCCAGCTATGCATATGCGTATGCGACTGGACAGTTATCGAGTTCAACAGATCAAAATACACAAACGACTACTTATCAATATAACGACAGCCTCAATCGAGTAACAGCAATACTTTATCCGGACGGAGGCAAAACAAGTATTAGCTACAACGACTCTATCCCAGCGAGCATTACGACCACACAACTTACAAACAGCTCTGGTACTCCGGGGCCTGCGACAAGCGTGACGACCCTCGATGGTATGCAGCGTCCCACTCGTACGCAGTTAACCTCCGATCCCCAAGGTACCGATACTGTCGACACTATCTATAACGGCGAGGGACGTGTATATACGGTGTCTAACTCGTACCGGCAGACTTCCGACCCGACCTACGGTCTTACATACTTTACATATGATGCTTTGGGCCGGCCACTTAGTGCCACCCATCCTGACACGACTTACCAGTCCTATTCATATTCTGGCGCGGCGACACAGGTGAAAGATGAATCGGGCATCGTCAAGACGTCGCAAACCGATGGATTAGGACGAATGACATCGCTTTGCGAAAAGTCCTCTACGATGCAACAAGGGGGCCCCACCGAGGACACCACCTACGCCTCATGCGGCCAAAATATCACCACAAACGATGTTGGCTTCTTGACGACATATACATATGACGCTTTGGACAACCTGACTTCTGTAGCTCAAGGAAGTCTACCGAATCGAAGCTTCGTCTACGATTCGCTTTCCCGGCTTGTATGTGCTTACAATCCGGAGTTCGGCCCGGCAGTTTCAATGTCGGCTTGCTCTGGGAAGCCTGCGAATATTTCATTCGCATACGACGCAAACGGTAACGTGATAAATCGAAGCCGCCTCGCTCCGAATCAACCTAGCACATCAACGAATCTATCTTCAACCACGTACACTTACGACACACTGAACAGGGTTCTTTCAGCAAGTTATTTTGACAGTTATAACTCCGCAAATCCCACACCGCCGGCGACTTTTGTTTACGATTCTCAGATTCCACACATGAGTTTGCCGAGTCAGCCATACTTAATCGGTCGACTTTCATCCGCCTATACGACCCAGGCTGGACAATTATTCACCGGACGCGCTATCGGCTACGACAAGATGGGTCGTATCGCTGTAACGGCAACGTGCGACGTTGATGATTGTGCGGCGCTATGGTACTACGAGCTTTCCTATATGTACGACCTCAGCGGCAATACAATATCTCAAACGTTGTTGACAACGCAGACGAACAGTCAAAGCATTTTATTGAGCTACACATACAACGCCATTGATCAGTTAACGACGATGACAAGCAACCTTGTCGACGCAAATCATCCCGGGACCTTGCTTTCGAGTGCTAACTATGGGCCCCTCGGCAGAATGACTTCCGCGAATCTCGGCAATGGAGCCACGGAGACTCTGAACTATGACTCGCGTGGACGGCTCGCATGCGAGACCATCATGAATAGTTCTACGACTATCTATAACTTAGGTCTGTCAAATGCGACGGGGGCTTGTTCGAAGTCGGGATTTTCGGTAGGAGCTAGTGGCTACGGCGGAAACGGCGATGTCGTGCAGTATTTCGACTCTGTAAATGGCAATTGGACGAACGCGTACGATGACTTGAACAGGTTGAAGAGCGCGACACAGAGCGCGGGCGCTGGTCCATTCGGTTCTTCTGGCGGGAACGTGGGCTGGACCTATGACCGCTTCGGCAACCGGTGGAGTCAGAGCGAGACCGGTGTAACTACACAGCAGTTCAGCTTTTCCGGTGGCAACAACCGAATTAATGGTTACACTTACGACGCTGTTGGTAATCTACTTAATGATGGACTTCACACCTACACATACGACGATGAGAATCGTATTGCTACGGTTACCTTGATCGGAGGTGGAATCGAAACCTATTCATACGACGCATTGGGCCGTCGTATTCGCAAAACAAACGGAACAACTCCGCAGGAGTATGTCTATGACAAAGGTGGCAATAAGATAGGCGAAATGATGGCCGATGGAAACTTCAATCGCATCGAGCTCTATGCCGGAAACCTTCACCTAGCTACTTATGACAACGTGAATTTGAGCGGCCCGAGCGCGAGAACAATTTTTATGCACACCGATTGGCAAGGGACAGAGCGAGCGCGGTCACTTTATAACGGGACCATCTATCAGACATGCACCAGCTTGCCATATGGCGACCAGCAGAACTGTGTCACGCTCGACGGGTACGCTGATCCAAGCCCATCCCACTTCACCGGCAAAGAACGGGACGCGGAGAGCGGATTGGACTACTTCGGGGCCAGGTACTACAGCTCTTCGATGGGAAGGTTCTCTAGCCCCGATCCAAGCGGGCTGGAATACGCCGATCCGAAGAATCCGCAGAGCCTCAATCTCTATAGTTACGTCCTGAACAACCCGCTGCATTACGTCGATCCAACCGGGCTGTACTGTGACTACAGCGACCACAACGATCCTTCGAGTGGATTCGATGACGGTCAGTTCGATTACAACTCCAACTCCGGAGAGTGTGGAACGAACGGCGGTCAATGGGTCAATGACGCCTATACCCACAACGGTGCAGACGACGCTAACCGGCCTCAGTACGCCGTCTCCAGCAACACAGTTAGTGGAAACAATCCTTGGACGTTGACTGATTTTCAGGCGATGGGACAGGCTTGGCTATCAGGAGTTCTCCCGCAGCAGTTGAATTATGGGCCGTGGTCATGGGAGAGCATCGATATGTCGCACAACTTCGCGGTCAATCGAGCGAGGGCGGCTTACATAAAGGCGGGCTGTCCGGAATCAGGTACGCCAGCCAATTCCTTCGCCGCTGGCCACGTTGAAGCCGCCGTCGATTCTTGGGGCAATGTGGTTC
>Ga0302324_100007221_pt1 | contig 23703 bp, 18 predicted proteins | sample Palsa_T0_1_FD_201949 | JGI IMG/M metagenome (GOLD analysis project Ga0302324, IMG submission 201949) | Peat permafrost microbial communities from Stordalen Mire near Abisko, Sweden - Palsa_T0_1 | ecosystem: Environmental > Terrestrial > Soil > Palsa > Peat permafrost | place: Sweden: Abisko... | reverse complement strand
GATTTCGTTCAGTGACGGCTCCAGAAGTTCAAAACGCGTGATGCGCGCATTCGCCTGCACCGCAGCTTTCAGGATTTCCTGCGGATCGGCGCCCGGCGCCAATTTTGCTTCCACGCCGCTGCCCAGGTGTTTCACGCTGAGGATCGCGGGATGTTTCAGGAAACTTTCGTCGCCGGTAAATTCAACGTGCAGCGTGTTCTTGCCGTAGGACTGCTTGATGGCGCGAAGTTCGCCGTCGAGAACGTTGCGGCCCTTGTCGATCAGGCAAATCGAATCGCACATGCGTTCGACCTGTTCCATGCGGTGCGTCGAAAGCACGATGGTCGAACCGTTCGCGCGCATCTCGATCATGATTTCTTCCACCGTGGCGGCGTTCACCGGATCGAGTCCCGAGAACGGCTCGTCCAGAATCACCAGAGGCGGCTTGTGAATCACCGCGGTGATGAACTGCACTTTTTGCTGCATGCCCTTCGAAAGATCGAGCAGTTTTTTTCCGGACCATTCGCTCAAGCCCAGCCGCTCCAGCCATTCCTTGGCGCGTTTCGCCGCTTCGGCTTCCGTCAACCCATGCAGCGCCGCGAGGAAAACGATGATGTCCAGGACCTTCATGCGCGGATAAAGCCCGCGCTCCTCGGGCAGGTAACCCACCAAGTCGCGAGTTTTGTCGCTCACCGGCTGGCCCAGGACTTGGATCGTGCCTTCGTCCGCCACCAAAATATTCATGATCATGCGGATGGTGGTCGTTTTTCCGGCGCCATTCGGACCGAGCAAGCCTAGAATGGCTCCCTGGGGCACGCGCAGATTAATTCCGCTGACGGCGGTGACGGCGTCATACGATTTCGTGACGTTTTCGAGTGTGATGGCATCCATGTGTGTTGTCGGCGGTCAACTCTGATACGCGGGAACGGGCGAAATATTACCTGAAATTTGAGTCGCGTGCGGCGCTTATTGTAATCCATGCAGAATCAGTTGCTTACGGACTGGAAGGGCAAGATGGAGTTGACTGAGCGCGATGGCGGCGTCACGTTCGCCGTGCGCGTCATGCCGCGCGCGAGCCGCGACGCGATTGAAGGCGAGCATAATGGCGCGCTGAAAGTGCGCCTCACCGCTCCGCCCGTGGACGGCCGCGCCAATGACGCGCTGCGACGCCTCTTGGCCGAGCGTTTGTGCGTGGCAGTGTCGGCTGTTAGAATCGTGGCCGGCGAAAAGAGCCGCACGAAGCGCGTGGCGATTGCAGGCGTGACGCGCGAGAAAGCGATCGCGGCTCTCGGTCTTTGGGGAATTTGGCGCGGCGCGCAGCGTAGCAAACAGGAGCCAGGCGATGCCAGACGTTAAAGCGATTCAAGCCGAAATGCGTGCCGGAAAAATTGACGGCTGGCTTTTCTACGATCATCACCACCGCGATCCCATCGCCGCGAATATTCTGGGCCTGGGGAAGAACGGCATGGCCACGCGCCGCTGGTTTTATTTCATTCCGGCGAAGGGCGAGCCCCGCAAATTGGTTCACCGCATCGAGCAGGGCGCGCTCGACGGGCTCGAGGGAAAGAAATTCGTGTACTCCGGCTGGGAGGAACTCCACAAGACGCTGCCCAAGCTGCTTTCCGGAAGCAAAACGATCGCCATGCAATATTCGCCCGAAAACAACATTCCCTACATCGGGCTGGTGGATGCCGGGACCATCGAGCTAGTGCGGAAGTTGAAGAAGAAAGTCGTCACGTCCGCGAATCTGGTGCAGAAATTCGAGGCCAGCTGGTCGCCCGAGCAGGTGGAATCGCATTTCGAAGCCGGGAAGATCGTGGACCGCGTCATGCAGGAAGCCTTCGCGCGCGCCGCTGAATTCGTAAGAGCAGGGAAGCCCCTGGCCGAATGGGACCTGCAGCGATGGATTGTGGACCAATTCCACGCGCACGGGCTTACCACGGACGAACCTCCCATCGCCGCCGTGCAGCCGAACAACGGCAACCCGCACTACGAACCCGTGGAAGGGAAGTCGCGGCCGATTCGCGCAGGAGACTTGCTTCTGCTGGACATGTGGGCCAAGTTCAATCGGCCGGGAAGCGTTTATTACGACATCACCTGGATGGGGTATCTCGGCGACCGCGTTCCGGAATCGTACGCAAAGATTTTTCGCATCGTGAGGGCGGCGCGGGACAACGCGGCGAAGTTTGTCCGTGAATCGGTGGCGGCCGGGCGCGCAATTCACGGCTGGGAAGTGGACCGCGTCGCGCGCGAGACCATTCGCAAGGCCGGCTACGGAAAATATTTCGTGCATCGCACCGGGCACAGCATCGGGCAGGAAGTTCACGGCAATGGCGCGAATATGGACGGGCTCGAGACGCGCGACGATCGCAAAATCGTGCCCTACACGTGCTTTTCGATCGAGCCGGGAATCTATCTTCCGGAGTTCGGCGTGCGCTCGGAAGTGAACGTGTACGTGGGCGAGAAGGAAGCGCGCGTGACCGGCGCTATCCAGGAAGAGATACTTCCGCTGCTGGCCTGAGCGTTGCGCAAAAACTGTGAGTGACGCACCTATCCACGACGTTGACGTTGTCGCCGCGAACGATTCTGCCGCTCCAAACGACGCCACGATAGCTGCCGCGTCTCCGGCCGAAAATGTCAGGCGCGAGACGGTCGCCGGGCAAAGCTCTTTCGCTCCCATCGTGGCGGCTGCTGCGTGGATTGTGCCGGGACTGGGGCACCTGCTATTGGGGCGCTGGGGCCGCGCGTTGATTTTGTTTTTCTCCGTCGGAGGGCTGGCCATCGCCGGCTACCTTCTTCGCGGCAACGTTTTTCCGCCGCGTTCCCACGATCCTTTCGGCACCGTGGGATTTCTCGCCGACGCCGCCTCCGGAATTTTCTATTCCTTCGCGCACTTTTTTGAATCCGCGGGGCCCGACGTATCGCGAGCCGCGGGCGATTACGGCACGCGTTTCATCGCCGCCGCCGGAATCGTGAACCTGCTGGGCGTGTTTGATGCCTACGAAATCGCCACGGGCCGGAGAAGCTGAGCGATGCACAGCGTGGGCCCGATTCACCTGAGCCATTTCGCCGCCATGCTGCTTTTTGCGTTGCTGGTTTCGGTCGCGCTCGCCTGCGTGACGCGACGCACCACCCGCGAGCGCATCCGATACGCGGCCTGGTCCTTCGCCATGTTCGCGCTCGTGAGCGTGGGGATCGCCTGGCTGATGTATCCCTTTTCGCATTGAGCCAGAAACGCTGCGCGCGCGAAGTTTGACAGTTTTTTCGCGGCGATGTTAGAGTCAATTAGAACGCCGAGGTAGCTCAGTTGGTAGAGCAGCCGATTCGTAATCGGCAGGTCCCCGGTTCAAGTCCGGGCCTCGGCTCCATCCATCTCGTATCTTAGTTCAATCCTTCTGGGTCATTCCTACGGCGGTCAGATCCTGGCCATGCACTTCGAGAATCACGCGTGGCAGCGGCTTCCGCGGCGGGCCGCCGAGCACGGACCCATCGACTGCGGAAAAAACTCCCCCATGGCATGGGCATGCAAATACGTGTTCCTCCGGCCGATAAAATATGGGGCACGACGCGTGGGTGCAGAGTCGGCTGAAGGCCAGAAATGTGCCGTCCGACGGATGCAGCAGGAAGCAGGGATGCTCGTCATTCGGGTAGGAAATGATTTTCACGCCGCCGACGGGTAGGTCGTCCACGCGCGCCACGACTTTCACCGGATAGGAATTCTTTCGCGCGCGAATGAAGACGACGAGCCCGGTGAAAGCCGCAACAACGCCCGCAGCGGTCAAATATTTTGCGAACTGGCGGCGGGGAAGCTGCCGGTCGTCGAGATCCTCGATGAGATTTCTCCTAGTCCTCGGGCTTGCCCCAGCTCAGTTCGCGGGCACGTGCCGCACTTTCGTCGCTTGCGATCCTGGGGCGGGTTCCGGCACAGGCTTGGGCATATCCGCGTCCTTGAATCGCGGCACCATTTCGTCGGCCATAGCCAGCGCGTACACCGCCGACGCGATCTCTACCGCTCCTTCCCGCACATCCTCTTCGTAGATGCGTTCGTAGGTATCGAGATTCGTGTGGTGCGTGAACGATCCATAGTCGAACGGGTCCTGCGCCAAGCCGATCCCCGGCAATCCCGCATTATTGAACGAAGTGCTGTCCGTGCCGCCGGTGCGCCGGCTATCGGACGGCACTGCCCCGATGAATCCCCAGTCTGCGAACGGTTTCATCGCCTCGCCGATCGTCTCGGCTGCGGCCGCCGGGCCAAAGACGCCCGCGCCTCGCGGCTTTCCCGTGCCCGAATCAATATTGAAGTACGCATCCAGCTTCGCGTACTCCGGCTTTTGATTTTCAAAACTTCCGAAATGTTGCTGCACGTAGGCGAGCGACCCGAGCAGGCCCTCTTCCTCTCCGCTCCACAGTGCCACTCGAATCGTCCGCCGAGGCTTCACGTGCAGCGCCGCCAAAATCCGCACGGCCTCCAGCATCATCGATGAACCAATTCCGTTATCCGTCGCGCCGGTTGCGTCGTGCCATGAATCGTAGTGTCCGCCGAGCATCACAATTTCGTCCTTCTTGTCGCTGCCCAGAATTTCTCCAATCGCGTTGTAGGCCGTCGCGCCTTCGGGATATTCCTTGTTCTGAATGTTGACGCGCAGAGTCACGGTGGTCCCGTCATTCAGAATTCGCGAAATTCGTCCGTAGTCTTCATTCCGCATCACCAGTGTGGGAACCGCCCTCGCCGAGTCGTACGTGCCGTTCTGCTGCGCGATGATCACTCCGTGCGCCCTTCCGGCGTCGTTCACGCGCACCAGGGCTCCGTTATCCGCCAGGAACTGGTCCACTTGGCGTGAAACTTCCGCGCGCGTCAGCTGCCCTTCCGGCAGCTTGGGTTGCTCCGGAAAATTTGGGCGCGGATTCTTCGGATCGAATCGCGTCTTCCAGTCATCCTCGGTCCGCCGCATCGCCGCGGGATGCATCTCCTCCGCCACCTCGCGGTGCTTCCCGACGAACACAATCGCTCCGTGCACTTTGTCTCTCACCGAATTCAAATACGCGTCGAGCTCCGCCTGCGTGGGCTGCTTGGGCTCTGCGGGCTTGGCTGCTTCGGGCATCGGAGGCGCAGCCCATTTCGGTTCCGGTGGTGGTGGCGTCGAGCTACCGAAGAAATTGAATCCGCCGCCAGTGGGAGGCGCCATTCCCGGCGGATCGATGAGCACCACCTGTGCCATCACCACGCCTTTCGTGCTCGGAGTCCAGGCCAGCGGCTGCACCATGAGCTGCCCGTGGAATGGCGCAACTGCGTCTGCCAGCAATTCAACGTTCTCCCAGCCCGGCACCGGCGCAGCCGCGCTCGGTGGCTGAAAGGTCCAGGGCTCCAGGTGAGTATTCGCGAGTCCCCAGGACGCCATCGTCTCCACGGCCCAATCGTCCGCCGCTTTCAAATTCGGCGTACCGGTCACGCGCGGGCCATGCACGTCCGCGATCTCGTGAATGATCCACATGATCTTCGAGTTGTTCGTCTCTTCCGCCTTAATCTGCGCGTACACCTCGGAAACTCCCGGAGCCTGCGCCTCCATCGGCAGCGCTCCCAGCAACAACAACCCCGCCACGCACGCCAAAACTTTCACCAGACGTCCTCCTCGTTACCACGCGACTCGCCGGAATTTGCTTTCACTTTCGAGGCCGCCCGCCAATATACGCCTCGTGCGCTGCTCCGCGCAATTCGCACGCTATGAAATTCCGGCGGAGTTCGAGTATGATAGGGGCCGAAGTTCCCGCGCTTAAGGCCGGACAAGGGCCTCTCATGAGTCACCGGTTCACCATAGGTGTCGAAGAAGAGTTTCAAATTGTTGACCCTGCCACGGGAGAACTGCGCTCCCACGTCAGCGAACTCGTCGCGGCCACTTCCGCGGGGCTCGGCGAACAAGTGAAGCCGGAAATGCACCAGTCCATCGTGGAAATCGGCACGAAAATCTGTGACAACGTCGATGAATTAGCCGCGGACATGCGCAGAACCCGCGGCGAACTCGTGAATGCCGCCGAAAGGGTGGGCCTGCAAGTGGCCGCGGCCGGCACGCATCCGTTTTCCAGCTGGATCGATCAGGTTATTTCGCCGGGCGACCGCTACAAAAATATCGTCGAAGAGCTGCAGCAGCTTGCCCGCTCGCTCTTGATCTTCGGCATGCACGTGCACGTGGCCGTGCCGGACCGCACCACCATGATCGATCTGATGAACATGGCGCGCTATTTCCTGCCGCACCTTCTGGCGCTCTCCACCAGCTCGCCGTTCTGGATGGGCCGCGATACCGGACTGAAATCCTTCCGCACCACGGTATTTCGCAGATTCCCGCGCACCGGAATCCCCGACCATTTCAGTTCCTGGAGCGAGTACGAGGATTACGTCAATCTGCTCGTGCGCCTGCATTGCATCGACAACGCGAAAAAAATCTGGTGGGACGTGCGCCCGCACCCCACGTTCGGCACGCTCGAATTTCGCGTCTTCGACGTGGCCACGCGCGTGGACGAAGCCATCGCCATCGCCGCGCTGACCCAGGCGATCGTAGTCAAGCTGCACCGCCTCTACGTTCGCAACATGAGTTTCCGCATGTATCCTCGCGCGCTGATCGAGGAAAACAAGTGGCGGGCGGCGCGCTGGGGCGTGGAAGGCAAGCTCATTGATTTCGGCAAGCAGTCGGAAGTGCCCATGCAGGAGTTGGGCCAGGAACTGCTCGAATTCGTTGATGACGTGGCGGGCGACCTTGGTAGCAAGTGGACGCTCGAACCCATTCACAGAATTCTGCGCGAAGGGACCAGCGCCGAACGTCAGTTGCGCGTGTACAAAGAGACCGGAGATTTGAAGGCGGTCGTGCGTCACATCGTGGCGGAGACGCGCGCGGGAGTTTCGCAGCAGGCCTCTTCCGCGTAAGAATACAAAATCGTTCTTGAGAGGGATCTCGATGATGAAAATTGGACTCCTTTGCGGCCGCGAGTACAGCTTTCCCCCGGCGTTCTTGCAGAAAGTGAACGAGCTCGGGAAGCCCGACGATATTACGGCGGACTTTGTCCACCTGCGCGGGACGCGCATGGGAGAGCCCGCGGAGTATCGCGTGATTGTGGACCGCATTTCGCATGAAGTGGATTATTACCGCGGCTATCTGAAGCATGCCGTGCTGCAGGGCACCTATGTCATCAACAACCCCTTCTGGTGGACCGCCGACGACAAATTTTTCAATTACTCGGTGGCCGCGAAACTTGGCATCGCCATTCCCAAAACGATTCTCTTGCCGCAGAAATCCTATCCCTCGGACGTGGACATCAACTCCGAGTCCCTGCGCAATCTCGAATATCCGATCGATTGGGATGGGCTGCTCGACATCGTAGGGCGTCCTGCGATCTTGAAGCCCTATTCCGGGGGGGGATGGAAGCACGTTTACAAGGTCAACAACCGCGAAGAGCTAATCGCCGCCTATGACGGCACCGGCCCCTATTGCATGACGCTGCAGGAATTTATCGACTTCGACAAATACGTGCGTTGCTTTACTTTCGGCAAAGTCGATATTTTGCCGGTGGCCTACGATCCCAAGGAGCGGCGCTACCTGGTCGAACACAATTATCTTTCGGCCGAACTGGGCGCGCAGGTCGTCCGCGATGCGCAGACCATCAATCAAGCGCTGGGCTACGAAATGAACACCATTGAGTTCGCCGTCAAGCAGGGCGTCCCGTATGCCATTGACTTCCTCAATCCCGCTCCCGATTTCGAACGCGACCGCATCACCCCGTTTTACTTCGAGCACGTGGTCGATCGCATGGCGCGCCTGGTGATCGATCGCGCTCTGCACGGCACTCCGGCGAATCCCTGGCCGCGTTGGGAGGAGATGCTGGGGCTCGGCGGTCCCGCTGGTTTCACCGGCTCGCCGCAAAAAGGCCGCGCGGGAGCGAAGTGCGCGTGACCGGTTCGGCTCGAACTTCGCACACGCCGCGATCGCCCTTGAACGTGTGGCACGCGCTGCTGCGGCCGGACGTCGAGCTTGCGCCGCCTTTTTGGGACGAACTCAACGCTCGCATGCGCGCGGAGAAACTGACCTTCGGCGACCGCGTGCATTGTCCCTTCCTGCGGCCATTTTTTCTGACCGCGCGGGACGAGCAAAGGGTGCGCGAAGTCGCCGAGCTCATCGCCGCTCTTGGTGAGCGCGTGGTGAAGCAGGCGCTCGCCGATCCCGCGCTCCTCGCGCAGGTCGCCCTTACCCCGGAAGAAGAACGTCTGGTGCGCATCTCACCGCGCTACTCCACTTCCAGCACGGCGTCGCGTCTCGACGCGTTCCTCCTTCCCGACTCGCTGGAGTTCGCCGAATACAACGCCGAATCGCCCGCGGGCCCAGCGTACGCTGAAACGCTCGCGGACGTTTTCGAAACCCTGCCCGTGATGGAACGATTCAAACAGCGCTACACCGTGCGCAAGTATCCCCTGATGAAGCAGCTTCTCGCCGCCCTGCTGGAGAGCTATCGCGAATGGGGAGGCACGGCTTCCCCTCCGGTAATCGCAATCGTGGATTGGCGCGAAGTGCCCACCTGGAGCGAATTTGAAATTTTGCAGTCGCGCTTCGAGAAAGCAGGCGTTCCGACAATCGTCTGCTCGCCGCAGGACCTCGTGTTCGATAGCGAGAAACTCTCGGCGCATGGCCGCCGCATTGATCTGGTTTACCGCCGCGTCCTAATCAACGACATCGTCGCGCATCCCAACGAATGCAATGCGCTGGTGCAAGCCTACAAATCCGGCGCGGTGTGCGTAGCCAACGCGCTCACCTGCAAAATTCCGCACAAAAAGGCCTTCTTCGCCGTGCTCACCGACGAGCGCAACGCCTCGCTCTTCAACGAGAGCGAGCACTCAGCGATTCGCGAGCACATCCCCTGGACGCGCCTGCTCGCCGATGCCGAGACCACGCGAGACGGCGATTCATTCGGCCTGCTCGAATACGTCCGCGGGCGCCGCAATGATTTCGTGCTGAAGCCGAACGACGAGTACGGCGGCACGGGCGTCACGCTCGGCTGGGAACTCGACGAGCGCCAGTGGGACGCCGCGCTCGACAGCGCCCTCGCCGACCGCGCTCGCGCCTGGGTCGTCCAGGAACGCATCGCGGTCCGCCGCGAAATCTTTCCCATGCAGACGGGGAACGGCATCGAGATGCGCGACATGCTAGTGGACTTCGCGCCCTACTTGTTCCGCGGAAAAATGGCGGGCTGCCTCACGCGCCTGAGCTCCACCGGGCTTGCCAACGTGACCTCCGGCGGCGGCCAAGTGCCCTCCTTCGTCGTTGATGCGCGTGATTGAAGATTTGTATTCGCCCGCGCACCTTCTCCGTAGCAAAAAAACGCCGGCAAAATTACAATATCTAGATGACTTTCGGACCCGCAAGACCTGAACTGGCTCCCGGCGCGCGCAACGCCGTGGAAAACTGCCTGGCCATTAAATCCGGCGAGCGCGTGACCCTGATTGCCGACCGCGTCAGCGCAGTAGTCGCAGCGAGCCTGGCCGATGCACTCGAAAAAAGCCATGCGATCTGCGAGCCATTCCTTTTGGAAGATCTCGCTCCGCGTCCTCTGGCCAGGGCCCCGCAAGCAGTCCTCGATTCGCTGGGACGCGCCGACGCTGGAATTTTGTGCATGCAGCCGCAGCAGGGCGAGCTTGCCGCGCGCAAAGACATTGTCGGCGTGGTCGAGCGCCGCCACATCCGCTACGCTCACATGGTGGGCGTCACCCCGGAAATCATGCAGCAGGGCATGCGCGCGGATTACACCATGGTCGATCGTCTCAGCGAGCGCCTGTTGCAGCGCATGCATTCGGCGCGTTCGCTCACGGTGCGCACGGAAGCGGGCACGTCGCTCGTGGCCAGTTTCGATGCCGCACTGGATTGGGTGAAGACGAGCGGGCTCATCAGCCGCCGCTACTGGTCCAATCTTCCGGCCGGCGAAGTTTTCACTACGCCCGCCAAAGTGGACGGCACCTTCGTTTGCGACGGCACCGCCGGCGATCATTTCTGCGGCAAGTACGGCGATTTGCAGGAGACGCCGCTCTCGCTCGAAATTCGCGGCGGCCGGCTCGTCGCCGCGAAATGCGCGCGCAAGGATCTCGAAGAGGAATTCTGGAGCTACTGCCACACGGACGAGAACAGCGACCGCGTCGGCGAACTGGCCTTCGGCACGAATCTCAGCCTATCGGACATGATCGGCGTTCTGCTGCAGGACGAAAAACTTCCGGGCGTGCATCTCGCGTTCGGCGACCCCTACGGCAGCCAGACGCACGCGGCGTGGAGTTCGCGCACGCATGTAGATGTGCTCGCGCGCCATTGCAACGTCTGGATCGACGACGAACAGGTCATCGCCGACGGCCGCTACCTCCTCGATCGCCTCGGCCTCGCGTAAAGCGCAGCGGCCGTTCAAAAGAGCCGCGTGATGTACTCCCACATCTGATGCTTCCAGTAGGGCCAATCGTGCCCGCCCTGTGGACCCCAGTCGTCGAGGTGATGCGCAATCCCCTTGCTCGAAAGAATGTGAGACAAGCGATAGGACGGCCCGCTGTTCTCCCACGGCCCGTTGCCCGTGGCGATGTGGATATCGCATTGCGAGAGTTGCCGCAGCACATTCGCGTCGGAGAGGTTCGCCAGGTAATCCACGGGATTGTTGAAGTAGGTGTTGTCGTCGTACATCCCGCTCATGAAATTCCGGATGTCGTAAACGCCCGAAAGCGCGAAGCACCTGCGCACCACGTCCGGATGCTTGAAGAGCGTGTTAGCCGCGTGATACGCGCCAAACGACGCGCCCATGGTTGAAATTCCGATGTCGTGCGATTTGCAACTGTCGTGAATGAAGGGCACCACTTCGTTGCGCACGTAAGCATCGAATTGCGATTGCACCCAGCTCCGATGAAAGGGATGCGCGCCCTTGTTATAGAAGCCGGCGGAATTCACGGAGTTGATGCTGAAAAATTTCACCCGCCCGGCGTCGATCAAGGGCGCCAGGCTCGAGATCAGGCTCTGGCCTTCGAGTTCATTTTCATCTCCGGCGCTGGTGGGAAATCCCAGCAGGGGAGGCCCCCAGTGCCCGTAAACGATCACGCCCATATCGAGGCCAAGCCTCTGCGAATACCACCGATGATATTCCCGCTTCATATCGCTCCCTGGGGCTGCGGTCCCGAAAACCTTCCGTGGAAATAAGTGCGCGATATTATACGGCGTTTGGGCGCGCAGAAAACCGGAAACTGCGCGCGGCGGAATTCCCGCGTCTGCTATTCTAATGGGCGCGTGCACTGGGCTCGGCTTGGCGCTCGAACGAGCTCCCGTGTGCTTTCCGGCCGTTTCACGGCATAATATTCCGCTCGACCAGGGAGGTTCCAGAATTTGCCCTTGCTCATGAGACGGCAACAGCAGTGAACGCAACAGTTCCCAGCCAATTACGCAAGCACGAGAAGTATCGTTCACGCTTTCTTCCCGGCAAACGGGATCTGATCGTCTATCTCCCCGGCGAGTACGAAAGCAACGCGCACGCGCGCTTTCCCGTCCTTTATCTGCAGGACGGCCAAAATCTTTTCGACGGCGCCACTTCCTTCATTCCCGGCATGGATTGGCACGTCCGTGAAACGGCCGATGGCCTGATTGCGCAAGACGCCATCCGGCCGCTCATAATCGTCGGCATCTACAACACCGGCAAGCGCCGCCTGGCGGAATACACTCCGTCGCGCGATAAAAGGCTCGGCGGCGGCAAAGCGGACCGCTACGGCCGCATGCTGCTCGAGGAAATCAAGCCCTTCATCGAGGCCCAATATCGCACCGTCGGCGGCCTCGCAAATACCGGCCTGGGCGGCTCGTCGCTCGGCGGCCTTCTGACCATTTATCTTGGCCTTCGCTTTCCCCAAGTTTTCGGCAAACTCGCTGTGCTTTCTCCGTCCGTGTGGTGGAATCGCGGCTGGATTCTCAATTTTGCCTCGGAAGCGCCCGCGCAAATCCGTCCCCGCATCTGGCTCGATACCGGCACGAACGAAGGCGGCCGCAGCGTGCAGAACGTGGAACGATTGCGCGAAGTGCTTGTACAGAAAGGCTGGCAGCAGGGCCGCGATCTGCACTATGAGGAAATCCAGGGCGGCCAGCACAACGAAGCCGCCTGGGCCCAGCGCGTAGGCCCGTTCCTGCAATTCCTCTTTCCCGCTGGTGAGTCCGCAGTATAATCGCGAATCCCGAGCCGGGCCTGTGCACCCGGCGGCTCATTCAGGAAACATTTGAGGTCACTCCGTGTCTGAAGCGCGCCCCATGACCATTCTTTGCATCAGTTCTTACGAAAAAGGGCAGGAATTCCTGCGCTCGTGCAAGGAACAGGGTTGCCGCGTGCTGCTGCTCACCCTTGAAAAGCTTCGCAACGCCAACTGGCCGGGCGATTCCATCGACGAAATGTTCTACATGCCGGAAGAGCTGCCCACCCCGGACATCATCCGGGCGGTAAGTTACATGGCTCGCACGCGGCCCGTCGATCGCATCGTGGCTCTCGACGAATTCGACATGGAAAACGCCGCGGCGCTCCGCGAACACTTGCGCATACCCGGCATGGGCCTCACCACCATGCGCTATTTCCGCGACAAACTCGCCATGCGCGGCCGCGCCAGGGAATCGGGCATTCCCGTGCCGGATTTCATTCACGTGCTCAATTACGAGAGCATCAAGGAATTCATGGCCTCGGTAAATCCGCCCTGGCTCTTGAAGCCGCGCTCGCAGGCCTCCGGCATCGGCATGAAGAAAATCCAGGAGCCTTCCGAGCTTTGGCCCTGGCTCGACCAGTTGGGCGATCAGCAATCCTTCTTTTTGCTGGAGAAATTCGTTCCCGGCGACGTCTTTCATGTGGACAGCATCGTCAGCGAGCGCAAAGTCGTTTTTGCCGAAGCGCACGCCTACGGCGCGCCCCCTCTCGACGTTTCGCACCAGGGCGGCATTTTCACCACGCGCACGCTCGCGAGGAACTCCCCCGAAGCCAGAGCGCTGCACAAAATCAACCGCGAATTGATGGAAGCGCTGGGATTCGTGCGCGGCGTCACCCACGCGGAATTTCTGCGCGCGCACGAAGACGGCAAGCTTTATTTCATCGAGATCGCCGCGCGCGTGGGCGGCGCGTATATTGCCGATGTGATCGAAGCGGCTACGGGAATTAATCTCTGGCGGGAGTGGGCCCGCATCGAAGTGGGCGGCGGGAAGGAGCCCTACGTGCTGCCAAACGTCCGGCGCGACTATGCCGGCGTGGCCATTTCACTCGCGCGCCAGGAAAATCCGGACACCTCCGGATACAACGATCCTGAAATTGTTCTGCGAATTCCGAAGCATCACCACGCGGGGTTCGTCCTGCAATCGCCAAAGCCGCAGCGAATTTCAGAGTTGCTGGATTCCTACACCCAGCGCTTCCGCCAGGATTTTTACGCTAGCCAGCCCGTTCCGGAGAAGCCCAGCGCCTAGCTCCGCACACCTGCCTACGCGCGGGGGATAGGCCCTAGAAACAGAAAGCCCGCCTTGCGGCGGGCTTCCAAGGGGAGAAAGCCCCACGGCCAATGCGCGGTAGGCCATAGAACCTGTCCTCAAGCGCAGTCTAGTGGAGGGCTGAATTTCAGTCAAGCGGGAAAGGCAAATTTTGTCCGCACCGTAAGTCCTCTATTTACAGTTATTTAGGACCCAGATCCAGCGCACGCACGCGTCGCGATTAGAACGGGCTACTTCGGAGGAGGCCTGCGTTCGATGCCGTAGAAGTCCTCTGCGTTGATAGGCTTACTCCCCAGGCCCAGCTGCAGAACCTGCAGGTTACTGCTGCGATCGAAAACCTTGTCGGGGAAAAAGCGCTTCACCACGATACGCAGCCCGCCGAACGCGACACCGGAAATAAGCGCAAACATGCAGATCACTCCGGCGCCCGTAATGATCCCTACAATCATCACCGTTATGGGCGGTTCCTTGAATTGAAACGTCGGCGCATCCCAGGTGACTTCCGATCCGGGTTCCACTTGCCCGATTAGAATATCCGCTTCGGCGCGGTTGGCAGCGCCGGCGACGATGGTGACGAGCGTAAGCGCGCGCTTGGCGTAGAGGTTTCCCGGGTTCGCGCCCGGCTCTTTGTTCACGTTCAGTCGCTGTTCTATGGCCTTCAGCCGGTCGGTTGCGATCTCAGGGGTAGGGAAGTCCGCCACAAGCAAAGTCACCTGATGCCCTCGCAGTTGATAGGACGCCAGCTCGGCCTCCGCTCCCTGCGAAAATCCGAGCCAGTCGTCGGAAGCCACCGGCAAAAAGTGATTCAGCGTTTGCGGTCCCAGAATGTAGTGATCCGTGCGTTCGTTAAGCCCTTCCGCGGGAAAGCGCTCGGTTAACGTCGGGAGCGGCCCCAGATGGGCCCGCGGAGTAACCGCGGACACCAGCGCGTTCAAATCTTTCGTATCCTCCGCCGGCGCAGCGCCGCGAACGTCCAGCACGAAGTTGCCGATAAGAATCAGCGCGCGTTCGCGCGACATGGAAGAGTGGTCGGTGAATCCGGCGCGCGGCATGTCCGGTGTCCGCAGGTACGAATATTCGCCATACGCCCCGCTCGGATCCTTCATGCGATAGAGCTGAATCTGAAGTGTCCGGTTGCCCTGCGCGTAAGTCCCCTGCTCACCGGAGGCGAAGCCGTACTCGCGTGCTGCGGCCACGGCTGCCGGGTCGGGCGTGCTGTTCAGTTCAGGCGCAAAGTTCCCGCGCATCGTCGCCGTCCAGCCGCCGAACGAGGGCGGCAGCACACTCTGCCCGAACGCAGAACCAGCGCATAAAACCAGAAGTGCTGAGAACAATAAAATAGAGCGTCGCATAGTCTCTGAATTAGATGCTGGAATTCTACTTGGGGTTCGCGTCTGACGCTACTGTTGTGGCGGCCGCTCTCGCTCCGACGGCTTGGGCGGGTGCGCCGGGTATGGCGCCGGGGTGATTGTCCGAGACCAGTTTCGATTTGTCGTAGGTGAGGCTATTGAGGTTGTCGAGGTACGCCGCGATGCCGCGATAGAGTCCGTCGGCCACGCGCTGGCGCTGGTCCGGCTTGCGCAAAAGCTTCTCGTCGCTGGGATTGCTGATAAACGAGATCTCCGAGAGAATCGACGGCATATTCGCGCCGATCAGCACGATGAACGGCGCTTTCTTCACGCCGCGATTCCTTTCGTTCTGGCTCACGCTTTGCATCCGGTGCGCCAGCGAATCCTGCACGTCGCTCGCGAGTTCCTTCGATTCTTCGATCTTCTCGTTGCGCGCGATTTTCTTCACCAGGTCCTGCAAATCGTGCAGGCCCTCCTGCGAAAGTGCGTTTTCGCGCGAAGCCACTTCGAGCGAGTCCTCCGACGTAGCGAAATTCAAGTAGTACGTCTCGATTCCGCGCGCGTCATGGTCGTGGCTCGAGTTCGCGTGAATGGAAATGAAAAGATCGGCCTTGGCCTCGTTGGCGATGGCCGTGCGCTGTTCGAGCGGGATGAAGGTGTCGTCCTTGCGCGTGTAAATCACGTCGGCGCCCGGGAGTTTCTGCTCGATGAGCTGACCCAGGCGCAGCGCGACATCGAGGCAGAGATCCTTTTCCATCAAACCATGCGGGCCGATCGTTCCGGTGTCGTGGCCGCCGTGGCCCGGATCAATCACGATGCGGCTGATTTTCAGGCCCAGCGCGCGCGTGAGAGAGCGTTGCCCGTCGCGCGTCGGTTTCGGCTCCGTGGGAGGTTTCAGCGCGGCACTCGCGGCCCCTGATTTCGTTTTGGACAAAGAGCCGTTCGTCGGCGCCGGCCCTGGTTTCGCCGTAGTTTTCGCGGCCGCCGGCTGCTTATCCGCGCCGGAGGGCTGCGCCCCGCCCGTGTTCTCCGCGTTTTTCGCCGCAGGCTTTTCAGGCGTGGCCGCAGGCGCTGTGCTTCCGGCCGGGATCGCCGGGCTGGCACCGGCAGCCGTAGTAACCCCGGGTTGAACCGTACTAGACGGCTTGGCGTGCACCTCGATCACCAGCCGGTAAGGGTTGGAGACCAGGTAGGCCGAGTAATCGCGCGCTCCATCGACATCCATCACCAGCCGTACGACGCCCGACTTGTTCTGCGCCAGGCGAACGGATTTCAGGAGCCCGTTTTCAATCGGAATAGTTTTTTGGGCCAGCGCGGGCGTGAGATTCGCTTTGTGCAGGTCGAAAAAGATGCGGTCGGGCGAAGCGATGCGCGAGACGTTGTACTGAATCGTGTCCTCAAGGGTCACCACGATGCGCGTGGAACCGGCCGAATTCCAGGTGTGAATGTCGGTCACGCGCGGAGTGCCCTTGGTGCTCTCGCGCGGCTGGACCACTTGCCCTTTTATCTCCGGCGCGGCCAGCTTTGCTTCTTTTTCCGCTTGGGCTTTTTCGCGCGACGCTGAAATTTCCGCGAGCGCCTGGCGCGCGTCGTCGGCCTTATCCGATTTCGGGAAGCGCTTCAGAAATTCCTTGAAGGTAACCTCCGCGACTTCGTCATGGCCGAGGTCGTCTTTTTCGATTTGCGCGATGGAGAAGAGCGCTTCGGAACGGTAGCGGCTTTCCGGATATTGTTTCAAAAGGAAGTTATAGGTATCGATGGCGGACTGGAAATATTTCTCGTCAAATTGCCGCGCCATTTGCTGGTACATCTCGCCTTCGGCGATGAGCGCGGGCGTCACTTCCTGCGACTGCGTAGAAATTAAATAAACTTTGTGATAGGCGGCGATGGCCTGCTTGTAGGCGGCGAGGGTGCGTTCCCGCTCCGGCCGTTCTTCCAGGGCGGTGCGCATTTTGACCGCGCGTTCGAATTGCTCGCGCGCTTCTGCTTTCCGGTCAGCGCGGGCTGGCGCGGCCAGCGACACAATCACGGCTGTCGCCATCAGAAAAAATTTCGCCGGCCTATGGGTTCTGGCGGAAAACACTTGCGTCATTCATTCGTGAAAACTAAGCGGCCTTTCGAGTCAACTTCTTTTCGCACCGGAGCCCGTGGCGCGCTCCACAGCGATTCGTTGCGACCCGACCCCGGCCGGAAGTACTCATGCTTCACTTTTTCCACGTACTGCTGCGTTTCGCGATAAGCAGGGACGCCTCCGCTTAGATCCACGGCGTGCTCGCCGGCGTTGTATGCCGCGAGCGTCAGCGAAAGATTGCCGTTGTAACGATCCATCAGCGACTTCAAGTAGGTTGTCCCGCCTTCCACGTTTTGCGCTGCATCGAAGGGATTGCCCACGCCGAAACGCTGCGCCGTTCCCGGAATCAACTGCATCAAGCCTACCGCTCCCTTGCGGGAAACTGCTTGCGGATTCCACCCGGATTCCGTGCTGATTACCGCTTTCACCAGCGCGGGATCCAACTGGTGGCGCGCGGCTGCGTCGCGCACGATGCGATCGAGCCGCTGGTCCGTCATGGGACTCGACGTCATAGTGGATTCCGACGACTCCGTCGCATAATGCGACACATTGGCAGAGGGCGGAGTCGCAGGACTAATAGTACTCCTGCGGTGGCGCGAAGGGGAGTCCCCGTTCACGAACACCATTTTGCCGTGCTCGTCGTAGCTGGCAGTGATCTGGGCGCGGCACGGCGAAGAGAGCGTGAAGAAAGCTCCCACTGCCAGAACCGCGATCGCTGTGCAGCTTCGATTCATCTTGTCCTTGCGCGAACATCCGCCGACGCAACTTTGGGAAGGCAGAGCGCCCTGCTTCCGCCTCGAACCAATAACGGAACATTGCCAGGGACAACTACGCGCGGAGAAAGAAGGCTTTCCCGGCGTAAAGTTCTGGCGTCACGGGAATTATAACAACCGCTCCAGGAGAGGGTAAACATTACCAATGGCCTTTTCTATGCCGGATGTGTCTTTTCCGCCAGCCTCGGCCATATCGGGTCTTCCGCCGCCCGTGCCGCCGACGAGCTTGGCCAATTCCTGGACGATTTTTCCGGCGTGGAGTTTGGAGGTGAGGTCCTTCGTAACTGCCGTGATCAGAGCGACTTTGCCATCGTCGGCGCTGGCCAGGACGATCACTCCGGAGCCGAGTTTTTGGCGCAGGGTATCGGTAAGCTGGCGAAGAGATTCGCGGTCAAAACCGTCCACTTTGGCGGCAAGAAAGCGAACATCCTTGACGGTGCGGATTTCTGCCAGTAGCGAATCGGCAATCGAGCCGGCGGCCTTGCGTTTCAGGCCTTCGAGCTGCTTTTCGAGATGCTTGGTGGATTCGAACTGGCGTTCGAGAGCGGCGATGACGTCGTCCTCCGGAACGTTCAAAAGTCCGGCGGCAGTGCGGAGTGTCGAAAGCGCTTTCTGATATTCGGCGAGCGCGCGGTCGCCGGAAATGGCCTCGATGCGGCGAACGCCCGCGGCGGTGGACTCTTCGCGCAGAATTTTGAAGACGCCGATTTCGCCGGTGCGATGGACGTGCGTGCCGCCGCAGAGTTCCTTGCTGTAAAAGCCGCGGGCGGCGGCTGCGTCGGGAATAGTGACCACGCGGACGTTGGCCTCGGGATATTTGTCGCCGAAGAAGGCCAGCGCGCCGGAAGCGAGCGCGTCGTCGATATTCATGATGTCGGTCTGCATTTCGAGGTTTTTCAGGATTTCTTCGTTCACTTGCTGCTCGATTTCGGTGAGCTCGGCTGCGTCCACGGCGGCGAAATGCGAGAAATCGAAACGCAGATGATCGGGGGCGACGAGCGAGCCGGCCTGCTTCACGTGCGTGCCTAGAATGTTGCGCAGCGCGGCGTGCATCAGGTGCGTGGCGGTGTGATTGCGCATGTTGCGCGCGCGGCGCTCGGCGTCCGCGACGGTGGCGACGCGGTCGCCCACATGCAAATCTTCTTTTGCCACGATGCGGTGCGCGATTACGCCGCTGACCGGATAATACGCGCCGCGAACTTCGGCGACTTCGAGGCGTTCGGCATTGTCGTAGAGGCCGCCAATGTCGGCGACCTGGCCGCCCGATTCGGAATAGATGGATGTGCGGTCGAGCACTACTTCCGCTTCTTCGCCCTTCTTGATTTCGTTCACCTGGCCTTGCTTGGTGACGATGGCTTCGATGCGGCAATCGCGCGTGTCGGTGCCGAAGTAAAAATCGGGCTCGGTCTTGAATGTTTGCGCCAGCTTGGAGTACACCGGATTCGCCGCGTCTTTGTGCACGCCCTTCCATGAAGCGCGCGCTCGCGTGCGCTGCTCCTCCATGGCTCGCTCGAATTCAACCTTGTCGAATTTGACGCCGGCATCGCGACAAGCATCTTCGATGAAGTCGAGCGGCAAACCGTAGGTGTCATACAACATGAAGGCCTGCTCGCCGCTGAGTGGAAGCAGCCCGGGTGGATGCGCCCGCCTTTCCGTGGGGCGCGTAACCTGCTTGATCATTTCTCCGAGTTTCTTGAGTCCCACGTTTACGGTGCGGGTGAAGCGGTATTCCTCCTCGTCGAGAATGCGAGTGATGCGCATGGCATGCTCTTCGAGTTCGGGATAGGCGTCATTCATTTCCCTGCGAACGGTGGTGGACATGACCGACAAAAACGGCATGGGCGCGTTCAGTTCGTTTGCGTGCACGAGCGCGCGGCGGATGATTTTGCGCAGCACGTAGCCGCGGCCTTCGTTCGAAGGGACCACGCCATCGGCAATCAAGAAAGTGGCAGCGCGGGAGTGGTCGGCGATGATGCGCAGAGACGGCTGAACCTTCGTGTCGCGCATGTCGGCGTTTGCTAGCTTGGCGGCCTCACGAATAAGCGGCCGGAACAAATCGGTGTCGTAGTTGCTGACTACGCCTTCGAGGACGGCGGTGGTGCGATCGAGGCCCATGCCGGTATCCACGGAAGGCTTGGGCAGCGGATTGAGTTTGCCGCTGGCGTCGCGATTGAACTGCATGAAGACCAGGTTCCAAATTTCGACGTAGCGGCCGCATTCGCAGGGGAATTTGCAGTCAGCGTGGCCCTGGTCGGAAGCGGCCGGGCCCATATCGTAGAAGATTTCGCTGCACGGGCCGCAGGGGCCGGTATCGCCCATGGCCCAGAAATTTTCCTTGAGCCCGGGAATTTCGACCACGCGATCTTTGGGAGCGCCGATGCTTAACCACAGGTTTGCGGCTTCGTGGTCGGGAGGAAGTTTCTGTCCGGAGACTTCCGCGCCGCCGAAAACCGTGAAATAAAGTTTTTCGAGCGGCAGGGCGAACCATTCGGGCGAAGTGACGAGTTCCCAGGCGTAAGCGATGGCGTCCTTCTTGAAATAATCGCCGAAGGAAAAATTGCCGAGCATCTCGAAAAACGTGTGATGGCGGTTGGTGAAGCCGACGTTTTCGAGGTCGTTATGCTTTCCGCCGGCGCGCACGCATTTCTGGCAGGTCGTGGCGCGGTTGTAATCGCGCTTCTCCAGGCCGAGGAAAACGTCCTTGAACTGGTTCATTCCCGCGTTGGTGAAAAGGAGTGTAGGATCGTTCGCGGGGACGAGCGAAGAACTGCGCACCACGCGGTGGCCGCGGTCGGCGAAAAATTTCAGGAATGTTTTGCGGACTTCGTTGCCCGTCCAACCGGTGCGAGTCAAGGACGCCCTCAGTGGAAGCGAATCATTATCGCAGACGCGTTGGGGAGCCGCAACGCGAAGCGGCAACGACGGGCGGGGGGCGATTTTTGGGCGGCGAAACGGCGCAGGGCAGAGTCCGAAAATTTGGCGATTAGAGCGAGTCGCGATCGTTTGTTTTCTGTGAGTTAGGTGGATTTCTATTCGACGAGTTTGGCGATTAGAAACTGGGCAGATTTGATTGGAGCGCCGTGGCGTGGCCCTGGCGGGCCGTGCCGCGGGTGCGTTCATTTAGCCCGCCGCTCTCGGTAGCCAACGTATCGAGCGCATATTATCATGACCCTTTTACCTCTCACGTATGACGGTCAAATCGGGATTTTGGATGCCAAGGTTCTCATTTATCAGGGGTAGCTTCTGATGCCGGAGCAGCAGCGAAAGCGGAATCTGATTCGATACGTTGCCGTGAGTTTGGGCGTGGCAGCACTACTTGCCGCGCTTTGGCCGATAACTTCTCCGGCCACTCCAATATGGAAGGTGTGGGTGGTAGATGAGAGCGGGAACCCAGTTCAAGGTGCGCTCGTCAGATTGAGCTGGATAAACTATTCGGCAGAAGGTGAGAGTCACGAGGAAGACTTGCGCACCGACGAAAACGGATACGTTGTGTTTTCCGCGAGGACGATGAAGGCACCCGCGCTGCGCCGAATGTTTGAGACCATCGCCTCAGCCACCGGCGGAGTTCACGCCAGTTATGGGCCGCACGCTTTCGTATTGGCGTTCGGGCCAGGGGGTCTTGCGGGGGAAGCTGTGAACGGAAAATACGTGGCGGATTGGACCGGCGCGCCTTCCGAAATGCAGTCTCGAATCGTACTAAGGCCCAGAAAATAATCAGCGAAGCGCAAGTCAGTTTGAGAAAACCGTGGGGTTGCCGATGAATGCTGCGTTTTTGAGTGCGCCGCAGGCGATTGCGAAGTCGCCGCTCACGATCGGAGAAGTGGCTAAGCCCGAGCCGAAGACGGGGCAGGTGCTGCTGCGCGTGCGCGCTTGCGGAGTTTGCAGGACGGATTTGCATATCGTGGAGGGCGAGCTCCCCGTAATTCTGCCGAAGGTGATTCCGGGACACCAGATTGTGGGGGACGTGGTGGAAGGCGGGTCAACGGAGCTTCCGGTTGGCGCGCGCGTGGGAGTCTCGTGGATTGGCGGGACGGACGGGAGCTGCTGGTTCTGCCAGCATGGGATGGAAAATATTTGCGACCATCCGACTTTCACGGGGTATTCGGTGAACGGCGGATACGCGGAATATGCGGTGGCGCGGCGGGATTTTGTGTTTCCGCTTCCATCGAATCTGGATGATTTGCACGCGGCGCCACTTTTGTGCGCGGGGATTATCGGGTTTCGGAGTTTGCGTGTAGCGGGAGTGGAACATGGAGAGCGAGTCGGATTGTTCGGCTTTGGTTCGTCCGCGAGTTTGGCGATTGCCGTGTTGCGGGCGTGGGGCTGCTCCGTCTATGTGTCCAGTCGCGGTGCCTCGCATCGCGCGCTGGCGACTTCGCTGGGAGCGACCTGGGTCGGGGAAGAGGCTGACAAGCCTCCAGTGGAACTGGATCGCGCGGTGACGTTCGCGCCGAGCGGAGACGTGGTGATCAGCGCGCTCAAGAGTCTGCGGAAAGGCGGAGTGGTGGCGATTAACGCCATCCACCTGGACCGCATTCCCGAATTCGATTACGACAGTCTGCTATGGGGAGAACGCCAAATTCGCAGCGTGGCCAACATGACGCGGCAGGACGCCAAGGATTTTCTGCAACTGGCGGGCGAGCTCAAAATGAGTCCCAAAGTAACAGTCTTCACTTTGGAACAAGCGAATGAAGCTCTGGCGGCGGTGAAAAGCGACAGCATCGATGGGTCGGCTGTGATCGTTCCTTGAGAAGCGCGCACGAGAGAACGGCGGGCTGACGCGAATCTGCGGATTACTTCCCAACAGTTACGCGCAACTTATCGGTCGCGAAGGCGACCGGGCCGGCATAGTTCACGCGAATGGATTTGCGCACGGCATCCTCCTGGCCTTCCACGTCCGGCGCGGTATGGCTCAGCAACAAACTCTTTACGCCACTTTCACGCGCGGCCTCGCCGATTTTTCTGGGCGGCGTGTGCAGGTCGTAGAGCTGCGAGGGCGAGGCCGGAGGGTCCAACACGGCACAATCAAAAATCAGCAGATCCGCATTTTTCGCCAACTGAACCAGATTCGGGAGCGCGGATGCGTCCATGTCGCCAGAAAAGACGAGCACCGCGCCTTTGTAAGTGATGCGGTAGGCCACCGACGGACTATCGTCGTGGTGCGTGGCGATTTCTTCGACCAGCAAGCCCTTTTCGTTAAGGATCGTGCTGCGCGGCGAATTCAAGCTGATGGCGAGATCGTGAACTTCGAAGGTTTCGTCCGCGCCGAAGGTCTTCTGATATTCAAACGCGCCGCCGTGCCCGACCATCAAATCCACAAATCGGGAGGTCTTGGGGAATTGTCCCGCGCCGTCCGGCCCAAAAATCCGGTACACGATGGGACCGTCGCTCGAAAGAGCGCGCGCGTTGAAGAAAGCGGCCAAGTCGCCGCTGTGGTCGATGTGCAGGTGGGTCAAGAGAACGGTGTCCACGTTCTGCAAATCGAGGTTGAGTTCTCCGATTCGGAAAAACGCGCCGGGTCCGGCGTCCATCAGAATCCGCGGCGTCCCGTCGAGGAGCACGATAAGACTGGTCGCCGCCCTGCCGAACGGACGCGGGCCGCCGGAACCGAGGACGATCACTTCGAGCGAAGGCGCTGCGGGATTGGCCGGCAGGGAAACCGGAAACGATAGAATGGCAGCAATTGTGAGCGCAACGAGCGTCTTCATACGTTTTCTCCTGCGCACACGCATAGCCCTCGTTTCGAGCCAGCGTGTGGTGTTCATGGCCGTTCAGCTGAAAATGTGAAAACTGCTTTTCCCTGGAGAGTGCCGGCGTTCACCTGAGTGAACGCTTGCACGGCGTCGCTCAGGCTAAAGCGCTTGGCGATGGGAATTGGCTTGAGCGCGCCGGATTCGAAACCGGGGGTAAGGCGCTCGAGGATTGCGGCGCAAGCTTCGGTGTCGTAGGCGCGGCTATCTACACCGAAAAGAGTAAGACGGCGGTGATAGAAATCCAGAAGATCGAAGCTGACGCGCCGGTCGCCGACGGAA